>JABAOD010004252.1_pt1 | contig 27672 bp, 24 predicted proteins | sample 7062151 | NCBI WGS metagenome assembly JABAOD01 (sample SAMN14538626, study PRJNA623070) | marine sediment metagenome | biome: marine biome [ENVO:00000428]; feature: marine pelagic biome [ENVO:01000023]; material: deep marine sediment [ENVO:00002113] | place: India: Gulf of Khambhat ... | reverse complement strand
TCGATCTGCGCCCGGCACAGCTGGCTGGCGACGTCGGGCGCGTCGCCCGCGCCACAGGCCTTGGCCAGCGCCTTGCCGTCCAGCTTCATCGTGTTCTCGCAGTTGCAGAGCAGGATGCGTCGTCCGTTAAGCTCCATCTGCGCGTTCCTCTCCCGCCGTCTCGTTCTGTTTTCAGCCAGTCAGATAGGCCGCGTCGCTCCTAACACAACATCGCGCCGCACACAAAGGGCCGGCTGCGGGCCAGTGTGACGGGCCGGTTCGGGCATGGAGCGTTCAAATCTGGGTTCGGCATACCGATCCGCATTTTCATTTCGTGGCATCCGGCCTATCATGGAGGTACCGGATCGCAAACTACGCCCGCCGGCGAATGCGGCGTCGAGAGCGATCTGCGCGCTGATTTTCAACATCGGGCCTTCTTCGGCCAAGCAAACTCGGCCCCGTTGCGGCCTGTCGGCCTTGCAGCGGTCTTCGGGCGAGATAGATTACGACCGCAGGTGGATCTTTGTGAGAAAATTCACTCTCCAATTGCAGATCGCCCTGCGATCATCGCCACATCAAAATCAGGGAGGTAACGAGCCATGATCGATATTCGCGTTGCCAGACACGTGTTGGCGGGTGCTGTCGCAGCCGCCGGCGCCCTATGGGTGTGCCCCGACGACGGGGCCGCACGGCCCTCGAGCGCCAGTGCCGAGATCGCCGCGATCGACCTCGGATCCGGACGGGCGGGCCTGCGCAGCCCGCTCGCCGAGCCGACGTCGGCGGAAGCCTTCGCCACCGCCAGCATCACGCATGCCCGCAATCAGAACCGGCTGCAGGCGCTTTCGGCGGGCGGCAAGGGGCCGAGCGCGCAGTCGGTCGACGTCGACGTCGACGGCGACGGGGTGTACGACATCGCGGTCCTGGTCGACAACGGCAAGATCATTCTGCCGGCGCGGCCCAACAATCCGCTCGACCTGGCACCGGGCATGCAAATCACCTACGCGCCGGCGGGAGCCGATGCGTTTTCGGTGACGTCCGCGACGGGGCAGTCTCTGGACACGACCCTTGGCCCCGATCTTGGCCTCGGCGACGACGATGCCGCTGAAGTCCCGTTGAGCGCGCCGTTCCCGTTCCTCGGTACGAGCTATGCGGCCATCTTCGTCGGCTCCGACGGCCATGTAACCCTGGGCGCGGCGGACAGTTCCAGCAACACGCGCAACGCCGCCCGCCATATCGGCGGCCCGCCGCGGCTGTCGGCCCTGCTGACCGACCTCGACCCGACCTGCCGCGGCAGCGTCCACGCCGACGTCCGTGCCGACCGCGTGGTCGTGACGTGGAACGATGTCGTGCATTTCGAGCGCGGCAGCGCCTCGGGCTGCGGCCCGGACGTCCCGGGCAGCACGCTGCAGGCCGTGTTGGCGAGCGACGGTGCAGTTTCGTTCACCTTCGGGGCGCTGGACACGGGCCTGATCGCGACCGCAGGCAGTAACCGCGAAGCGGTCACCGGAGTCGCCGAAGGCAACGCCGAGGGGCCGCTGAACGAGATCGACATGACCGCGGATCTGCCCGCGACGCTGCAGGTCGGCGCGATCTTCGAGGAGTTCACGACCGGCTCGCCAGAGACCTTCGACATCTTCCAGATGGGCCAGGAATTCTACCGCGTCCACGAGGACAAGTACGACTTCCTCGTCATGTTCACCGATTTCGAGATCTTCGGCGGCGGCACCGCCTTCCACCTCGGCGTCCAGAACCAGACCTTCGGCCTTGGACGAGGGGTCGGTGACTTGTCGTTTCTGGCCGGCAGCGACGGCGAGCTGGAGAGCCTGCTGTGGATGAACAACATCAACCTGTGGGCCGGCAGCACCATCGACCAGTACACCAACCCGCCGGTGCACCGCTTTGCGGTAACCACCAGCCCGCGGCTGACATCGTTCCTTGGCGGCAATGTCACGCCGACAGCAGCGCCTTATGAGCAGGTCGGCGTGCTCGACATCACCGGGGACGGCTTCTCCAACGGCTATTCTCACCACGGACGCGCGCTGATCCATGAGAACCCGCATACCGAGGCGCGGGCGCGGCAGGGCGCGCTGCGCTACGACCTCAACAGCGCGATCAGCATCATGTTCCAGGAGGCCGACCACCGCTGGAGTGCGTTTTCGGCATTCATTCATCCAACGAAGGGCATCGTCATTCCGGACAGCTTCGACTTGCTGGGGCGCGCGCAGGCTCACTGGAGCACGTTCTTCAACACCCGCGTCGTCGACAGCCCGTTCGCGGCCGCCGACGGCAGGCCGCGCTTCTCGGGCATGGAGGGCAATGCGATCCTCGAGCTTGGCCTTGGAAGCGGCGGCGCGGTGGTCGACCGCAACAACCCGTCGCGCGTCATCGCCGATCCTGATGGCAGGCTGGCCGAGGCGATCGCTTCGTGCGATGTACAGGGCAAGCGTCTGTTCCTGACCGAGCCGGAGGAGCTGATCGACGGTGCGACCGAGCTCGACCAGTATCTGATGGGCGTGCGGCTTGCCGGCGACGTCAGCCCCTTCTGGTATGTCGACGAGCCGAGTTCGCCGCTCGACGGCGGATCGCTCGACGAGCCGTTCCCGACCGACTTCATCCGCGGCTCGACCTTCAATGTCGACGATATCGCCTTTTGCGGCGTTCGCGTTGACCTGGCGGTCAGCAATATCGCCAATCTGGGGACCTTTCTCGGCATTCCCGAGCGCGGGCCGCGGGTGCCGGCGATCGGTGACGAGAACGACGTCGGGCCGGTCGAGGCATGCTTCGCTGAGAACCTCGGCGCGCTCGGGCCCTGCATCGACGTCAAGACCATGGCCTGGATCCTTGTGATCCGGCAGGGGGCACCGAAATCGCTCGCCCACCAGCCGGCGCTCAAGCGCCTCAACGAATTCCGTCTCGCCTGGCAGGCGTATGCGGACGGGCCGGGTCTCGGCGGCCGCAATGCGGACGGTGTCGAGCGGGCGCCGGGCGATCCCGGGTTCGTCTCGAAATTCGATACCAGCCTCGAGCCGGCCATCCACTGATCCGGCAGCGCCCGGCTCGCCCCGGAGGGATATCCCTTCGGGGCGGCGCGGGCCTGCGGATCAATAGCTGAGACGAAGGGGCGGCATCTGCAGAACGCCTGCGGGTGGCCGCAGAAGATCGAGATCCTCCGCGGCCAGTCCCAGCTCCCGGGCGGCTTCGTTGACCACGCCGTCACTGTCCGGTTCGAGCAGAACGGCGAGCGTGCCGGCCGAAACCTCGCCATCCAGAACCCGTTGCAGCTGTTCGAACGGGCTGAGCGGCCGCGGCATCGTAATCAGGTGGAGCGGCGCATCGGCCTCCAGCCCCATGAGGCCGCGCAGCTCGTCCAGCGCCGCACGGTAACCGCCCAGCACATCGACCAGACCGTATGCCAGCGCATCCTGGCCGGTCCACACGCGGCCGCGCGCCGCTGCATCGATCTGGTCGACATCGAGCGACCGGTCGGCCATCGCCTTGTCGGTAAAATCGTCGTAGATGAAATCGAGCAGCGCTGCGAACCGCTGTTCGGCGCCGGGCGGAAAATCCTTCACGAAACTCCACATGGCGGCGCGATCGCCGGCATACAGGCCGTCCCAGGTGATCCCGAAACGCTCCCACAGCCGGGTCGTCACCACCTTGCCGCCGTAGACGCCGATCGATCCCGTGACGGTGCCCGGCTGGGCGACGATGCGGTCCGCCGGCATGGCAACGAAATAGCCGCCCGAGGCCGCCGTTCCGGCCATCGAGGCCACCACGGGTTTGCCAGCCTCCCCGGCCCGCCGGATCTCGCGCCATACGATGTCCGAGGCGATGTAGGAACCGCCCGGGCTGTCGACGCGGAACAGGATCGCCTCGATCTCGTCGTCGTCGATCGCATCGGAAATGGCGCCGGCGATGCGGTGGGCGCCGAATCCGGGCTCCTCGAACGCCCCGCCGTCGGCGGAGCCGGACACGATGGTGCCGCGTCCGTGGATCAGCGCAACCTTGGTGCCGGTCCGGTTCGGCCGATCGATCCCGCCGAGATACCGTCCCATCAGAACCTCTTCGGCGTCGTCCCCTGCGCGTGCCTTCGCATCGGCGATGAATTCGTCCCAGTAGGCGAGCTGGTCGACCAGGCCCAGGTCGAGTGCCTCTGCGGCAAGGTACGGCCCATTGTTCACAAGGCTGCGGACATCCGCCTCGCCGATCTGGCGCCCCGCAGCGATCCCCGTCACGGCCTGGCCGTACAGCGAGTCGAGAAGCGCCTGCAGGTTTTCGCGGGCCGGCTCGCTGAGCGACGAACGTGTCAGTGATTCGACCGCCGACTTGTACTCCTCCCGCCGGCCGAACAGCGGCTCGACCTCGAGCTTGTCGAGCAGGCCTCGGGCGAACGGCACCTCGATCGCCATGCCGATCAGCCCGACGCCGCCCGACGGCTGCAGCCAGATCTCATCGAAGCCGCTGGCCACGTAGTACTGCATCGTGCCGCCGCCCAATCCCCCAAGATCCTCGGTGAAAAGCAGGGCAAACTTGCCGGCGGCGCGGAACGCCTCGACCGCCGCACGGAATTCCTGGGCCGCCGCGATGCTGAGCTGCGGGCCGCTCATATAGACGGCCAGCCCGGCGACCCGGTCGTCGGACGACGCGGCCTCGAGACCCTCGACGATGCCGCGCAAATCAGGGCCGTGACGCACCGCAAACAGCCGCTGTGTCCGCGGGCCGTCGCGCAGCGGGCCTTCGAGATTGAGGCGCAATACGATCGACTCGGGCAGCGGCGCCGGCTTGGTGGACAGGGTCAGCGATACGATGATGCCCGCGACGACGAACATCACGACCAGTCCGCCGACGACGGCGAGGAAGCCGATGACGATCTTCCAGAAAGTCTTCACGTCCCTGACCTTTCTATAGCGTTAGCCCGACCAGGAGGTCCCGCGCCTTGCGCCATGCGTTGACGGCGCCGGCCTCGTCGCCCAGCGTCGCCAGGACCCGCGCATAGGTGCGCCAGTTCCAGATGCTGCTCGGGCGGTCGGCGGTACGCTCAGACATCAGGGCCCGCGCGACGGCAAGCTGACCCGACTTCATCGCCGCGGCCACAAGGGTTCGATGGAATACGTCCTTTTGCGCATGGCTGCCGCCGACATATTTCAGATCATAGCGGATCGGTTCGAGAAGCTCCACGGTACGCGCGTAGTCGCCGCCGGCATAGGCGAGCAGCGCTGCGCACAGCGGCACCGCGATATCGGCGGTGATGCCGGCCACCATTCCGCCGCCCTGTGCCGCGCTCTCCTTCAGCGACGCCAACATCGCCCGGGCCGCACCGACGCGGCCGTCACCGGCCAGGGCCATCATGTAATGGACGTCGGCAAAAGGAAGGAGATGGTCGGCCGACCGCGCTTCGGCCTTGTCGGCGAGCTCGCTCCACCGGCTTCCGACGTCGATGCCCGCCTCCTCGAGCCGCCACAGCAGCGATGCGGCGTTGACGATGTCGAGATAGTCGTCCGTCTTCTCGGCGCGAATGCGGTTGTCGTAGCCGTCGAGCACGGCGTGGTAGCGCTCGAGATCCATCAGCAACAGGGCGCCGTGCCACCACAGATGGTTGGCAAAGTTGTTGCAGCGGGTCCACACCGTCTCCGACGTTTTGAGGAGTTCGGTGCCCTCGCGATGCCGTCCCTGCATCTCCATCACGTGGATCACCGCGTGGATCGCCCACACGTCGGCCGGATTGATCTCGATCGCCTGCTGGCCCATGGCATCGGCCCCCGCGTAATCGCCGCATTCCTCCAATCCGAAGGCATACATGCCCAGCACGAACCCGTGTCCGGCCGTCCTCTCGTTCCACGCGTAGAGCACCCGCGCCACCGAGTCCCGGACGTTCAGCGAATCGCCGAGGTAGAAATACAGATGGTTCGACAGCTTCAGGGCCAGAACGTCGAGCGGATCGTCGATGAGGATGCGGTCCCAGCACGCCAGCGCAGTCTGCCAGTCGCCCGCATGCCAGGCCGTCAAGGCAGCGATATGATCGCGCTCGCGTCCGGTGGCCCCGCGCTCGCCCGCCGAGCCTTCGGCCGCAGAAACGGCCGCGTCGATCGATGGGTCGAGCGCGCGATCGGCGAAGAGCTTGAGGAAATAGCCGCGGGCGCAGTGTCCCATCGCGAAATCGGGATCGGCAGCGAGGGCGCGGTCCAGATGCTCGCCGGTATCCCTGCGGAACCCGAGATAGGAGGTTATGGCCTCGTCGAAATGGCGCACGGCATCGGCCGTCGACGCCGTAAACGAGACGCCGCGCCGGTCGCTGTGGCTCGCTGTCGTCCGCTTCGACAAATGCCTGTTACCCGCATTGCGCCCGCTGTCGCATCATGTGATCCGCCAGAACGCACGCCATCATCGCTTCACCGATGGGGACCGCGCGGATCCCCACGCACGGATCGTGCCGCCCTTTCGTTAAAATATCGCTATCTTCGCCGTGCACGGTGACGGTCTTGCGCGGAATCAGGATCGAGCTCGTCGGCTTGACGGCGAAACGCACCACGATGTCCTGTCCGGTGCTGATCCCGCCGAGTATGCCGCCGGCATTATTGGACAGGAAGCGCACCGAGCCGTCGGGATTCATGCGCATTTCGTCGGCGTTCTCCTCGCCGCGAAGTTCGGCGGCGCGCAGCCCGGCGCCGATCTCGACGCTTTTGGCGGCGTTGATCCCCATCATCGCGCTGGCGAGGTCGGCATCCAGCTTGTTGTATACCGGCGCGCCAAGACCCGCAGGCACGCCCTCGGCGACAATTTCGACGACAGCACCGATCGACGAGCCGTCCTTGCGCAGCTTGTCGAGATAGCCCTTCCAGCTCTGCGCCGCCTTGCGATCGGGGCACCAGAACGGGTTGTCCTCGACGGCGGCCCAGTCCCACGCCTCGCGGTCGATCCGGTGCGGGCCCATCTGCACCAGCGCGCCGCGAATGCGGATCGAATCGCCGAGGATCTTGCGGGCGATCGCGCCGGCCGCGACCCGCATCGCGGTCTCGCGGGCCGACGACCGTCCGCCGCCGCGATAGTCGCGGATGCCGTATTTCTTCCAGTAGGTGTAGTCCGCGTGGCCGGGCCGGAACTTGTCCTTGATGTCGCTGTAGTCCTTCGAGCGGGTGTCGACGTTCTCGATCAGAAGGCCGATCGGGGTGCCCGTCGTCAGCCCCTCGAACACGCCCGACAGGATGCGCACCGCGTCCGGCTCCTTGCGCTGGGTCGTGAACCGCGACTGGCCCGGTCGCCGGCGATCGAGCCAGAACTGGATGTCGGACTCGGCCAGCGGGAGGCGCGGCGGCACGCCCTCGACCACGCAGCCGATCGCCGGGCCGTGGCTCTCACCGAACGTCGTGAACCGAAACAGGTGGCCGAAGCCGTTGCCGCTCATCAACTCTTGCCGTTGAGGCTCGCCAGCAGCTGCGACACCTCTTCGGCCGCATCCACTGCGACCATGCCCACCGTATGGTAACCGCAATCGACGTGATGCACTTCGCCGGTCACACCGGCGCTCAGATCGGCGAGGAGGTAGAGACCGGCCCGGCCGACCTCATCGATGGTCACGTTGCGGCGCAGCGGCGAGTTGAACTCGTTCCACTTCAGGATGTAGCGGAAATCGCCGATGCCCGAGGCCGCCAGCGTCTTGATCGGCCCGGCGGAGATCGCGTTGACCCGGATATTCTGGCCGCCGAGGTCGGCCGCAAGATAGCGCACGCTGGCCTCAAGCGCCGCCTTGGCAACCCCCATCACGTTGTAGTGCGGCATCACCCGTTCCGCCCCGTAATAGGTCAGCGTCAACAGGCTGCCGCCGTCCGGCATGATCTCCATGGCCCGGCGGCACACCGACGTGAACGAGAAACACGAGATGTCCATCGTACGAAGGAAATTGTCCCGGCTGGTATGGACATACTTGCCCTTGAGCTCGTCCTTGTCGGAGAACGCGATCGCGTGCACCAGGAAATCGATGGAGCCCCATGCCGATTTCAATGCGTCGAACGTGGCATCGACGCTGGCTTCATCGGTCACGTCGCAGGACAGCACAAGCCTGGAATTCACCGACTCGGCGAGCGGCTTGACCCGCTTCTCCAACGCCTCCCCCTGGTAGGTGAAGGCCAGCTCCGCGCCGTGCGCCGCAATCGCACGCGCGATGCCCCAGGCGATCGAGCGGTCGTTGGCGACACCCATGATGAGGCCGCGCTTGCCGGCCATGAGCGGTTGCGGGTCGGTCATAGACTCCTCTTCCAGGGGAATAGCGTTGCGATTGCGCGCCATCCTACACACAAACGCCCCCCCGTCAAAGCCGCGCATCATGCATTTCATCGCACCTGCAACCGGTCTATGATCAGGCGGCATGGAACACCAACGCACAGAGAATACCGTCCAGTCCGGGTTTGTCGCGCGCACGGCGTCCGGGTTCGGATTCCTGCGGTACCTTCTGCAGCGGTTCGCCCGCGACAACTGCATGCAGGCGAGCGCGGCGCTGACCTACACCGCCCTGCTGGCGCTGGTGCCGCTGGTCGCGCTCAGCTTCGCCATCTTCGCTGCGTTCAACGCGTTCGAGGGTGTGCGCGAGCAACTCCAGAGCTTCATCTTCGAGAACTTCGTGCCGCAGGTCGGATCGGTGGTGCAGGGCCATCTCGAGGAATTCGCCGGCAAGACCGGGCAGCTCACTTTCGTGGGCGTGATCTTCCTGGGAATCACCTCGGTGCTGCTGCTGGCGACCATCAGCGGCACGCTGAACGGCATCTGGCGCACGCGGCAGACCCGCAACCTCTTGGCGCGCATTCCGGTCTATTGGCTGGTCCTCACGTTGATGCCGCTGCTAATCGGCGCGGGACTCGTCCTTTCCGGCTACCTGTTCACGCTGGCGCGGGCCGTGGGCGTAGAGGAGTACACCGGATCGCTGGCCCGTCTGGCCGGCCTGGTCCCACCCATCGTGCAGATCGCGGGCCTCACGCTGCTGTATATCTTCGTCCCGAACTACCCGGTGCGCGCCGGCGACGCGCTGATCGGCGGCATCACCGCCGGACTGATCCTGGAAATCCTGAAGAAGGCATTCGCTTTCTATGTGGTCACCTTCCCGACCTACCAGACGATCTATGGCGCCCTCGCCACCTTCCCGATCTTTCTGATCTGGATTTACGTGGTTTGGACCGTCGTGCTGTTCGGCGCGGAGATCGCGGCCGCCCTGCCTGAATGGCGGGCCGGGGCGAGCGGGCGCGACCCGGGCGCCCGGGCGCCCGCCTCGATCCTGCTGGCGGCGGCGGCCGCGCTTGCTCTCCTGCTCGCCGCAACCCGGCGTGGCAGCGGTCTGTCGATGCGGCACCTGTCGCGCCGGACCGGGCAGCCGCCCGAGATGCTGGACCGGGCCACGGAGTTGCTGCTGCGCAGCCACTACATTGCGCGGACGGACCGCGGCGCCTGGATTCTCTCGCGCGATCTGGAGACCGTGTCGCTCGCCGACCTGCATCGCGACCTTGGACTGTCGATGTCGTCGACAGCAGCGGAGGCGGCGCGGCATGTCTGGGGCCAGGAGCTCTCAGGGACGCTCGAGGCCATGGAATCGGCCGGACGGACGACGATGGACATTCCGCTCAAGACCCTGCTGACGGTGCCGCAAGATGCTGGCGAGGATCTCGCGCGTCCGGACGACGACGATGACCTCGACGAGGCCGGAGACCGCCGGAAGGGCGATTACAAGACCCGCCTGCTGGTCCTGCTCGGCCTCGCCTGGCTGGCCGGGCGATGAACCCTGCGGCCGCGCCGAGGTACGTCCGGGCGCGATGCCGAGCGGCTGCAGCTAGCCCTTCAGGTCGCGGTACAGCGCTGCATCCTTCCACAATCGTTCGAACTCGTTCTGTGACTTCCAGACCTTGGCGAACCAGGGATTGCTCTTCGCCTGGTCGTCGGCCCAGGTCCTTGCGGCCTGTCTGGCCGCGCTCTGGAATGCTTCGTCGAGAACGATGAGCTCGTTGCCTGCCGTGCGGTAATGTGCGAGGGCCCGCGCGTCCTCCTGACCGAATCGCGTCCAGCTTTCCAGCGAGACCAGCTTGGCGGCAATTTCGATCAGTTGTCTGTCGCGTGGTGCAATCGCGGCCCAGGCATCCGTATTAAACTGCAGCTCGAACGGCGCGACCGGCTGGTGCACGCCCGGCACGATCACGAACTTCGTGACCTCGCTGACGCCCAGGGTCGAGTCCTCCCACAGGGTGCCCCATTCCGCCGCATCGATCTCAGCCGCGGCGAGTGCTCCCTTGACCTCCGCGTGCGTCAGAGAAACGGTCGACGCGCCGAGCTTGTTCGCAATTTCCAGCCACGCACCCGCCGTCCGGACTCTCAGCCCTTTGAAATCATCGAGGCTGCGCACTGGCTTACGGGAATGCAGGAAGACCTCGGACGTGCGGATCAGGCCCGGCATCGATATCACGCCGAACTCCTCCCGGCGGAACTGTCGCCACAACTCCACACCACCACCCTCGTAGAGCCAATGGATTGTCCGCTCCGGATCCATGCTGCCGGCGAAGCCGCCGAACAGCACGGCCGTGCTGTCGCGGGTCCAGTCGAGGCCCATCCAGGTATGCCCAACCTCGGCCTTTCCCCGGCGTACGGTCTCGGTCACCTCGAGCGGCGGTCCCAGTTTTCCTGCCGGAAAGACCTCTATTTCAACGCGTCCGTCGGTCAGGAGCCTTACCTTTTCGGCAAACGCCACCGAACCGACCTCCATGAGCGGACCGCCGCCCCAACTGGTCGCCATCCGCAACTTCTGCGCGGTCTGTGCGTTGCCATCGTGCGCTGCAAGCCCGAAGACCAGCAGAGCAACGGCAATGACGCCCGTTCCGACGGGCGCCGCAGGAAATACGATATTCATGATCAAGCCTCCCATGGCTCAGGCAAGATGGAAGGCGGCACGACGCATCGGCAACCGGCGAATCATGCCGCCGCCGACGACAGCCAGCGTCTGATTATTCTTGGAATTCCTGGACGGCAGGCCGGCGCGGCACCGATGCCTTCGCGCCTTGCACGTTCCACCGGGTGACAGAGTATGCAGCAGCGAGCAGCGATTCCTTGATCTGAGTCAACCGGGATTTGGGACTCGCCGAGCTGCGTTGCCGGGCTTCCGGCTTCCCCTGGGTCAATCCAGCTTCAATTTGCGGCGCGGGTTATAGTCAGCCGGTTCCTTCCAGCCGCGCAGGAATTCGGCGAGAGTGCCATCGACCTTGTCTGGCATAGTGATCTGCAGCCTGACGTACTGATCGCCGCGACGTCCACCCTTGGGGGCCATGATGCCCCGTCCTTTCAGACGCAGGACGGTGCCGCTGTTCGAGCCCGGCGGCACGGTCGCTGACACCGTGCCGTCGATCGTCGGCACCCTGACCTTGGCGCCGAGTACCGCTTCGTGCAGCGTGACCGGCAGATCGAGATGGATGTCCAGACCGTCGCGGCGCATGTAGGGGTGCGGCTCCACCTGGATCTCGACGAAGGCGTCGCCTGGCGTGCCGCCCGCCGGTCCGGGCATGCCCTGCCCCTTGAGGCGCAGTCGCTGCCCGTCCTCGGCACCCGGCGGCAGGTTGATATCCAGCGTCTTGCCCGAAACGAGCGAAACCCGGCGCGAGCCGCCACGCATCGCCTCGACGAACGGGACCGACACGGAGAAGGTGAGATCCTGTCCCTTCGGGCTCGTCCGGTATTTCGTCTGCGCGCCGCGGCCCCGTCCGAACAGGTCGGAAAACAGATCGTCGATATCGATGCCGCCGAAACCGAAGTCGAATCCACCTGCGGAATCGGTACGATACTGATGCCGGAACGGACCATGACGGCGGGGCGATCCGTCGGCGCCGATTTCGCCGGCGTCGAACTGACGACGGCGTTCCTTGTCGGACAACAGATCGTATGCGGCGGACACGTCCTTGAAACGCTGCTCGACCGCCTTGTCCCCGGGATTCACATCCGGGTGCAGCTTCTTGGCCAGCGCCCGGTATGCTTTCTTGATCTCTTCCTGGCTGGCCGACCGCGCCACGCCCAGGATCTCATAGGGATCCCTCATCGCACTCCGCTACGCTACAGCGTCCAATGCCGCCATACGAGCATACGAGATGTTCGTTAACGAACCACCTATTGCACGATCTTCCAGCTGCCGTCTGGCTGCTGACAGGCCACGCCGTACGCGCGTTCCTGGCGTCCGCCGATGGTGACGGTCTGCTGGAACTCGCGGCAGTATTCGCCGACGCTCGACGTCCCCTCACGGACCGGGGTAACCGTTCCGTAATGGCCGTTATCCGGGTTTTCCCATTGGATCGTTCGGTTGATCGGCGCAGTCTGGGCCTGCTCATACGCCCGTTGTGCGGCCAGCTGGTCGGCCCGGTCCATCGAGCGGCCAATCTCGCCGCCCAACAAAGCGCCCAGCAGAGTCCCGACCGCCACACCGACGAGCCGGCCTTGGCCGCCGCCGACCTGCCCGCCGACCACGGCACCGGCGCCAGCGCCTACCACTGTCCCTGTGGTTTCCTTGGGCCCCATGTTCGTGCAAGCGGACAACAACGAGGCCGTCAGCACGACGGCAATGATTTTTCTGTTCTTCATCACACGTCCTTTCACGCCATTGTCACCCGCCACGGCTGGCAGCCAGACCCGACATGGTAGCTCGGAATGCTGCACCTCGCGGCTGCGCTCGAGGATCATAGCGGTAAGGCCGATTTGGGCGATTGATTTGCCTCAACTGCATTGTGCTATATGTGCCTGCAATGACCGGAAAACAAGAAACAGATCCGCTTCCACGTTTTCGCTCCTGGTTCGAGGAAGCGCGCGTTTCGGAGCCCAACGATCCCGATGCGATGACGTTGGCGACCGCGGATTCGCGGGGCCGGCCGTCGGCGCGAATCGTGCTCTTGAAGGGCGTTGACGACGATGGCTTCGTTTTCTACACCAACCTCGAAAGCCGCAAGGCACGGGACTTGGCGGAAAACGGCTACGCGGCCCTGCTGTTCCACTGGAAGTCCTTGCGTCGCCAGGTGCGGATCGAAGGACCGGTACACCAGGTGAACGACGCCGAGGCGGACGCCTATTTCGCGACTCGCCCGCGCGGCAGCCGGATCGGCGCCTGGGCGAGCGATCAGTCGCGCCCGATGGAAGGAATGCTCGTGCTGGAGAAGCGGGTCGCGCAATACACCGCCAAATTCGGGCTCGGCGAAATTCCCCGCCCGCCACACTGGTCCGGTTTCCGGGTGACGCCAGAGCGGATTGAATTCTGGAAAGAGGGCCGATTCAGACTGCACGAGCGGATCGTTCATATCCGCGTCGGCAATGGATGGACGACCGAACGACTGTTTCCATGACCTCCGAAGCGCAGAAAATACCGGGCTCGCAGCCGGACGTGGCGGCCAACGGCCGTCTCATGCGGCTGGCGACATACGCTTCGGTCTCGGTCGCGGTCACACTGATCGCCCTGAAGACCGGTGCTTGGATCGTTACCGAATCGATCGCCATGTTGTCGACTCTTGTCGATTCTCTGCTCGACGCGCTGGCGTCGATCGTGAACCTGCTGGCCGTACGGCATGCGCTGACGCCCGCGGACCGCGAGCATCGGTTTGGACACGGCAAGGCGGAGGCGCTATCGGCGCTGGCACAGTCTGCCTTCATCGCCGGCTCGGCTGTCCTGCTGCTGTTCCAGGCAGGAGAGCGTCTGATCAATCCGCGGCCATTGGCCAGTCCCGAGGCCGGCATCGCCGTGATGGTGGTCTCGATTGTGCTGACGATCGCACTGGTGGCGTTCCAGCTCTGGGTCGTGCGGCGCACCCGGTCCGTCGCCGTAGCTGCGGATTCGCTGCATTACAAGGGCGATATCCTGGTCAACGTCGCGGTCATTGTGGCGCTCGTCCTGGGCAGTTGGCTCGGCTGGCTCTACGCCGACCCGATCTTCGGCGCGGCCATCGCGGTCTACATTCTGTACAGCGCGTGGCTGATCGTTCGCGCGGCTCTGGACATGCTGATGGACCGCGAAATGCCGGAGGCAGACCGCGACGCGATCCGGGCCATAGCGATGTCCCATCCGGAAGTGGCGAGCGTACACGACCTGCGCACCCGTCGCTCGGGGCCGAGCTGCTTCATCCAGTTCCATCTTGTGATGAGCGCGGAATTGACCTTGCTCAAGGCGCACGAAATCTCCGATGCGGTAGAAATGGAAATACGCGATGCATTCCCGGAAGCGGAAGTGCTGATTCACCAGGACCCGACGGGAATCATCGAGAAGCACGCGTTTTACAGACCCTGACAGCCGGAGCGTACCAGGGGGGACGCGTCATGAAGCCCGGAGAAACCACGCAGGATCAGAGTGCTGTCGTCGCGTTTCTCGAGGACCCAGCGACTCACGGCGGCATCGCGCCAGAGCGGATCGACACCCATGCGGCAATGGTGTTTCTCGCGGGCGACAGGGCCTTCAAGCTGAAACGTGCCGTCTGGTTTCCGTTCCTGGATTTCTCGACCGTGGCGAAGCGACGGGCCGCCTGCAAAGCCGAAGTGCGCCTCAATCGCCGGACCGCGCCAGATTTCTATCTTGGCGCCTGGCCGGTCACGCGTGCTGACGACGGGACGCTGGCGCTGGACGGCGACGGCGAGCCGGTCGAGTGGCTCGTCGTCATGCGCCGATTCGACCAGGATCTTCTGTTCGACCGGATGGCCGAGCGCGGTGATCTCGAACCTGGCCACATGATTGATCTGGCGGACGAGATCGCCGCCTTCCACGCCGCCGCCGAGCGCCGCCCCGACCGCGGCGGCAGCAAGGCGCTGCGCTGGATCATCGACGACGATATCGAAGAACTTGCCGCCATGCCCGAAGCCTTCGGGACAGCCGGCGTGGAGACGCTCCGCCACCTGTCCCTCGACGCGCTGCGCCGCTGCAACGCCCTTCTCGACGCACGTCGCGTCGCCGGTTTCGTACGCCACTGCCATGGCGATTTGCATCTGCGGAACATATTCCTGTGGGACGGGCGGCCGACGCTGTTCGACTGTCTGGAGTTCGATGACAAACTCGCCTGCACCGACGTGCTGTACGACCTTGCGTTCCTGCTGATGGATCTCGAGCACCGGGGGCGCCGCGATTTCGCCAACCTGACGTTCAACCGCTACCTGCAGCGTACCGGCGATCTCGATGGCCTGCCCGCGGTCTCGCTGTTCTTGTCGTGCCGCGCCGCAATCCGCGCCAAGGTCGAGGCGAGCGGCGCCGCCTACCAGCGCAATGCGGCGAGGGCCGAGGCCATGCGTGGCGCCGCGCGCGAGTACCTAAAGCTGGCCACGGAGTTCCTGACCACCCGCACGCCCCGGCTGATCGCCATCGGCGGCGAATCCGGCTGCGGCAAATCGACGATCGCGACCTTGGCCGCGCCGCGTCTCGGCGAGGCCCCGGGCGCGCTGATCATCCGCAGCGATGTGACCCGCAAGCAGATGTTCGCCTGCCGGCTCGAGGATCCGCTGCCCGCCGAGGCGTACAGCCGCGAGATGACCGACCGGACCTACCGGGCCGTTGCCGGTCATGTGAAAGCGGGACTTGCCGCCGGCATGACGGTGATCGCCGATGCCGTCTACGCGGACCCAGCGGAACGCAATGCCTTGGAGGCCGTGGCGCGCGCTGCCAAGGTACCATTCCACGGGATCTGGCTCGATGTGCCACTCGACCTCCGGATCGCGCGGGTGCAGGGCCGCGCGAACGATGTTTCCGACGCAACGGCCAAGTTCCTGGGCCGGCACCCGCGCCGCGAGAAGGGCCGCATGCGCTGGACGCGGATCGACGCCTCCGGCACGCCGGAATCGGTCGTCGGCGCGGTCCTCAGGGTGCTGGACGCGGCCGCGGTGCCTGCTTGATGCAGGTCATGGAACGTGCGAGCACAAATCCAAATATAGTATAACGCAAAGGCGGCAACCTGATCGCCGCGCCGCAAAGAGGACAGAGGCTATGGGATTCAAGGTCGTACTCACACCGCTCTATGGCGTGCCGTCCGACGACTCTGCGTTGGCGACGGCCCTGGCGGTCGCCAGGAAATTTGCCGCGCATGTTGACGTCATGCACGTGCGCGCCGATCCGCGCACGATGATCCCGTATATTGGCGAGGGCATGTCCGGGGCGTTGATCGAGGAAATGATTACGAGCGCCGAGCAGCAGGCAGACGAGCGGTCGAAACGGGTGCGTGCAGCGTTTGACGACTGGCGCGCCAAGTCGGGGCTGCAACTCGCCGCGGCGGCGGGCGACGGCCCGAGCTGCAACTGGGTGGAAACGGTCGGGCGTCCGGACGCCAGCGTTGCGCGGCGCGGGCGCGTCGCCGACCTAGTGGTCGTCTCGCGGCCGGAGGCCGACGGGGCCGTGACCACCGTCGCCGAAACGCTCGAGGCGGCCCTTCTGGAGAGCGGTACGCCGCTGCTGGTCGCCGCGTCGCGGCCGGCCGATACCATTGGAAACCACGTTGCGATCGCATGGAACGGCGGCCTCGAATCGGCGCGTGCCGTCGCGGCGGCCCTGCCCTTCCTGAGCACGGCCGACACCGCGACGATCGTGACGGTCGGCGCGCCCGCGCCACCGGAAGCCGATGGACCGGCGCTGCAGGCCTACCTCATGCGCCACGGCGTGACGGCGCAGATACGCGACGTCGAGACAGAGAGCGGGCAATCGGTCGGCGAAACCTTGTTGGCAACGGCAAGCGACGTCGGTGCGGATCTTATGGTCATGGGCGCCTATACCCACAGCCGGCTGCGTGAGCTGGTGTTCGGCGGCGTTACCCGCGAGGTTCTGGCCGCGGCGGACATGCCGGTCCTGATGGCGCACTGAGGCGGCTCGCAGGGCGGAACCTGAATGGCTACGAGCGAGAAGAAGAAAACCGTTGTGTTGACCGGCGCCAGCCGGGGTATCGGTCATGCTACGGTCAAACGGTTCTCGAGCGAGAACTGGCGGATCATCACGTGCAGCCGCGAAGAGCCGCCCGAGGCCTGCAAGCGCGATCCGAACTGGACGCACCACATCCCGACCGACCTCGCCGACGCCGCGTCAGTCGACCGGTTCCTGAAGAAAGCCAACGAGCTCATCGGCAGCGCGCCGCTGCACGCCCTCGTCAACAACGCCGCGGTGTCACCCAAGACGCCGATCAAGGAGCGGCTCGGCTGCCTGAACGGGTCGATCGACGGCTGGCGCAAGGTGTTCGACCTGAACCTGTTCGCGCCCCTAGTGCTGAGCCGGGGGTTCGCGACGGCGCTGAGCCGCGGCGCCAAGGACGGCGGGGCCGCGATCGTCAACATCACGTCGATCGCCGGCCACTTCATCCATCCCTTCGCCGGCTCGGCCTACTCGACGTCGAAGGCGGCGCTGTCGGCGCTGACGCGCGAGATGGCGGTGGAGTTCGCCCAGCTGGGCGTGCGCGTCAACGCGGTGGCGCCCGGCGAGATCGAGACCGAGATGATCGGCGACGAGTACGAGCCGCTGATCAACCGCATCCCGATGCACCGCATGGGCACGGCAGCCGAGGTCGCCGGCTGCGTCTACCAGCTGGTCAATTCGGATTTCGGCTATGTAACGGGAACCGAGGTCTTCGTGACCGGTGGCCAGCACGTCTACTGACGGTTGGCGAGCGCCGTCGGCCGGGTCAGACGCGGCCGTCCAGCGCCGTGAACCAGTTGCGGCGTTCCGTCGCCTCGGCGATCTCGTGGTCGAGCCATTCGGCAAGGAATCCGTCGCCGTAGGCTTGCCGCAGATCCTTGAGGCGGGCCAGTTCGCTCTCGCACGCCTCGGCCAGGATTTCCGCCTGCTCGTGGCGGTCTCCTTCCTCCAGCAGTGGCAGGAAGCGCATCTTGAGCGCGATGACGAGGCGGCTCAGATCGTTCGCCAGCCCACGCACGTTCGACGTCATCAGCGCGTGGAACGCAGCGCGGCCCTCGTTCGTGACGTGGAGCACCGACTCATCGGGCATACTGTCGGTCGCGGCGGTTCCGTCCGTGGCGGCGATCAGCCCCTCGAGCCGAAGCAGCTCGAGCGACGAGCCCAAGAGGTCAAGCGACGGGCCGACGATGCGCGCCACGAAGAACCGGATTTCGCGCGCCAGATCGGCATAGGACTTGTCCGCCTCGACGAGGCTGCCAAGCGCCGCAAGGCGCACCGCTTCGGCCGGGATGAGCGTGTTGTCGCGATACATGGATCCGCCGTCCGTCAGAACGTTGCCACGGTCAAATATTACACGAAAACATGGTCAGACGGTTAACATTTTCAAGCCTGAAAATGCCCCGTCAGCCGGGGCTCAGGCCACGCAGGCGCTCGTTGCGGCGGCGCAGCAGCTCCAGCGCCGTCATCAGGCAGATCGAGAAGATGATCAGCAGAGTCGCCACGGCGAGGATCGTCGGGCTGATCTGCTCGCGCAGGCCGGTGAACATCTGCCACGGCAGCGTCTGCTGGTTCGCCGAGCCGACGAAGATCACCACCACGACCTCGTCGAACGAGGTGATGAAGGCGAACNNGGCAGGATCAGCGGCATCTGCACCTTGAAGAACGTCCGCGCCGGGTGGGCGCCGAGGCTCTGGGCAGCTCGCGTCAGGCTATGATCAAACCCCACCAATGTCGCCGTCACCGTGATCACGACGAACGGCGTGCCCAGCACGGTGTGGGCGAGGATGAGTCCGGTATAGGTCTGCGTCAGATGAAGGTCGGAGTAGAAGAAATACATCCCGGCCGCGGTGATGATCAACGGCACGATCATCGGCGAGATCAGCACACCCATGATCAGCGTGCGGTACGGCAGGTAGGAGCGGCTGAGGCCGAGCGCCGCGGTGGTTCCCAAAACCGTCGCCAGGAGGGTGGCGGAAATGCCGATGACGAAGCTGTTGCCGATCGAGTGGATCCACTGCTGATTGTTGATGATGTCCTCGTACCAGCGCGTCGAAAATGCGGCTGGGTCGAGGCTGAGCATCCCCCTGGTGAAGGTGAAATACGGCTCGGCGTTGAACGACAGCGGCATGATCACCAGGATCGGCGCGATCAGGAACAGGAATATGAGCGCACAGATGAAGCGGAACCCGTAGTACCACACCCGGTCGATTGGCCTCGCATATGGGGGAGGTCCGGCCATCGGTCTAGCCAAACTTGAGCTTGTCGACGCCGACGAGCCGGTTGAACAGGACATACAATGCCAGAACACCCGCCAGCAATATGCCGCCGAGGGCAGCGGCCAATCCCCAATTGAGTGATTTCTGCATATGGAAGGCGATGAAATTGCTGATCAGCTGACCGGTCCGCCCGCCGACCAGGGCCGGCGTGATGTAATAGCCGATGGCGAGGATGAAGACGAGCAGAGACCCCGCCGCAATGCCCGGTCTGGTCAGCGGGAAATAGATTTTCCAGAAGGCGCGACCCGGCGTTGCGCCGAGCGACTGCGCCGCCCGCAGGTAGCTCGGCGAGATCGTCTTCATGACGCTGTAAAGCGGCAGCACCATGAACGGCAGCAGGATGTGAACCATGGCAACGATGGTGCCGGTCATGTTGTAGATCATCTGGATGCGGTTCTCGTCGCCGATCAGGCCGAGCGCGACCATGATGTCGTTCAGCACGCCCTCGGTCTGCAGCAGCACGATCCAGGACGTCGTGCGCACGAGAAGAGACGTCCAGAACGGCAATAGAACGAGGATCAACAACAGATTGCTGATCCGCAGCGGCTGCGTCGCCATCAGGTATGAGATTGGATACGCGAGCACAGCGCAGATGCTGGTGATCAACAGGCTCACCCAAAACGTGCGCAGGAACAGCGTGACGTAGATGCGCCGGTCCTCCGACTGCGCGGTGATATTGCTGTTCTCGTCATAGGTCATGTCGAGCGCGGCGAGGTAGAAGTCCGGCGTGAAGCGCGCCGAGACGCGCTGAAAGGCAAGCCAGGTCTCGCGCTTGCCCCAGTCGCGGTCGATTTCGATCATCGCCTCACGCCACGGACCCGCCTCGACACGTGACAGCTTGCGCGCGCTCGATGTGATCAGCGACCGCGATCCGGGAAGCTCGTAATTGAGGCGCGTTGCGACCCTGCCGACGGTCTTGTCGTCACGGGCCCGAACGAGATCCCGTGCCACCACGGCGAAGACCTCCTCCGGCGGCAATCCGCCGTCGGAACCGTCCCAGGACTGCAGCGCGCGAGCGGCATTCGGCATGTATTCGCTGACCACCGGATTGTCGACGCTGCGGTAAACCATCAGGCCGATCGGCCACACGAAGGTGATCAGGATGAACGCCAAGAGCGGCATGACGAGGCTGAAGGCGCGACGCTTCATCTGCTGCTGCGTCTGGCGCAGCTTGCGCTTCAGCGGCACGCCGTCCGCCGTTGTCAGTACGATTTTGCCCGCCGTTGCCTCAGCCATGTCACATACCGCCGCCCCCCCTTCCACACGAAATCGCACGAAAGGCCCGGTGCGGAAATTGAGGCCGGAGGGACGATTTCCGTTCACCCCTCCGGCAGTTGCACTACCTCGCCAGCCAGGCCGCGAACCGCTCGTTGAGCTCGTCCTGGTGGTCGGCCCACCATGCGAAGTCGTTCTGGATGGCATTCTTGAAGTTGGCCGGTGCCGTCGGCATATGCGGGCCCATCTCGATTCCGGCCTCGGCATGCTTGCCGATGAGCGGGATCGACGACGCGCGCGCCGGACCATACGAGATCCATGCCGCCTGATCGGCCAGACGCTGCGTATCTGTGGAGTACTTGATGAACTCCAGGGCCGCCGCCTTGTTCTTCGAGCCCTTGGGGATGCCCCAGAGATCGAGGTCCCAGACCTGGCCGTCCCAGACGATCTCGAACGGCTTGCCTTCCGTCGCGACGGCGTTGAAGATGCGACCGTTATAAGCCGTGGCCATGACGACTTCGCCATCCGCCAGCATCTGCGGCGGCTGGGCACCGGCCTCCCACCACAGAACATCGTCCTTGATGCGGTCGAGCATTTCGAAGGCGCGGTCCACGCCCTCGGGCGTCGACAGCACGTCGTAGACCTCGCTGGCCGGAACACCATCGGCAATCAGCGCGAATTCGAGATTCGGCTTCGGCCCCTTGCGCATGGCGCGCTTGCCGGGAAACTTCTTGGTGTCGAAGAAATCGGCCATCGTGGTCGGCTTCGCGTCCGGGAACTTGGTCTTGTCATAGGCGTAGACGGTCGACCAGATGATCGTCGCAATGCCACATTCGTGGATCGTGCCGGGCAGGAAATCCTTGGTTGCCGGCGTGCCATCGGGCGCCGGCGGCAGGATCGAGGTGTCGATCGATTCGAGCAGTCCCTCGTCGCAGCCACGGACGACGTCCGACAGTTCGAGATCGACCAGATCCCAGACCACGTTTCCGGACTCCACCTGCGCCTTGATCTCGGCGAGACCACCGTTGTAGTCCTCCGAATTGATGGTGACACCGGTTTTCTTGGCGTATGGCTTGTGGTACGCCTCGATCTGGCTCTTGGTATAGGCGCCGCCCCACGAGACGACGGTCAGGCTGTCCGCCCGCGCCGCCGTCGAGGCGGCCATCGCTCCGGCTGCGACCAGCACTGCGTATCTGAAAAACGCGCTCATATTGTCAGCTCTCCCTTGTCTTCCGGTTTTGATTACGCCGGCTCGGCCGACGGCTGAAGTATCGGACCCGTCCACCCGACCCGTTTGCGAAAACGGGACGACGGAACTTCCAGTCCGCGTCAATCGGCGTCAAGCGCCCTGCAATCCTCCTTGTCCCAACCGACTTTCACCATTGCCTTTTCCGCCAGTGCGGCTTGTCCCGAAGCATTGGGAACCTTAACGATGAAGTCGTCATGCCCGCACACGTTGACGCGCGTACGGATGTGATCTCCCAGATAAATCAGCTCCTCCACGGTGCCATCGAACACGTTGGGCACCGAACCTTCCGGAGGATTGATGGTCACGCGCTCGGGCCGCAACGACAACGTCGTCCGTTCGCCGTTGCTCGACACGTTGACCGGCACGGCTTGCACGATCCCGCTACCGTCGATCTCGACGGTGCAGCTGTTACCGTTAATCGCCTTCACTGTCCCGAGCAGGCGGTTGTTCTCGCCGATGAATTGCGCGACGAACGCGTTCTGCGGGCGTTCATAAAGTTCGGCCGGGGTCGAGAGTTGCTGGACGAGGCCGTCGTTGAACACGGCAATGCGGTTCGACATTGTGAGTGCCTCGGACTGGTCGTGCGTCACATAGACGACAGAGACGCCGAGACTCTCGTGGATATGCTTGATCTCGTACTGCATCTCCTCGCGCAGGTTCTTGTCCAGCGCACCGAGCGGCTCATCCATCAATACCAGGTCAGGATCGAAAACAAGGGCGCGCGCAACGGCAACGCGCTGCTGCTGGCCACCGGAAAGCTGGCCGGGACGGCGCCCTGCCATTTCCGGCAAACGCACCATTTCCAGCGCGCGCTTGATGCGCCGCTCGATTTCCGGCTTGTCCATGCGGCGGACCTCGAGCGGAAAGGCAAGGTTCTCCCAGACGGTCATGTGCGGGAACAGGGCGTAGTTCTGGAACACCATGCCGATGCCGCGCTTGTGGGGCGGCACGTTGTTGATCGGCCGGCCGTTCAGCTTGATCTGGCCGTGCGTCGCCGGCTCGAATCCAGCCAGCATCATCAAGCAAGTGGTCTTGCCGGAGCCCGACGGCCCCAGCATGGTCAAGAACTCGCCCCGCGCGATGTCGAGGTTCAGATTCTTTACGACCAGCACTTCGCCGTCGTAACTCTTCTGAACATCGATGAACCGGACAATCGGCTCGTTATTATTTATCATAACCCAGATTACAGGTCCCTGTCTGTTCCGGCGCAGAGGCTGCGCCATGCCGGCCGGCTGCCCCGGCTCTCGGCCTTATGCTTATTCAAGGACGGGAAAAAGTAAAGACTGTCGTGGGTTAACGCGGCGCGAATGGGCGGCGACACCGCCAGCTCTTTGCGGTGCGGCGCTCAACGACGCCCGGCGTACACCGCGGCGCGAAGCGCCGGGAGGCTCATGCGGCGCGCTTCAGGGACAGGACTTGCCAGACGTCGACGAGGGCCCGCACCAGGTCGTCCATCATTGCATCGTCATGCAGCGGGCAGGGTGTCAGACGAAGGCGCTCCGTTCCCCTGGGCACGGTCGGATAGTTGATGGGCTGGACGTAGATCCGGTGCCGTTCCATCAGCAGGTCGCTGGCCCGCTTGCACAGGGCCGCGTCGCCGACCAGAACCGGCACGATATGGCAGACCGACGGCATGACTGGCAGTCCCGCCTCCTTCAGCCGCCGCTTCAGCGTCTCAGACCTCTCCTGGTGGCGGTCGCGCAATTCCTGTGTGTTGCGAACGTGGCGCACGCTGGTCAGCGCGCCGGCGGCCACCGCCGGCGGCAGCGCCGTGGTGAAAATGAACCCGTCGCCGTATGACCGTACGAAATCGACCAGGTCGGCGGAGGCAGCGATATACCCGCCGATCACGCCGAACGCTTTGCCGAGCGTACCCTGGATGACGGTGATCCGGTCCATGACGCCGTCGCGCTCGGCAATTCCCGCACCGTTCGGTCCGTACATTCCGACCGCATGGACTTCGTCGAGGAAGGTGATGGCATTGTGCTTGTCGGCCACATCGCAGATCTCCGCGATCGGGGCGACATCACCATCCATCGAATAGACGGATTCGAAGATCACGACCTTGGCAGCCTCCGGATCGTCGGCCGCCATCAGGCGATCGAGATCCTCCGGATCGTTATGCTTGAAGATCCGTTTCTCGGCACGCGAATGGCGGATACCCTCGATCATCGAGTTATGGTTGAGGGCATCGGAGTAGAGAATGCAGTTCGGCAGCTTGGCGCCAAGGGTCGACAGCGCGGTCATATTGGCGACGTAGCCGGAGGTGAAGATTAGCGCAGCTTCCTTGTTGTGAAGGCTCGCCAGTTCCTGTTCCAGCAGGACGTGGTAGTGGTTGGTGCCGGAAATGTTCCGGGTTCCGCCGGCGCCGGCGCCACAGCTGTCGATCGCCGCCACCATAGCGTCACGGACCTCTCGATTCTGGCCCATCCCGAGGTAGTCGTTGGAGCACCACACCGTGACATCGGCGAGCGTGTCACTGTCGTGGTGCAGGGCCGTCGGAAAATTACCGCACTTTCGCTCCAGGTCGGCAAAAATCCGGTACCGGCCCTCCTTTTTCAGATCCTCGAGCCTCTCATGGAAAAAACGGTCGTAATCCATTGTTCCAGAACCCTTTTGCCCGCGCGGTTGCCTCCATTCGCCAATAGATCATAGCGACGCACAACTATCGCTTGGTTGACCTGCGTCAAAAACGCGACAATTTGTCGCCGCTCCCGCACATCAGAGCTTGGCCGTCATCTCCGCGGTATCGTCCAGCGCCTTGGCGAAGCGCTCCATGATCATGTCGATCTCATCCTCCTTGACGACCAGCGGCGGGCAAAAGGCGACCGCGTCGCCGGGCAGGGCCCGTATCAGCAGGCCGTGATGCTGCGCCCGGGCCATGCAGTGGGGTCCAACCGCATGTGCCGCGTCGAAGTTCTCGCGGCTGGCCTTGTCCTTGACCAGCTCGATCGCGCCGATCAGACCGGTGCCGCGCACTTCGCCCACCAGGGGATGATCCGAGAACTTGTGAAGGCCCTCCTGAAAGCGCGGTACGATGGAACGGACATGGCCCAGAATATCGCGTTCCTCATAGATTTTCAGGGTCTCGAGCGCGACCGCGGCGGGAACGGGGTGGCCACTGTACGTGTAGCCATGGCCGAACGTGCCGATCTTGCCCGAATTGTCCCGCACGACGGAATAGACCTTCTCGTCGATCATCACCGCCGAAATCGGTAGGTACGAGGAGGACAGAGCCTTCGCCATCGTCATCATGTTCGGTTTGATGCCGAAGGTCTCGCTGCCGAACATGTTCCCGGTACGGCAGAACCCGCAGATGACCTCGTCGGCGATCAGGAGGATGTCGTATTTGTCCAGAACTTCCTGGACTTTTTCCCAATAGGTCGCGGGCGGCACGATGACCCCGCCGGCGCCCATGATGGGCTCGCCGATCATCGCGGCAACCGTATTCGGCCCCTCGTCCAGAATGAGCTTTTCGAGGTTCGCCGCCATCCGGGTCGCGAACTCCTCCTCGCTTTCGCCGGCATCTCCATACCGGTAGTGGTGCGGGCAGTCCGCATGGATGATGTTCTTGATCGGCAGGTCAAAATCACGATGGTTGTACGGCAGTCCGGTCATGCTGGCCGATGCGACGGTGACCCCGTGATAGGCCTTCATCCGGCTTATGATCTTCTTCTTCTCCGGCCGGCCGAGCGCATTGTTGTAGTACCAGACCAGCTTGACCACGGTGTCGGTCGCCTCGGAGCCGGAATTGGCGAAAAAGACATGCGACATCGGCAGCGGCGCGAGTTCCTTCAGCCGCTCTGCCAGGTCGATCATCGGCAGATGGCTCTTCGAAGCAAACCCATGGTAGTAAGGGAGTTCGCGCATCTGTCGCACAGCCGCCTCGATCAGCCGTTCCTCGCCGAACCCGAGCGCCGTGGACCACAGCCCCGCCAGTCCCTCGATATAGCCATTGCCGGCGTTGTCATAGACCCACACCCCGTCTCCGCGGGCAATGACCAACGGCCCAGTTTCTTCATGCTTTTTCAAATTCGTGTACGGATGCAGTACGCTGGCGATGTCGCGGGCTTCAGGTGAGTTGCCTGGTGCAATGGCNNAGGAGAGTTCCCAGGTGCAATGGCCATGGTCCGTTGTCCTTTTCTTGAATCGCGGCGGGCGCCCCGGCCCGGGATAGTGGGCGCAACCTACACCGGGCCCGGGCGCTAGTCCATTATCGACTTGCCTGCCCTCGGCGCCGGCCCGATTCCCGCCTCGCCGTACGGTCCCAAACACACCCTGATACCCCCGCGCGGGCGGACCGGACAGGGCGCCTATCAGGAAAGATCGATCCGGTTAAGCCGATGGCAAGGAGAACCGGCACAAAATGGCCCGCGCAGTCGACATGTCGATTCTCTTGGTGTCGTGGAGGTGGGGTAGCTTGCGAATCGTCGGTATTGCATTCACGGTGCTGATATGTCTGGCCACCGCAGGACTGGCGGCGCCTGCAAAGACGCTCGTCTTCTGTTCGCGGGAAAGCCCTGACACCTTCAACCCGCAGCTTTCGACCAGCCAGGCGACCTTCGATGCCAGCGCCCGGCAGGTCTACGACCGTCTCTTGATGCTCGACGCCGAAAGCGGCGAAGTCGTCCCGGCACTCGCCGAGACATGGCAGGTTTCTGACGACGGTCTCGACTATGTGTTCCGCCTGCGCGCTGGCGTTGCGTTCCACACCACGCCCCTGTTCCAGCCGACCCGAAATCTGACGGCGGAAGACGTCGTGTTCAGCTTTGCCCGACAGCTCGACCGAAAGCATCCGTGGCACGCCGTGTCCGGCGGCCGTTACCTGTACCTACGCGCCCTGGGACTCGACGATCTGATCGAATCCGTGGCCGCGGTCGACGAATTGACGGTTGCGTTCCGCCTGCGACGACCCAGCGCCTCGTTCCCGTCCATTCTTGCGATGGATTTCGCCTCGATCCTGTCCGCCGAATATGCGCAGGTCATGGCCGATGCCGGCACGCCCGAACGGCTCGACCGCGATCCCGTGGGAACGGGTCCGTTCATGCTGGTGCAGTATCAGCGCGACGCCCTGATCCGGTACGTGGCGCATCGAGATTACTGGCGCGGCCCGGCCCGACTCGACAACTTGGTTATTGCAGTCGTTCCCGACGCCGCCGTTCGCCTGCAAAAACTTCGCAACGGAGAATGCCACGTGATCGATCGGCCCGATCCCGCCGATCTGCCCGCGCTTCAGGCCGATCCCTCCATCCTGGTGACGCAGAAAACGTCCAACGATATCGGGTTCCTGGCCTTCAATACCGACAAACCCCCTCTCGATGATGTGCGCGTCCGTCGTGCCCTCTCGCTCGCCATCGACCGGCAGGCAATTGTCAACCGGGCCTACGGTGGCGGCGCGGTCGCCGCGGCGGCTCCGTTGCCCCCGAACGTCTGGCCCGCCGGCAGGGACGTGCTGCCGGCGCCGCCCAATCCCATACGAGCCCGCCAGATTCTGTCGGAGGTCGGTGACAACCGCATCGCGGTTGAGATCTGGGCGATGCCTGTCAGCCGTCCATATATGCGGAGCGCCCGCCGGGTCGCGGAAATGATCCGCGACGACTGGGCGGCCATCGGCGTCGATGCGACGATCGAGATTCCGGACTGGGAGACGTTCCTGAAGCACTCGATGCTCGGTCTGCACGAGGCAATCTTGTTCGGCTGGGTCGGCGAAACCCTGGATCCCGATGCCTTCCTCTCACCGCTCTTGTCTTGCGCGGCGGTCGGCAACGGGGCAAATCGGTCGCGATGGTGCGATGCCGGATTTGACCGTCTGCTTTACGAAGCACGGCGCAGCAGCGACCGTGCCGAACGCGCGACGATCTACGGGCTCGCGCTCGATCGCCTGCATGACGAGGTGCCGCTTGTGCCGCTTGCGCATTCGGTCGCGTTCACCCCGATGCGCCGCGGCGTCACCGGATACAAGGCCGCGCCGCTCGGCGGGCATTACTTCTACGAAGTCGACCTGCCATAACCGCGCTCACCTTGCGTGTATGCAATGCGCTTCGGTAATTGACATAGCGCGAGAAAGGGGCATAGCCTCTCTATCAAAT
>JABAOD010000091.1_pt1 | contig 27703 bp, 23 predicted proteins | sample 7062151 | NCBI WGS metagenome assembly JABAOD01 (sample SAMN14538626, study PRJNA623070) | marine sediment metagenome | biome: marine biome [ENVO:00000428]; feature: marine pelagic biome [ENVO:01000023]; material: deep marine sediment [ENVO:00002113] | place: India: Gulf of Khambhat ... | reverse complement strand
CTACAAGATCCTGTTCAACGACGCCGTCGCGATGACCGGCGGACAGCCGGTCGACGGCAAGATGACGGTCCCGCAGATCACCAGCCAGCTGTATGGCGAAGGCGTGGTTCGAACGGTCGTGGTGACCGATGAGCCCGACAAGTATCCCGCCAGCCTCGGCTGGGCACCGGAGGTTACGATTCACCACCGCGATGAGCTGGACCGCCTGCAAAGGGAGCTGCGCAAGGTTCCCGGCGTGACCGCGATCATATACGACCAGACCTGCGCCACCGAAAAGCGGCGACGGCGCAAGCGCGGCCGGATTCCGGATCCGCCGCGCCGGGTCTTCATCAACGAGGCCGTCTGCGAGGGCTGCGGCGACTGCTCGGCAGTGTCGAACTGCCTGTCGGTGGTGCCGGTGAAGACCGAGTTCGGCCGCAAGCGGGCGATCGACCAGTCCGCCTGCAACAAGGATTTCTCCTGCCTCAAGGGCTTCTGCCCCAGCTTCGTGACCGTACAGGGCGGATTGCTGCGCACGCCGGAACGCAAGACCGTGGACATCGCATCCTCGTTCCCCGCGACGCTGGAGGAGCCGGATTTGCCGACGCTGAACGCGCCCTACAGCATCCTGGTCACGGGCATCGGCGGAACCGGCGTGGTGACGGTCGCCCAGCTGCTCGGCATGGCCGCGCATCTCGAAGGCAAGGGCGTCGGTGTCCTGGACATCGCGGGCCTCGCCCAGAAATACGGCGCTGTCACCAGCCACGTCCGAATCGCCGCGCGGCCACAGGACATCCATGCCGTGCAGATCGCCGCCGGCGGTGCCAATCTCGTCGTCGGCTGCGATCTGGTGGTCACCGCCGGCGCGAACTCGCTGGCCAAGATGCAGGCAGGCGTGACCAGCGCCGTTGTCAACACCCATGAGAGCGTGACCGGCGACTTCACCCGCAACCGCGATTTCGCGCTGCCCGCCGACGACATGCGCAGCGCCGTCGTCGCGGCGACCGGGGCTGGCCAGGCCGGATTCGTCAATGCCACGCGACTTGCGCTGGCTCTGGTCGGCGATTCGATCGGCGCCAACCTGTTCATGGTCGGCTTCGCCTGGCAGCAGGGGCTGATTCCGCTGTCGCACGACGCCCTAATGCGAGCCATCGAGCTGAACGGCGTCGCGGTGGAGAGCAACAAGGAGGCATTCCTGTGGGGACGCCGCGCCGCCGTCGATCTGCCTGCGGTCGAAGCAGTCGCCCGCGCCGCCGGCGCGCCGCCGGCGCCGGACATCGCCCGCACCCTTGACGACATTATCGAGCGGCGCGTCGAATTCCTTACCGCGTACCAGGATGCGGCCTACGCGCGGCGCTACGCCGACCTCGTCGCGCGCGTGCGCGCGGCGGAGGCGGAGCGCGCGCCCGGCCGAGAGGATCTTGCGGAGGCTGTCGCTCGCAATTACTTCAAGCTGCTTGCCATCAAGGACGAGTACGAGGTCGCGCGGCTCTATTGCAACGACGACTTCCAGTCCGCGCTCTCCGCCGCGTTCACCGGTGATTTCAGGGTGCATGTCCATCTTGCGCCGCCCCTGTTCGCGCGGCGGGACCCGTACACCGGCCAGATGTTGAAATCCACATACGGACCTTGGGTGTTTCGCCTGTTCCGGTTGCTGGCGAAGCTTAAGGGGGTGCGCGGCACGGTCTTTGACATCTTCGGTTATGCGGCCGAACGCCGGGCCGAGCGCCGGCTGGCCACCGCGTACGAGGCAACGATCGCGGAACTGCTGCTGAGGCTGGACGCCGAGAACCGCGCCCTGGCGGTCGAGATCGCATCGCTTCCCGACCGGGTGCGCGGCTTCGGCCATATCAAGGACAAGGCCATGCGTGAGGCCAAGGTTCGCGAGGCCGAATTGATGGCCGCGATTCGCGCCGACGAGCCGATCCCCACCGCCGCCGAGTGAGGCCCGCGCGTTACCACCGCCGCGGCAGGCCGGCAACGATCACCGGCAGGCACAGCATGGCGACCGCGGCGCCGACGGCGAAGGCCCATTGCGGGCCGGCGCTCTGCCAAAGCCATCCGGCGATGACGCTGGCCAGAAGGATGGCGAGGCCGGTGACGAGATGGAAGATGCCGAACGCCGTCCCGCGCCAACGCGCCGGCGCCGCGTCGGCGACCAGGGCGGCGAGGACTCCCTGCGTCAGGCCCATGTGAATCCCCCATAGCACGGCGCCCGACACCACCGTGCCGAGGGACCCCGCCGCCGCGAGAACCACGTCGGCGGAGGCCAGGACGGCATAGCCGGCAAGCAGAAAGCCGCGTCGTCCCACTCTGTCGGACAGGGAGCCCGCGGGATAGGCGGTCAGCACATAGCCGATGTTCATGGCGACCAGCACCAGCGGGACGAATGACGCGGCCAGCGCCGTGCCGCCGCGGAGGATGAGAAACGCCTCGCTGAACCGCGGCAACATAAGGAATCCCGCGACCGCGACCGTCGCCCAGAACGGCCGGCCGAGACTGCGCAGGGCCGTCCGTCGAAACGGGTTGCGGGATGCGGCGTCGCGCTCCGGCAGCGGCCGGTCGCGCACGAACACCGCCAGCACCAGCACGGCCCCAAGGGCGGGGAGGACGGCAAGCCAGAACACGGCCCGCATGTTGCCGAGGAAGACGACCATAAGGACGACGGCAAGCAGCGGGCCGGCCAGCGCCCCGACGGTATCGAGGCCCTGGCGCAGCCCGAACGCGGCTCCACGGAGATCTGCCGACGTCAAGTCGGCCACCAGCGCGTCGCGCGGCGCGGCGCGGATCCCCTTGCCGATGCGGTCGGCGAACCGCGCGAAGAAAATCCATCCCGCACTGCCGGCGAGCGGGAAGACCGGCTTCGTCAGCGCCGCGAGGCCGTAGCCGGCCAGGGCGAGCAGCTTGCGCCGCCCGAGCCGGTCGCTCAGCCCGCCGAAAAACGCCTTGGTCACCGAAGCCGCCGCTTCGGCCATGCCCTCGATCAACCCGACGGCCAAGACGCCGACCCCGATTTCGACCACGAGGAAGAGGGGCAGCAGGCTGTGGATCATCTCGGAGCTGATATCCATCAGCAGGCTGACGACACCGAGTGCCCAGACGCCACAGGGCATGCGCCGCAGGTTGCTGATCTTCACAGGATTGCGGGCGCTGTCGGCCATGGCATCCCGTCGTCCGGTCGGTTTTCGGGGCGCAGGCATATCACGGGATTCGGGCGGCCGTCACGTGCCTGCTGGATTTCGTTGCGGCCAGGTGGGCCGATCGGCGAAGCAGGGCGCATCGCGTCGATGCTTATGCGGCAATTGCCGGCACTACCGTGCTAGCATCGGTTTCATGAGCCTGCTCGAGTCGACCATCCGTCTTGTATCCGACCATCGTGAACTCGCCTACGCGATGGTCTTTTTGTTCGCCTTTCTCGAATCGCTGCCGCTTATTGGGCTGTTCGTACCCGGCTCCACGTTGATCGTTGCTGCTTCGGTCCTGGTGCCGTCGGGCGCGCTGTCGCTGGCGCCCCTTCTGACGGTCGCGGTGCTGGGATCGGTCTTTGGCGACATGGCCTCGTTTCGAGTCGGACAGCACTATGGCCGGGACCTGCTGGCGTTGCGCCCCCTGAAACGAAGGCCCGAATTGATCGACCGGGCGCGGCGCCTGCTGGACAGGCACGGCGGCAAGGGTATCCTCATCGGACGCTTCACGCCGCCGCTGCGGGGCCTCATCCCAGCGATGGCGGGGGTCACCGGCCTCGGCTGGAGCCGGTTCCTCTTCGCGGCCACGTTCGCCGCCCTCGCCTGGGCACCGGCACACGTTGTTCCAGGGGCGATAATCGGCGCAAGCCTGCATCTGGCCGGCGAGGTCACGGGGCGACTGGCCGCGTTCATGCTGCTGCTCCTGCTGTTCGGATACCTGCTGCTCATCGTCATGCGTCTTGTGCTGCAGTGGGGCATTCCTGCCGCCGCCACCGCGCTAAGACGGGCGTTACTGTGGGCGCGCGCGCATGACAATCTCGTCGGCCGCGAGATCCTGTCGCTGCTCGATCCCGCACATCGGGAAGCCAGGGCGCTGGCCACGCTTTCGGTGCTGCTCATCCTGGGCGCTTGGGGCTTTTTCGCCATCTTGGAAGACGTCGTCTCGGGCGAGCCCCTGGTTCGCGCCGACGCATCGATCTTTCATGCGCTGCAAGCGCTGCGGTCGCCATGGGGCGACGCGATCATGGTTGCCGTCACGGAACTGGGCGACGCCAAGGTGACGGTGCCGGTTGCGGCCGCCGCGATCGGCTGGCTCGCGTGGCGACGGGCCTGGATCGACGCCGCCTACCTTACGGTGGCCCTCGTGTTCGCACAGGCGTTTGCCGCCGGGGTGAAAGTCGCGCTGCACACGCCGCGCCCGATTCCAGAGCTGTACAGCGGCTGGAGCGCGTTTTCCTTCCCGAGCGGCCACGCCACCGTTAATGCGGTCATTTACGGGTTTCTGGCGGTTATGATCGCCCGTCAGGCAGGGTTTGTCCTGCGACCTGCCATTGCCGGCGGGTTTGCCCTGCTGGTCGGGCTGATCGCACTGTCGCGCCTGTATCTGGGCGCACATTGGTTTTCCGATGTCACGGGCGGCCTCGGTTTCGGCGCCGCCTGGGTCGGATTGCTGGGTATCGCCTACATCCGGCACCGCCCGGCGGACCCGCGGATCAGGGGCTTGCTGCCGGTGGTCATGGCGAGCCTGACGATCGCCGGTTTCGCAAATATCGCGGGTTTCCACGCACGTGATCTGGCCCGATACCAGCCGCGTCCGGAGACCGTCACCATGACCGCCGACGCATGGCGTTCCGACGGATGGGCAACCCTGCCGTCCTACCGAGTCGATCTTGTCGGCGAATTCGAGGAACCCTTCGTCCTGCAGGTGGTCGGCACGCCCGACGATCTGGCCGATGACCTGCGCACCGCAGGCTGGCGACGACCGGCCGCCTGGGATGCGGTCGGCACCATGGCCTGGCTGGCCGCGGGCGACCTCGCCACGCTGCCGGTGCTGCCGAAACTGCACGATGGGCGGGCCCCGGCACTTATGCTCGAACTGCCCGCCCCGACCGATCGCAAGCGGTTGGTCCTGCGGCTCTGGGATTCGCACGTGCGCATTGCTGGGAACGGCGAATCGCAACCCTTGTGGCTCGGCACCGTGACGCGCGAGGATCTCCACCAGCCGATGGGCCTGGTCAGCGTCACGGTCACCGAAACGGACGCAAACGGCCCGCGGGATCTGCTGGCCGATACGATTGTGGCGCTACGCCGCACGCGGACCGACAGCGGGGCCGGCGATGCGAATTGGGATGGTACGGTGCTCCTGGTCCCGTTGGCGTTGCGCTCCGGGGTCAACCGCTAGCCGTTCGGGTCGGGCATCCCGCCGCACGGCCCTCTCGACACGAAGTCCTCCGCCTTTACCTAATTATGTAATATTCTTACCAAAACAGGTGACGTGCGGTACTCAGTTTACAACATATTCAAATTTCTTTAATCTTTCGTGCGAATCGGGAGGATACGCCCGGCGCAGAAGATTGCAGCATTCGATCCTAACCGGTGCCGGTGCCAATACGGCGGCGCATCCGGGTCCTAGAAATGGCGGCGGGCAACGCCGCAACCGGAGTCTCCGTTCGCAGCTGTCTTGACGACGATTCGATTCGCCGTGCGGGTCAGCTGGAATTCTCCCCAACAAAGGGGGTTCTTCAACGTACTGCCCGAGGCGGGACGGGCGGCATAACGGACGGGCAGACGAATGATCGTGTGGTTGATCACGACGATCGGTGCGACCCCACCTGCCAGATCCTGCACGGCAGGGCCCTTCGGGGGCGTCACGAACGACTCATCGACGGTTGGACGCTGCAATGCGCTTTAGCCTGACCGCTTCCGTGCGGCAGCACGGATCGGCAGACGCGTGGCCGTCGGTTCTATGCATGCCGGCTCGGGAACCGGGCCCGTTTTTCGACCGGAATGACAGACTGTCCGAAGCTCCCTGCGGCCGCGTACGCGCCGCGGGCAAGTCAGACGCTTAGAGAATTTCGAAGGAAACAACAGCGGAGGTTTTCGCGATGGTTTACACCAAGAAGCATCCGGCCCTACTGATCATGGGCGTCCTGCTGCTGGCCATCGGCGTCGCGACGCAGTTCGGCGCGCTGGATGGCGTAATCGGATACCTGAAGGTCGGCAGCAAGACGAGCGAGATCATCGATCTCAGCTATGTCTTCGCCGGCATCAGCATCGTCATCGGCGCCTGGCATATGTGGGGCAAGCACGTCGAAGGCAGCAACCTGGACTATTACCTGTCCACCGTTGCCGGCGGGATGTTCATCCTCTTGATTGCCATGCTCGTGACCTGGTTCGTGGCCCCGTTCGTCGCCGTTATCAGCAAGTCGCTCGGCCCGGTGATGGCCGACAAGTACCTGCACGACGTGCTGGGGCTGAACTACGTGGTGCTCGGCATCCTCGCCGGCATCATCACGGTCAACGTGTTCCGGATCCCGAGCTGGGCGGAGAACGGCGTGCGCCTGTCGCGCCTCGGCCTCAAGACCGGCGTGATCCTGCTCGGCACGCTGTACAGCCTGGGGGAGCTCGCGCATCTGGGCCGGCTTTCGGTAGTCATGATCGGTTTCTTCGTGCTCGGATCGGTCGGCCTCGTGTTGTTCCTCGGCCGCCGGCGCAGGATCCCCAATTCCATGGGCGGCGTGCTGTCGGCGGGCATGGGCGTGTGCGGCGTGTCGGCCACGGTGGCGGCGGCGCCGGTCGTGCAGGCCAGGCCGACGGAGATCGCCTACACCATCGGTACGATCCTGATCTGGGGCGTGGGCTGCATGTTCCTGTTCCCGGTGATCGGCCATCTGCTCAATCTCGGGCACATCCAGTTCGGCGCCTGGGCAGGGACCGGCATCCTCAACTCGGCACAGGTCGCAGGCGCGGCGCTCGCCTATCAGCCCACCGGCATCGAGACACTGAAGGTCGCCGAGATCTTCAACATCACCCGCGTCCTGTTCCTGCCGATCATCGTTCTGTGGCTGGCGGTCTGGTACGTGCGGCGGGAGGAGAGCGCAACCAGCACGCAGGTCAATGTCGGGCGGGTCGTGTTCGAGAAGTTCCCACTGTTCGTGCTCGGCTTCATCCTGATGTTCGCACTGTCGTCGACCGGCATCTTCGCCCCGGCGCAGCATTACAAGGGCAAATACTTCGACAACAGGATCGCGGAGTCGAGGCTGCTGACCGACGAAGAGACAGCCCTCCTCAGCGCCGAGGCCGACAAGATCCAGAGCCCGGCGCGCGCCGAGGCGCTGGAGCGGCTGATCGAGAACCGCAAGATCATGAACATCGACGACGATGCGACGATCCGGGGCCTGACCAACGCCGCCGTGCTATCCGCGGACGCCAACAAGATCCTCAAGAAGGCGCACGGTGCGGTGTACCACACAGCCAAGATGATCCGCTCCTTCCGCAAGTGGATCACCTGGTTGTTCGCGTTCGGTCTCACCGGCCTCGGCATGCAGATTACGGGCGCGGCGATGCGCCAGGCGGGCGGCCAGCCCCTGGTCATCGGCGGCATCGTCGGCACGGTCAAGGCGGTGCTGTCGCTGATCGTGATCATGCTGTTCGTCCGCGAAACCATCTGAGTGGAGGGTAAGCGATGTCACAGAATGACAGCCAGAACATCGACCTTCAGACCGAAGGGAAGGCGAAGTTCCACCGCGGGTCCGCCCTGTCGATCTTCAAGAGCGACCGGCGGGAGGACCTCGTGGCGCTTGTGTGCGCACTGTTGATCGCGCTTGGCGTGTACATCTTTGTCGGCTGACGGCCGGCGACAGAATGAGCGGTCCGGTGCGTTCTTCGGGGCGCGCCGGGCCGCTTTATTCGTTCGCGGGACGGGGAGTGCCATGAACCCATCGACGATCCTTCTCGCCAGCCACGGCACCGCCGGCGCCCGGGCCGCCGAGGAGGTTGCGCTGGCGCTGTGCGCCCCGGGCGGCACCATCCGCCATCTGGAGATCGTCCCGGACTTCTGGCAGGGCATGCGCGGCGACGACTGGCTGAACAACGCCGTCACCCAGGACCGGTTCGGGACCTATGTCGAATCCGAGCTGCAGAGGGAACTCGCGGAACATGCCGAATCGCTGGGCCGCGAGGCCCAGGCCAGGGGGGTGGGATACGAGAACGTCTCGGTTCTCGGCAAGCCGGCTGAATGCCTGCTGGCGGCGGTTGCGGCGCAGGCCCCCGACCTCGTCGTCATCGGCTCGCCCCGGCCGAGGGGAATGCCCGGCTATCGATCGCGCATGAAAATCGAGATCCTCGTCCGATCCCTGCCGGTGCCGCTTCTGATCGTCCCCCATCCCGGGCAATGACGGGACCGAGCATGGCGCGGGATGCGACCGAGACGGCAGACGAGCGCGACGCCGCATGGGTGAGTATAGAGACGCCGCTCAGTGGCGATGCGCTCCTCGCGTTCTGCCGCGAGAATCCGGAGCGCCTCTTTCGCATCAACACACTCCTGCGGTTCGACGAATGGCACCGGCTCGGCCCGAACGACCACCGCGTGCGCCTGCGCAATCTCAGCAACGATTGTGCGCTCGAAACCGAGCTGCATATCGAAACGGTGGCGGACGGATTGCGCGTCGTATACGACACCGGCCTGAAATCGTTCACAGAGTTCCGCGTCGCGGACTCCGACGGCGGATCGACGCTGACCGTGACCGACGACTATTCCGGATCGCCCGCCGAGGAACGTCAGGCCCGCGCCGACGAGGTTGATCGCAGCCTGATCCAGTGGGGTCACGACCTGCACCATTATCTGGGCAGGTGGAAGCGGTGGTCGCGTTATGCGGCATGGCGCTGGTACATGAACCGGATCTGGCTGCCGATGACACCGATGGGACGGCGGGTCGTGTTCGCCCTGGTCGTCATTTCGGCCCTCGAATTCTTCGCCTTTCTGGGCGTGTTTGCGATCTTCGTTCTCGAGCTTGACACGTTCCTGGAATTGTAGGGCGAGCGCCGAACGGCCCGTCAACGGCGCCGGCGCGTCTCGGCGATCTTGGCAAGGACCGTATTCATCGCGAATTCAAGCGCGCGGCGCGGCAAGCCGTTGCCGAAGGTCAGGGTCTCGTGGTCGCTGGCGATCGCCAGTGCGGGGCGCGACGCATCGGACTTCCGGGCAATCGTCACGGTTTCGATACGGTCCGCCTCGATTCGCCTGCCCTTGCTCTCGCTGTGTCTGTACGCCCGATTCACCCACACGCCGGCGGGACCGATCCGCAGCCGTTGCCGTGACAGCAGGTCGGTCAGGACGCCAATCATGAAGACGATTTCGAACAGGGCACCAATGCCGCCGAACAGGTAGCGGGCCGTTGCCGGCACGTTCGGCGCATACACCGCCACGCCGACGAAAATCAGCGGGAACAGGACGGCTAACACCGAGCCCCACCAGGCGCTGGTGGGTCCGGTGCGGGTCAGCACGACGACGTCGCCCTCATACCCGACGGCGAGTCCCGTCGGCGGGCGTGACAGGACTTCGCGGTCGATCGCGACCTTGCCCTCGCCGATCAGGTCGCCAACAGACTTGTCGAGATCCTCCGCCTCGCGGCGCACGATACCCGCCTCGCCCTCTTCAAGGGCCGGCAGGCCGACGTCTCGGGCAAACTGCTCCCACTTTTCGCGGAATCCACCCTCTTTCGTCGACGTATACAGGTTGATCTTGCGGTCTTCGTCCGGATGAACGAGGTCGATCAGGTAGACGGTATAGCTGCGGTTCTTGGTACGCACCCGCCTGGTGTGGCGCAGGACGCCGTGATAGGCGGAAACCGGCTCGCTCCACTGCCGCGTGCCCTTGAGGCCGTGCTCCGCCACCGTGAAAGCGCTGCCATCAAAGGCGATGCGTCGCCGCCACATCAGACTGTGGATGCCGAAGAGCAGCACACCGACACCGATCGTCGGGAAAATCAAGAACAAGAGGGACTCGACGCCGAACCTGCCGGCCTGTACTTCGGAGACCAGGCCCATCACCGGGATGCCGCCCCAGAGCAGCGCGAAAACGACGAGGAAGACCCCGAACACGCGGCTGCCCCTCTGAATCCGTTCCACGGGCGGCGTCGACAGATCGAGTTCCCACCGCTTGCCGCGGCTGCCAAGATCGATCGTTATCGTCATGTTCGCGCTCCTCCGCCGAGTGAACGGGACGTCGGCTGCACCATGACACTGCGGGCGTTAACATAGGCCTTACCAATGCGGGATACGCTGTCAAAGCAGGGCCGACCCCCAAGCTGCTTGCGGACAGTCCGCGAGGCGGTTAGGGTCCGCCCACACGACCGAACAGAGACATGGCGGTACCCGGTGACAACGAAACTTGTACGGCCCCTCCTGACGTTCCTGATCCCTGTTGCAGTGGTCCTGATCATGCCGGCGGCCGAAGCGACAGCACAGCTGATCGAAAAGGAAATCCGTCGTGGCATTATGGAAAACCCCGTGAGGCTCGACCCGCAATTCGCAACACTGTCGTCCGAACGAGCCGTGCTGGCTGATCTCTTTCTCGGTCTGGTCACGGAAGACGGCGCCGGCCGGATCCAGCCCGGCGCCGCAGAAAGCTGGGAGGTCCGCGACGCTGGCCTGACATGGATCTTCAAGCTGCGCGCCGACCAGAAATGGTCGGACGGACGGCCGCTCGAGGCCCGCGATTTCGAGTATGCCTTTCAGCGCCTGCTGTCGCCGCAGTCCGGCGCACCCTTCGCGTCGATGTTTTACAACATCAGCGGGGCAGAGGCGCTGCACAATGGCCGCGCCGACGATCCGCGCACTCTCGGCGTGACCGCACGCGACAAGGCGACCCTCGTCTTCAGGCTGGTCGAGCCGAGCCCGCAGTTCCTGGCGCAGCTCGTTCATCACAGTGCGTACCCACTGCGCAAGGACCATGTAGAGCGTGCCGATGAGTCCTGGACCCGCCCTGGCAAGATGGTCACCAACGGCCCGTACATCCTCAGCGAATGGCTGCCCGGCAACTACCTGAAACTCGCCAAGAACTGGCGCTTCTACGATCCGGCGTCGGTGTCCATCGACAATGTCTACTATGACGTCGTGGAGTTCATCGAGAGCGCGAGGGAACGCTTCTTCGCCGGCAACCTGCATACCCTGTCCGACATCCCGCGCGAAGCGGTCTCAGCGCTGATGGAGGAAGCGCCAGAGGCGGTGCGGCTCTATCCGTCGCTGACCGTCGATTACCTCGTCTTCAATACGAAAAAGCCACCGTTCAACGACCCGCGCGTCCGCGAAGCGCTGGCACTGGCGGTCGATTCACCGACGCTGGTACGCCGGGTACTCGACGGCGGCGACATCCCGGCGAAGGGCCTCATGCCCGAGGGGCTGGCCGGCATCCGCGAGCCGGAGACGATGCAGCGCAAGGGACCCTACCCGGTGCCGCGGCCGCTGTCCGCGCAGGAAAAGCGCGAGGCCGCGAAGCTCCTGCTGACCGACGCCGGATTCGGGGTCCAGGATACGCTGCGCCTGACGCTGCATTACAACGCCAACGGCATCCACCAGAAGGTCGCCGAGGCGGTCGCCGAGATGTGGAAGCGCGTCGGCGTGCGCGCCGACTTGTACAGCAATGACTATACCGTGCATTACGGCGACCTCGGGCTCGGCGAATTCGACATCGCGCGGGCTGGATGGATTGCCGACTACAACGATCCGACCGCCTACCTGATGCTGTTCGATCCGAATTCGGAGCGCTTCAACTACGGCCGCTTTGCTGATGCGGAATTCGAGAGGCTGCTCGCCGCCTCCTCCAAGCAGGAGCCTTCGGCGCGCGCGATAACGCTGCACCGCGCCGAGCAGCTTGCGATGAAGCGGTTCCCGATCATCCCGCTCTACCATCATGCGTCCCGGAACCTCGTCGCGCCCAGCGTCGCCGGCTGGGAGGACAATGTCCGCGACATCCATCCAAGCCGCTATCTCGAGCTCAGGGAATAGACGGGTCGCCCATCCGCGGCAGAGAAAAGGTGGTCTGACGGGCGTGTGTGGAGTCCCTTAAACGGCCATCCCGAGGGCCGATTTGTAGACTTCCAGGAGGGTTTCCTGTTCCTGCCGGTCGGCGCTGTCGAGTTTGCGCAGCCGGACGATTTGACGCATGGTCTTGGGGTCGAAACCGTTGCCCTTGGCCTCGGCGTAGACCTCGCGGATGTCGGCGGCGAGCGCCGCCTTTTCCTCCTCGAGGCGCTCGATTCGCTCGATGAACGAACGAAGCTGGCTGCCCGCGATGCCTCCGACGTCGGCCATGAATTCCTCCAGGCTGGTCATGGTAAGAGGGGGAAAGGGCGGCGAAGATATCCCGCCGCCGGAGGGCGCGCAAGGGGCCCCGCGCCAGTCCCTCAGTGTCCCGGATTGACTTCGTTGAACTTCTCGATCTTCTCTGCCGAAGCGTCCGTCTGGTGGCGGCTTTTCCACTCCTCGTAGGTCATCCCGTAGACGATCTCGCGGGCCTCGTCATAGGTCATCTCGATGCCCTTCTCCTCGGCCGCGGCGCGGTACCATTTCGACAGGCAGTTGCGGCAGAAGCCGGCGAGGTTCATCAGGTCGATGTTCTGCACGTCGGTGCGCTCGCGCAGGTGCTCGACGAGGGTGCGGAACGCTGCCGCCTCCAACTCGGTGCGAGTCTTGTCGTCCATGTCTCTCTTCCCGTCCGTTTTCTGGCTTTGCATGGAGCCTTATTTAGCATGGTGCCGGGGAATGGAAAGACCCTGACGCCGGACCATTACCCTTTCAACCGGTGCCCCAGGGAGTCGACATGGGCGGTCAGGTCGCTGACTTTCTTCGACAGGCCCTCGGCGATCTTGGCGATGTTGCGCGCCGTGCGGCCGTGCTCGGCCGAGGCATTGCGGGCTTCGGCGACCGCGGTGTTCGCGTCTGTCGCGCCACTGGAGGCGACGCGCACCGCATCGGCGATCTTCGCCGTCGCAATACGCTGCTGCTCGACGCCGGTCTTCACGCCCGACGTCATGTTGGTCAGCGCGGCGATCGGCGAACGCAGGCGCTGGATCGCGTCGGTCGCTTCGGAAATGCGGCCCTGCAGGTCGGCGATCTGCCGCGAGATCTCCTCGGTCGCCTTGGCGGTCTGGTTGGCGAGGTTCTTGACCTCCTGGGCGACGACGGCGAAGCCCTTGCCGGCCTCGCCGGCGCGCGCCGCCTCGATGGTCGCGTTCAGCGCCAGCAGGTTGGTCTGCCCGGCGATGTCGTTGATCAGCTCGACGACGTTGCCGATCTTGCCGGAGGCCTCGCTGAGCTCCGCGACCGTGGCCGAGGCGCTTTCGATATCGGCCGCGGCACGCTCGCCGACGCCGCCGGCCTGCTCCACCTGCCGGGCGATGTCCTGCGCCGCGGCCTCCAGGGCCCCGGACGACGCCTCCGCCGCCTCAATGTTCTGCCGCGCGAGGTCAGCCGACCCCTGGGCACGCTTGGTCTGCTCGTTCAGGACGTTGGTTGAGCTGTTCAGCTGTTCGGACAGACCGGCGAGCTGCATGCCGGCCGCGCCGACCTCGTTGGCGATGGCCCGGATTCCCCGGTCCACTTCCTCACCGATCTCGCGGATGTCCCTGGCCCAGCGCTCGCGTTCCGAGGCGGCCGCGGACTGGCGTTCCTGCTCGGCACGACGCGCCTGCATCAGCGACAGCGCGCAGAATTTTGCCAGCCTCGCGTGCTTCTTCGCCACCGAGATCCGGTTGGCCACGCCGAGATTGGCGATGCGCTTGCCCTCGAAATCGATGGCAACGTTGTACCCTTCGCGCATGCCGGAGGAGCGCATTGCCTGCCACTTGGTGACCTCGCGCTCGTCGATTTTACCGGCCATGATGCGGCCGGCGGTTTCGTGGACGTTTCCGAGGCGTTCGCGGGCGCTGGACGCGACGATCACGCCGCCCTCGACCATGAACGATACGACCGAACCGAGCTCCCTCGACAGCACGTCGCAGAGCTCCTGCGCAAACTCGGCATCGAGCCCGATGTCATCGGCCACGGCACCCATCCTTGTCCCGTTAATGTTTGGATTCAAAATGAACCGGAAAGATGAAGGGATGGTTATCGTAAACGGTTGAAATTCGCGATAAAATGTGACGACTGGCAGTTGATATTCCGGCCCGTCTAGAGGTCGCGCACGGTCTCCTCCATGAGCCAGTGCACGACCGCCGACAGCGCTTCGTCCTTGCTCCCGCCGTCCTGCAAGGCCTTGTCGAAAATCGCGACCTGGCGGTGGGCGCTGGTACCGCGCCTTATGATATCGCGCGCGTGCTCGATTTCCGCCACGCAATCGAGCAGCTCGGCATCCGGACGCAGCAGCTCGAGCAGCTCTTCCAGCAGATTCGCATACGGCACCACCTTGCCGAGGCCGAAATCGATCAGTCCCTCATCGAATCCGTAGCGTTGCGCTCGCCACCGGTTCTCGTTCAGTAGCATGTTGGCATAGTAACGCCAGCGCTGGTTCGAACGCCGCAGCCGGATCAGCATGGAAATCACGCAGGCATACAGGGCGGCAACGGTGATGCCGTCATCGAGCCGGGTACAAATATCGGTGATCCGCATCTCCAGGGTCGGGAACCGGGTGTGAGGGCGGATGTCCCACCAGATCTTCGATGCATCCTCGATCACGCCGGCATCGATCAGGACCTGGACGTGCCGCAGGTACTCGCCGTAGCTTTCGAAGCGCGACGGCAGGCCGGTCCGCGGCAGCTCGTCGAACACGCTGAGCCGGTAGCACATCAGCCCGGTCTTCTCGCCGCGCCAGAACGGTGACGACGTGCTCAGCGCCAGCAGGTGCGGCAGGAAATAGGCGACCTGGTTCAGCAGGTCGATGCGCAGGTCGTCGTCGTCGATGCCGACATGCACATGCATGCCGCAGATCAGCAGCCGCCGCGCCACCGTCTGCATGTCCTCGGCGAGGACGTTGTACCTCTCCTTGTCGGTGTGATGCAGGTCGGACCATTCGGCAAACGGGTGCGTCGACGCAGCGATCGACGCAAGTCCCTGTTTGCGGGCGGCATTGGCGACCGTGCGGCGCAACGTCGCCAGCTTCGAGCGTACCTCGCTGATCGAGCCACAGACGGCTGTGCCCACTTCGACCTGTGCCCGCAGGAACTCCGGCACCACCAGCCCGATGCTGTCGTCGACCCCGGCCGCGCATTCGGCGAGAATCTCCTCGGTCGGATCGTCCGCCAGGGCGCCGGTTTGTGGATCGACGAGGAGATACTCCTCCTCGATCCCGATGGTAAATCCTGCGGTGCCGTCCCGGTTCATGACGCCGCGCGCACTTCCGTCCCGATCGCTTGCACCAGGTCCGGATGCGCCATGACCGCCAGCAGTGCCGTCCCGATCAGCATCGCCCAATGCCGCGCCCCGTGCTGGGTGTCGACGAGGTCCTGGCGGATCTCCAGAAGGACATTGGGCCGGCCGGCGGGCAATGCATGCGTCTCGATCGAGTAGCCGTGCGGATCGAGCCCGGAATAGGGCTGGTTATCGCCGATGCACAGGGCTGTGTCGCGCGCCAACTCGGCGATCAGGAGGTCGGCCATTCGGCGGTCGACGTTAGAGAGGACGCCGACATGCCAGGGCCGCTCGAACCCCTTCATTACCGGTGTGCAGGTGTGGATGGAGATGATCGCCGGAACGAACCCGCGTGCCGTAACCCGTTCTATGGTCGCGGTGACCGCGCTGTGATACGGCCAGTAACACGCGGCCGCACGCTGCGCCCGTGCCGCGGCGTCCAGGCCGCGGTTGCCCGGCACGATGGTCCCGTCGCTGATCTGGCGCATCGCGGTCGGATCGTCGACACTGCGATTGCAGTCGATAACCAGCCGCGAATAGCCCGACAGCAGGGCCGGGGCATCGAGCAGTTCCGACAGATGGCGGGAGACCTCCGCGGCACCGATGTCCCAGGCGATGTGCCGCGACCGCGCCGCCTCGTTGAGCCCGAGGTCGTCGAGCGCCGACGGCACGCGATTGCTGGCATGGTCGCACAGCAGGACGGCCGGCGCTGTGCCGTCGGGGTTTGCCACGGTAACGGCAGGCGGGTCGTCCGGACCCAGCAGGTCCCTCCCGCTGCCCTGTCTGGGTACGGTGCCGATCATGGCCCCACTATAGCGGAAATCGATCGATCGAAAAGTGACCAGCATCGCCCTTGTCCCGTTGCACCCCTCGGCCGGCCCGGGCTACACCGGCATGCGATGACCAGCACAGCCGAATAGATCGGGCATGACCGACCGCCTCTCACTGCCGCAGGTGAGGCCCGCCGACCGGGCGGCCCTGGCCGCCCTTCTGCTCGGCGCGGTGCTGGTTGGCGCGTCGCCGATCTTCGTGCGGCTCAGCGAACTCGGTCCCATGGCGACCGCGTTCTACAGGCCGTTCCTGGCGATCCCCGTGCTGGCGCTGTGGCTGGCGGTCGACCGGCGCCGGGACCCGGCAAGCCGGCGGCCCGTGCGCACACGGGATTACCTGCAGCTGCTGCTGGCCGGCGCCTTCTTTGCCGGCGACCTCGCCTTCTGGCACCTGTCCATTCTCCACACCAGCGTCGCCAATGCGACCTTGTTCGCCAATTCGGCCCCGATCTTCGTTACCCTGGGTGCGTGGTTGCTGTTCGCCCACAGGGTCACGCGGCTCTACCTGGCGGGGATGGGTCTTGCGTTGGCCGGGGCCGCCCTGCTGGCCGGCGGCAGCCTTGTCGTCGAGCCGGGCAATCTGCTGGGCGACCTGTTCGGCGTCGTCACCGCGATGTTCCTGGCCTGCTACATCCTTGCGATCTCGCGGCTGCGTACCGGCTTTTCGGCGGCGACGATCATGACCTGGGGGTCGGTCGGGACCGCCGCCGTCCTGCTGCCGGTCGCCTGGATCATGGGCGAGGACCTGGTCGCCGTCACCCTGTACGGCTGGGCCATGCTGGTCGGCCTTGCGCTGCTGTCGCACGCCGCCGGTCAGGGATTGATCGCGTATGCGCTGGCGCATCTGCGGCCCGGCTTCTCCTCCGTCGGCCTGTTGCTGGAGCCGGTCGCGGCGGCGGCGCTGGCGTGGATCGTACTCGCGGAAGCCGTATCCCCCTGGCAGGCAACGGGCGGCGCGGTGATCCTCTGGGGCATTGTGCTGGCGCGCCGTGGCAGCCGCTGAGGTCGCGATTGCGTGCGTGACAGATGTCGCGAAGTTGCTACCCTGTCCGCTAATCCGCGGCCGCGGACTCGGCACGTCCATCCTGTGCTTCCCGGCCCGTTCGGCCGAATGGGAAACAATCGGAAACTATGGTTCGTCAACATCACACAAAGATCGTCGCCACGCTCGGCCCGGCGAGTTCATCGCCCAAGGTAATCGAGGCGCTGTTCCGCGCCGGCGTCGACGTCTTCCGCCTCAATTTCAGCCACGGCAGCCGGGACGACCATCGCCGGCGTTATGACATTATCCGCGACACGGAAAAACGTCTGGGGCGGCCGACCGCGGTGCTCGCGGACCTGCAGGGGCCCAAGCTCAGGGTCGGAACCTTCCGTGACGGCGAGGTCGAGCTCAGGCCGCGACAGGCCTTTCGTCTCGACCTCGACAAGGCGCCCGGCGACAGCCGCCGCGTATCGCTCCCGCACAAGGAGATATTCGAGGCGTTGCGGAAAGGCGCGCAACTGCTGCTCGACGACGGGCGGATCCGCCTCAAGGTTACGAAATGCGGCCCGGACTTCGCGGACACGCGGGTCGTTACCGGGGGCCTGCTGTCCGACCGCAAGGGCGTCAACGTGCCGGGCGTCGTACTGTCGGTCACGCCGATCACCAAGAAGGACCGCACCGACCTCCGGTTCGCCATCGACCTCGGCGTCGACTGGGTTGCGCTCAGCTTTGTCCAGCGGCCCGAGGACATTGCCGAAGCCCGGCGCCTCGTCGCCAAGCGCTGCGCTATCATGGCCAAACTCGAGAAACCGGCGGCGCTGGACCGTCTCGATGACATCGTCGCGCTGTGCGACGGGATCATGGTGGCGCGCGGCGACCTCGGCGTCGAGATGCCGCCGGAGGACGTTCCGGTCATGCAAAAGCGGATCCTGCGCGCCTGCCGCAAGATCGGCCGCCCCGTCGTCGTCGCAACACAGATGCTGGAGTCGATGGTACACGCGCCGACCCCGACGCGTGCCGAGGCCTCGGATGTCGCGACCGCGGTGTATGACGGCGCCGACGCGGTCATGCTGTCGGCGGAGACGGCGAGCGGCGACTATCCCGTCGAGGCCGCGGCGATCATGGACCGGATCATTGGTCGCGTGGAACAGGATCCGCTGTACTGGAAGATCATGGATGCCGAACGCGTCGACCCGGAGGCAACGGCAGCCGATGCGATCAGCGCCGCCGCGCGCCAGGTGGCCCACACGCTGTCTGCCAGGGGAATCGTGACCTATACGACTTCGGGTTCGACCACCATGCGGATCGCGCGCGAGCGACCCGACGTGCCGATCATGGGGCTGACCCCGAAACTGGCTACCGCGCGACGGCTGGCGGTGGTCTGGGGCGTCCGGTCATATCACACGGCCGACGCGCGCAGCTTCCCCGACATGGAACGGAAGGCCTCGGCGGCTGCACTCACCTACGGTTTCGCCGATGCGGGAGAGCGAATCGTGATCACCGCCGGCGTTCCGTTCGGCACCCCGGGCGCGACCAACATCCTGCGCATCGCCAGGGTGGAAAAGTCTTAGCCCCCGGCGACTCAGAGCTCCACGCCCTCGACTTCCTTGACCAGTTCCTTCAGCCGGTCGTCGATGTTCTCCATGTGCGGGTTGATCGCGAGCGCCGCCCGGAACGCCTCGATCGCCGCCGTCTTCTCGTTGAGCGCATCGTAGATCAGCCCCAGACCGGACAGCGCTCCGAAATGCCGCTCTTCGAGAGCCAGCGTGCGCTTGATGTCCTCGATCGATCCCTGGTAATCGCCTCTCAGATAGCGGACCGTCGCACGCTTGTTCCAGCCCTCCGCGAAATCCGGTGCCAGCTCGACCACGGCGTCGAAGTTCGCCTCGGCGGCCTCGTGCTTGCCGTCGTTCATGTACTGCGTGCCCTGCCGCAGCATCAGGTTGGCGCCGGCCGACGACGAGCGTGACCAGATGAACCAGATCATCTGCTCGATTTCATGGGCTTCGCGCGCGCTCCCCGTCGCCTTCAGACCGGCAAACAAGTCGTCCAGCCGCGGGTCGGTCTGGTCTGCGGCTGCCGGGGCATACAGGGCCACGCTCATGGCCGCGCCAATCAGGACTGCGAAAATCCGCTGCATGTTTCGAATATGGACCGCTTTCCGCTAGACGGCAAATGACTCGCATCGCCCCGGTCGCGACGCTAACGTGCGGGCCGGGCCGTAGCGACAAAAGGACGATGGATCCCGAGACGTACTTCGCCGAGGACTACCAGAGCGCACGCGGGAAATTCCTGTCGGCGTGCCGCGCGCTGCGCCTGCTTCCCCAGGCCTATCGGGCACCGGCAGGCACCGGCGACCCGCGCATACCGCTTGCGGATTCGGTCCGTCTGGGGGACCCGGCTGCGCGTCACATGCTCGTCGTCTGCGGCGGCGATCGCCAGGTCGATGCGCTCTGCTGTTCGGCGATCTTGATCGGCTGGCTCCAGGAGTTCGCGACCGCCCACCTGCCGCACGATACGGCGATCCTCCTCGTGCATCACGGTCCGGTGCCGCCTGCCGGCGGCGAAGCGGAGACCGTCGGCGGGCCGGCGCCGGAATGGGAGGACGACCTGCTGGCCAAGGTCGAGAAGCGATATGCCGAATACGCACGACGGAAGGGTGTCGACTCGATGGGCAAGCCGTTGGCGCAGGCGGATGCGCAGACGATCGCGGGCTATCCCGGTGCCGTCCTGGACGACCTTGTGAAATGGCTCGGCTCGGCGGCTGCCGGGCGCATCGCGTTCGCAGATATCCGGGTGGGCCTCGGGCCGTTCGGAGAGGCAGAGATCGCGCCGTGCCACCCGCCCGACAGCGCGGCGGCGCGGCGCGTCCGGTCGTGGTTCGGCCTCGCCGAACCGGCCGACGCGCAGGCGACGGCGCCGCAGCGGGCGGATACCCTGTCGGCCGGACTGATCCGCCGCCTGCCGGACGCCGAGATAACAGCATTCTCCGCCGCCTTCGGGACCTACTCCATGATGTCGGTCCTGGACACCCTTACCACCCGGCCGCGGGGCGAGGCGGTGCCGGACCCGCGTCCCCTGCTGTTTCCCAGCGACCCGGCGTGGCGGACCGCGGTGTGGCGCAATGCCGTCATCCTGCTGCAACGGACCCTGACGGCACTGCATTCGAGCTGACGCAGGGGCGCGCGACACGCCGCGCGCCTCAGGACGTGAGCCTGCTTGCGACTTTCGTCTCGCTGTGCAGGGTCTTGTGCACCGGGCACTTGCCGGCGATTTCCAGCAGGCGATCCTGCTGCGCCTGGTCGAGCGGGCCCGCCAGCGTGATGTCGCGATCGATCCAGTCGATCCTGCCCTCCCTGGTCTCGCAGTCGGTGCAGTCCTCGGCGTGGATCTTCGTGTGCCGCAACCGGACCGAGACGTGCTCCAGCGGCCACTGCTTGCGCTCGGCGTACATGCGGATCGTCATCGACGTGCAGGCGCCGAGCGCGGCGAGCAGATACTCGTAGGGACCGGGACCGCTGTCGTCGCCGCCCACCGATTCTGGCTCGTCCGCTTTCATCCGGTGGCCGCCGGCAACGACGCGCTGGGCATAGCGCCCCTCGCCCGTCTCCTCCACCAGGACCGTGCCATGCTCCGCGGCCGGGGTCCCGTCCGGCACGGTCGCGGCCTCCTGCCCGACATAGCGGGCAGCCCAGCCCGACAGTATGCCGGCCACCCAGCGCGCATCCTCCTTGCGGCCCAGCATATGGTCGGCGCCGTCCAGCGAGACGAAGCTCTTGGGGTGTTTTGCCGCCTTGAAGATCTGCTCGGCGTTCTCGATCCCGACGATCTCGTCGCGCGGCGCATGGAACACCAGCAAGGCCTTGCGAAGGGCGGCGATTTTCGCCTGCAGTCTTGTCCCTTCGATATCGTCGAGGAACTCCTTGCGGATTTGGAACGAGCGCCCGGCGATCGTGACCTCCGCGATACCCCTGGCCTCGATCTCGGGCCGCGCCGCGGCAAGATGGCGGGCCACGTGGGCCGGTTCCGCCGGAGCCCCGATCGTCGCAACGGCCCTGGCTTCCGGCATCTCCGCCGCGGCGGCCAGTACCGCGGCGCCACCCAGGCTGTGCCCGATCAGCAGCGACGGCGCCGCGAACTGCCCGCGCAGATATTCGGCTGCCTTGAGAAGATCGGCCACGTTCGACGAGAAGTCGGTGTTTTCGAACTCGCCGCCACTGCCGCCAAGGCCAGTGAAGTCGAAACGCAGAACGGCATAACCGTGCGCGACCAGCGCCTCCGAGATGCGGGCCGCCGCAAGCGTATCCTTCGAGCAGGTAAAACAGTGGGCGAACAGCGCGTAGGCATGGATGTCGCCGTCGGGCCGGTCCAGGCGCGCGGCCAGGGGCTCGCCGTGGGAACCCGGAAACGTGATCTTCTCAGAGTGCATGATTCGCGTTGTCCTCTTTGATCGGAAGCGCATCGCAGGACGGCGCCGGTGTCATCGAACTTGCCTTGAGATAGGAGGCATACCCGATGACGGGGAGGAAAGATCGCATAAAGTTGAACCGCCGGGCCCGCTGGCTCGGCCTATTCGGCGGCGATCGTCGTGGCGCTGAGCGCAGCGACGGGGCCGAGATCGCGCCCCTGCAGGGCGGCGGGCAGCGGACCTCCGGTCGCCCAGTCGAGTAGTTCGACAGTGTGCACCACCGGCTTCTCGGTCCCGGTGGCGAGCTGCGACATGCAGCCGATATTGCCGGTCGCGACCACCGGCGCACCGGTCGCGTCGATGTTGGCGATCTTGCGATCCCGCAGGCGGGTCGCAAGGTCCGGCTGCATGATGTTGTATGTCCCCGCGGACCCGCAGCACAGGTGACCCTCGGCGATCTCGCGGATCTCGAAGCCGGCCTGCTGCAGGAGATCCCTGGGCACGGTCGTGATCCGCTGGCCGTGCTGCATCGAGCACGGGGAATGGTAGGCGACGGGGAAGGCGCCCGGCCGGCGTGTCTCGGACAGACCGATTTCGGCGATGTACTCGGTGATATCGCGGGTCAGCCGCGCGACCTTTTCGGCGTCCGCCGCCAGCTCCTTGTCAGTGCGAAACATGAAGCCGTAGTCCTTGACCGTGGTTCCGCAGCCGCTGGTGTTGATGATGATCGCGTCGAGCCCGCCGCGCTCGATCTCGCGCGTCCAGGCCGCGATGTTGCGCGCGGCCTGGGCATGCGCGGTCGCCGTCCGCCCCATGTGGTGGACCAGTGCCCCGCAGCACCCCTGCCCGCGCGGGATGACGACCTCGATGCGGTGGCGGGTCAGGAGCCGCACGGTCGCTTCGTTGATCGCCGGGCTCAGCACCTGCTGGGCACAACCTGTCATCAGGGCGACGCGGCCGCGCCGCGCGCCGGGCACCGGGACCACCTGCGGGCGGCCGATCGGCGACGGCGGCAGCAGGTGTTGCGGTGCCAGCGCCAGCATCGCAGCGAAGCGCCGCGGCAGCAGCCGCCGGAACGGCCGCACGAAATACGCCCCGGCAAGCGAGATGCGGAACAAGAGGGGACGCGGCAGTACGAGGGCCAGGATGTGTCGCAGCCAGCGCTCGGCCAGCGGCCGCCGATAGGTCTCCTCGATATGCGCGCGGCCGATATCGACCAGATGCATGTAATGGACGCCCGAGGGGCAGGTCGTCATGCAGGACAGGCACGACAGGCAGCGGTCGACATGCTTGACGACAGCGGGGGGTGCCGGGCGATTCTCCTCGAGCATGTCCTTGATCAGGTAGATCCGGCCCCGCGGGCTGTCCAGCTCGTCGCCGAGCAGGACGTAGGTGGGGCAGGTCGCCGTGCAGAAGCCGCAGTGGACGCAGGCGCGCAGGATGTCGTTGACCGATTTGATGTCCGGATCGGCAAGCTGCTCGGGCGAAAAGCGGGTCTGCATGGCCGGCGACTCCGTCTCCTAGAATTCCGCGTACATGCGGCCGGGGTTGAGGATGCCGGCCGGGTCGAACGCCGCCTTGATGCGTTTCGTCAGGGCCGCCTTCGCCGTTTCCTGCGGCTGGAAGACCGGGACGGTGCCGCGCAACTCCGCCGGCGCACGGAACAGCGTCGCGTGTCCACCGCTGCGCGCGACCGCCTCGCGCACCGCCGACTCCCGGGCCTCTGCACCGGGCGGGACAGCAAGCCAGACGAGACCGCCGCCCCAGTCGAGGAAACCATCCGTGCCGTCCTCCTCGGCCAGCGCGGCAACGATGCCGGGACCTGCCGCCGGCGGCACCGAAAGCCGCCAGACCAACCGCTCGTCGCCAGGGCGGGCAAACGGCATGACATCACGGATTTCCTTCCAGAACTCGACGGAATTGGTGCTGTGCAGCTCCTCGCTGGGACCCAGCGCCCCGAGCAGCTCCCGCAGGATCCGGCAACGGTATTCGACCGACGGCCCGAACCCCTCGACCCGGATGGCGGCGACGGATACGTTGCCCGCCGACACCATGTCGATGGCCGACTGCGCGGCCAGTGACGCCGGAAGCCAGGCTGCAGCGGATACGTCGTAGGGGCTGTTCAGCGCCAGCGTCATCGCGCGCCCGCCGACTGCCGCGTCGCCTCCGAACACCAGCACCGTGCGCGTCTTTTCGGCCGCGGGGAGGACCTTGATCGTCACCTCGGTGGTCACCGCCAACGTTCCCCAGGAGCCCGCCATCAGTTTGCTGAGATCGTATCCGGTGACGTTCTTGACCACACGACCGCCGGATTTGAAGACCGTGCCATGCCCCGACACCGCGGTAAAGCCGAGGAAATGGTCCCGTGCGGCGCCGCTCTTGACGCGGCGAGGCCCGGACAGGTTGCACACCAGCGCGCCGCCCAGCGTGCCGGTCGGCGCGTTTGCCCGGTCGGCGCCGCCGGCCCGCACAACGCCCGACGCCGACAGCAGCGGACCGTAATCGGGCGGCTCGAAATCGAGCCGCTGGTTCTTCTCGGCGAGCGTGGTTTCGATCTCGGCCAGCGGGGTTGCCGGGCCGGCCGACAGGACGAGTTCGTCCGGCTCGTACAGCGAGATTCCCGACAGCGCACCGAGTTCAACCACGTAATCCGCTGCGACTGGGCGCCCAAGGACGCGCTTGCTGCCCGATCCGACGATCTCCAGGGGCTTGGACTCGGACACCGCCCAGGCGAGCAGGTCGCGCAGTTGGTCGGCAGATTCGGGGCGGATCGTCTCGCTCACAACCGTCGTCCGGTCAGAAACGCGGAATATCGGGGAACGGCAGCTTGCCGCGATGAACATGGACACGGCCGAGTTCCGCGCAGCGATGCAGCTCCGGGAACATCTTGCCCGGGTTGAGGAGGGATCCCGGATCGAACGCACATTTCAGCCGTTGCTGCTGGTTGAGGTCGTCCTCGGAGAACATTTCCGTCATCAGATCGCGCTTCTCGACACCGACCCCGTGTTCGCCCGTCAACACGCCGCCCACTTCGACGCACAGCTTCAGGATATCGGCGCCGAACGCCTCCGCCGTGTCGAGCTCGCCGGGAATGTTGGCATCATACAGGATCAAGGGATGAAGATTGCCGTCGCCCGCATGGAAGACGTTGGCCACGCGGAGGCCATACTGCCGGGAGAGCTCGGCGACCCGGCGCAGAACCTCCGGCAGCCGGTGCCGCGGGATCGTGCCGTCCATGCAGTAGTAGTCCGGCGAGATCCGGCCGACCGCCGGAAACGCGGCCTTGCGGCCGGCCCAGAACGCCTCCCGCTCGGCATTGCTCTCGGAGATGCGGATCGTCGACGCTCCGGTTTCCGTGGCGATATTTGTGACGCGCCCGATCAGGTCGTCCACTTCCCGCTCGGGACCGTCGAGTTCGATGATCAGGAGCGCCTCGACATCGAGCGGGTAGCCGGCATGCGCGAATTCCTCCGCCGCCCGGATGGCGAGACCATCCATCATCTCCATGCCGCCGGGAATAATGCCGGCTCCGATGATCCGGCCCACACAGGCTCCGGCCTGTTCGCTCGTCGGGAAGCCGGCCAACATCGCCCGCGCGGTTTCCGGGCTGCGCAGGATGCGCACGGTGACTTCGGTGACCACCCCGAGCAGCCCCTCCGAGCCGGTCAGGACGCCGAGCAGGTCATAACCCTCAGCGTCCAGATGCTTGCCGCCGACGCGGATGACCTCGCCGTCGATCATCACCACTTCGAGGCCCAGCACATTGTTGGTGGTCAGCCCGTATTTGAGGCAATGAACGCCCCCCGCGTTTTCCGCGATGTTGCCGCCAATGGAACAGGCGATCTGGCTGGACGGATCCGGTGCGTAATAGAAACCCTCGTGTTCGACCGCCTTGGTAATGCCGAGATTCGTGACGCCGGGCTGGGCGACGACGCAGCGGTTGTCGTAGTCGATCTCAAGGATGCGGTTGAACCGGCCCATCCCGAGGAGCACGCCGTCGGCCAGGGGCAGCGCCCCGCCGGACAGCGACGTGCCGGCGCCACGGGGCACCACCTTGACTCCGTTTTCATGGCAGTACCGCAACACGCCGCGGACCTGCTCCGTGGTCTCCGGCAAGACCGCCAGCATCGGCGGCTGCCGATAGGCGGTCAGGCCGTCGGATTCGTAGGGCCGCAATTCATCGGGGTCGACGATGACGCCCCCGTCGCCGGGGACGATCGCCGTCAGCGCCTCGGCAATCTCGGGGCGCCGCGCGAGCACACCCGCATCGGGCTCGGGCATTTTCATCGGTCACAAATCCGCCTGCTGTTGCGAAATCCGGTGATAGCAGCAATCAGGCCAAACGAAAACCGTCTGTCGCAACAAACGTGAAAACCGCGCCGTCTGGCGCGGTTCATCAGGATCGACGGGTCCACAGGCGCGGCCGCGCCCGTCCTCAGCCCTGGCGGGCCTTGAACCTCGGATTGCGCTTGTTGATGACGTACAGCCGACCCTTGCGGCGCACGATGCGGCATTCCTTGTGCCGCCGCTTCATCGACTTCAACGAGTTAACGACTTTCATGTCTCTCCGCCACCCCCGGCTCGGGGCAACCCCTGCAACGTTCGGCGCGGAACATAAGGTCGTCGGCCCGGCGCGTCAAGCCCGGAAGCACCGCGGTTCGGCGCCGTATCGTTTAATCGTTTCTTCACGCCGATCGGAGACTGTATCGCAGCCGGCCTACGGCGTGGCGGCTGCCCTGAAGCGTTGCAATGGGCTGGAAGCGCTCGCGCTGGCGGACTACAGTTACCGCGTAGACGAAGAACCGAACGGGCGTCTTGCTATCCTGGCGACAGGCACGGTGACGAGGTGATGACGGCGGATCACGGGCCAACAGCTGCAAAGGGGGAATACTGAAGTGTCCTCGAACGAGGGTTGCGGACAGGGGCCGACGGCATGGGGCTTGCCGGCCGGCTCACCAGAAGGCACATGAAACTGCGGAGAGTCTTCAGCGTCTATACTCTGCTGGGTCTGACCATGCTGGCCTTTTCGGTCAGCATGATCTTCAGTTTCGACAATCTGCGAAAATACGAGCAGCTGGCGCAGGCGGAGATCACGGACGCCACCTGGGTGATCTACCAGGCCGAGATCGAGCTGACCCGTTTTCTGTATTCGCTCGACATTTACATGTACGGCGACGACGATCTGATCAGTCGCGAGGACGTCATCGAGCGCATGGAAATCTTCTGGAGCCGGCTGCCCCTGTTCCTGGAGGGCCGCGAGGGCCGCCGTCTGTCCAAGATCGGCGACACGCAGGAAGCGGCCCGCGCGGCCATCGAAGTTCTGGAACGAATGGAGCCCGAGGTCCAGGCGCTGGAACGCGGCGATCGCGAGCGTTATTTGACGATCCGGCAGGAACTGCACGGGCTGCTCGCGCCTCTGCGTCGGACGCTGATGGATGCGCGACAATGGCAAGAGGGCGCGGCGACCATCCGCAGCGCGCGTCTTGACCGCGGCTATGTTGAGTTGTTGTTTGCCTCGCTGGGCATTCTGCTGAGCGGCGGCTGCCTGATGCTCCTGCTGCTGCACGAAATCCGCGAAGCCCGGCGCGCCCAGGCCGCCGAGGAAAGCGCCCTGTCACGCCTGTCGGAGGCCGTCGAGAGCTTCTCGGACGGGTTCAGCTTATTCGACAGCAACGACCGGCTGGTCCAGTGCAACCAGCGGTTCCGTGAGATCCATGCGCCAATCGCCGACGTCCTGGTGCCGGGCGCGTCTTTCGAGGAGATCGTGCGGGCCTATGTGTCGCACGGCCTCGTGGCCGATGCGATCGGCAACGAGGAGGAGTGGATCCGGCGCCGCATGCGCATGCACCGTCACCCGGCAGAGGAATTCGAGGTCAAGCACACGGACGGACGCTGGCTCAGGGTCAGCGAGCGACGCACCGCGGACGGCGGCTGTGTCAGCATCCGCACCGACATAACCGCGCTCAAGGAGCGCCAGGAACACCTCGCGTCGCAGCAGCGGCGCGCCGATTCTGCGAACCGGGCGAAAACGGACTTCCTGCTGACCATGAGCCATGAGCTGCGAACACCCCTCAACGCGATCATCGGGTTCTCCGAAGTCATGAAGCAGCAGCTCCGGGGTCCCCTTGGCGACGAGCGCTATGTCGACTACGCCAGCGACATTTACGACAGCGCCCGGCACCTGCTGGCGGTG
>JABAOD010002925.1_pt5 | contig 28011 bp, 32 predicted proteins | sample 7062151 | NCBI WGS metagenome assembly JABAOD01 (sample SAMN14538626, study PRJNA623070) | marine sediment metagenome | biome: marine biome [ENVO:00000428]; feature: marine pelagic biome [ENVO:01000023]; material: deep marine sediment [ENVO:00002113] | place: India: Gulf of Khambhat ... | reverse complement strand
AGGATGTGGCTTCCCCCCTCATGAGCGTTAGTGATGATGGTATGATTCCCGGGGGACTGGGCTCTTCCAGCTTCGATCGCGAGGGCATCCCCCACACGCCGACCACCGTGATAGATGGCGGGAAGCTCTCATCCTACCTCTACAACACATACACCGCCTCCAAGGAGGGCCTGAGCACCACCGGGCATGCTGCCGGGGATCAGCGGAACGTTCCCACCATCGGACCCACCAACTTCATGGTGAACCCAGGAGAGAAGTCTAAGGATCAGCTCATGGAGGAGACTGACAGGGGGATCCTCGTGACCAGGTTCTCTGGGTGGCCTCAGGCTGTGAGCGGCGATTTCAGTGGAGCAGTGAAGGGCGGCTTCTATCTCGAGAAGGGAGAGGTCGTGCATCCCGTCAAGGAGACCCTTATAGCCGGAAACATATTCGAGCTGCTACACAACCTATCGGGCATCTCGAAGGAGGTGGAGAATGTGTTCAGCTACCGGCTACCCTACCTCCGGTTCGATGACGTCTCGATAACCAGCGAGTAGGTGATGGGCCCGGTCGGAGTTTCAGGGACGAGGCCCTTTTGAACCGACGACCATCTGGTTATGAGCCAGACGCTCCGCCAGACTAAGCTACGGGCCCATCCAATCATGTCAACGGCGTGTCCCTTTAAAAGATTCGTGGCCGTAGTCTTCAGAAGACCTTTCTGAGGTCGAAGAAGAAACTAACGGTCTCCTGAGGCCCCGACAGGACATCCAGGTCCCCGTTCCAATGTTCAAGGGCCTCAGCATTTCGCTCCTCGAACCTGTTGAGGACGTCCCTCACCTCTCCCCTCAGCAGGTCATCCTCGCGCCCCGTCGTTACTAGGACAAGGAAGCAATGGGCTCCCCTCACCATCAGGATCTTGAGATCACCATGGTCAATGGTATCTAGCCAGCTACCGCCGAAGGCTGGAATCGACACCGTCACGAACCTCTGAATGGCCTCTAGGACAGCTGAGAATATGTCCTCGTCCGGTACCGCCTGTCCTTCACGATTCCTGGAGGCGATCAGGCTGCCGCCGTGATAGACGAGAAACGAGTGGAGGATTTCGTTCCTAGAGGCGGCACCCTTCTTCACGAAGCTGGTCAAGGATTCCCTGGTAACGGGCACTACCAACACCAGGAAGCTTAGGCCCGGAACGAACAGGAGGCTCGAAAGGTGGGGCAAGCCTTCATCCTTAACTGCAGGGAGACTGCCCAAGTGAGACACTACGAGTACAACCAGTACGCTGACAATTACAGCGATCACCTTCCCGTATTGCGACCGGTAATCCCTCATCAGCTCACCCACGCCTTTGATGAGGTACAGGAGCCCCACGGTGGCGTAGAGGTGGAGGTAGACGATCCACGGGACGTAGAAAGCCAAATTCCGCTCGATGGTCAATCCCGACGCCGCCGCCGTAACCGAGGTCGTGATGGCCGTCCAGTTCAGGAGGAGCATGCCGGCGGCGGGTATAGTCAGAAGCAGGTCAGACCTCTTCCTCTGAGAGATTGACCATTTACCGAAGAAGAGGAGGAGGAGAGCTGCCACAGTCAGGGTCGATTCTCGAGCCTTCACTAGGAGGATAGCGTCTCCTGCCACAGATGCTACGTCGCTGAGCATGCTCAAGACGGCGTAGACTGCAATCGACCCTGCGAAGAGGCTCAACGCCCAGGCGGCCGGACTTTTGATGGTCTTCCTGAATACCGGGATGATCCCCACCGCAGCCCAGACTACGGCGCTGAACAACTGACCCGCGAGATAGAGGTTGTTGGGCATCGACCTCGGCGAAGATATGCTCGGATCTAGCAGACATAAAGCAGTCCGTCCGAGTCTCAATTCGGATAACGTCCAGGTTTGACACGTTTAATGTGAACGCCGCGGACCGGATTCGAACCGGTGACCACTCGGTTTCTGCTATCTTAACAGCCGAGCGCTCCACCAGACTGAGCTACCGCGGCACCGGCGTCGATACAGCCCGCCGCCCTCAAAAAGATTGCCACGCCAGCTACAGGGACTTCTTCAGGGCATTGACGGTATCGCTCATCTCCTCCAGCAGGTTCCGAAGCCTCGAGAGGAATGACTGGAGATCGTCGGAGACCAAGGCACCGTCCGGGGAAGGTCTGATCAGGCCCTCCTGTTCCAGGACCCTCAGGGTGTACCTCACCTTGTGTTGCGGGTATTTGAGCATCTCTGACAATCGAATGATCCCAATCGGCTGGTGCTCCTGAACGGCCTTCAACAGGGTAACGTGACGCTCCAATAGGTCTAACTCGGAGCGAATCTTATCTGTTAGGGCACTTTCCGGCGGGATAAAAACCACCTCTTGAACTCTCTCACTTTAACGAACTCCCCACATAACTTAAAGGTGTCGCCGGCAGACTAGAGGCGACCCGAGCGCCAGGCCATCTTGGTGTTGCAGCTGACCCCCGAGGCGCTACGGTCGACGGCTATGATTCCCACAGGAATGTCCTTCGGGAGCAAGGAGACACCCCCATCGCAAGCCTCCTGGGGCTGGACTCCTGACGCCATCCTATCATAGACCGTCTTACACAGAACCCTGCGTACAATCTCCTCCCCCACGCCCGTTGCGGTGACGGCCCCGGCGGCCCCCGCGTATAGTCCGCACCCAATGAGGGGGGTATCCCCAACCCTTCCAGGAAGCTTAATCAGGGTTCCTCCGGTGGAGTTAGACGCCGCCATGCCACCCTGGTCGTCGCAGGCGACAGCCCCTACTGTATCGCCCTCATGATAGCCCTTCCACCGTTGAGCCCAGCTTGGCAGGTCCCCTTCTCCCAGACGTCTCCTGATCTCGTCCAAGGCCTTCAAAGCCTTTGGCGTGTAGGGGCTGAATTCAGGGAAACCCTGTCTCCTGGCGAAGCCCACAGCTCCCTCTCCACACAGAAGCACGTGGGGAGTTTCCATCACCTTCCTCGCCACAAGTATGGGGTTCTTGACGTCGCGGATGGCCGCCACGGCGCCGCAGCTCATCTCAGAGTCCATCAAAGAGGCATCCATCTCCACCACACCATCCAGGTTCAGCCTGGAACCCGTTCCCGCGTTCAATCGATCGTCGTCTTCGAGGACTACCGTCGCCTCTGTCACCGCGTCCAAGGAACTGCCCCCCTCCCGCATCACCCCTAGGCCCGTGGCCACAGCTTCCTCGGCAGCATCCAATACAGCATCGGACGAACCCGCGCCGCAGTGTACGACGATGATTGCCATCCTAACCTCCGGGCAGGATGGAGGCTCAGTCGCTACTTAAGCGATACCCTAGATTACAGACATCGGGCTGGAGAGGTACCTCGATGGAGGCCTGCCGCAGAAGTTATGAGCCTACGAGGCCTCTCCCGCCTGAATGAGTCCACAGCAGGGAAGCACCTTTCGGAGGGCGTTCCATCTAGCCTCTCCCGTCTTCCTTGTATACTACCTGCTTCCTGATGACCTTTGGGTGGGCTTCCCCAAGCCTCTCCTGGCATTCCTGTTATGGGCTGTAACCCTGGTCATTGAAGCCCTTCGACTTGTTCTCGAAGTGGACATCATAGGCATCCGGGAGTACGAGAGGGGCCAGATTTCCGCTTACTTCTGGGGTGGTACGGGTCTCGTCATAGGCCTTCTCTTCTTTCCCCCACCTTTCGTGGTTGTGGTTATGGTCGGGATGGCCTGGGTGGACCCCCTATGCGCCCTGAGCAGACAAAGGGGTGGCTATCCCTTCGTCCCTCTTCTCGCCTACGGGGCCATCGCTTTTACCGGGGTGTGGCTCCTAGCCGACTTCTCCCTCGTGAGTGCCCTGATGATCGCCCTCTTGGGAACGAGCTTGGCCATAGCCGCGGAATATCCCAACGTGGAGTTCGTGGATGACGACTTCACAATGCAAATGGCCCCACTGGTCGGGACAACACTGCTTTCGTGGTTACTCTAGGACCTCCAAGGTCCCGTATCGACCGGCGCTAAGCTGGATGTTCCCCTGCCATTCGCTCACCCATCCGTTCGTGATGCTGATGCGGTCGTTCAAGCCCACCCTCTCGATGTCCTCGTTCCAAAGGCTGACGACCACGGTATCCCCATCCTCGTCCTTTCCCCGGGCATCACAGACCTTGCCTGAGGTCCCATCGCGACTAGTGTAACTCCTGGGCTCCCCCTTCTCGATGATAACGAGCTCAATGGAGTCCACCTTAGAACGTGGCCTCAAGTCCTTCACCTTCATGGATGTCCCTCGGAGGTAAAGGGACTCACCACTAAAAGCTTCCTTCACGGAGCCACGATTACTCTTATAAAGCGTTCGACCCATACCCGGTGTCGAAGGATGGGGATGCACTGATGGAGATGGAAGGGAGTAGCGACAGCTTGGATGCCAATTCCATCACATCCTTTGTCACCCAGGGCTCCTCAAGCAGCGTCATCTACATTTTGAGCTTGATTCAACCTCTGACCCTGCGAGAGATTGAGGATCATCCCTTAAGGCAACANNCTGGTCGCCCTCGAGGACGCGGGAGAGAACTACTACTTCCTGAATTCTGATCTGTCCATCCGACCTCCAGCCCTGGATGATGAGGCGGGTGAGATGGAGTTCCGGGTCGACGACACCTGTGGGAGCGCGTCCGGGGATTTGTGTCTCCCTGGTCAGCGATCATTGGGGAGTGATCACCCCATCCCTCTAGTACAGGACCCGTCCACCTGCCTCGGGTGGCTCAAGTGGCTTTCACTTCCGGAACGGCGTAAAGTTCTGAAAACCCTCCAGGAGCGAGGACCAACGTCAAGGAGAGAGCTGACCCAGGGTGGCATCGAACTCGACATCGCTACGACCCAGGCAGCCGTCAGATGTGGTGTCCTTCGCATGCACGAGGAGAAGATCGATTTCCAATTCGCCACGACCAAGATGCCGCCTGAAGGTAAGCCCTGGACTACGAGGCCCCCCAGGTTCTGGCTGACCAGGACCTACGAGCCCCTGAGGTGTGTCCAGGGATCTGAGGAGTACCTTGGTGAGGGGAAAGAGAGATCGGCCATGAAGCTTCTCGCGGAGATGGCCGAGGACGGTAGGGAGGTAGTCCCCCAGAAGAGGAAGGAACATCTGAAGCTGAACCTCCTGTATGAGCCTGCGGCCGTCGTTCCAAGGATAGAAAAGGTGGGTCCCGGCTCCCTCCCATCCGTCTGGGTGAACAGGCGACGCCTCGTGTACGCCATCCAAGAGGGATACGAGAGGGCCGCCGTCGCCATATACCTGGAGGAAGAGCTGACCCGCGGGTCCGAGAAGGCGAGCAAGGACTGGCGGACTGAGGTCCTAGAGAGATTGGCGCGGACCAAGGTCGATCGCTACCTGATGGCAAGGGAGCAGGAGCTCAAGAGGAGGCTCACCGACAACGAGCCCAGGGAGTACGGTCTCGGCACGGACGCCATCATGTCCTTGGCCAAGGTTGAGCTTGAGAGGGACAAGCTGGTGGAGGAGAGGAAGCACTTCGAAAGGTTTCTGGAAATCCTGATGGAGTAGCCCGGCGCAACGCCAATTCGTGGCTAGCCAATCTTTTTATCCACAGAGGCTCATTACAATAGACGAAGAGTTATGAACAGGATTAAGGTTATCAACGAGCCCTCCGACCTAGTTCCAATCCTCAGGGCCGTTGATACTGCTACGAAGAAGGAGGTTTTTAAGGAGCTGACTCACGATTGGCTCACTGAGGAGGACATAGAGGAGAGGTATGGCCAAGAGGGCCTGGAGGCCCTCCGGCTGTTTGAGAAGATGAGGCTCGTGGAGACCAAGTGGCAGGCGGGGGACGGTGGACCCGTGAAGGCCTATCACAGCTTCTACACCAGCCTCCACATCAGCGCATCCTCCCCAGTGTACGAGATCAGCGATGTTCTGATCGTGGCCATGATGCCCGAAAAGGAGTATAGGGGACTGGAGGAGAGTATATACGACGCCGTGGGGAAACAAGGCAAGTTCGCGGGGGACCTGGCGGAGGAACTGAACATGAGTCAGGTCATGTTGAGAAGCGTCATCAAGAGGTCCTCTCGTCTGGACTTCAGGGGGCACAGAGTAGAGAGGTTTGAGGACTAGTCAATCAACCCTGATTAATCGGCCGCAGACCTACCAGCTGCACCGCCGGGAGAGATCGATCCGCCTTACTTGCTGAGAGCGTCGGTGCCCTGCAGTCTCNNTTTGCTGCACAGGAGCCCTTGCAGGGTGCGAAGCCTCGTCAGGCCCTGTCCCTCGTCTCAACGATTGGGCAAAGCAGGAAGCTCGGACAAAGGTCTAACCAAGAAGAATCACATGGTGGTATTGAACTAGCCATGGACGAGGAAGTGTCACGGGCCGTGTTGTGTGTCCTGAGGATAGGCCACCGGATTCCCAGAGATAACCGGGTTACGACCCACGTGGCGCTAGTGGCGAGAGCCTTCGGCGCGAACGAGATATGGGTCGACCAGAAGGATTCGGATCTGGAGGCCCGGATCGACGGTGTGGTCGAACGCTTTGGAGGATCCTTTCGAGTACGGACGGGTGTGAGGTGGCGTCAGGCTATTCGCGGGTGGAAGGGGAAGGTGGTACATCTCACCATGTACGGAGAGAGGCTGGATGACGTGGTGAAGAGGATTCCCAAGGGGAACCTCCTCATCATCGTAGGGGCGGGTAAGGTGTCGGGGGATGTCTTTGAAATGGCCGACTACAACGTTGCAATCGGAAATCAGCCTCATTCTGAAGTGGCAGCCCTGGCGATCTTCCTTGATAGGCTGCTGGAGGGGGAGGGACTGCGCAGGGACTTGTCCGGTCGCCTTTCAGTCGTCCCGTCACCTACAGGAAAGGTCGTCAAGAAGGACCCTACCTAATCTCATCCAACATCACGGGGAACTCCTCGAGCTGGGTTCTCAGGACGTGTCGGGTCGTCTTGGGAGGAAAGAGATCGCCGACCAACACCTTCTCGATGATCTCCTCTTTCGTGACGTGGTCGATGATGGCTCCAGGCCAGGTCTCGACGGTGATATCATCCTGGAAGTAATCCACCAGGTAAACCGGAATCCTCCTGCAGCCTAGATCGACTAGTGCCTGATATCTGTGGTGGCCGTCGAGAATGACGTAGTGGCTGTCCTCCACCAGGATCGGCTTCCTGACGTAGCCCTCACTGCGAATCGCCTCCGTGGTTTCCCGCAAGAGCTCGGGTATCAACCGCTCGTGGGGTTTAACGAGGTGGGCATCCAGGAAGGTCCTTTCATACTTCATGTTCCCACTTCACCGTCGAGCCCTGACGAGGAACCTCTTCCGGTCACTAGCTGGACTGCGATGGAGTTCTGTCCCCCAACAGACGCTGGGGAACCTTGATGCTAGCGGTTTCTTCCCAGCAACCATCGGTTTATGGGAGTCGATATATAAGGATGAGGCCTACTGTAGAGCCGTTATGGCTCTCTACACTGGCCGTGGGGATCGGGGTGAGACAGGGCTGATGGGCGGCCCCCGGGTGCGGAAGGATCACCGTAGAATCGAGGCCATCGGGGGAGTGGACGAGCTCAACGCCGCCTTGGGCATAGCGGTGACGTTCCTCCATGAAGGAGAGATGAGGGGTTTGTTAATCGGTGTCCAGAACGACCTCTTCACGGTAGGCGCCGAACTCAGCCTCCCCGAGGGTGGCAGACCGCGAAAGGCTCTCACACCCTTGAACGAAGATAGGATTGCGGCCCTGGAGGAGGCCATTGACACCATGGGCGCCGAGTTAGGCGACCAGCATGCCTTCGTGCTACCGGGAGGGTCAAAGGAGGCTGCCCTCCTGCACTACACTAGGGCTGTCGCAAGGAGAGCCGAGAGAAGGATCGTAGCCCTCGCCTCGCAAGAGCCCGTGAACCCGACCATCCTGGGTTACCTGAACAGACTCTCCTCCCTTCTCTACGCGATGGCTCTGAAGGCCAACAAGGACGCCGGCGTGGAGGAGAGGAATCCGACCTATCCTTGAGGAATCATGGGAGCTGACTTTCCGGGTACCTTTCTCAGCGCGACCCGCTTGGGAAAGCTTCGCAGTATGACTATATCGCCCACGCTCTGAACCCACCGGTAAGGCACACTAATCGCCTTGCCACCGTCGACAAGGGCTGGACTTGTTTCGGCGATAAAGATCCCGTCGATCTTCCCCCGCTCGACGTCGACGATGAGGTTGCTGACGTCTCCCAAGTAGAGGCCACCCTGGGTGTACACCGTGAGGCCAATCAGCTCAGAGATCTCTCGAAGCATATCCCATCCCTTCCGAGGGCGTCCTAGATGGCACATTGCATATTAAGCTTTTCTGAGAGGCAGGGCGGACCACTATAGATAGGGGCTCCTCCGGGACGGTGAATGGCTGGCATCATCTCCTTGGGGCTAAGACTGCGCTCCATGCTCAGTTAGCAGCTTGACAACGTCCTTCAGACCCCTCTCTGACGCGACATCGACCGGCTTCTTCCCCTCATCGGTCCGAGCATGAAGGTCCGCCCCACTATCCAGCAGGAGACGAATCATCCCCAAATCGCCACCGAAGACCGCCTTGTGTAGAGGAGTGTAGCCACCAGCCGCGCGCACATTGACCTCGGCCCCCTTGGCGAGAAGTAGCCGCACAACCTCCGTCCGCCTTGCAGCCACGGCAGCGTCCAAGGCTGTGTTGGCGTTGGCGCTCCCCATGACCGTATCTATCTCGGCACCTTTGTGCAAAAGAGCCTTGACGACCGGCTCGTGGCCGAAGAAGGCGGCCAGCCCTAGAGGAGTGAAGCCATCACGGTTGGACGCGTTGGCGAGTCGGGGCTCGTCGTTTAGAATCTCCAAAACGCGGCTGTCTTCGCCAACCGCCGCGGCCTCGAAGATATTAAGCTGCCGTGCTCTGTCAACAAGCATATCCACGACGTCCCAGGCAGCGTGATAGACAGCGGTGAGGACGAGGCTTCCTTCGTCCGTCTCCATCTCGATAAGCTTCGGATCCCTATCCAAAAGGGTCGTAACCTTAGCAGTGTCATTCGCCTTTATGGCCTCCGTGATGTCCATCGACGAACCCCTCCCTGCGCCTAGGACTTAATCCTTGATGAGTGTTTTCCCTTGAAGAGACGGCCGCCGCGCCTAGGTAAGCTGCTGGCGGGAGCGCCCGTGGCAGAAGGCCTCGAACCGCCGGGATGCGGCGCTGCGACCTAGCGTAGGCTGGACGCTATGTCCTCCAGCTCCCTCTCGCAGTACCTGCACATCAGCCTCAGAGGGTCCTTGGATTTCACCACGAACTCCGTCTCCAGGGGCTCATTGCTGTTTGTAATGCAGCTTGGATTGGCACACTTCAGGATGCCCCTAGCTACGTCTGGGACCTGTACCTTGTACTTCTCAGCCACGTTGTAGTTCCGTATGATGTTGATGGTGGCATCGGGGGCTATTAGGGCAATCTTGTCTACCTCTCGAGGGCTTAGCTCCCGGTCCTCGACCTTTAGGATGTCCTTCCAGCTCTTCTTGGAGCTGGGGACGTGGACCACGACACTCACCGTGGAGCTGATATCCTCTCCGATGCCGAGAATCTTGAGGACCTTTAGGGCCATGCCGCTCGTGATGTGGTCTATCACCGTGCCGTTCTTGATGGGGGTTACCTTCAGTTCCTTCATCCTATGCACCCATGATCAGACTGAGAAGGGCCATCCTCACGGGCACTCCGTTAAAGGCCTGCTTGAAGTAGATGGCGTGAGATGTCCTATCCACTTCGGGCGCAATCTCCTTCACCCTAGGCAGTGGGTGCATGATGGCCAGGTCCTTCTTCGCATCCCTTAAGAGGGTCAGGTCTACAGTGTAGGATCCAGCCACCTTCAGATACTCCTGAGGGTCCGGAAACCTCTCTTTCTGGATCCGGGTCACGTAGAGAATGTCCGCCTTGCTGATGGCCTTCCGGGGGTCCTCGACCTGATCGGGCTCCGCCCCCAGCTCCTGAACCCGCTCCACAATCTCCCATGGCATCTGCAGCGTCGGCGGAGCGACGAAGGTCAGGTCGGCACCGAGGAGGGCCAGGGCGTAGGCCAGCGAGTGGACTGTTCGGCCATACTTCAGGTCTCCCAAGAGGATCACCCTAACGCCCTCGATGACCCCCTTCTCATCCCAGATGGTGAATAGGTCCAAGAGCGTCTGGGTCGGGTGCTGCCCTGCTCCGTCCCCTGCGTTGATCACAGGTTTCTTTGAGAACTCCGCAGCCAGGCGGGCGGCACCCTCCTGAGGATGCCTCAGGACGATGATGTCAGAGTAGGCCTCCACCATCCGGACAGTGTCCGCCAAGGTCTCGCCCTTGGCAATGGAGGTCACCTCTGGAGCACCGAAACTCAGCACCCTCCCGCCAAGACGTTGCGTGGCGCTCTCGAAGGACAGACGCGTTCTCGTGCTGGGCTCGAAGAAGAGGGTGGCGAGTACCTTGCCCTTCAGCCTCTCATCCAGGACCTCCCCGTTGGCTATGGGAGTCATTTCCCGGGCCCTCTCCAGGACCTCGTAGATGGCCTCTCGAGATAGGTCCGCGATAGAGATCAGGTCCTTCCCTCTGAAATCCATTCCGACCGTGTCGGTGAGGGACCAGAGGATAAAGAACTTTTTGAGGGAAGGTCCACAGAGGCGTGGACACCAACTTAATAGAAAGGGGGTGGCAGGCCCATAAGCTTGGGCCTGCCTAGGGTTGTGGAGGAGGGGTTATCGCTACTTCTCCGTTTCGAGGGCTTTCCAGTCGCCTCCGAAATCCTTGGTCACACCGGAGGCCAGATGGAACCTGACCCTGAGCTTGCCATTCTCGAAGAAGATGTAGGCGTTCCTGAGCTGCGACATATAGAGGCTGATGCGCTTGCCCTTCTGAGTAAGGGCCCTCTCTACGCAGCTCAAGAGGCCGGCCTTCTCCAAGGCGTGGATGCGACGATAGCACGCGGCTATCGGGATGCCGTACTCCCGGCTCAGCTCGATGGCACTCTTGGCCTTCTTGTAGGTGGCCACGAGTATCTTGGCCGAGTATTCGTCGGTAATCAGGCGCGATGCTTCCAAAGGATCCATTTCTGGGTAGTCCTCCTTCCGAATCCACGAAGCCGCTGCATTTCTATTTAAGCAGTCCGGGCAGATTATTCAGTCTGATTGCTGATTGTGAAAATCCACTCTGATACTGACCCGCTAGGATCATCCTAGGACCCGGGACCTTCGGATTCTTCCCGCGATCCTATCTCCCTTTAAGAAGAACTCCAGCCCTCCTAGCCTCGCTCGGAAGAGCAACTTGGCCCTCCCGCGAGGGTTGACACGGGCGGCCTCAACCGTTATCAGGCCGACAGAACGAAGCTTCCAGAGCAGACGATAGCACCTGGCGATGGGTATCCCGGTTTGTTGGCTCAGCTCGAAAGCGGTCCTCGCCCTGATGAAGCTGGCCAGGATGAGCTTTCTGATATCTGGCCGCGCGAGGATTCTCAGCTGACGCATGTCTTTGCCTCTCAGTCTCCTGCGATTGCGGATTCCTCATTGGACCCTATTTAACGTGACGGTCCGTGAATCGTCATTGAAAATCAGGCCTAGAAATCGCCAGCAGCAAAAATGCCAAAGGATTCGGTCGAACGACTTGGGCCACCCTAAGGGTTCGCGGGAAGAATGGCTCCCCACTTTCCGCTGGAGACTTCGATTCCGTAGGGTCCTCGGCGTACGTAGCCGTCGATGACCTTGATGGTGGAACCGGTCGTGACTTTCCCGGAGGATACCAAGTCCACCTCTTCATCCCACAGAGCCAGCCGGCAGTTGCCTGAATCGTCAGAAACCCTGAGGTTCACGACCCGTCCTTGACTCCCGTCTCTGCGGGTGAACTCCCTCATCCTCCCTACCTTGTCCACCCTCACCCTTAGGAGAGCCTCACCGCCTTCATACAGGTCCGCCACGTTCCTGTAGACGACCTCGTGTCTTCCGAACTCATCTACCACCAATAGAGCCGCCACCCTCTCCTCTAGGAGGCCTCCCCAGGCTTCCATCTCCTCCTGGACTCGAGCCATGAAGCCCTCTCGGGAGATGAGATCCTTCACCCTGTCGTACAACTCCTCCGTCAAGAAACCTCGTCCCGGGATAAGGGGTGCCGGTTTAAGGCGCTTTGCTGGGCTACTTCAGCCTGACGGTCTCCAGGTTCATGGGCGCCCTCGTCTCCATCCCGAACTTCTTGTAAAGGGTGGAAGCCAGATCCAGGCACTTGTGCTCCTCGCCGTGGCATACCAGTACCCGCTCCGGCCGTGGCTCCATGCTACCAACGTAGTTCATGAGCTGCATTCGATCGGAGTGGCCAGAGAAACCGTCGATGGTCTCCAGGTCCATCTTCACTTGGAGCGTCAAGGGCTTCCCCCTGTCGTTGACCGTAACCTCTCGCCTCTCCTTCTGTATCCTCCTGGCGAGGGTCCCCTCGGCATTGAAGCCGACGAAGATGAGGGCGTGCTGTGGGTTGTCGGCCCAGGCCTTGAAGTACTCCATTATGGGACCGCCGTTCATCATGCCGCTGGTCGCCAGTACCACACAAGGATCGGGATCGTCAGCAATGGTGGTCCTCTTGTCGCTGCTGTCAACCCTCTCGAAGATGGGCGAGAGGAAGGGGTTCTCTCCCGTCTGGAAAATCTGGGTTCTTAGCTGGTTGTTCAGGTACTCAGGATATGCCGTGTGGATTGCCGTCGCCTCCCAGATCATCCCGTCCAGGTGGACGGGAACTCTGGGGATGTCCCCCTTGCGCATTGCCTCCTCAAGGACGAGCATCACCTCCTGGCTCCTTCCAACCGCAAAGACAGGGACCAGGAGCTTGCCACCGCGGCCCAGCACTCGGCTGGCAATGGACTTGAGCCGCTTGGCGGCCTCCTGACGGCTGGGCTGGAGGTCGTGGTACCCGCCGTAGGTAGCCTCCATGACCAGTGTCTCCACCCTCGGGAATTTGTTGACGGCCGGGTTGAAGAGCCAGGTCCTCTCGAACTTGATGTCTCCCGTCACCGCCACGTTGTACAGGCCATCACCGATGTGGAAGTGTGTGGTGGCGCTTCCCAGGATGTGCCCCGCGTTCTGAAGTGTCAGTCGGACGTCTGGCGCGATATCCGTCGTCTCTCCGTACTTGAGGGGAATGGTGCTCTTCACGGCCTTTCTTATCTGGGGAGACTCGTAGGGCGGTTTCTTCCCCTCCCCAAAGGCGACTTTGATGTAGTCAATCTGAAGCAGGGAGGCCAGATCGCGGGTAGGGGGCGTGCAGTAGATCGGCCCCTCGTAACCGTATTTGTAAAGGATGGGGGCCAGGCCGCAGTGGTCCAAATGGGCGTGGGTAATCACCACGGCATCTAGGGCCTCCAGGGGCATGACTTCGGGGGCGTTCAGGTATGGCCCGCCGTTGTTCTCGGAGCTTACGTCCACACCGCAGTCGACCAGGACTCTGCTCTCCCTCGTGGTCAGCAAGACAGCGGAGCGACCCACCTGCCGAAAGCCTCCGAGGCTCGTAACCCTCACGTACTGTTCGCCAGGGGAAGGCTCCCGGGATATCCGACGACCCGTGCGGTGGAGGAAAGCCTGCCTCTCCTCGTGGACCGTCCGCAAGTATTGGCGAATCTCTTCCACGGTCTTGGATGGGATGGGTGGCGCCCGCACGACCTTCGGCACCCAGCCAATTCTCTTCTTGATCTCGTTCAGTATGGTCCCCTGCTTGCCAATGACGAGACCCGGGGAAAGCGCCTCTATGGTGACCTCCCCCGTTTCGGGCTCGAAGTAGATGTTCTGGATTTGGGCGTCATCGGGGATGAGGCCCTTTATCGTGTCCTCCGCCGCCTCTGGGTCCACAAGTAGGGAGGCATCGGGTCGAATGTCTACTCTGCGTCGCAGCCCCTGGGCCAACTGCCGAACGATGTCCTGGTTGTCCGCGAAGACGTCAATGTTCCTGGTGTAGATGACCACTACAGGGCCCTCGAATTCTATGTGAGTAAGCTCAACGCTGGAAGGAACTACCTTCTTGACGATGTCTTTCGCCTCGTTAATGACTGTCTCCAGCGTCATGGGTCAACGCCCAGGTGCGGTTAGGGGTCTAGTTCAGCTTCATCTTCTGCTTCTTCTTCTCAATCTCCTCTTCGGAGACCTCAAAGAAGCCTTCCCCGGTTATCTTGACAATGTCGATGCCATCTCCAGATGCGGCATCCCTCTTCATGGCCGCCGTAACGGCGCGGACGGCCAAGTCAATCCCTTCATCGACGCTCATATCATCCGTGTAGCGGTCCTCCAACACACCGAACACGAAGGGGGATCCGGAGCCCGTGGTTACGTACTTGTCCGGGATGGCCCCACCTGCCAGGTCGATGGAGTAAACGTGGTTTCCCTTGTCGTCGACGCCGCCTATGACCAGCTGTACCAGGTATGGGAAGAACCTCCGACCAGACAGGATATTCCCCGTCAGGGTCGCACACGCCTCCACTGGCATGGGAATCTTGCGCTTAAGCCTGTATAGTTCCACTTCAGCGGTGATGTACCGCGTCAGGACCTGAAGGTCCCCAACGAGCCCTGCCGTCGTGATTCCCAGGTTTTCGTCTAGCCTGAAAATCTTCTTCGTCACCTTGTGGCCAATCAAGGTGCCCATAGTCGCCCTTCTCTCCGCTGCGAGGACGACCCCGTCCTTGCAGACCAGCCCTAGTGTTGTCGTTCCCGACCTTAGTTCCTTGCCAGGTTCCGTCATCACTCACACCCAGAAGAGGGTAAAAACGGTACAAAACTCATTAGTGAGCAGCCATATATAAGCCTTGTGGGATGGGTTTTGCAGTTGAAACGAAAATGCTGGACTGGCTAGAGGGCCCGCTTCACGAACTCGAGGACCTCGTCGGTATGACCATCCACTCGCACCTTCGGGTAGGCCTTGCGAATCATGCCGTCCTTGTCAATGATGAAGGTGGACCGCACGATTCCCCAGAACTCCCTCCCGTAGAGCTTCTTCTTCCTATAGGCACCGTAGGCCTTTGAGACCGCGCCGTCAACATCACTGAGGAGAGGGAATGTAAGACCGTACTTGGAACGGAACTTCTCGTGGGAATCAAGGGAGTCGAGGCTCACCCCCAGGATCACCGTATCCTGTTTCTGAAAGTTGCTCAGATGGTCTCGAAAGCTGCACGCCTCCTTCGTGCACCCGGGGGTGTTGTCCTTAGGGTAGAAGTACAGGACGACATTTCTGCCCCGGAGGTCCCTCAGGGATACCTCCCCTCCCTGGTCGGAAGGGAGTGTGAAGTCCGGTGCTGGTTCGCCCTCCTTAGGATAATCGATCGGCATGGGAATGATCAAGGTACGAGGCTTGACTTCAACCTTTGCCCATGGGGAAGCGTTCGCCTCACGCCTCGTGCGGCTCATGGCAGACTCACCGGGGACCAGGTCTTTCACGTCCTCTCGTCGAAAGGGTCTTAACGCGAGTTACAATGGCAACCTGGTGGTTTCCTGGACATCAAACTCGTCCCCATCGAGAACCCTGAGAACCTGAACCTCATCCTCGGCCAAACGCACTTCATCAAGACCGCGGAGGATCTGTACGAAGCATTGGTGAACTCCGTCCCAGGCATCAAGTTCGGCGTGGCCTTCTGTGAGGCCTCGGGTCCTTGTCTGGTCCGCGTAGAAGGCAATGATGAAAGGCTGAAGGAACTGGCCGGCAGGAACGCCCTGACCGTTGGGGCGGGCCATTCCTTCATCATCTTCATGGAGGAGGGCTATCCAGTGAACGTCATCCGTGCCATCAAGGAAGTGCCCGAGGTGTGCAGCATCTACTGCGCCACCGCCAATCCCCTTACCGTGGTGGTGGCGGAGAAGGAGGGGGGAAGGGGGATCATGGGGGTCATAGACGGCGAGCGGTCGAAGGGGATTGAGACGGAGGAGGACGCGAAGGAGAGACGGGAGTTCCTGCGGAAGATCGGTTACAAGCTGTAGCCGACGGAGATGCACACTGACGCTGGCAGGCTGGTCTGGCTCCTTTAGGAATATTTAAATATTTTGGGTTCCCTAGATTGGAAGGCTGATGCGAGAAATAGATGTTATCACCCGTTGTCCAGAATGCGATAGCCCTCACCTCATCCGGGACTACGAGAGGGCCGAGGTCATATGTGAGGACTGCGGCCTTGTATTGGATGACAGGATGATCGATGAGGGGCCCGAATGGAGGGCCTTCGACTCCGAGCAGCGAGAGGCTCGGGAGAGAGCTGGGCCACCCTCCACCATCATGAGTCACGACAAGGGCCTCTCGACCCAAATCGGCTGGCGTAACAAAGACGCCTACGGAAGAACGATTCCCCACCGCTCCAGGGCCCAAATATACAGGCTGCGAAAGTGGCAGCACCGAATCCGGACATCGAAGTCAGGCGAGCGTAGCCTCGCCCAGGGCCTAACGGAGATCAACACCATGGCCTCTAAGATGGGGCTTCCCAGGCACGTCAGGGAGAGCGCAGCAGTGCTGTACCGCAAGGCCTCCACCAAGAACTTGGTGCGCGGCAGGAGCATTGACGAGGTAGTGGCCGCCACCCTCTATGCCGCCTGCAGGCAGTGCGGCGTGCCTCGGACATTGGATGAAATCGCGGACAAGTCCAACGTAGACCGGAAGAGCATAGGCCGAACCTACAGAACCCTCACCCGGGAGCTCGGTCTCAAGTTGCTACCCCAGTCTCCCGGAGACTACATCGCTAGGTTCTGCAACAAGCTCAGCCTCGATATGGAGGTTCAGAGGAGGGCCAAGGAAATCCTCGAGGAGGTAGAGAGGGAGGAGTTGGCTTCCGGCGTGGCGCCCTCCGGCGTTGCGGCCGCCACGATTTACATAGCGGCAATGCTCTGCGGCCGGCCCTGTACCCAGAAGGACGTGGCAGAAGTAGCTGGCGTCACTGAGGTGACCATCAGAAACCGCTATAAGGCCATCTCCGAGTCCCTGGGCTTCGAGATTCACCGGTAGCCCCGGCAAGAAAGCTTTATTGGCGCCCGGCGATTGGCTCAGAGTTCAGGTGGTCCTTTGGCAGAGAAGGTGAAGGAAGGGGACCTCGTTCACCTCGAGTATGAGGGCTGGATCAAGAACCCCTCCGGTCAGGAAGAGCTATTCGACACCACCAGCGAGGAGCTGGCCAAGGAGCATGAGCTCTACGATGAGAAGAAGACGTACGGCGAGATCCCCACGGTAGTCGGCAAGGAGCGTTTGATGAAGGGCTTGGACGAGGCGCTGCTTGGAATCGAAGTTGGGAAGGAGGGTGGTGTGACAATTCCGCCTGGGAAGGGAATGGGAGAGAGGGATCCAAAGCTGGTGGAGCTATTCCCCATAAGGGAGTTTCACCGTCAGGAAATCGACCCCAAGCCAGGCATGGAAGTCCACATCAGGAACCGCCATGGTTTCGTCACCGCGGTTACGGCGGGTAGGGTCAGGGTAGACTTCAACAACCCGCTGGCGGGGAAGACACTCCACTACAAGTTCAAGGTGAAGAAGAGGGTCAAAGGAGCCAAGGCGAAGGTCTTGGCCGTCATACAGATGGACTACGGAGGGAGCGGCGACTTCAAGGTTAAGGTGGAGAAAGGTGTAGCGGACATCGTGTTGCCAGAGGTGTGCAAATACGATGAGAAATGGTTTGTGAGCAAGTACAAGGTGGTCAGCGACCTACGAGATCTAGCAGGTTTGAAGACCATCCGCTTCTTGGAGGAGTACACGAAGAGGGAGGAAACGGAGGAGAAGGACTAGTTTCCAAGCCTAGACATCGCCAGCTCTTTCGCTATCTCTCGAGGCGAGCGGCCCTCCGAGAGACCTTGGTCAACGACCAAGGACGTGGAGGTGACTATCCTGGACACGACCTCCCCCCCGACCTCTTCTGCATCCTCCCAAACGCCAGTCAGCAGTACTCCAAAGGCGGCCGCCAATCCACCGTTCACCAGAAAGTCCGGAAGGACTAGAATGCCCTTCCTATGTAGCTCCAGCTCCACATCCTCCGCCACCGGGATGTTGGCGGCCTCTACCACCATCTCCGCCCGAACCAGGTGCACGTTCTTCCAGTTAATAGCACTTGAAATCGCAGCAGGGATAAGGATTTCTGCATCAGCTTCGATCCACTGACCGCCCGACAGTGCCTTCGTCCCCTGTGAGAGGCCCTTTCGGCCCATGAGGCCTGGGGTCGGTCCGGCTAAGCGTCCAAGATCCAGCCCTCCCGGATTCCACACGCACCCCCGAGCGTCGGCTATGCAGACGACAGTGGCACCAAGGTTTGCCATCTCCTCCGCCACTGCCCTGCCAACGCTTCCAAAGCCTTGAATGGAAACACGGACGCCCTCTAAAGAGTTGCCAAGGCTGCTCCACGCCCTTTCTGCAGCCCTGGCAACCGCCCTGCCCGTTATGCTGCCCTGTAGCGCCCTCATGATGGTTCGATAGGCCACCTTTGGGGACGGCCTGTACCCCAAAGAGACCAACCTCTGGGCGACGACATCATAGGAGTCCTGGCCCACCACCTTGAAAAAGGGTCTGAAATCGGACGGCGAAGTCCCCATGTCCGGGCCGGTGAACAGCCTTCCCTCCACAAAAGACCTGACCTCCCCCGCGAATTCTTCGATTATGGTTGCCTTGTCAGCCCTCTCGGACCTTCCTCGGATACCGAGCTTGCATCCCCCAAAGGGCAACTCCAGGAGGGCCCATTTTTGGGTCATAGTGCGGGCGAGAGCCGTCATTTCAGAGAGATTAACAGCGGGGTGAAAACGGAGGCCCCCGCCCGCCAGGCCATTCAAAAGGCGATCGATGACAACGTATCCTTTCAGGCCGGATACGACGACAGAGAGCGCTGTAGGAGCGATCATCTAAAGGAGCGTAGGGACGCCTCTTATATTACCGTGAGCTAGCCACGGCCCCATTCAATGGATGACCGGGGTAGGGGTTTCACCCCGAAGGCCTGCGACCAGAGATCTCCAACGCTGGCGTTTTCAACGGTTTTTCAGGAATGAGTCCTTTGGGCTTGAACATCAAAACCAGGATTATCAAGAGACCCACGATCACATACCGTGCGTAGGTGATGTCGAAGGCGATCCTGATGCCTATCATCCCGAGGAAAGAGACCCGCGTTAACCTGTCCAACAGCGTGAGTAAGAGGCTCCCGAGAAGGACTCCCTTGTTGTTTGCCACCCCGCCCACCATCACCATAATGATCGCCAGGAAGGACACCAGCGGGATGAAGTCATCCGCGAAGGCGGTCTGGATGTAGAAGACGTAAAGGGCTCCCGCAACAGCCGCCATGGCCGAGCCGATGGTGAGAACCTGTGCCTTTACGATAGGCGCACGCTTTCCCATGACCTTCGATGCGAGCTCATCATCCCTCACGGATTTCAAAAGCCGACCGTAAGGGGAGTTCACTAGCCTGTTTGCGAGCAGATACATGATGAGTGCAATGAGCAGGACGATTAGGGCATAGTAGAGACGCCACAGCCTGGGTTCTCCTAGCCAAACCAACGGATTCGGCACTCCGCTCAGCCCAAACACACCACCCGCCAAGGGTTCATAGGTACGAGCGAATACTCTGCCGACCTCTCCCACAGCGATCATGACTATTGCCAAGAAGTCACCCCGCAGCCTGAGGGCTGGATAGGAGGCTAGGAAGCCGAAGAGACCACCAAATGCAGCCGCGAACACCAGGCTTCCGAGGAACAGGAGCACGATAATCATGGGGTGGGACTGGGCAAACGCAGATCTCATGTCAGCCCCGACGTGGGAGAAGAAGGACACACCTTCCACGCGAACGAAGCTCCAGAGAATGGTGGCCATCAGCCTTCCAGCGGCGAAAGCGCCAATGGCGTAGAAGAGCACCTTGCCCAAGTTGGGCTGCCCGGCGAATCCGTACTCTAAGTTGAAGCTGATGCCCAGTATCAGATATATGCCGTAGAAGGTTATGATCGATGTCACGAGAGGCAACACGTCCACCATAGGCCATCACCTCGACTGCCTCACATGCGACCTCGCTCGCCTAATCAGCCGGCTCATGCCCTCTCTAACACCGGAAAGAGTCACGCCCGCGAATCCCGTCGGTCTAAGGAGGAAGACGGCCACGATTATGGAGAGGGCTATCAGGGGCTTGAATGCGATTTCGATGCCGAACCAACTGTTCATGACGGCGATACCCACGTTCTCTCCGAATCCAACGATATACCCGCCAAGGATCGTCCCGTAGAAACTCGTAAAGCCACCCAAAATGGAGGCAGCGAAAATCCACAGGAGGGCACGCCATCCCGCCTCAGGGCTGACGTTCACGTAGAACGCCCAGAAGGCACCCGCCACCCCGGCCAGGCCACCGGCTATCACCCAAGTGACTCGGCGGGTCAATGCCGTGTTGATTCCTGACGTCCTCGCTAGATCGAAGTTGCTCGCAGTCGCCCGCATGGCCTTGCCCAGCTTTGTCGCAGTCAGCAGAAGGTGCAGTATCACGACGACCGCTGCCGCCGTCGGCAGAACCATCAGATGAAGCGTGGTTAACGTCCCGGAACCTATGTAGGCCACAGGTTCCACCGAGACGTTTGCCTTCACACTCAAGAGATCGTAGATGTCAGCGAATATCGAGAGAACGTATCTAATCACCAGCCCGACCCCGATCGAGGCGACGAGCAGGTGCAATGGCGTGGCTCCCTTCCTGGAGAGTTGCTTGTAAACCGCTTCATCCGTGGCCACAGCAAGTGCGGCGGTCGCTCCGAAAGCTACCACCACGGCTTCAAAGGGACCTCGACCTAAAACATTCACGAACACCACGGTTAGATAGGCACCGACAGTCAGCATCTCCGCGTGAGCGAAGTTGGGAACCCTGGTGACCTTGTACGTCATGGTCAGACCTAGAGCCATCAGCGCGTACAAGCTCCCTAACAGGAGCGATCTCAGCAGAGGTGAGGCAAGTTCCACGACCATGCTATCACGGTTCCCCTCGGTCGAGAAGAATGAGGGCCACTAAACTCTTTCCTCTCCCCTCCGCCACCTAAAGGCCACCTCAGCGTTCGTATGGCAACGATGTCGATCTCCCAGCTTGCCAGGGCATCCGGCCGGTAGGTGACCGCGTCGCACCTAGCTTCTCGGTAGGCATCCTATTTCACGCCTAAGAATACCTTCTCCAGATCCCGGTTGGCCAGGATCTCGGCTCCTGTGCCCTCCAGAGCCTTTTCCCCCGCCACTAGAACGTACCCTCTGTCAGCGATTTCCAACGCCCTCCGGGCATGCTGTTCCACTAGTAGTATGGGGATCCCTGCGTCCCGAATCTCTTGGATTTTCTTGAAGAGCTCATTAACGATCTTGGGGGCGAGGGCCGGGGCAGGTTCGTCCAGGAGCAGCAATTTGGGGCCTGCCATCAAGGCCCTGGCCACGGCCAGCATCTGACGCTCCCCGCCGCTCAGGGTTGCGGCCATCTGGGTCCTTCTTTCGTGGAGTATCGGAAAGATGTCGAAGACCTCCTCCATAGACCTCTTGATCTCACTCTTCTCCTTCCCAAAGTAGGCCCCCATCTCCAGATTCTCTACAACCTTTAGATCGGGGAAGACGTTATCCACCTGGGGAACATATCCAATCCCCAGCCTCGACTTCTCCTCAGGCCCGAGGCGTGTGATGTCTGTACCGTCAAAGAACACCTCGCCTTTGAAGAGACTGGCGAGGCCGTACACAGACTTGATAAATGTGCTCTTGCCGCTCCCGTTGGGTCCCACCAAGGCGACGATCTCGCCCTCCTGCAGCCGGACAGAGACCCCTCGGACGACGACGCTCTTTCCGTAGCCCCCGTAAATGTCGACTGCCTCAAACGCTCTTCGTTCCATGGTTCATGCGCCCAGGTATGCGTCAATCACCTTGGGATCCTTCGAGACATCCCCGGGAGTACCGTCGGAGATGATTCTTCCCTCATGCATGGCCAGAACCCTTTCTACATAGTCGAAAAGGACATCCAGACGGTGCTCGATCGCCATAATCGCTATTCCGAGTTCATCTCGCAACCTCACGATGAGGTCAAATATGTCTCTGGTCAACTTCGGAGCGACCCCCGCTGTCGGCTCATCGAGGAGGAGTAACTTGGGCTCGCCCATCATGGCTCTGGAGACATCGAGCAACTTCATCTGGCCGCCAGAAATGTCTGTGGACCATTGGAGTCTGACATCGGTCAGCTGATGTTTTTCCAGGGTTTCCAACGCGATCTCAGCCAAGGACTCCTCCTGCTTCCGCCATCTTCGAGGAAACAAGACACTCCGCACCCGTTCGCCTATCTGGTTACGGGCGGGGAGCATCGCATTTTCCATCACAGTCATGCCAAGGAAAAGGCGGGGAATCTGAAAGCTCCGAACGAGGCCTCTCAAGAAAATCTGGTCTGGATCGAGGCCGTCCACCCGCTCGTCTCTGAAGTAGATCGCTCCCCCATCGGGCTTGTACACGCCGGACATCACATTGAAGAGAGTGGTCTTGCCGCTGCCGTTCGGTCCGATGAGACCGACGAGACTTCCCTCATCGATCTGAAAGGACACTCCATCAACGGCCCGTATCCCCCCGAAATGCTTGGCCACCTCATCCAGCCGGAGGATCTCGCTCAATGGTTCCACCTATCCTCGTCAAGAAAAGTGAGGGAGATGGGATAAGGCTTCCTACGGGTAGAACGTGAGTTCCTTTGTCTGGAAGGACCAGATTCCTATCTCTTTGAAGTCCCACTCCGTCACAGCTGGGGGCCCTTCAACCTGCCAGACGACGTAGTCCGCAGACGTACCGTCCCCATTCGCATCGAGCTTCTTGTGGCCACTAGCTCCGATGTAGTTCTCGCACACCTTGGGAAGGACCGAAGCGACAGCCTCACCGTCGTACTTCCCGACGGTAAGGATGGACTGCATCGCAACCCAGGCCGCATCGTACGCATAGTACGAGTAGGGCGAGGGATCCCGGCCCCATCTCGCACTGTATGCCTGCTCGAAGCTAAGTGTCAAGGGACTCTCCGCAGGCGTCGCGAAGAAGCCTGTCAGTTCCACCGACAGGAGGAAGTTGCCTATGGCCTCTGTAGCCGTCGGCGGGAAGAACGAGGTCCTCTTAACACTCTCGGAGCCGAACCACCGAACGCCCTGTAGCGCAGCCTTCGTCCTAGCGTGTTCAAAGATATTCAGGCCGTCGTCGTCGAAAGCCACCAACAGGACGGCCCTGTCAGCCCCCGTTCCAAAGCCCTCCACAATGTTGGTCAGCTGGTCAACCTCTGCTGCGTAGTCTGCCTGAGGCACTGTGTAGAGGACCTTCTCGACGGTGCCTGCGTAGTCATCGACGAAGGTTGCCCCGAAGAGGTCCGCGATGCCCTTCCCGTAGTCGTCGTTCCTCGCCATAACGGCGACTTTGGTGTAGCCGAGCGCGTTCACCAGCTGAGCTAGGGCTTCTGACTGTGGGATATCAGTCGGAGGCATCCTAAAGATGTAGTCATTGGGGACGGCCAGCGCCACGCTCGTGGAAGAGGGGCTGATGGAGACAATTTTGTTTGTATTGGCGTAGTCCCTGATGCCGCCCACCTCTCCGCTGGACAAAGGTCCGACCACCACCTCAATGCCGGCTGCAGCCAAGGATTCGAAGGCCGCCAGGGCGTCCGCGGCAGTACCCTTCGTGTCCTCGTGCACCGGCGTGAAGCGGATGGGTGAATCAGCACCTTCTAGCAGGTCGTTCATATGTTCGATGGCCAGAAAGGCAGCATCTCTCCGGAACGGCCCATCCACTGCGTAACCGCCGCTTACCGCTATGGCAACGCCAATCTTGTATTCAATCTCCCCTGGAGGAGCTTGCGGCCCTACAGCCAGCCAAACGACTGCGCCTAGGAGGGCCGCAATGATGACAATTGCACCGATGAGCGCTACAGTGGTCCTATTCATACCTTCCTTTTCCATAAGGCAATCTACCCCCCTGATTGAGCCACAGTAACTTCTGTCCGTATAAAAGGATTTCTGCGGCGGCGGGTGGCCCGCGTCTAGGAGAACTCATGGTTATATAGGAAACGGATACTCAAAGAAAGCGGGACGCGTGGCCTAGTCTGGATATGGCACCGGCCTCCTAAGCCGGCGGTCGAGGGTTCGAATCCCTCCGCGTCCGCTGTCTCCTGCGGAATGAAGTGGTCGCGTGATTGGCGGGGGACCTCAAAGGACGAGACCGCGGCTCGGGGTCGAGAGGGGCACGACCTAGTACAGCTCCTCAAACCGCGTTCGCCGGAGCTCCATGATTCTGTGACCCCCTTCCCTACGGCCCTCCTTCCTCTTCGCGAAAGTTGGCACGAAACCTGCCTTCTCGTAGACCCGAACGGCGGCGGGATTACCGGATACATGAGGCGGGACAACGAAGAGTTCGCAGTCCGTCTCTATGAAAACGAACCGGACAACCTGTCGCATGGCTTCGGTGCCCAGCCCCCTACCCCAGTACGCGGGAACGAGCTTGATGTCACCCATGACAGCGCGGACACCGCTAGGTTTCTTCCACCGCCCAAAGGTGAATCCTTCCCGTAAGGGAGCTACGAAGGACTCCCCGATGGGTGTGCCGTTGGGAAGCCGGACGATCAGCTGTGTGTATTTTGAGCCCAACTCCGTGCGCCACTTCTGGTAGGCGTCCCATGCCCTCGCAATGCCAGAAGCCTTGGACCAGTGGCGCAGCCCGGGGAACTCGTCCGCGTAACGCATCACTTCTGGAGTGTGCCAGAGATCGCGAAGGAAGGGCAAGTCCTCCTTCTCCATTTCTGTTACAGCTGCGTTTGGTGCCGCCATGGTGGAGGCCACCCACGACTGGTCCAAGTCCGTGGCTCACACCGTCTCTGCGCGTAAGTACTTTCTTATCCGGGTCGGATTGTCGGTGGAGCAAACTCATGGTTTCATAGATCGTCGCCGCCGCGTCCGCTGGAGCCAGCACCTGGATGACTAGGAATCTTGGGCCGGCCTACGTCGTCACCGGTCGAGGAGCGGCAATGGATAGTGGTTCCCGTTCGGGAATGTCAGGAAAGTAGGTTCAAACCTTGAACTCGCTACTCGCAATCGTCTCGCCGGCTTTCCACTTCTGGCGATTCCTCGGACGGAAGTCTAGCACCAACTCAATCTGGCCGAGAACGTCGAATCCCAGCCGATGAAAGAACCTAATCGCGAGCCCGTTCCGGGCTGTCGGCCGCACGATAACAGAATTTACACCACTCCGGCGTGCCGCTTCCAACGCTACTTCGGCAAGGACTCGCCCTATTCCAAGGCCTCGCAACCCCTCCTTCACCACCACAGGCTCAAGCTCGGCCTGCCCGGTTTCAAGTATCAGCCCTGCTAGTCCTACAACTGTCCCATCCTTCTCCGCGACCCACAGACGCTCTGGGCCGACCTGATCCAAATGCTTATCGAACAAACGGCCTGGGTCACAACCACCGATGCTCGGATCTTCATAGATGATTCTGTGCCACTCGGTAAGCTCAGCCCAGAGGGCCCGACACGTTTCCAGGTCCTTTGACTCGTAGCTCCGAATCAGAGCCGGTGCGTCAGGTTTCACCGGCGATAGTATTGGACGTTGGATATTTGAAACCCGCTTTGACTTTGGAGAGTCCACACAAGTCCCAAACTGCACCACCGCTCCACGAAATCATTGATATTGTTGCATCCTTCAGGGAGCGAAGCTGCCCGCCGTTGCGTCTCTTGCTGCTACAAGAGCTCCAAGCCGCGACTGCGTTGACTGAAGAGAATCGGGATACGTCCTATCAAACGGCCACGCGGCCTGCCAAACCCGCCAGGTCTGCTCATTGCAGGTGAACCGTCTCCTTCAGTTCACCCACGAAGGACTTTGGGCGCCTTAGATTGAGAATTAGCTGCTTCCGTCGGTAGAGGAGCGTCCTTATGACCTGTCTCACTACGTATCGCCTCCGGAGATAGAAGGCTCTGTGGAAGTCCCTCAGTAACTTCTGGGAATCCATCCCGGCGACTTCAGGGTTGACGTCAAAGCCCATTATGTTCTCCTCCCACTGCCTCTCTTCGTCAATGACGCCCTGTTCGACCAACTCCTCCCATATAGGCATGCCCCGGACGATTCGCAACACGTTGAACTTCGCGAAGTCGATGTCCAATTCACCTGCCTTCCTAACGGTCTCCCACATCTCCTCCACCGTTTCGATGGGCGCGCCGAGGATGAAACTGCCTATGACATCTAGGCCCGCTCTCCGAGCCTTTTTGGCGGCATCCCTGGCCATATCGTAGGTAAGTCCCTTCCTGTAGTACCTGAGAATCCTATCAACACAGCTCTCAATGCCGAGGTATATCGCCCTGCATCCAGCTCCATACATCTCCCTGAACATACTTTCATCGGCTTGGTTGACCCTCCCCTCACAATACCACTCGAGGTCCAGGCCATGTTCCTTTATGAGCCTGCAGATGCCCAAGACGTGTTTCTTGTTGAAGGTGAAGATGTCATCCACCACCATGAACTCGTCGAGGCGGTACCGGTCGTTGAAGTAGTCCAATTCCTCCACTACCTTCTCAGGGCTTCTCCACCTGATCGTCGAATGTGTGAACGCGCTGCACGAGCAGAATCTACACTTGTAGGGGCATCCTCTTGAAGTCAGGAGAGCGCCGAGGGGTCTGCTGGTTATCCGCATTCCTCCAAAAGACCCATATCTCAGGTGCGAAACTAGATGGTAGGCGGGGAAGGGAAGAGAGTTTAAATCCTCCATGAGTGGACGTTCGTCGTTAGCGACGATTCGTCCGTTGTCTCGGTAGGTTAGTCCCCTGACCCTGGAAAAGTCGGGCCTGCTCCTCTCAAATTCCCCCAGAAGTTCGGCCGCTGTCTCCTCCCCCTCTCCCCTGACGACGAAGTCAAAGCAGTCATATTTGGACAGTATCTTGTCGTGGCAGAAAGTGGCGAAGTAACCCCCTAGCACTATGGGCGAATCCGGAAGCTCGTTACCGCAGACGTCTGCAATGTCTACAACGTTCCTGAAGGTGGGAGTCAAGGTCGATATACCTATCAGGTCGGGGCGGCTCGCCCTAAGGCGTTCTGCGAGCTCGTCCCTAGTGCGAACCGAGTCGCAGTTCATGTCGAGTACTTCTACGGAGTAGCCTTTCTCCAGCAGCACGGCCGCTATGTAAAGGAGTCCAAGAGGGGGCGAAGCAGAGCGAGGATTAACACTCGACCCCGATGCCACCTCAGTGACACCAGATGGAGATATCAGAAGGACTTTTGGATGCATTCTGTCATCAATCCCGAATCCGTTGAGAGATGGCCTAGGCATCTCTGTGATGCCGCACGTAAGCGAAGCTCTGGGTTCCCGGTCCCCCCGAGTTGCGCTGAGGATGGCCCTGCCGGAACGCTAAGCCACCGCACCAATGATTTTAGGGTATGCTGACCCCCCTACTTCTGCCTTTCCAAACCTCGCCCGACAGACCCCTCCCGTTTGGGGACGGCGGAGTCCTACATGGCACCTCGGAAAAGAGCCCCTTTACACCCATTCCAACTCTAGGGAAGAAGACAGGTTCTACGGGTGCAACAGCTCTGAGCTCAGTTCGAGGCGTCTGAGGGGAGAGCGAGTCCGTCCTTGAAGGTGTCGAATGCCGATAGCCAGGACGATGGCTGCGGCTTAGAATTGAGGAGTGTAAGCCCTTTCTAAGGGAGGAGGTATGGAGTCAGGATCAATCCAGACATCGACAAGCGTGGGCGCATCAGAACTGATCGCCAGCCGGAAGGTCGATACAAGCCCTTCCCTCGACTTCGCGGCCAAACAGTCGATTCCCAGCCCCTTCGCGAGAGAGGGCACGTCCACAGGGGGCATCTCTACGTTCGTCCTCCTCCCTTCGTACATGAAGTTCTGGTAGAACTTCAGAATCCCGTAGCTCCTGTCTTCAAAGAGGAAGAAGCTGGTGGGAAGTTCGCGCTCCACCGCGGTCAGGAGTTCCATGCCATTCATGAGGAAGGCCCCATCCCCGAAAACCGCTGCAACGGTCTTCCCAGGTCTAAGGATCTGGGCTGCGATGGCCGCCGGAAGAGCGAACCCCATGGCGTTGAAGCCTGTGGGGGACAGGTACGTCCTTGGCTCGTATACCTCGAAGTCGAACATCGCCAC
>JABAOD010002726.1_pt1 | contig 28050 bp, 25 predicted proteins | sample 7062151 | NCBI WGS metagenome assembly JABAOD01 (sample SAMN14538626, study PRJNA623070) | marine sediment metagenome | biome: marine biome [ENVO:00000428]; feature: marine pelagic biome [ENVO:01000023]; material: deep marine sediment [ENVO:00002113] | place: India: Gulf of Khambhat ... | reverse complement strand
CTGGGCCGCGTAGCCCACCAGGCTCCGATCGTCCAGCGCCCGGTTGTTCTTGAACAGCACTTCATGGTAGTCGAAAAAGCTGCCCTGGTCGCCGGCGCATTCGGCCGCCTGGGCCGCCTTGTGCGCCCGCCGGTGCTGGTAGCTCACGGGAAAGTGGCGGACGGTATAGTTGACCCGCTCGCCGTACCAATCGAGCAGAGCCGGATATGTATTCTCGAAGTAGCGTTGGCAGAAGGGGCACTCGTAGTCGGTGAACTCGATGATGGTCACGGGCGCGTCTTTGGGGCCGCGCAGCGGGCGCCCCTCCAGCTCTAACCCGAAGGTCCGGCTCGCTCCCGCCTCCTGGGGGGCGCTGCGCCGGCCAAGGGGAAAGCCGAGGGCGAAGCCCACCGCCACGCCGAGCACGAGAAAGAGAAGTTTCGTTCGTCCTGCCATTTCGCCTCACCCTTGATCGCCCTGCCCCGCTAGTACGGAGCGGCGTTCGTCGTCGACTCAGCCGCGCTGCCTGCGGCGCGCTCGCACAGGCCGCCCGCCGCACACGGGGATTAATCGTGACACTATAACAGATTCGCGACGGGCAGGAACCTTCGGGCTGAGCGGAGCCGAATGCAAGTGCCCGCGCGCTGTCCGGTTTTAGCTTCGGGGCGGGGAGCTTTCCTTGGGGCCGGAGAGATCTTGTATCTGGACGTCGAGCGCGAGCGACCCGAGGACAGAATCCCAAACCGGGTTCACACTGACCTCGTCCTCGGGCCAAAAGTCGAGAACGATCAGGCACTGAATATCTGAACCGCGGGCCAGGCACAGCCGCGAACGCGCCTGCCGCAGCTCGTTCAGGTCGACGAAGCGAAGTTCGGTCCAGGCTAACTCCAGGCCGGGCCGCGCCGTCGCGATCACAGGGCTTCGGGCGATGGTCTCGACCTCGGACTCCTCCAGCCCATCGACCAACAGCCGGGCAAGCGGCAGCGCGCTCCAGTCACACTCCGGCAGACGCAGATAAGAAACGGCGAGCCGGCAGCGGCTGTCGGGCGGTGCCCGGTCCAGGATCTCGATGCAGTCCGGCCCGGGCACGACGATCCAACTTCTGGGGATCTCGAAGAGTACGGCGCCCCGATCGGCCACGAAGATACTCTGACCGGATCGTTTGCTCCCCCGTTGATCGGTCGACAGCCGGTGCACCCGTTGTCTCGTCTTCCGCATGCGGCCTCTTCTGGATGGTTGTGGGATGGGCGTCGGGCCGTCGCCGCGCCACCGCCGCCAAACCGTCGCGCCCCTCGGCAGGGTCAACTGATCCCATCAACAAATCGTCAAACGGCGGCCGCGCGCCGCGGCTCGAACTGGCGACCCCGACCGCGGGGCGGCATCTTTCCCGCGGATGACGGAGACTCTCGATCCACCCCCCGCACCGCTGGCCGATCGCTACGCCATCGAGGGCGAGCTCGGTCGCGGCGGCATGGCGACCGTTTACTACGCCCGCGACCTCAAGCATCGAAGAGAGGTGGCCGTTAAGGTCCTGCACCCCGAGCTGGCCGCTGCCGTCGGGTCGAAACGCTTCCTGCGAGAGATCGAGATCACCGCCAGCCTCAACCATCCCCACATCCTGCCGCTGCTCGATTCGGGCGAAGCCGATGGAGTTCTCTACTACGTGATGCCGTACGTGGCCGGTGGCTCGCTGCGACGCTACCTGAGTCGCGATGGCCCACTCGCCCTCGATTTCGCGCTCCGCATCACTAGCGAGGTTGCCTCCGCGCTCGACTACGCCCATGGCCGCGGGGTTGTCCACCGCGACATCAAGCCCGAGAACATCCTCTTCTCCGAGGGGCTGGCCGTCGTGGCCGACTTCGGGATCGCCCGTGCGGTCACCGGCGCCGCCCGGCAGGGCCTCACGCGCACCGGCGTCCCCCTGGGGACGCCCGGCTATATGAGCCCGGAGCAGGCGCTGGGGACCGGCGAGCTGGACGCCCGGACGGACGTCTACAGCCTGGGCTGCGTGGTCTACGAGATGCTGGTCGGCTCGACGCCGGCGTGCTGGCCGGGAACCGAAGACGTGCGGCTCGGTCGGCTGAGCGATCTGCCGGCGGATCACCGCAGGCGGCTGGACGCACTGCCCGGGCGGGTCGAGCAGGCGCTGACCCGGGCGTTGGCGCTGCGACCCGCCGATCGCTTCGTCACGCCCGGCGAGCTGGCGGCGGCGTTGACCGCGGCGTCCGCACACACCCCGCGACTTGGTGACGCCGAGGTGCGCCGCCTGATCGGCCGCGCCGCCGAGCTGCAGGCGCAGCATCCAACCGAGGAGGGCGCCCTGTCGCTGGGCGCGGTGGAGCAGGTCGCCGCCGAGGTGGGTATCCCGCCGGAGGATGTGCGGCGCGCCGCACGCGAGCTGGAGCGGTCGGAAGTTCGAGCCGCGCCCGCGCCGAGCCGCTACGCGCCCAGCGGCTTCGATCCGCGTACGAGCAAGATCACCCACGAGCGCACCATCGAGGGCGAGCTGGCGGAGTCCGCCTACGCGAGGCTGGTGGAGGAGATACAGACGCAACTCGAGACCGCGGGCCACATCTCGCTGCTGGGCGGCACGCTCACCTGGAGCCCGGCGGCGCAGAGCGAAGAGAGCCGCAAGGTGGTGGTCACCGTCACCCCGCGCGGCGGAAAGACCGAGATTCGCGTCGAGGAGCGTCTGGAGATCTCCGGCTGGCGGAAAGCCGCTTTGCCCTTCGGCGGGGTTACGGCGGCAGCAGTCGCGATGTCGTTCCTGCACGCGATCGCGCCGCCCGAGCCGGTGGCCGCGCTCTTTGCCATCGGCGCCGCCGCTGCTGGCATCTTTTTCTCGGCGCGCTGGGTCATCTGGTTCGAGGCCCAGCGGTTGGAGCCCCAGCTCGAGCGGCTGGCAAACGGCCTGGCGGCGCTGGCCAAGCGGGCGGTGCCGCCGCAACTTGGCCGCCAACCGTCTGCAGGCTGAGGGTGGGATGATCACTCGACGCAGGTTTCTCTTTGCAGCAGCAGCCGCCACCGGCACGCCGCTGGCGACAATCCTTTATACCTGGCAGATCGAGCCGCACTGGCTCGATATCACTCAGCGCGAGCTGCCGATTCGCGGACTCCCGGCCGCCCTCGAAGGGGCCACGCTGGCTCAGCTCAGCGACCTACACATCGGGATCAAGGTCGACGAGGACTATATCGTACGTACCTTCCAGCGCGTGGCTGCCCTTACGCCCGACATCGTCGTCGTTACGGGAGACTGGATCACCTACGGCGGGCCCGCGCAGTTCGAGCAACTGCGGCGGCTCTTAGAGCACCTGCCCCACGGTCGGCTTGGCACTGTGGGAATACTCGGCAACCACGATTATGGTTTCGGCTGGGCCATGCTGGACGTCGCCGAGCAGGTCGCCGCGATCGCGCGCGCGGCCGGTGTGTCCCTACTTCGCAACGAGGCGTTGGATATCGCAGGGCTTCAGTTCATCGGTCTCGACGATCTCTGGGGTCCGCGATTCAATCCCGCACCACTGCTCAAGCAGCGAGGCCACCACCCGACGACACTCGTGCTCTGTCACAATCCCGACGCTGTCGACCACCCGGTCTGGGCCGACTTTAGGAGCTGGATCCTCGCCGGCCACACTCACGGCGGTCAGTGCAAGCCACCCTTTCTCCCTCCGCCCCTGCTGCCCGTTGAGAACAAGCGATACACGGCCGGTGAGTTCGAACTGTCGGGCGATCGCCGCCTCTACATCAGCCGGGGTGTCGGCCATCTGCTGCAGGTCCGATTCAACGTGCGCCCCGAGGTGCCAGTCTTCCGGCTTCGGCGCGCCCGCGAAGAAAACGCCGACGGCTAGGGGAGCTTGAACCGCAGGGGCGGCAGCGTGACCCGCTCGGGCAACTCGGTCGCACCGCTCAAGAACGCCAGCATCGTCTCGAGAATTAGCGGCGAGGACAGAAACAGATCATCGTCGTGCGAGCCGCCCTCGATCACCAGGTGGTGGCTGTTGAGAAATCCCTGCCGCACTTCCTTGGCGTTGCTGGGCGGCGTGCGGATGTCGAGCGAGCCGCTGATGAACAAAACCGGAACGTCCGACCGCACCGGACTTCGGTACTCGTCGCCCAAATCCCCGGCCGGCCAGCTGGCGCAGTCCGCCCTGAGCCCGCGGTTGCCGACATCGCCGAAAATCGCCGTCCGCGCCTGATCCTCGATCAGGGCCAAGCGTTCGGCCGTCGCCCCCGAGGCGCAGTCCATGGCTAGCGACATGGCCAGCTCGCGGATCCCGCTCCGATCGCGCGCGATGATCGGCGCGGCTCTGGCGAGTTCTCCGCGCATTAACGGGATGAAGCGGGCGGGTAACTCCACAATGTCCTCTCGCTCGCCCAATTCGCTAAAGACGCCGCTGCGTAGATCATCGGCACCTAGCACCAGCGTTCGCGGCTCGCCCGTCTCCCGATCCTTGAAGCCGACTCGCACGGGCTCACGCTCCAGCCGGGCGAACACCTCGCGAAGCTCGCCGACGAAGTCCGGCACCGCCTCGCGTAGCTTCTCGTCCGCCTTCATCGCGCTGTCCACGCGCAGCAGGATCCGATCGAGGTTCGCCGGAAGCCTGTAGGTGTGGTCCGGCCCTTCGACGCCCGCCAAAATGGCCCGCGCTACCCGATCTGGGTGCTGCCGGATGTAGGCCAGCGCCAGGTGAGTCCCGTAGCTGATGCTCCAGAGCACCAGCTGCTCAGCGCCGAGCGCCTGGCGCAAATCATCCAGATCCTCGGCGCTCTCCCGCGTATTGAACGCGCCCACATCCAACGAGTCGGACCAGTGCGCGTAACACTCCTCCAGAAAGGGCCCCACCGCGCGCGTGCGAACCGCCAGATCGCTCGGCTCGTCCAGCGGGTAATCCCAGCTCCCGGGACAGAGCAGATAAGGATCGGAGTAGTACACGCCCCGCTGATCGAGAGCGATGACATCGCCGGCCGCCCGCAGCTTCTGGAACAGCCCAAAGCGGTCACCCGAGGCGGACCAGGTGCCCGATCCGCCGGGGCCACCGGCGAGGTAGACGATGGGCGGGCCCGGGTTCTCGCTCTTGCTGGCGAAACGGACGAAGTGGATCTCGATAGAATCCGCGCTCGGGTCTCCATGTCGGAGCGGAACCCGAAGGCGCCCCTCCTCAGCAGTGACTTTTTTCGGGCCGGGAATCACGAAGTAATCCGTCTGCGCGAAGATGACTGGGGTGAGCGTCAGAGGGCCCCGCGTGACCGGAGGACCCTTGACCTCGGCGATGGGCTGATCCGCTCCTCCGCAGGCGGCGAGCAGCCCGGCAGCGAGCGCGATGCCGAGCGGAGCGGCCATCTCGAGCGTATGTGCGAAGCGTGGGCGCATGAATCCTCCGGGGCCCGGGATTCACATACGTACGGAACCTCACGCGAAGCGGTTTCGAATTGGACTTCCCTAAGTGATATGGACCCTAAATCGACCGGGGTCCTCTCGCCCTGGGAGATAAGAGCGACGCGGTTCCTGAACAGGCCGGCCGCGGCCCGGATACTGAGCAAAGAGGAGAGCGGCCGCCCCTAGCGGAACCGGGTGAAAGACCAGCACAGAGGGATCGCGGCGCCTGTCCGCACGCCAACCAAAGCAGGCCACGGTGCCGCGGCCCCGTGCGGCGGTTCCCGAGTCTTTACCCAGACCGCGACCCGGCCAAACGATCAGCGGCCGGCCAGCTCGACGAGCATGGCCGTATACATCTCCAGGTTCAGCTCAAGCTGTTCCCGGGCGATGAACTCGTGCTCCGAATGGCCGGTGTAGACTTCGCCGGGCATCGCCGGGCCGAAGTTCACTCCGTTGGGGACGAGGCGCGCGTGGGTGCCGCCACCCATCGAGATCGGCTGCGGCTCGGCCACGCCGGTATAATATTCGAAGATGTCCAGCAGGACCGGGATGTGCGGCGCGTCTTCGAGATAATATGGCGCGCTGGTGATGACACGAACCTCGAGCGGGTCGATCCCGGTTTGGCCCTTCCAATCATCGACCGCCTCGCGAATGAAACGCTCCAGCTCCTCGGGACTGCGGCCGGCCGGGGCGCGGATGTTGATCCCGGCGACGAGGGTATCGGCTTCGAGACCGAGGGTCGTGAGCGCCAGCGTCAACGGGCCCATGAACGGATGGGCCGTCGCCACGCGCCCGAACCGCTCGCCGTGGATACCGGTGCCCACGAGGTCGTTGATCGCACGCACCATGCGCGAGGCCTGGCCATCCGGCCATTCGAACGAACCCAACAGCGCGGCAAGGTGGGCGATGGCGTTGCGACCCTGCTCGGGCTTGGACGAGTGGGCGGACACACCCCGAGCCTTGACCATCAAGCTCCCGTCCCCCGACACGAACTCGTAACGCACGGCTGAGTCGGCGGCGGCCGCCTCTCGTAGCCGGGACTCGAGCGCAGGCGTCGGGCTGGCGATGACCGCTTCGGCATCTTCCGGTACCTGCGACAGGAACGCTCCCCCCCGAAGCGCGGTCAGCCGGTCGTTGCGCCCAGCCGGGGCGCCGCCCGAAGGCGGCATGGCGAGGAACACGGCGTTCCAGCTCTTCTCCGCCACCACGACCGGGTACTCGGCGTCGATCGCCACGTTGAGGTCGGGTGGCGGGTTGGCGGCGAGGAACGCCTGGAACGGGGTCCAGTTCGATTCTTCGGTATACGAGATGATCAGCTCGACCCGACGCCCGAGCTCGAGCCCCCGGTCCTTCACCGCCTTCATCGCGTAGAGCGCCGTCGCGATCGGGCCTTTGTCGTCCTCGACGCCGCGGCCGACCAGACGGCCGGGCTCGCTCACGCTGTCGAGGCTGAACGGGTTGCGCGCCCATTTCGACGGGTCCGCCGGCTGCACGTCGCCGTGCGTGATGACACCCAGGCGTTCGGGCGAAGCGCCCAAGCCGACGACCGCGACGTTGCCGTGATCGGTGAAGTCGAGGCCCAACTCGTTAGCTTTGGCCTCGAGATAGTCGGTCATCGCCTTGAAGTCGGGGTTGTCGGCGTTGTCGAGGCCGGGCTGGCTCACCGTACGAAAGGCCACCAGGTCCGCCGTCGTCGCCACCACGGCCTCGGCGTAGACCTCTCGGGCGTACGACGCGACGTCGCGGGCGCGCCGCGAGGGCACATCGGCGCTCTCGGTGCAGGCGGCGACTGAGAGGAAGAAGATGAGTGAAAGACAAGCAGTCAGATGTTTCATGATCGCGCCCTCACATGGTCGTTCGCCAGGGGCGCCAGGCCGCGCGCCTCGCTCCAAGTTGGCATGTTGTACCCGTCCTTCAGGATGTCAAGAAACCGTCGGCGAAGCGGCCCGAAGGCCAGCCACTGACCGGCCGCCCCGCACGCAACCTCTCGTTACGAACAGCTGGCGACGCCGATCTCTTGGCGCGCTTAGGGTGCGTCTAAAGATGACTTGACGGCCAGACACGACGAAGGTAAATGCACGTCATGCCTCCCGGGGAACAGCTCGACACAGACGCACCAGAAGGCCGCCGTCTCGCGGTTCTGTCGCTTGCCGCGCTGGGCATCGTCTACGGCGACATCGGGACGAGTCCGCTGTATGCCATCCGCGAGTGCTTCCACGGCGAGTACGGGATCGAGCCGACGGGGGCGAACGTCCTCGGCGTGCTTTCGCTCATGTTTTGGGCCCTGCTCGTCATAGTCACCGTCAAGTATTTGGCTTTCGTCCTGCGCGCCGACAACCGCGGCGAGGGCGGCATCATCGCCCTGGCCGCTCTCGTCGGCCAATCCGCCGTACCCAAGCGGATGCGCGTGGTCATGGTCGTCCTTGGGCTGTTCGGGGCCGCCCTCCTCTACGGCGACGGGATGATCACCCCGGCCATCTCCGTGCTGAGCGCCGTGGAGGGCATCCGCATCATCACGCCGGTGTTCGAGCCTTTCGTCTTGCCGGTGACGGCCGCGATCCTCATCGGCCTCTTCTTGTTGCAGCGGCGTGGCACGCGCGGCGTCGGCATCTTGTTCGGACCCGTGACGCTGATCTGGCTGTCGGTGATCGCGGTTCTAGGGATCCGCAGCGTGATGCGAGCGCCCGGCGTGCTCGCCGCGGTCAACCCGTGGCTGGGCGCGGACTTCCTCCTGCAGAACGGAACGATCGGCTTCCTGGTTCTGGGCGCCGTATTCCTGGTCGTGACGGGAGCGGAGGCGCTGTACGCCGACCTCGGTCATTTCGGGACGCGGCCGATCCGGCTCGCCTGGCTCGCCTTCGTGCTGCCGGCGCTGCTGTGCAACTACTTCGGGCAGGGCGCCCTGCTGCTTGGACGCCCGGAGGAAGCGCACCACCCCTTCTACGCGCTGGCACCTCGCTGGTCGCTGGTGCCACTGGTGCTGCTGGCCACGTGCGCCACGATTATCGCCTCGCAGGCCGTGATCTCCGGCGCGTTCTCGCTGACCCGACAGGCGATCCAACTCGGTTACCTGCCGCGGCTCCGGGTCGTACATACCTCGCCGACCGAGATCGGGCAGATCTACATCCCGCAGGTCAACACGTTACTGATGGTGGCGACGATCGCACTCGTCTTGAGTTTCCGATCGTCGAGCAGACTGGCCGCGGCCTACGGCGTCGCGGTGACCAGCACGATGTTGATCACGACCATCCTCTTCTTCGCCGTAGCTCGCTACCGCTGGCGCTGGCCGCTCGTCGCCGCCGCCTTGCCCGTCAGCATCTTCCTGGTGGTGGATCTGGCGTTCTTCAGCGCCAACATCAGCAAGATCTTGCACGGCGCCTGGTTCCCCCTGGTGATCGGCGCGATCGCCTTCACCTTCTTGACTACCTGGAGGAAAGGTCGCTCGATCCTGGCGCAGAGGCTGAACGCTCGTGGGATTACGCCACGCGAGTTCATCGACCTCATCGAGGGGCATCCGCCGACGCGGGTGCCGGGCAAGGCGGTCTTCATGACCGGATCGGCCGGGTCAGTGCCGCCGGCGCTGTTGCACAACCTGAAGCACAACAAGGTCCTCCACTCGCAGATCGCCTTCCTGACCATCGTCACCGAAGAGACGCCGCGGGTCCCGCGCGACGAGAAAGTCGAAGTCACCGATCTCGGTCGCGGCTTTTTCAGAGTCCTGGCGCGCTACGGCTTCATGGAGGAGCCGAATGTGCCGTACGTTCTGGCGCTGGCGAAAGAGAAAGGCTTGGAGTTCGAGCTGCAGGAAACCAGCTTCTTCCTCGGTCGCGAAAAACTGATCTCGCGCCGCAGACCGGCGCTGCCACGCTGGCGACTCAAGCTGTTCGATTTCATGTCGCGCAACGCCACGGGCGCCACCGAGTTCTTCATGATTCCGCCCGGGCAAGTTGTCGAGCTGGGCACACAGGTCACGATCTGAGCGATTAACGCCGCTACCGTGCTTCGCTTGGCGGCGGAAAGCCCTTCAAGATCTTCCCGATGACTTCGCCCGCGTACTCGTCCAGCTCCTTAGCCGAATGCGTGTCTAGCAGCGCACCCTCCGCCCAGCCGCGCCACGCGATCTCGCCGCTCTCCCCATCGATCACATCGACCACCAGGGTGCCAGGGCCCAGACCGTCCCGCGCCAGGCGGCTGGGGTCGCGCGGATAGTCAAAGTACGGGTTCCAGAAGGCGAAGTAGGGGTAGCCGAAAGGAAGCCAGAAGGGATCGAAACCGCGATAACCGTAGCCAAAGTAGGGATAGCCGTAGGGGAAGCGGTACGGGTAATACCCGCGACCCGCGCTGAACCCGACGATCACGTTGACCCGAGGTGCCGGGCGCCGACCGCGGCCGTAGCCCTCGGTGCGCTCCAGCACGATGGGAAAGACCGAAACCAGCACGTCGGCTGCTTCGCCGTCGCTCTTCACGAAACCGCGATCGGCCAGCTCACGCTCCACCGCGCGCTGCAGGCGCCGCTCGAGGAAGGGGTTGATCCGCTCCAATTCCGCTTTCTCCCGCTCGTTCAGAACCATCCAGTCATAGGTACTGTACTCGGTGAACGCGACCTCGGGATCGAAATCGGACGAATACCTGACGGTGGAACACCCGGCCATCGCCAGCGCGAGAACCGTTATGAGTAGCGATGTAATCGGCCAGCTGCGCATCGTGCCTGCCCTCTCGTCGTAAAGTCGCTGGACGTGGGGAACAAGAACACCTCGCCGGTTGTCGGACAACGTTGACTCATACACCTGGAGGGCCGCTCGGTGCCGACGACCGTAATCGCGACGCGAGGCGAGCCTCTACCTTTCCTTATGATAAGACATCCGACAGTAGGCGACCGTTATCAACCGGTTCCGCCGTCCCTCGCAGCGTTCCCTGCGCGCCACCAAGCTCAACGACCACCGAGCGGTTAACATCGAGCTGGTAGACCCGAGGGGACTCGCTACTTTCGCGAGCCCCGCAGCCGCTACAACCCTTGCGAAGCTCGCCGATTGGGCGCCTGGACCCGGATTCTGAGAAGTCCTTTCGACTTCGTGCCTGCCATATTAGTTTGCATTATCAATCCCGGTTACAGCCCAGAATCGGGGTGAGCCCCCGTCGTTCCCCGCCCTCCAGGAAGACGAGGTCTAGCCTATGTGGTTCCGCCTGAAGACAGACGTGGCGCCGCTCTACAAGGACGAAACTCAGCGTCGCTTGTTCGCCACCGCCTCCGGTCGCCCCAAGGGAGTGGAAAAGCTCAAGAAGCTCAAGCTCGAGGATCCCGAGGAAGTGACGGGCTGGCGCCGGTGGCTCGCCGGCCCTTGGAAGCGACGCCCGCACTAAGTCCCAGCGCCAATTGTACGGGGCCTCGGGCGGTGGGCTAGCTAGTAGCTCGCCTGGGCCAGCAGTTCCATGGAATTGACCGCCTCGACCAGCCGGATGAACTCGGCCCGGTAGCCCTCGACGTCCTCACCCGTCGCGCTACGGGCCAGCCGGAGCACATCGGCCAGCGTCCAGTCGTTCCCACAGTATTCCGACTCCCTGAGGACCATGCCGAACCCGGCCACGGCGGCGGCGAACCGCAGGTCGGTGGACGCCTCGTCGCGCACATCGAGCACCGGCTGCTCGATCAGCCGGCTCTCGGTTCCGTCGGGATCCTTGTAGCGGAGCCTGACGAACAACAGCTCGGGCGAGACCGCGGTCGGCGCCAGCTTCCCCGGCGCCTGGTAACGCAGCGAATCGACGCCGCGGATGTCGAAGCGGCTCGCGACGCCCACGGGGATCACCTCATAGAGGGCCGTCACCGAGTGACCGGCACCCAGCTCGCCTGCGTCTTTCCGATCGTCGTTGAAGTCCTCGTTCGCCAGCAGGCGATTCTCGTAACCGATCAACCGATACGCCTGCACCCGCGTGGGATTGAATTCGACCTGGATCTTCACGTCCTTGGCGATCGTGAGCAGCGTGCCACCGATCTCTGAGACGAGCACTTTGCGCGCCTCCATCCGGTTGTCGATGTAGGCGAAGTTGCCGTTCCCGTGATCGGCCAGCTTCTCCATCTTCGCGTCCTTCAGATTCCCCGTACCGAAGCCCAGCACCGTCAGGAAGGTCCCCTGCCCGCGCTTTTCCTCGATCAGTCGCACCATCTCGGAGTCGCTCGAGGCGCCGACGTTGAAGTCGCCGTCGGTGGCCAGGATGACCCGGTTGTTGCCGCCGTCGATGTGATTCTCGTGGGCCACCTTGTAGGCGAGCACGATCCCGGCGCCGCCAGCGGTCGAGCCGCCGGCCTCCAGCGCCTCTATCGCGTCGAGGATCTTGCCCTTTTCGTCGCCGGGCGTCGAAGGCAGCACCAGGCCTGCGGCGCCGGCGTAGACGACGATGGCGACGCGGTCCTGCGGCCGCAGCTCGTTCACCAGCATGCGGAACGACGCCTTCAACAGCGGCAGCTTGTCCGGCGACTGCATGGAGCCGGAGACGTCGAGCAGGAAGACGAGGTTGCTGGGCGGCAGGTCGCGCGTGTCGACTCGCTCACCCTGGATGCCGATACGCACCAGTTTGTGGATCGGGTTCCAGGGCGCGTCCGTGACCTCGGTCGTGATCGAGAAGGGATGATCGCCGTCGGGATCCGGGTAGTCGTACGTAAAGTAGTTGATCAGCTCCTCAATGCGTACCGCATCCTTTGGAGGCCGTTGCCCCTGATTGATGAAGCGGCGCACGTTGCTGTAAGACGCGCGATCCACATCGATCGAGAACGTCGACAGCGGGTTCGCGGCCACGCCGAGGAACACGTTCTCGACGATGTGGTCGTACGCCTCGGTGTTGAAGTTCGCGTTATAGCGGCCCGGCAGAGCGTAGCTGGCGCCGACGGCATCCACGACGGCCAGCCCGCGCTGCCGGAGCTGCGCGTTGCTAGCCGGCGCGGACTTCTCGGCCGCCGGCACGGTGATGGGTGGCAGCTTCACCTCGTCTTTCTCCCGGTCGGCCGGCGCGCGGTAGGAGCTGGTGCAGGCCAGTCCGAGCCCCAGCGTGGCTATCAGCGTAATGCAGGCGTTTCTCATGATCGTCGCTCCCTCGTCTCAGCCCNNCCTAGCTTCTAAGGGGGAGACGGATGAGGACGGCGGCGTTGCACAGGTGGGCATGGCCGCAGGAATGACCCGACAAACGCCGAGCCCGGAGGGTAGACCCTCCGGGCTCTTTCCGTGACGGAAATGGCGCCTTCTTGCCAGTGGCAGGGATCTACGCTTTCACCCCCAGCGTGGGGTCAAGCTACGAGCCTCAATCCGCAACGGACCGTTGTTATTTGGGCGTGCCCCCGGCTGGATTTGCGTTGAACGCGCCCAGACAGGGCGCGTTCACACTGAGCGACGCCGTGCGTCGCGATTCTCCACCCGTACGACCTTGCGGTCACCTAGTTAGCAAGTAGGCGCGTCTGCCAGTTCCGCCACGGGGGCACTTTCACTGCGAGGTGACGGAACTGCAGAAAAAACACGCGCTACGCCCGCGCAGCCTCACAGACCGCCAACAAAGTAGCGCGCGCCGCTCAACAGATCCTCAAGTCGGCAAAGCATGCGGCGCCGTTGCCGCCCCCCTGGTCTGCAGATAGCTTCGGCGTCATGCCCGATCTCGGTGAAGCGCTGGTCTACTACGTCGTCTTCCTCTTCTCGACGACGCTGCACGAGGCGGCGCATGCCTGGGCGGCGAAGCGCGGCGGCGATCTCACCGCCTACCACGGCGGACAGGTCTCGATCGATCCGACGCCCCACATCCGCCGCGAGCCCTTCGGGATGGTGGTGCTTCCCGTCATCTCGGTGCTGCTCTCGGGCTGGCCGTTCGGATTCGCCAGCGCCCCCTACGATCCCAACTGGGCGCGGCGCTACCCCCGGCGCGCCGCCTGGATGGCGCTGGCCGGACCCGGGGCCAACCTGCTGCTCATTATTATAGCGGCCGTCCTGATCAACGTCGGCGTGGCACTCGACGTCTTCTACTCGCCCGAGCGCATCTCGTTCGGTCACGTCACCGCGGCCAGCGGCGGCGGCTTCATGGGCTCCATCGCCTTCCTGCTCGGCGTCTTCTTCTCGCTCAACCTGGTGCTGTTCATCTTGAACATGCTGCCGCTGCCGCCGCTGGACGGAAGCGGAGCGCTGCCGTTGCTGCTGTCGCCGGAGGCGACGCGCCGGTATCAGGAGTTTGTCTGGGGGCAGCGGGGTCTGGCGTGGATCGGCATCATCGTGGCCTGGCAGGTTTTCGACTACCTGTTCAATCCGGTGTTTCTGGCGGCGGTCAACCTGCTGTATCCAGGGGTGTCTTACCAGTGAGGGGCACTCGTTCGGTTCACGATGCTCGGGGACGGCGCGAAGGGGCGATTATTGCGAGCGGACGGCCCGGACGTAGGCGTTGAAAGCCCGGCTCTCGGACGCCGCGTAGCCCTCGCGGAAATAGACGACCTAGGCAGCGTCCGCCGAGCTCGCGTCCGCCGTCCAGATAAAGGGCGCACCCTGCGCGCTGAAGATCGGATCGATGTGAAAGCCGTCGGTCTTGTCTCCGCTCAACAGCGACAGCGCCTCCTCGAGCGTGGGAAGCCTCCAGTCGGCGAAGCCGCCGTGACGCCGGCCGTCTAGCGCGCGGACGTGAGCGACGGCACCTTCCCAGCCCCCCGACACCAGGCGTTGTGAGCCAGTCTGCTCCCACATGAGACCCGTCGCCGCATCGATCACCACAGCCACGCCATCCGCGACGCTCGCCGTGTAATCGTGCCTGAAGCCATCGGCGCCTGGGTTGGTCCGGGCCGAGAAGAAGCCGCGTTCGGCGATCAAGGCCCGGACCTGCTCGACGCTCAGATCTGCAGGCTCACCCCGCAGCCGCACGGCCTGCCCGCCCCGAAACAACGTGAGCGCCGCGACGAGCGCCACGATGCCTACCGCCCCGAGCACGACGGCGCCCGGTACGCCCCGCAACCAGCTGCGCAGCCAGAGGAACCGACCGGCTGGGCGGACCTGCTCTTCGAGCACAGCAATCAGGCGGGTGACGTCGTCGTGAAAATCGGCGCCGTCGATCTCGATGGCCTGGCACGCGGCCAGCGGCCGCAAGTCCGGTGGAAGCGCGGCCGAGCGCGGCATCTCTGCCTTGTCGAGCAGGGCGGGGATCACCGTGACGTCGCGCCTAAGCGCCGTGGCGATCTCGAGGCGCACGAAGTCGTCGGGATCCTCAAGTCTCGGCCGACCCTCCGTGTCCGCCTCGCTCAGCCAGCGTCTGCCGATCAAGGCGATCAATACGTTGCAGCGTGCCAACTGCTCGTCGATCACGCGAGAAAAGCGGCCGCCGGGCTGGATCGTGTCGATGTCGCGAAAAACACGGTCGCGACCGAAATGCTCCGAGAGGCGGTCGTAAAGACGACCCGCGTCGCCGGCGGCGTCCTCGCGGCGATAGCTGATGAAGATGCCAGCCATTGTTGAAGTTAGGCGCGAATGACTCCCCGAGGCAACGCAATGACGACGCGGCTTTTCGCCCAGGGGCTGGCGAAACGGGAGCTCCTGATCCAGCTTTGATGCCGCCAACGCACAGGCCGTTAACGCAACCTCGGTCCCGGCTTTCCGGCCCGGGGCCCTCCCGATAACCCGCTATCGAAAGACGAGGACACGATGTGGCACCGTAGCATTCTCTCCGCTTCGTTGCTGGCCTGCCTCGCGCTCTGGGCGTCGCCGGCCGCGGCGCAGGAGCCCGATGCCGCGATGGAGGCCTGGATGAAGGCGGGCAAGCCGGCGAAGCAGCACGAACAGCTGGCCGCGCTCGTCGGGACCTGGCAAGCCGAGACGAAGTTCTGGATGGACGCTTCGGCCCCGCCGATGACGGCGCCGGGAACAATCGAGTACCGAATGGTCATGGGCGGGCGGTTCCTGGAGGAGAAGGTGAGCTCGGAGTTCATGGGCTCGCCCTTCAAGGGCATGGGACTGTACGGCTACGACAACATCACCGGCAAGCTGCAGGCCGTGTGGGTCGATGACCTGTCCACGGCCATCTACTCGTACAGCGGCTCGATGAACGAGGCCGGCGACGAGATGATCCTGAGCAGTCGCTTCAAGGATCCCATGTCCGGTACGTGGAAAGAGAGCCGGAGTGTGATGAAGATCTCCAAGGACAAGCTGCACTACATCAGCTACGAGAAAGCCGAGGACGGCCCGGAGCGAAAGGTGATGGAGATCACAGCCACTCGGAAGATGTCCAAGTAGCGAACCGTTAGACATCTGCCGCCAGACTTCGCCACCCTGTCGGGCGCGTGCGACGCGCCTGAACCCAAACAAGGGAGTCGCAGAGATGGCGCTATTCGGGGAGACTTGCGTTCGCTGCGGACAGAAACGCACCAAACGAGAATACGCCGGCGTTCCGACCTGCGAGGTCTGCGCGAAGCTGCTCGTGGCGAGCCTGGAGGCGATGGGCGAGGACGCGCGGAAATGCCCCGTTCACGCCACCGAGATGACTAAAGAGGTCGTCCTCAACATCGTCGTCGACCGCTGCCCCACCTGTGAGGGCGTCTGGCTGGACGGCGGCGAACTGGACCTGCTCAAACAAGCGATCAGGGCGGGCATGCCCGACGACTTCGCCCGGGCGATGCTGCTACCCTGGTAGATATGGAGAGTGAATTCTCCCGCTAAGGCCAAACCCAGAGGGGGTCCACACCGGACCGAAGTGGTGGTGATCGGAGCCGGCCCGGCAGGGCTGGCGGTGAGCGCCTGTCTGCGGCGTGCCGGCATACCGATCACGATCCTCGAGCGCGGCGACCGGGTCGGCACCGCCTGGCATCACCACTACGACCGGCTGCACCTCCACACCGACAAGGCCCACTCCAGCCTCCCCTTCTGCAAGTTCCCGAAGGGTTGTCCCCGCTACCCGTCCCGCGGCCAGGTGATCGACTATCTGGAATCGTACGCCGCTCGCTTCGAGCTGGAACCGCGGTTCGGCCAGGAGGTGGTGGCTGCGCGTCGGGAGGACGGCGGCTGGCGCACGGAGACCGAGGACGGCGCTTACCTTTCTCGCCACCTGGTCGTCGCCACCGGCTACACCGGTGGCGCGATCGTGCCCAAGTGGCCGGGTCAAGAGACGTTTCCCGGCTCTATATTACATAGCTCGGAGTACAGAAACGGCGCACCCTACCGCGGTCAAACAGTGCTGGTGGTCGGCTTCGGCAACTCCGGCGGAGAGATCGCCATCGATCTGTGCGAGCACGGCGCGCGGCCGGTCCTGGCGGTGCGGAGCCCAGTGAACGTCGTGCCGCGCGACCTGTTCGGTCTCCCCATCCTCGCCATCTCCATCCCCATGAGCAAGCTGCCCGCCCGGCTGGCCGACGCGCTCAATGCGCCGATCCTGCGCTGGAAGGTCGGCGATATCCGGAAACTGGGTTTGACTCCGGCGCGTTTCGGGCCGCTGGCGCAGATCTACGGAAAAGCACGGATCCCGCTGCTCGATGTGGGAACGCTCGACCTTATCCGGCAGGGACGCGTGCTGGTGCGCCCGGGGATCGAGCGCTTCAGCGACGAGAACGTCGTGTTCACCGACGGCTCACCGCTCGCCTGCGACGCCGTCGTCCTGGCGACGGGCTACAGACCGGCGGTGCGATCGTTCCTGGGTGACTCGCCCGCCCTGGACGACGACGGCATTCCCAGGACCAGCGGGCGCGAGTCCCAGGTGCCGGGCCTGTACTTCTGCGGGTTCTTCGTGGCGCCGACCGGGATGTTCCGGGAGATCGGGATCGAGGCTCGGCGCATCGCGCGGGCGATCCGTCGCCAGCGGAAACAAGAGGAGTCGCCCGGCTAGCGACCCTGCGCGCGGCTACCAGTCGTCTTCGACTAGCTCATCCATCACGCGGCTGACATGTTCCGGAGCGAGTTTCCGCGCTTGTTCCAGCCGCGCCAACCGCTTCTGGAATTGGCTCAGTGCATAGCCGATGAAGTCGTCGATGACCAGGCCGAACGGCATCACCTCATAAGAACCAAACAGCTCGTGGATGACGCCGAGGGCCGGTTCCAGCAGCGAACCCATCCGCTGCTCGACGACGACCCAGAGTGCAGGCTCCGCCGCCACCAGCCGGGACAGCAGGAAGATCCCGTAGGCGATGTGCCGCGACTCATCACGCTTGAGGTGGCCGATCCCTTCGCGCAACCCAGGCAAAAGTTGGTTGCGCTCGAGCATCGCGTAGTAGCCATGGTAGCCCGTCTCGGCGAGCGTCCCTTCGACGATCATGTTGTAGGTGACGGCGGCGCGCGCCTGCGCGGCCGGCGACGAATCGTCGAGCAGCGCACGCATCGCCTGGGGCAGCTCTTGATAGAACATCGTGCGGTAGCTGGCGCCGTGGAATCGCGCCAAGTCGCTGCTGTCGCGGGCCACCTCGTCGAGGAAGCGGCGGAAAAACTCAGTGTGCTTCGCCTCCTCCCAAACGAAGGTGGCGAGGTACATCGCCTCCTCGATCCGCCGCTCGCCGGAGATCGCGGCGATGAGCGGCACGATCTCCTGAGCCACCGACTCCTCGCCCGCCTGGAACAGCGACGTCAGGTGGAGCAGCACCTCGCGCTCCAGGTCGTTCAAGTGCTGCCAGTCCTCGATGTCCTTTGTGAAGTCGATGTCGACCGGGTTCCAGATGCCCAGCCGCTTCGCCTTCTGGTAGAGCCGCATCGGGAACGACTCGTGGTCGAGGCCGCGCGGACCGGTGCTGGCGAAGACGACAGCCGGCGAACGGTCGGGCGGCGTGGGCGCCGGCTCCGTATCGCCATCGACACCCGCGGCCGGCGCGAGCTCGCTGACGCGCACGGCGGCAGCGACCATCTGGCGCGCGGCGCTCGGGTAGCGCGCCAAAGTCATCACCTTGCCTCTCCGCACCGCCAGCTTCCGCCTCAGCAGCGCCATCAGCGGATCCAGCCGGCCCGCGAGGATCTCACCCCAGACGGCGGCGGGCGCGGCGATGACGTAAGGCGCGGTGGAGAGGTCGGCGTCCGAGGCCGCCCGCGCCTCGCGGCACTCACCGCGCCACAGGTCGAGGTAAACGCTGCGACGCCTGGCGCTTGATCCCGCTGGCTCCTCCAGAACGAAGACGATCGGCCACTCCCAGGCGCGCGCCGCTTCGCGGTAGGCAGCGCTGCGGTTCAGCTCCGCGGCCCAGGTCTCGGCCCAAGTCTCGGTGAAGATCTCGTTCGACATAACTCCGTTATCTAAAGGAGAGTCGACCGTCTGCCGGTGCTACTCGAACTCGTCGAGCGTGCGGCGAACTCCCTCCGCGTACGGCGTGAGCCGGAGGTCGCCCAGCAGCTCCCCGATCCGGCGCGGATCGAGGATCACGGGCCGATCGTAGAGGGGAAACACTCTCTTGAAGGCGCGGATCTCCCGGTTGAACAGCCCGGCCAGGACCAGCATCCAGCGCCGGCCGCGCCGCAACTTCAAGCCGACATCGCGCAAGCGCGCCGCCAGCGCCAGGATCGACCGGGGCGACTCGGCGCCCGAGCCCGGTACGTGCCACGGTCGCCCGTACGCCTCATTTCGCTCGGCCAGGTCGCAGAGCAACCGCCCGCAGTGCCGGTGGACCCCGTGGCGCCGAAGACGGCGGCACGCTCAAAGGCCAACTCTTCCATGGAAGCCAATTGACGGCCTCGGACCCGGCGAAGTCAATGACGTATCGACAACTGGAGCGAAACCGGCCGATGCTGCTTTCGGACTGCCCGGTAAGGAGCCACGGGCATACTGCGCTCCGTTGATCGACCGTTGACGGCAGGCCCCGAGCTTCCTTCCGACCGTTGCTCGCCGGGATGCGGCGAGCGTAGAATGGACCCGGGAAGAGGGGCGGGGCTGGCCGTTGATCATCGCGATCCCAGAAGCGCTGCGGGAAAAGCTGGGACCAGAGGGCACCCGGGCGCTGGCGGAGCTGCTGAACAAGGCAAGCGTGCAGACGCGAGGCGACGTGATCGAGATCGCCGCGAGTCGGTTCGAGCGCCGGCTGGCCGAGGAGCTGGGCGTGCTGCGGGCGGAGATGGGCTCGGAGATCGGCGCGCTCCGCGCCGAGATGGGCGCGTTCGAGGGCCGGATCACCCGCTGGATGTTCGTCTTCTGGATCGGCCAGATCGGCGCGCTGCTCGGGATACTGTTCGCCTTCTTCCGCCCCTGACGCCGGCTGCCACGCTCTACCCCGCTACATCTCGCCCCGGGTCGTCGGCACCCAGATCGCGTCAGCGTGGGCCTGAACCATCTCTATGCATAGCTGCCTCCTTCATGGTTCGCGGGCACACGGGTTTGGGCGAAAGGTAGACAGACGCCAAGCTGCGCCAGGCGGGCTGCGGTCGCAACTGGCCCACTCCTGCCATGCCCCATATCATGAGTTTATGAGCCCAGGAGCCCGAGCGTGCGCGCTCACCCTGCTGCTGGCGCTCGCCGCGTGCCAGGCGCAGCGCGAACCAGCGGCCGAGCAGGTCGGCGCCGTTCAAGCCACGCACCCGAGCTCGCCGGATACCGCCGTTCAGGCCACCGACTCCGGCCCGCCGGCCGCCGCTCGGCAAGACACCAGCTTCGCCGGCACCAGCGAGCCGATCCACCGCGCCGGCCACAGCGCCCCGCCCGTGGCGGTACTCCGAGCCGTGCGCACCGCCGCCCACTCTGGATTCGACCGCGTCGTCTTCGAGTTCGCGGTGGGACCGCTGCCCGGCTACGACGTGGCGTACGTCGACGGCGCCGTCTACGCCTGCGGGTCGGGTGACGCGGTGAGCGTGGCCGGGGCCACCCGGCTGAGCGTGCGGCTGCAACCGGCCCAGGCTCACGACGACAGTGGGAACGTGACGATCGCGGACCGCCGGCGGACGCTAGCCATGCCGGCGCTGAAGGAGCTGACGATCATCTGCGACTTCGAGGCGCAGGTCGAATGGGTCCTCGGTCTGACGGGCCGGACGCCCTACCGCGTTCTCGAGCTGGAGCAGCCGCCCCGTCTGGTCCTCGACGTCCGGCACCGCGAGTGAGCGCGCGAACGCCTCCAGACGGACGCCGCCGGTCGCGCTTCGCCGCGGCCGCGCTCCTCTCCCCGCTGCTTGCCGCTTGTGGCGAGGAGCCCGCCGGGCCGGACGTGACCTGCCCGGAATTCGCCGTGGTCCCGTTCTCCTCGGAGGTCGGCGCCCCGACTCCCCTCGACCTCACACCGTCACCGTTCGACGACGCGTTCGCCGCCGCCGCTGGCGAGTTCGACGTGCCGCCGCGCCTGCTCAAGGCCATCGGCTGGATCGAGACGCGCTGGCAGATGGTGGAGGGCGCCGAGGAGTTCCCGGGCCGGCCGGCGGCGTTCGGCGTGATGGCGCTGCGCGGGGAACGGCTGGAGCGCGGCGCGACGCTGGCCAGCGTCACCCGCGATGCCGCGCGCCACGACCCCCGCGCCAACATCCGTGCGGCGGCCGCGCTCCTCGACGCCGACGCCCGCGCGATCGGGATCGATCGCTCGCGCCCGGAGGAATGGGCCCGTATCGTCGGCCGCTTCAGCGGGATCGAATTGAAGTCAGGCCGCTCGGCCTACGAGCGTCTGGTGGAACGCGCCCTGACACGAGGCGTCCTCGAGCGGGCGGCGCTGCGTGGCGACCTGAGCGCCGCCAACGCCGCCGCGGCCAGCCGCTGCGTTCCGCTGCCCATCCCGCACAGGTTCCCACCCGGTCCGCCACCGCCGCCTCCGCCGCCGCCGCCCGACTCGGGTCCGCCAGACTACGCGCCAGCGCTCTGGCGACCCTCGCCCAACTTCAACGACCGGGCGGCCGACGCCACCGGCGTGCCGCACATGGTCATCATCCACACTTGCGAGGGTAACTACACCGGCTGCTGGAGCTGGCTGGTGAACCCGGTCTCGCAGGTCAGCGCCCATTACGTGGTGGACGAGGAAGGCACGGAGATCTCGCAGCTGGTGCGCGAGCGTGACCGAGCCTGGCACATCGCCGCGCGCTACGACTGTACGCTCAACCACCGGCAGGACTGCTGGCTGAACGATGTGCAGAGCAATCATTTCACCGTCGGGATCGAGCACGCCGGCTTCGCGTCGCAGACGGAGTTTCCCGCCTCGCAGATCGAGGCGTCGGCGGCGCTGGTCTGCGACATCAGCCGTGACCGTGACATCCCCCGCGACTGGCAACACATCGTCGGCCACGGCCAGCTGCAGCCGGCCAACCGCACCGACCCGGGTCCCAACTGGCCCTGGGTGCCTTACCTGCACAGCATTCAGCGGCACTGCGGCGAAGTGGTCGTCGATGATGACGACGTGCTGAACGAGGCGGGCACGGCGACCGTCGACGCCCCTACCGACTGGATCGCGGACGATCAGACGCCGGGCTATTACGGGAACGGCTACCGCTGGGCCTCGACGCAGACGAACGCGATCGATGAGGTGAGCTTCTCGTTCTTCGTCGGGTCGCCGGAGGCGCTGACCCTCGATGCACGCTGGACCAGCGGTGCAAACCGCACACCGCGGGCCGAGTACCGGGTGATCGACGCCGCCGGCAACACCCTCGCTACTCTGCGAATGGACCAGACGACTGGCGGCGGCGCCTGGCACGAGCTGGGTAGGTGGACGTTTCCCAGCGGCTGGAACCGGGTGGTATTGCGGCGGCAGGACACGCCGGGCTTCGTGGTGGTGGCAGACGCCGTGCGGGCACGACGTGAGTGAGGTCTGGCCGCGAACCCCATGATTCTCATGCAGGCTCGGTTCTGGAGCCGATGGCAAGCGAGTCGATCAGACCGGCCACCCGCCAAGCCGCGAGCGCGAGGGCGATGCCGTAGATGATGTCGACGAGATAGTGCTGCTTTATGAAGAGAGTCGAGAACGACATGGCGACGAGGAGCGCCAGAAAGGCACCGGGGTACTTAACATTGCGGCGGCAGCTGAAGTAAATCAGCCAGCTGGTCGCTACGTGCAGGCTGGGAAAGTGATTGTAAGAAGGATCCTTGTACTCGAGCGAAAGCAGGAAAGTCGCCAGGGAGTTCACCTCGAGTATCGGCCGCTCCAGGTAGACCGGGAACAGCAGGTAAGATGTATAGGCGACGGCCAGCGTGATGAGGAACGCCAGGATTAGCTGGCGCAGCTCCCGCGGCCCGGGCAGGCGAAACACGGCGACGAGGGGAAAGAGGTAGCCCAGGAGATACAGGAACTCGAACTCGGGGATAAAGGGAAGGTTCGCTTCCCCCGGTAGATAGAGCTCTCGCGCTTCGCGTCCGATGCTGTAGAAATTGATGGTGAGGTAGGACGCGACAAAGAATCCGTAGGCGAGCGCAAGCGCCACAACCAGGCGGCTGCGTTTCAACTGACCGGCGGGCGCCGCCCAAGAGGTCAGGGCAGTCAACAACGCTCTGAGTCTGGTCATTGCACCGTGTGCAAGGTGGCGCCGAGTCTGGCGAGTCACAACGGTCGGTCATGATCGCTGCGCCGGCGAAGCTGACGGTAACGCAGGGACGGGGGCCGTTCTTCTTCGAGAAATGGTACCTCGACACCATCGTTGCCGATGGCACCCTATTGATCATCGTGCTTGGCCAGGTGAGAATACTCGGCCTTCGCCTGGCACGATTCGCGGCCGAGCTGTACCGACCCGACGGATCGTCTATCCACGAGCCGCTCGCGTTGGGCAAGATCTGCCGGCTGGGTGAGGCACGCCTGTTCGACGGCGGCCGACTCACCCCGACCCAGCTGGCCTGGAACGGGCCGAACCTGTCGGGCGATCTGAGACTCACGCCTCGCCATTCTCCGTCACAGATTCGAGATCCGCTTCTAAGGCACGGTCGACGGCAGCTTCGCTGGCTGGTCGAGCTGCCCGACGCCGATGTGGAAGGGCGATTGACCTGGCCCGGCGGTGGACTCGATCTGCGCGGCCGTGGCTATCGCGACTATCTCGCGCTGGACATCTTACCGTGGCGTTTGCCGATTCGTGAAATGGTTTGGGGCCGAGCCTGTGCGGCGGACCATGCATCCTGGTGGTTCCAGCTCACCACGCGGGAAGAGACGGTGTCCGGCACCTGGAGAGACGGGCACCTGACGGCCGACGTCTCGATCCCCCGGCTCTTCGATCAACGCGTCTTTGAGGACCAGCAGCTGGGGGACACGTCGCCGCTGCGGATCGGCCTGGCCCGCGGCGTCCTCCGCCGCTTGGCCGGCGACTCCCATCGGACGCGCTGGCTGGCCCGCGCCGAGCTGGAGGGAGCCCTGGGCTGGGCCGTGCACGAGCAGTTGCGATGGCGCTGAGAGAGTGGTGGACACGCAGGTGGATGGGCGTGGCACCCGACCCGGCACAATGGGGGTTGGAGCGACGGCACGGCCACCTCCATCTCGACGGTCAGAACCTGGTCGAGCTGGCCGACCGATACGGGACGCCGCTGCACGTCGTCTCAGCGCGGGCGCTTCAGCGCCGGGTGGGAGAACTGCGTCAAAGCCTGGCGGCGTATCCCGGCGACGTACGCATCTGCTACTCGTACAAGACCAACCGCGTCGCCGGGGTGCTGCGGGTCCTGCATCGAGCCGGCTGCGGGGCCGAGGTTGTCGACGATCTCGAGCTGCGCCTTGCCGAGCGGCTGGGAGTTCCGGCCGAACAGATCGTTCTCAACGGTCCTAACAAGCGAGTGGCAGAGCTGGAGTATGCCGTTCAAAAGGGCGTCGGCCTGATCGTCGTGGACGGCTTCGCGGAAATCGAGCAGCTGGCTGCCATCGCCGCGGCGACGAGCCAGCCCGTTTCGGTAGCGCTTCGCATCTGCCCGGATGTGAAGCCGCGGGGCATGAACCTCTCCTCGATGACGGGGTCACGTCGCAATCAGTTCGGCTTCGATCTGCGAGCTGGTGAGGCGAGCCGGGCGGTCCGCGCGGTGTTGAAACATCCCCAGCTGCGGCTCCGGGGGACGATGGCGCACATCGGCTCCGGCATCCGCGATCTCCGGAGCATCAGACGAAGTGTGGATCGGCTGCTCGATCTCCAGCTCGAGGCAAGGGAGGCGGGAGCAGAAGCGGATCTGCTGGACGTGGGCGGAGGTCTCGGCACGCGCATGTCGCGGGAGTTCACGACGTTCGAGTTGCTTACCTACCTCGCTCTCGGTCACCTCCCGCGCTTCCCGCATCCGGCTCCCGTCGATCTCATCACCCGCTACGGGTCGATGCTCACACAGGCGGTGACCGCCGGATGCTGGCGCCGCGGTCTGCGGCTGCCGACGCTCGTGCTCGAACCGGGCCGCACGCTGGTCAGCGACGCTCAGCTACTACTGCTGCGCGTCGGCGCCGTACGCATTCGGCCAGGGATCGGCCGCTTCGCACTGACCGATGGCGGGGCGATGACAGTCTCGATGATGTTCCTGTCCGAGCACCACGCACTGCTGCTCGCGAATCGTGAAGCGCCCGTGCGCGGCAGGACCCAGGTGGTCGGACGGCTACCGAGTCCCATGGACATCGTCTACCGCGGTGCGCCTCTTCCTCATCTAGAAGCCGGAGACCTGCTCGCCGTCATGGATGCGGGAGCCTACTTCACTGCAACCGAGACCACGTTCGGCGGGCCACGTCCCGCGGTCATCCTGATCGATGAGGCGGGGCCAAGATGTGTCAGGCGACGCGAGACCTTCGAGGACCGCGTCATGCTCGAGGAAGACTTGAACTCGCCCGAAGGGGACCGATCGTATGCGCCAGGCTAGATCGCTCGCCGTGCGCAGCTTGATCGTGGCCCTTTACGTGGCGGTCTTTTGTATCGCATTACCCGCCGCCCTCTACTTCGCCGGGCTCGCGGTCGACCAACGGCTGGGGTGGGAGCGGGATCCCTGGGCCGGTGGCGTCCTGGTGCTGGCACTCGGGCTTGGCCTGGTCGGTTGGGGCATGGTCACGCTGTTCGCTCAAGGCGGCGGCCTGCCGGTCAGTGCCTTACCGCCGCCGCGGTTCACGCGCGGCGGTCCTTACCGCCACATTCGCCACCCGATCTACCTTGGATTTAACATCGCCGTCGCGGGCGCCGGTTTGCTCTTGGGGTCACGAGGGCTTGCTCTTGTCATCGCTCCGTTGTTCATCCCGGCCTGGGTCGCCTACGCGAAAGTGGAAGAGCTATTCCTGCTCCGCCGCTTCGGGCGTGTTTATCGACGTTACCAGCGACAGGTGGGGTTTCTTCCCCGGCTGGGTCTGTATCGTTTCAGCCAGTTCCTGCAGCTCTTCAACGTCCTGCGTGTGAAAGTCTCGGGAACGGAGCACGTTCCGCGACGGGGCGGCACCGTGCTGGTCTTCAACCACACCTGCTACATCGACGCCGGGTACGTCGGTACAGTTACGTCCCGTCCCGTGCACCATATGACCACGGCCGAGGCGTACCGCAGTGGCTTCAAGAGATTCTTGGTCAAATACTTCTGCAATGTTCCCGTTCGGCGCTACCGCGCTGATGTCGTGGCCTGTAGAGAGATGCTGCGACTGTTGGCCGATGGGGAAGTCATCGGAATAGCGGCGGAGGGCGAGCGGGCGTGGCTGGGCGAGTATCAGGGCGCCCTCCCAGACGTTGCTGGGATCATCGCCCGGTTGGGAGTTCCGGTCATTCCCATCGCGATCAGTGGTGGCTACGACGCCGGACCGCGCTGGTCCGACTTTGTTCGACGCCGGCCGGTCGTGGTGAAAGCCGGTCCGCCCATCTGCTTCGACGGTCGCGAACCGGCAGCGGCTGTGGACGAGGCTATCCGCTCCCTATTGGAAGAGAACCCCCAGCACGTCGATCTGGAGGGCTTACCGCGAGAGAAACTCGAGCGGGTGCTGTGGCGCTGTCCTGCCTGTGGCGACGAAAGCCGCTGGAATCCGGCGCGCCTCAGCTGCGGCGCCTGCAGCGTAGCCTTCGAGCCGACGGAGCACGGTTGGTTCCGGGATGCAGCCGGAAACAACCTCAGCCTGGCCGAGCTGGGCCGAAAGGTCAGCGCGGTGGTCGACCCAGTGCTCGAGGTGAACGCCAGCGTCTGGGAGGAGCGGTCCATCTTCGGGCCCATCGAGCCGCTGCGTCGGATCGCTGAAGGGGTGGTGCGACTGAACCCTGAAGGCCTGAGCTTCGGTGTCCTACACATCGCGACCGAGGCGATCACGCGTGTCGGCACGGAGCGCGCCGACACGTTGCAGGTGGCAACGCGAAATGGGATGTGGCAGCTGCGTCTGCACAGCGGCTCGGCCTACCGTCTCCATCTCGCCGTGGAGCGCTGGCGCTCGGCACGCCGGGCCGGAACCTCCCAAGTCACCCCAGCGTTGGGGTCGCGAAGCTGAGCGCCGCCGATGACCGACCGAGTCCTTCTTGAAGCGCGTCACATCGTGAAATCGTATCGCCGCCTACGCGTGCTCAGGGACGCCAACCTGGTCGTCCGGCCGGGCGAGCTCGTGGCTGTGACGGGCGAGAACGGCTCGGGAAAGACCACCCTCCTTAAGATAATGACCGGTCTGTTGCGCGCAGATGAGGGAGAGATTGTCGTCGGCGGACGGCTGGGATACTGCCCGCAAGATCCTCATCTGTTCGAGCGCCTCACGGTGGCAGAGAACTTCGCCTACTTCGCGGCCGGCTACGGGGTCGTCGACTGGCGGGCCGCCGCGGAGCTTTGGCTGGAGCGGTTGCTCTTCCGCTCGCAGCTCGACACGGTCGTTGGCGACCTCAGCGGAGGCACGCGGCAGAAGCTCAACCTTGCGTTGTCGCTGTTTCACCAGCCGGAACTCCTGCTTCTGGATGAGCCGTACGCCGGCTTCGATTGGGAGACGTACCTGCGATTCTGGCAACTGGCAAACGCGCTCTGCGCGGAGGGCCGCGGCGTCCTTGTGGTGTCCCATTTCATGTACGATCGATCACGCTTCGCACGCGTCTGTGAGCTGAGGGAAGGTTTACTTCAATGCGTCTGAGGCGATTGCGGGTCGCATCTGTCCTGACGCTCAGGTCGCTCATCCGGCGCCGGATCGTACTGATCATGCTCTTCCTGATCCCGACCCTGTTCTCTGGAATCATCATCCTGACGACCTCGCAGCTGGAGATAAGTTTTCAGCTCGCGTCGCTGGGCGAGGAGTTCTTTGTCGTCGTGCCACAGCGGCACGAAGGATTGATCTTCATCTGTCTGGTTGCCGTTGGACTGCTGTCAGCGTTCCTCGCCCTGGACCTGGTGCAGCGGGACGCGGAGGCGAACCGCCGATTGGTGCTGGCCGGATTTCGTCCCAGCGAGCTGATCGCGGCCAGGTTGGGGGTGCTTGGCGCCATCATCCTGGGGATCTCTGCCTTCGTCGTATTTTTCGTGCCACCCTTCTTCCGACCGGAGCGTTTCTGGATTCTCTACTGCGGCCTGGCGCTCGGAGGCTGGATCTACGCGTGCTACGGCTTGTTGGTGGGTTCGATCTTCCGACGCGAGCTGGAGGGTATTCTGTTCGTCGCTCTTTTGACCGCGATCGACGTGGGCTGGCTGCAGAACCCGATCTACTATGCCGACGCTCCGAACCAGCTGATTATCCGCAGCTTGCCCGCATATTTCCCCGCCCAGGTGAGCATGGCGGGGGCGTTCACAACGGTCGGCGTGCTGAGACCCGCCGTCTTGGGGCTGCTATACGGCTTCGCTTTGTTGATCCTGGCGCTGGCGATCTATGGCTTGCGGATGCGGACGGCGCGCTGACGTAGACCTTCGCCGGCGCCGCGGGCTGGACCCGCCTCTCTAACGCACGATCTCGAAGGCGCGGC
>JABAOD010001436.1_pt2 | contig 28078 bp, 29 predicted proteins | sample 7062151 | NCBI WGS metagenome assembly JABAOD01 (sample SAMN14538626, study PRJNA623070) | marine sediment metagenome | biome: marine biome [ENVO:00000428]; feature: marine pelagic biome [ENVO:01000023]; material: deep marine sediment [ENVO:00002113] | place: India: Gulf of Khambhat ... | reverse complement strand
TGCCACCAGGTGTCGACGATCGGGCAGCGGCCCTCGCCGACGACGTTGTAGTACCACTCCCAGGCTTCCGGATTGATCGGCTCGCCGACCGTGCCAAGGAGGCGGATCGACTTGCGGCTCGTCTTCTCGACCGGCCCGTTGCCCTCGCGCATCAGGGCGCGGATCGCGGTCGGCGCGGTATAGAAGATGTTGACCTTGTGCTTGTCGCACACCTGCCAGAAGCGCGACGAGTCCGGATAGTTGGGCACGCCCTCGAACATCAGCGTGGTGGCGCCGTTGGCCAGCGGCCCGTAGACGATGTAGCTGTGGCCGGTCACCCAGCCGACATCCGCCGTGCACCAGTAGATATCGCCGTCGTGGTAGTCGAAGACGTACTGGTGGGTCATCGACGCGTAGACCATGTAGCCGCCGGTCGTGTGCAGCACGCCCTTGGGCTTGCCGGTCGAGCCCGAGGTATAGAGGATGAACAGCGGATCCTCCGCATTCATCTCCTCCGGCGGGCAGTCCGCCGAGGCGGCGTCGCAAGCCTCGTGGTACCAGACGTCGCGGCCCTCGACCCAGTCGATCTTGCCGCCGGTGCGTTTGACCACGAGCACGGTTTCGACCGTCGGGCAGGACTTCAGCGCCGCGTCGGTGTTCGCCTTCAACGGAACCTTGCGGCCGCCGCGCACGCCCTCGTCGGCGGTGATCACGCAGTTGGAATCGCAGTCCTGGATGCGGCCGGCCAGCGAGTCCGGCGAGAAGCCGCCGAAGACCACCGAGTGGATCGCGCCGATGCGCGCGCAGGCGAGCATCGCGTACGCCGCCTCCGGGATCATGGGCATGTAGATCGTGACCCGGTCGCCCTTTTTGATGCCGCGCGCCTTGAGAGCGTTGGCAAGCCGTCCGACACTTTCGGCAAGTTCTCCATACGTTATCTTCTTGCTGTCGTTCGGATTGTCGCCCTCCCAGATGATCGCGGTCTGGTTCGCGCGTGTCGGCAGATGCCGGTCGATGCAGTTCGCCGACGCATTCAGGGTTCCGTCATAGAACCAGCGGATATGGACCTTCTTCAGGTAGTCGACATCCTTGACCTTCGTGTAGGGCTTGATCCAGTCGATGCGCTTGCCGTGCTCGCCCCAGAAGGCCTCCGGATCGTCGACCGATGCCTTGTACATTTTCTCGTATCCGGCCTTGTCGATATAGGCTCGTTTCGCAAACTCGGCAGGCACCGGGTGGACGTGGATCTCCGTCATGACATTGGCTCTCCCTGATCGTGCAGTCGACTCGTGTTATTCGAACGATGCGCGGCGCGCATTGCCGTGAAGCCCGGCAATAATGCGCAAGATTGCTGCGGGTGACAACTGCTTCGCCGATCGCAACGGTTCGCCGCGCCGCCGGCGGCAGTCGGGCATTTCGGAATTGACGAGCCGATCAGGCGACCAGGCGATCCGCCATCAGGGCGGCCTGCGTCCGGTTGCTGGCGTGGAGTTTGCGCATGACCTGCTTGACATGCGCCTTGACCGTATTTTCGCACATGCCGAGCGCACTAGCGATGTCCCGATTCATGTAACCTTTCGAAAGAAGTACCAATACATCGCGCTGGCGTGGTGTCAGTTCGGGAAAATGGCTGGCGATCAGCGCTTCGCGATTTCCCCTTGCCCGTTCATTTGCGGCAGCGGATGACGTTGGCGATCCTTCGAACAGCATGTCAGGCGGCACGTAAGTTCCGCCGGCAATAACGAGACGCAGGACGCCAACCATCACCGGGCTGGGCGTTGTCGAGGGCAAGAAGGCCTTTGCGCCACTCTCCATCACACTGCGCATCACCGCGGGATCGTCGTAGTCACACAACACGATCAGTGGAATATCCGGGACCGCGTTGCGGAGGCCGCGGACAAATTCCACGCCTCCGTCACCGCGCACCACGAGGTTATAGAGCACAACGCTGAAACCGGGATCTTCATGCAGCATCTGCAGGATCTCCGCAGGCTCGTCGGCCTCCGCCACCTCGAGGCTCGGATCGAAGGTTTCGATCAACAACCTCAAACATTCCCGGCACAGTCTGCGATTGTCGGTGACGATCACCCGGACCGGCCGGTTTTCCCGGAACAGAGAAATCGCATCAACGGGTTGCGCCCCCGGCTTGGCCTGCCCTTTGGCAATCAGTTTTTTCATTTCCATTGTCCTTTGGTGAGCCGTTTCCAGGAAATCTCCGAGGGGATATCCCTAATTGTGATGCGGATAAGTTAACATAATGAAACGCTAATGTGGCGAATATTTATCTCCTTTTTTGTTACGTGCGCGAGTTTTGTACAACATATTGAATTTAATAACGTTTCGGATCGATATGTGAGGCCCGCCCACCAAAAGGCCACCAAAAGGGATGGGTCGGACCGGCGCAAAGATGACGCCCGGCCGGGCGATCAACAGGTTTACGCTACAATCGCAGCGCCGAGTTCAACGTGTCCGCGCCGAACCGAAACGCACACCGGGACGAGCCTGTCGCCCTCGCACGGGCCGGCGACGCAACGCCCGTCGTCGATGCGGAACTGCGCCCCGTGGGTCGCGCACATGATGTGAATTTTGTCGGGGGTCATGAACTGGTTCTCGATCCAGTCCAGCGGCGACGACAGATGCGGGCAGGCGTTCGCGTAGCCGAAAACCCGGGCGCCGCGACGCACGACGAATATCTCCATGTGGCCACCGGCATGGCGGTCGGCGTCCGCCCGGTCAAGGGAAAATCCGACACCCTCGCCGTCGGGAATGTCGTCGAGCGGGCAGAGCCGCAAACTCACGCCTCGGTCTCCGCCAACCGGCAGATCAGCTTCCATTGTGCATCGGTCACCGGCATTACCGAGAGCCGGGACTGCCGCACCAGTGCGAAGTCCTCCAATTCCGGCCGCGCCTTGATATCGGCCAGCGTTACCGGCTTGTTCAGGGGCTTCACGGCCTTGACGTCGACCATGCCGAAGCGGCCCGACGCGTCGCTCGGATCGGGATAGTATTCCCTGACGATCTCCACGATCCCGACGATGCGCTTCTCGTTGACCGAATGATAGAAGAACGCGCGGTCGCCGATCCGCATCGCCTTCATGTTGTTGGATGCCTGGTGATTGCGCACGCCGTCCCATTCGGCGACATCTTCTGTGACCTGGTCCTGCCACGACCAGGCCCCCGGCTCGGTCTTCATAAGCCAATAGGCCATGCCCTCTCCCCCTTGGTCATATTGAACGCGCTGAATCGGCCGGCATGCTGCCACAGCGACGGAGGCAACGCCAAGGGGGCGGCGGCCGCTCATCGGCTGTGCGGGATCTCAGGCGGTTTGTCCTCGACAATGGTCGACAAGGCGACGGACGACACCGTGCGGCCAGCGTCCCTGAACCGGTCGATGACCTGCTCCAGATGTTCGACGGACCCGACCGCAAGCTTGATGAAGAAACTGTCCTCGCCGGTGACGTGGTGGCAATCGATCACCTCCGGCAGGTCGAGCGACAGCCGACGCACCGCCTGGTACTTCTCGCCCGGACATGAGATCCGCATGAACGCGGTCATCGTCCAGCCCAAACGCCTGCGATCGACGACCGCACGCCAGCCCGTGATGAGGCCGATGTCTTCCATGCGGCGGACGCGTTCCGCCACCGCCGGGGCAGAGAGACCGACCCGGCGCCCGAGTTCGCTGAACGGCAGGCGGCCCTCGTGCTGCAACGCGCCCAGGATCTTCCGGCCGGTTTCATCCAATTCGCTTTCAATACGACGGTCAGGTTTATCCATAACTTAATTATAAAAGGCAATTTAACAAAATTTCAATTGTTTATATGTTTCTGAATCAGAATTCCCTTTGTATTCATTGCCAAATGCGGATGTCGCGCGGTATGTGACAGACATGGCTCCCGACATTCTCATCCTTCTGGCCAAGGCGGCCGGAATCGGACTGTTGCTCGCCGTGCCGGTAGGGCCGCTCAGCCTGCTCTGCCTGCGACGCAGCCTGACGCTGGGGATGGCTGCTGGGTTGGTGACCGGAATGGGGGTCGCCACCGCCGACGCCCTCTACGCCTCGGTTGCCGCCTTCGGGCTGGGCGCTGTTGCGTCGGCCATAGCCGACGCTTCATGGCCCGCCCAACTCGGCGGTCTGGCGCTGATCGCGCTCGGTCTGAGGGACTTGCTGCCTCGCAACGTCGTGGCGGCGGCGCCCTCCCTCGCCGGACACCTGGGCGCCTATGCCGCGGCGGTCCTGCTGACGCTGGCCAATCCCGCGACCATCCTGACCTTCGCCGCAGTCATCGTCGGCCTCGGGCTGTTGCCAGACCTGGCAACGGGGCGGGACCGCGCAGTATTCGTCGTCGGCGTGTTCATCGGATCGGCGGCGTGGTGGCTGGCGCTCAGCGGCTCCGCCGGCACGCTCGGCGGTCGCTTGCCTGCCGGCGCCACCCTCTGGACCCGCCGACTGGCCGGCGCCGCGTTCATCGCATTCGGGACGTATGCGATCCTCGGCTAGTGCAGCGAGTCGTCCTCCTCACGGCCCATCGCGCTGCACAGCATGAGATACAGCTTGCCGACATCGGCTGTCAGGAACGTCGAATGGAGGAGTTGCTCGGGGTCGCACTCCTTGGCCTCCGCCAGCAGCCGTTCGAACTGGTCGACGTATTGCGTCACGTAACGGCGCATCTCCTCATTATGGCGCATCTTTTCGCCGGCCCTGGCAACGCTGCTCGCCGAATTGCGCCCGCGCAGCAGCGCCCGCGTGAACACGCCGCGATCGCCGTTGGCATATCGCTTCCAGTCTGCCTCGGAGACCTCGTTGTGCAGCGCGCGCGAGAGGTCGATCGCGGTCGAGTTCAGATCCTCGATGACGAAGCGCGCTGTCTTCAGGAACAGATCGCGGCGAAGCGCCTGCTCCTGCTGCTTGAACTCCTTGGCGCGCAGCTCGGCGCGGTCGGCGGCACGGATCATACGGGTCGCCTGTTCGTCGAAGGCGCTGCCGGCCCGGTCGGCGCGGGTCATCGCTTCCTCCAGCGTGCGCAGGAGGGCACCGCTGTGTTCATGGATGTTCTTGCCGATATCCGCCACTTGGTCGACCGTTCGCCCGGTAACCGCCTCGAGCATCTCGCGCTGGCGGCCGAGCGTCACGCCGGCCTTGTCGATCTGGCGTCCGGCCACCTCGACCGCATGGTCGAGACTCTGCGACTGCGTGCGGAACTGCTCGGTCAACCGCGATATCCGGCCGGCAACCTGCTCGGCAGTGCCGGTCAGGGTACTGCTGTGGCCCGCGAACGCGTCGCCGATGCTCCGCAGTCCGTCGGCGGCCGACAGCACCGCCTGCGCCAGTTCCTCGGCGTGTTGGCGCACCGAGGCCGCAGTGGAATCGACATGGCCGCCGGCATGACGGGCGCGTTCGCTCAGAATTTCCGCCTGTTTGCGGAACCGTTCCGTGACCTCGTCGATCAGTCCAAGTGCCGTACGCGCCGAATCGTTGAGCGTTGTCGATTGTGCTGCGAACCCCTGGCCCGCCGCGCTGATGCGCATGGTCACCTGTTCCGCGGCGCTTATCAGTTGTTCGGTCAAGAGCTGGACGCTGCGTCCGACGTCGGCGGCACGTTGCTCGCTGTTCTCCGCGGCGCTGTTGAGCGCATCGGTATGCTGACCAACCAGGGTTGCCACCGTGTGGGCGCGTTGGCCGATGACGTCGGCGAGGCGCGCCAGATCGCGGCTTTCGTCGCGCAGCGTTTCCCGAATCCGCGCCGCGTCCGCCGCGGCCTGTTGGGAACTGCGCTCCATCTCCTCGCGGTTCTCGCGCGCGGCCTCGCGCATCGAGTCGCGGATGCGCGCGGCATCGGCCGTAGCCCGCGTGGTTTGCCGCGCCATGTCCTCGACGCTCTCATGCATCGCCGAGCGAATCTGCTGCGCCTGCCCCGTCGAGACCTCGGCAATCGACCGCAGGGCCTCGCTCTCGCGGTTCAGCAGAGAGGCGATCGTCTGGGCTTGCCGCTCCGCCGTTTCGGAGGCTTCGTGCAGCACACGGGTTTGTTCGCGCAGAATATCTGCCATGTTGCGGGCCTGGTTTGCCGCTGGGGCAACGGATTCGGTATAGGACCGTGCTCCTGCCTCCATGGTATCCCGCAACTCGGCCATGCGGGCCGCGATCAATGCTTCGAATTCCGCCGTCTGGCTCGCCGAACGTGCGGCGGCCGCAGCGAGTTCCCCGGCTTGGCGCTGCAGTGCCTCGCTGATGGATTCGGCGCGCTGCGTGGTCAGCTGCGATGCCGCCAGCAGCTCCTCCGTCTGCCCCTTCAGCAGATGGCCGAGGACGGTCACCTGTTTTGTCGTCTCGTCGCTGGCCATTTCCAGCTGCCGTGCGTGTTCGCCGCTTAGCTCCTCGACCTTCGCCGCTTCCGCGCCCAAATGCTCGGCAGTCGCGTGAAGGCCCTCCGAGCGTTCGCGCAGAGCGTTGTTCAGGAGCTCGACCTGCTGGAAGCTGTGCCTGCCCGCCTCGGACAGCTCTTCGATCTGGCTGCGCATCACGGCCGCCAGTTCGTCGACCTGGTCCTGGCTGCGCTGCACGACGCCGGCCAGTTCCGACGCCCGTTGCGCTAGGACGGTATCGAGACGGCCCGCGACCTCGCCGGTCTTTTCATCGAGGCTCCGTCCGATCTCGGCCACGTTGGATGCGGCCTTTTCCATGAACGCGTTGAGCGCGATCTGCTGGGCGCTTAGCGCGTGCTCCATGGCCTCGGTCACACCTGCGATCTTCTTCGATAGGGTACCGCTGATATCGTCGAGGAACCTGGCGCTACGCTTCGACGCTTCGGCCAGCGCAACGACCTGCTTGTTTATGGCCTGCTCCAGCTCGTCGGCGAACGCCTTGCCCCGTGTCTCAAGGTTTTCGACGGTGGCATCGGCTTGTTCCGCGGTACGTTTCGTCACCTCGTGCAGATGGGTCGAGGTTTCGATCAACGAGCGTTCGATGCTCGCCGCGTTCTCCTTCGCCGCCGAGGCCGCCTCGTCCAGCTGACCGGTATAATCGCGGAACAAGGTGCCGATCTGACGGGCCTGGCCTACCGCCGCCTCCGACGCCTTCAGCATCTCATCAATCTGGGCGCGCATCGCACGCCGCATGTCCTCGGACTGGGCCACTGCATCGTCGGTTGCCGCGCTGATGTCCTGCGCCTGCTTTTCCACCGTCTGGCGCAGATGGTCTTCGCGCGCATGGAACCGGTCGGCGAGATCCGAGAGCATGCGCGTATGGCGCTCGAGCAGATCGCTGATCATCTGCGCTTCGCCGGTCGCCTTCTCAGACACCGCGGCCAGCGCCTCGGTGCGCCCACCCAGCGTCTTCGACAGCTTTTCCATCTGGATCGTCGCCGTATCCGTGACGCGATCGAGAGCCTCGGCCTGACTGCGAAGGGAATCGGTGATCGCCCGCACGCGGCTTTCCGCGTCGTCCGCCGGATAGGTCAGCAGCTCCAGCTGGGCACGCAGCATCTCCGTATGCTCGCGCAGTTCGCCACCACGGCGCAGGTACAGCACGACCAGCCACAAGACGACCAGCGGCATGGCAATCCCGGCCGCGGCCGCGCCCGCCTCATGCGGCGCAAGCCGGGCCAGCGTCTCCGCCCCGAGGTGGCCGAATGCATAGATGAGGCACAGCAAAATCCAGACGACGCTGATACCGCCCGCGATCAACGCCGTCTTCAGGCGGGCTTCAGCCGCGCGTTCCATTGCCGCCTGCAACGACAGCGGATGCGGCGCAAGTCCTTCACGCGCCGCATGCGGCAGCTTGGTAACGTTGGAACTCATTCCTCGGTCCTAACCGAATCGACGACGAATCAGTAAGTTATACCAATATTTTCATTAACGAAAAATAAATACCGATACACGTACGCCCTGTTGACCGCCGTACGGATGCAAGAGCCGGTGGTATCGAGGCCAGGAACGGAGGCGACTGCGTTTCGCCGGGTCGATCGTCCCCGTCGCATTGCGAACCGGTGCGAAAACGCCTTTCCGTCCTGTCCGGGCACGCGTAGAACGGTCCCATGCTTCCGCTTTCGTTCCTGCGTGCCAATGGCCGGCTGATCGGCTTCGGGGTCTTCATGTATTTCTGCTCGAGCGCCGGGCAGACGTTCTATGTCTCGCTGTTCGGCGGCGAACTGCGCGCCGCGTTCGATTTGTCCCACGGCAACTTCGGGACGATCTACGCGGTGGCGACTTTGGCCAGCGCCGCCACGCTGGTCTGGGCCGGCCGGCTGATCGACAGGGTTCCGCTCGCTGCGTTCTCGGCCACGGTGATGGTCGGTCTGGCCATTGTCAGTCTGCTGGTGGCAGTGTCGTGGAGCGTTACCGCGCTGGCTGTGGCGCTGTTCGGCCTGCGGCTGTTCGGGCAAGGTCTCGCCGGACATACCGCGGCCACCGCCATGGGTCGCTATTTCGAGGCCGAACGCGGCCGTGCGATCAGCGTCGCCGTGATGGGGCTGCCAGCCGCCAAGTTCGTCCTCCCGACACTGGTGGTCGCCGGCATCGCCTTGGCCGGCTGGCGCAGCGTCTGGGTCGCCACCGCGGTCGCCCTGCTTGCGGCGACTCCGCTTGCTCATATCCTGCTCAAGGACCAGGGCGCGCGCGATGCGGCCCTGCGGGCGCGGCGGGCGGGCGCGGCCGAGCGCAATCACGTGGACAGCGCCCTCGGCGCCGTGCTGCGCGACCCGGGGCTGTGGCTCCGGCTGCCAGCCCTTGTCGCGACGCCAGCCATCTTCACCGGTCTGATCTTCCACCAGGTGCATCTGGCGGAAGCCAAGGGCTGGCCGCTGTCGCTGATGGCCGGCTCGTTCACGGTCTTCGCGGTGGCGTCGATCGCCGCGACGCTGGCGGCGGGACCGCTGGTCGACCGCCTGAGCGCTGCACGATTGGTGCCGCTGTTTCTTGTGCCGCTCCTGCTGTCGTGCCTTGCTCTGGCCGTCGGCAGCGGGCCCGCTGCGGCACCCGTGTTCCTCGGCCTGATGGGCCTCGGTACCGGGGCCTCATTCGTCCTCGGCGGCGCCTTGTGGCCCGAGCTGTACGGTACCGCCCATCTCGGCGCGATCCGCGCGTTCACGCAAGCCGTCATGGTGTTCGCCACCGGCGTCGCACCCGCGGTGGCGGGGCTCGCAATCGACAGTGGCCTGTCGGTCGACAGCATAGCCGCGGTCTGCACCGCGTACTGTGTGGTCGCCTCGGCACTTGCGGCGACGGCGCGTGCCCCGCGACGGGTCGCAGCGCACCACCAGTCGGTATTTGATTGAGGTGCCCGGCATTTCCCGATACCGCGCTTCAGGGAACCGGTGTCGACCGAAGGAGCAAAGACGATGACCGACCCCGTCCAGATCCGCTTCGGTGGCTACGGCCCGCCCGCGACCACGCACAGCCTGGCGCTCAAGATGATCGGCGACGCGCTGGAGGCCGAGTTCGGCGATGCGGTGGACGTGAAGTACGTCTGGAACGTCATGGACTTCGGCTACCGTTCGGAAGACGTGCTGTGGCTGGCCGAGTCCGGGGTCCTGACCATCGTCTATCAGTCGACCAGCTACCTGACCGAACGGGTACCGGAACTCGGTTTCGTCGACCTGCCGTTCCTGTTCGCCGACAATGCGGAAGCCCGCGCGGCGATGGACGGCCCCCTCGGCGACCGCCTGAAGGAACGCGTCGAGGAGCGAATGAATTACCGGGTGCTCGGATTCTTCGAGAACGGCTTTCGCCACATCTCCAACCGGCTGCATCCGGTGCGCGGCCCCGCCGACCTTGCCGGCATGCGGATCCGCGTGCTGCCAAGCCGCATCCAGGCACGGACCTTCGAGCTGCTCGGCGCAGCGCCGCTGCCGATCGATCTGACCGAAGCGATAGAGAGAATCTCTGCCGGGACGATCGATGCGCAGGAGAACCCGCTGGCCAATACGGTGACCTACGGGGTGCATTTGTTCCACCGCTATCACACGCTGAGCAATCATTTCTATATCTCGCGCGGCGTCTTCGCCAACCGGCCAGCGTTCGAGGCGCTGCCCGCGGAGATGCGCGCGGCGCTGGGACGCGCGGTCCGGGATGCAACCTTGCGCCAGCGCGAACTCGCGGTCGCCGAGGAGGAGACTGCCCGGCAGGCGATCGTCGAGGCGGGCTGCGAGATCGTCGAGCTGACCGCGGCCGAGCATGCGCTGTTCGCCGAGGCGGTCAGGCCGCTGCACGAGGCTGCCCTGTCGGAGTTCGGCGAAGAGATGTTCGCGCTCGTGCGCCAGCGGTGACCCGGCGGCCAGCGGGACCGCCGGGACGTGTCCCCACTCTTGTCCTGCAGCGGCATTTGCGATATTCCAGAATCCATGATCCGTCTTGTCCGCCTTGCCTTACTGTCCGCGCTCTTGTGCGCCGGGGTGCCACTGTCGGCGGCGGCGATCGAGTTCGTGACCGGGACGGCGGCGGCGATTTCGGGCGATACGATCCAGGTCGGCAGCCCCGGCCATCCGATTACCACGCTGCGCCTGTGGGGAATCGAGGCGCCCCGCATGTCGGATCCCGACGATATAGGCCTCTATGCGCGCAGCGCCCTCGACGACCTGCTGTACCGGCACGGCCAAAACGTGACCTGCACCGTCGACAGTTTCGACCGCAACGCTGCGGTCTGCCGCGCCGGCGATACCGACCTGGGGGCGGCGATGCTGCGGACCGGCTGGGCGATCGCCGACCGCGGCGTGCTGCTCGCCGACGTGCCGGGCGGCGACAGTGAGCGTACCCAGCGCGCCGAGAGCTACCGGCAGGCCGAAGCCCAGGCCCGTCGCGAGCGCAAGGGCCGCTGGGCCAACATGCCCTCGCAATAGAGCGACCTACCGGTGACCCATGTGCCCGCTGCGGTACGGACGGTTCAGCCCGTACCGCGCGAATAATCCCCTTCGCCCATGACTCGGCGCTACGGCGTGTGTTAGGGTCGCCGGCCTATCGAGGCTCTTGCCATAGATCTGTCGGCCGCTTTCGGGATGTCGCCAGGTGAGCGAGGCGCCATCTAATGGAAGAGGACGACCCATGAGCGAAGCCAAGACGGGCGATACCGTCCGCATCCACTACACCGGTACGCTGGCCGACGGAAGCGAGTTCGACTCCTCGTCCGGTCGCGACCCGCTGGAGTTTACTATCGGCGCGGGGCAGATCATCCCGGGCCTCGACCGCGAGATCGCCGGCATGGCGGTCGGCGACAGCAAGACAGTCACGGTCACCGCCGCCGAGGCCTACGGCCAGCGCGATCCCGCGGCGGTACAGGAGGTGCCGCGGACCGCGGTGCCCGAGAACATCGACCTCGTCGTCGGCAAGCGGCTGCAGGCGACGACCGCCGACGGCGGCCAGATGGTCGTCACCATCGCCGCAGTCTCAGACGAGACCGTCACCATGGACGCCAACCATCCGCTGGCCGGCGAGGACCTCGTGTTCGAGGTGGAACTGGTCGAGATCGTCTGATCGCGCCGTCTCCTACTCGCAGGTCATGTCCGGCCGATAGGTCTGGTGTAGCGTGCCCGGGCTACCGCCGCCGACGCTCTGGCCGCCGCCGGGAATGTGAATCAGCCCTTCGACGAAGGCCGCCCCAGTGACGCCGTGCACCGGCACCGGCATGTCGGCGAGCCGCGTCCAGCGGTCGCTGCGCGGGTCGTACACCGTGTGGTCGGGGAACATGCCAGCGCTGCCTTCGCCACCCCAGACATGGAAGCAGCCGCGCGCGGCGATGCCGTTGATGCCGCTGCGCGGCCGCGGCATCGGCGCCGCCCCGGACCACTCGCCGGTCGCCGGATCGAACACCTCGAGTGCCGCCGACGCGTCGCTGCGGTAGCCGGGCCCGAGCCGGCCGCCGGCGATGAAGATGCGGCCGCCGATGGCGGCACCGGCCAGATGGTTGCGCTGGCTCGGCATGTCCGGCAGCACCGTCCAGCGGTCGGTGGCCGGGTCGTAGACCGCGAAGTCGTGCCCCTGCGGCGGCCGTCCGCCGGCGACGTAGATGCGGCCGTCCAGCGTTACCGCAACGCCGGCGCTGCGGGCCGTCGGCATCGGCGTGCGCGCCTCCCATTCCCCGGATTCCGGGTCGAGCGCCCACACCGCATCGATGAAGCCGCGCCCGAAGATGCCGCTGCCCTGACCACCCATGACGAAGATCCTTTCGCCGGCCGCCACCGCCATCAGGTGGTGCGCGGGCTCGGGCAGCGGCGGGCCGCGGCGCCAGCGGTCGGCCACCGTGTCGTAGACGTGCACCGTGGTGCCCTCGACACCGCCGATGGCGTAGCCGCCGACGACGTAGATGTCGCCGTGCAGCTCGGCGACCGCGAACTCGGAATGCGCACCGGGCAATGGCGCACGCGTGCCCCAGGTGCCTTCGGCGGCGGCCGCCGGCGCCAGCGCGGCCAGCAGGGCGAACCCGGCGGTGGCACGCCTCAATGCGGCCCGTAGTGCAGTGATGGTCATCCTGGCACCTCCATGCTCTGTGCCGCCGCGACAGCCCATCATGAGCGCGCATCCGGCGACCCACAGACCCCGGCCGGCGGTTACGCCTCAGTCGCGGAAATTCACGTACTGCAGCGGCTGTTCGATGCCGAGCCCCTTGATCACCGCGATCGCTCCCTGCAGGTCATCGCGCTTCTTGCCCGACACACGCAGCTCGTCGCCCTGGATTGCGACCTGTACCTTCAGCTTGGCGCCCTTGATCGCCTTGACGACCTTCTGGGCCAGATCGCGCTCGATGCCCTGGCACACCGTCACCGTCTGGCGCAGCGTGTTGTGTGCGGCCGGCTCGGGCCTGGCGAAGTCGAACGCGCCGGCATCGAGCTTGCGGCGGGCGAGATAGGTGCGCAGCAGGTCCTGCACCTGCTTGAGCTTGAAGTCGTCGTCGGCGCGGATCGTCAGCACCCCGTCGGCATGTTCGATCGAGCACCTGCTGCCCTTGAAGTCGTATCGTGTGCCGATCTCGCGCATCGCCCCCTGGACGGCGTTGTCGACCTCGGGCAGCGCAATGCGGGACACGACATCAAAAGACGGCATGAGAGGGGCCTCGCGTGCCGAACATGGGCCTATCATCGCACGACGCGCGCCCCGGCGCCAGATCGCGTGTGACGGCGGGTCGCCATTACTTGCGACGCTTGAGTCCGAGGATGTAGGCGATCAGGTCGTCGGTCTCGGCGTCGCTGAGGATCAGGTCAGGCATGTCGTCGTGCGGCGTGCGCAGAAACACGCGCAGGGCCAGCGCGGTCATCGCCGGGTTGTCGGCGACCGACTGGAAGGCCGGCGCCGCGCCGTCGGCATCCCGAACGCCCTTCTCGATCACATGGCACTCACCGCACACCGCGGCTGCCAGCGCCTGCCCCTCCTGCGCATCGCCGGGCAGATCCTGCGCGGGTGCGGCCTGCACGTGAAGCGCCGCCAACGCCATACCGAGAACCAGGGTCAAAGATGTCCGCATGCCCCAGATTTTGGAACGCCCGACAAAGCTGTCAAGGACCGGACGGCGGTTCAGTAGCCGGGCAGAACCAGCACCGTCGGGCGGCGCGGCAGGGCCGGCAGCGAGACCGTCGTCGTCGCCGAGTCGTTGACCCGGATCTCGAAGTCGGAGGACATGCCGATCAGGAACGTCTCCAGCGAGCCGCGGCCGAAATAATGCATCGGGATGACGAGGCTCGCGCGCAATTCCTTGAGCACCGCGATCATCGTCGGATGGTCGAGAGTCAGGCCCCCGTCGACGGCGGCGAACACGATGTCGAGCCGGCCGATGCGGGCGAACTGCTCCGGCGTCGGCATGTGGTGGAGGTGGCCGAGATGGCCGATGCACAGATCGGCGGTCTCGAAGATGAAGATCGAGTTGCCGTTGGCCTCGACCAACCCGCCCCAGCTGCGGATATCGGTGGCGACGTTGCGCACGAGCACGTCATCGACGACCAGGTGGTGCTCGGCTGGGCCGTCGCCCAGCGGGTTCCAGCCGCGCAGCACGTGCTTGATCGCGGGATCCGGGTAGTCGGTGTAGTGGGTCTCGTGGGCGTGGTTCATGGTGGCGATGTGCGGTGGCTCACCGCCGCCGAAATAACCGGCGTAGTCGGTGGCGATGACGATCCCCGCGGGGGTGCGCACGCGGAATGTCGAATGCGTCACGTAGGTGATCTCGACCTCCGGCACGGCAACAGCGGCCGGCACGATGCGCGGCGGGGCTTCGACGAAGGCGATGCAGCGGCTCGGCATCTCGGCGAGGGCCGGGCCCGTCGGCACGGCCCAGGCGCACAGCACGGCCAGCAGGAACAGGCGCTGTGTCATCGGTTCCTTTCCTCCCGGAATTTTTCGGCTGCGCGTGTCAACCCGCGCCACCAGTGTGCCGCATTCCAAGCGCGCTGGCCACAGTGGCAAACACAGTCGGCAGCCCGGTCACGCGGTTATGATCGGCGGCGTACGCACCGGAAGACACCAGTCGCGCGTGTGCGAGCCGGCCGGACCCCGCCGGTACGGTCTGCGAAAACCATATGGATTGCCGGGTACATCTCCAAGCATTGCGAGGAGGAGGTCGCGAGCGGTACGCGGCCCGCCTGCGGAACGAGCCCATGCGTTAGGGTTTTCCGCGGGTTTCCCGTCGACACCGGGGGCTGCCATGAGGAGACCCGCCTTTTTTGAACATTTATTCTAAATTATTTTACTTTTTTGTTCTTTTATTATCACTCGGGAGAAATTTCTTGGAATATGTGCGGTCATTTCCGCGTTGTCAGAGAAAGGGTTGCGGGCATCGAACGTCCCGTTGCGATAGAACCCGGCACGGTAGCCGGACAACCAGGGCAAAGAGCGATGCAAGGGTGCATTCCAACCAGACAAGACCGCGAGGCCTTCGGCGGCAGCGACGTCGCCTCGGCCCGGCGGACTGCCGGGCCCGCGGTGCGGACCGTCCTCGTCGCGGCGGTGATCGCCGCCATGGCCGCATTCCTGCTGGCGACGATGCCGGCGGTGGACGGCAGCGGCCAGCTCGGAACGTCCGCCATTGCCGACGATCGGCCATCGGACAAGAACGGTGGTGGCAGCAATGGCAAGACCGGCAAGGCGGACGACGACGACCAGGGCGACGACGACGATCAAGGCGACAAGGGCGCCCGCGACGATGATGATCGGGGCGACGACAGCGACCGGGACGACGATGCCGACGACGTTGACGGCGACGATGACAGCAACGATGGCGGCCAAGCGGGCGAGAGCCAGGAGCACGGCGCGACGAGTCGCGGAGGCGACGACATCAGGCCAAACTCCGTCGGACATGACGATCCCGGCGGCGGTGTCGGCGGCGGCAGCGGCGGTGACGACGGCGGCGACCGCCCCGGCGCACGCGGCGACGGCGGCGGGGCCGCCGGCGACCTGTTCGATGGCGAACTCGAGGCGGGGGTGGTCGCCAGCGGTGCGGCGGCCGAGCTCGAGGCCTTTCGCGCCAAGGTCCTGTCTCCCGACGAGGAGGCCGCGGCGATCGCCGCCGGCTGGACCCCGGCCGACTAGCGCATTATCCGGTTGACGTGCGGCGGGGCCGGCAGAATCCGCCGGCGTCAGTGGTCGCTGCGACGCTGCCGCTGTGCTACTCCGCTGGCGACGCCGAGATCCGTCCGGATGAACCGCAAGCTGTTCGCCTTGTCGACGATGGCGAACGACAGCGGCACGGGGCCGGGATCACCGGCGAAGGACGCCTCGATCGTGCCGGTCCCATCCGGATTGACCTGGTAGCTGCACGAGTCCGAACTGCGATCCGGGATCGCGGTCCCGTTGATATTGATGGTGTCCCTGATCGCGCAGCCGCCGGCACCGTCGAACTCCATGACGCCGACCGCAACCACCTGCAAAGGATGATGCTCGTTCGGCACCAGGATCACGCCGCTGGCGGAGAAGCCCCACGCGCCCCGCAATACGCGGTCCGCGTAGGTCGGCGGATCGCCCTCGTGGCCAGCATGGGCGGCGCCGACCGTCAGCGACACGACAAGCGCCGCCGCAGCGGCAAATATGCGCACAAATACCGTGGTGTTCATGTTCGCTCTCCCCCTCTCTCGGCGATCCCGTACGATGCGGGATTCGTTGACGAATTTGCTTCAGCGCCCGCAACGATAGCACGACCGCCCGGGCGAATCCATCGGCGGCCCGGTACGCCGGGCCGGTCGGGCACAGAGAGCCAGCCCCGCCCGGGGTAACCACGTGCATTGGACCGGCGTCAGCCAGCGGTCGGGCGCACAACCAGCACCGAGCAATGGGCGTGGCGGACGACCCGGGCGGCGACCGAGCCGAGGAAGTAATCGGCAAGCCCGGGATCGTGCGAGGCGATGACGATGAGGTCCGCCTTCGCCGCGCGCGCGTATTCGAGGATCTCGGTCGACGGGTGGCCGTCGCGCACGACGATTTCGGCGCTGCCGGCAAGGCCATGCTTGCCGGCGACCTCTTCGAGGCGCTTGCCGGCGTCGGCCAGCGCGTTCTCGTGGAAGCTCTTGGGCAGCTGCGATGCGACATAGCCGGGCACCTGCTCCAGCACGTTCAGCAGCACGAGCCGGGCGCCATACGCCTTGGCCGCGTCGCGCGCCAGCTCCAGCGCCGCGTCGGCCGCCTCGATCTGGGCGATGTCGATGGGGACGAGGATGGTCTTGATCTTCGGCATGGCGGCACCTCCGGCCGGTGGCAAGGTCAATGGTCGCGCCCGGTGCAGCGCGGCCGGGCGGGCAATCGGTGGGGCCGGCCATTATGCGCCCGCAGTGCCGACAATGCCAGCGGCGGACCGGGGTATCGCCGGCCGCGCCGCCGCGCATCCACACGGCGGCGAATTGCCCTATACTCGGCGCGCCGGGCCGGTCCCGCAGCCCCGGCCCGAACGGAAGGAGCGACCATGGCGAAACGACGGCCCCGGAGGCGGCTCGGCTGGGTGCGGCGCAACATCATCGCCGGCCTGTTCACCTTCATCCCGATCTGGGTCACCTGGCTGATCCTCAACGTCCTGTTCCGGCTGCTGTCGGACCTCGGCGAGCCGGCCGCGCTGACGCTCGCCGCCATCGCCCGGCCCTACAGCGGCGAGGTCGCGCACTGGCTGACCTCGCCCTGGTTCCACACCGGCCTTGCCGTGGTCTTCATGGCAGTGCTGCTGTTCACCCTTGGCTGGCTCGCCACCTGGGTGCTGGGCCAGCGTTTGCTCAAGGCGTTCGACGAGCTGATGGCGAAGATCCCGTTCGTCAAGAAGGTGTACGGCTCGACCAAGCAGCTGGTCGACATCCTGCGCGAACGACCGGGCGGCATCCAACGCGTCGTGCTGATCGACTTCCCGTCGCCGGAGATGAAGACCGTCGGGTTCGTGACCCGCACGATGACCGACCGGGATACCGGCGACGAGCTGGCCGCCGTCTATGTGCCGACCACACCGAACCCAACCTCCGGGTACCTCGAGATCGTGCCGGTCTCCCGCATCACGCCGACCGAGTGGACGATGGACGAGGCCATGACCTTCGTCATCTCCGGCGGCGCCGTCGGCCCCGCGAGCATGAGCTACGGCGGACGGCCAAAGCCCGCTGGCGACGTGTGACCGGCGGGCGCCGGGTCGGGACGCCGTTGCCCCGCCGTCAGCCTTCGTCTTCGTATTTGAACGACAGCTTCACCTTGGCGCGGTAGGCCTGCACCTTGCCGTCCTGCATGTGCATGTCGAGATCCGTGACCTCGGCGATCCGGATGTCGCGCAGCGTCTTGCCGGCCCGGGTGACCGCGGCCAAGGCCGCCTTCTCCCAGGATTCGGTGCTGGTGCCGACGAGTTCGATGATCTTGTAGACGCTCTCTGGCATGTTCGCGTTCCCCCTGTCGTATTCTGGATATTGATGCGGCGGGTGGCGGCACCGAAGGGCGGAGTCGGAACCCATCTCGTGCACTGCGGTCCACAGGCACACGCCGCGGCACGAAGAAGCCGCGGATCCCACCCCCTGGCCGGACCGTCCGGTCGCCGTTGCGCGCCGCGTCGCGATCATACACCTCGCGGGACGACCTGTGGAACCGAATCGTCCGCGGCGAGGCCGAGGCGACACACACGTCACCGCAACGAGGCGCGCTTTCAAGGCTTCTCGTCGCTCCGCCGGCGATTCTCCAGCTTGGGGAACCCCCGCTCCGGCGGCAGGTTCTCTCGCCGCCTGACGTTGTCCCAGAAGATGTCCTTGAGGTCCCGCAGCCGGTCGGTGATGGGCTTCGCCTTTTCACCGGCCTGGCCGAGATAGGCCGCGCTCTCGACGAGCAGGCCCCAGACGTGGTCGAAATCGCTGACCTCGTTGTGCAGCTCTCGCTGCAGGTCCTCCAAGCGTTTCAACAGGCGTCGCCTGTGCCGCGCGTCGAGCACCTCCGACTGTGCGATGTGTTCGCGCAACTCGTTCAGCAACGACTGGATGGTCGAGAGTTCTTCGTCGGAGAGTTCGTAATAGAATTTGCCGCCGATCTTTTCCTTGAACTCGGACGATATGGTGTCGAATGACCGCGCCACCAGCTTGGGCAGGATGTCCTGTGCCGATGCCTCAATGGCAGCGGCGATCCGGGTGATGTTCTCTGCCTTGTCGGTCGCGAACGCCAGATCCGGCATGTTGTGGCCATAGAGCAGCATGAGTTCCTTCCACAGCGCGTAAAACGACAGATAAGCGGTGTGGAAGTCGCCACGCCCCTGCCCCTGCGCCTCGAAGTGCCGACGCATCTCGTTGAAACTGGCGCACACATAGCTGACCGCATCGAACGGATCGTGCGGCAGCGTATCGGCGACGTAGCGGGCAAGCCGCACCGCGCCGTCCGGCGTGCTTGGATCTGGCCGACTGTCCGATAGATTCGCCATTTAATCCGCCTCTGGCAAGGCGACGTATTTCCTTTCCCTTCCAAAGAGATAAGTCGATTCCGCCTTGCAACCATACATATAGGTTCTTCGGGCCGATGCGCACGATACGGGCATGAAATTGCCACAATTGCGGTGCACCGCCACGGCCGACGGCGGCGATCGTCCGGGATCGAAGCCAGGCCCCCCGCTATCCTTAGAATGACGTGAACGAAGAGTGAACATTTCAGGAGGGACGGCCATGAGGGTGCGGCGACACATAGGGCAGACAGGATCGCGAACCTGCTGGCCGCAGCGCGGGCGACGGTCGCCGCCGTCGGAACCGCGATCGACGTGCCGACCCTGCTGCTGTTCGCCCTGACGATTCGTCTCGGCGCAGTTCCGGGCGCCCGGCTTCCAACGCTATGCGGCGAAGCGGGTGACCGCGGCCGCCAGCGGGCCGGTGCGACTGCTGGCGCCGACCGTCGATGCTGGCCGGCAATCTGTTCCTCGTCGGCTCGCTGACCGACATTATCGTCGTCGAGCGCGCGGCAGCCGCCGGCATGCGCCGGATTTGCCGACCTCGCGCGCTTCGGCCTGCCGAAAACCCTCGCCTCGATGACCCTCCCTCGATCACGGTCGCCATGCTGTGGCTGCTGGCGAACGGGCAGATGGCGTCGTAGCGGGGCGGGGCGGCTAGAACGGGAACGGTTGCGGCGGCCAGGGATCGCGCCCGCCGAGGATGTCCGGGATCACCCGCTCGAGGTCGCGGAACGCATCGAAGATGCAGGCGGCCTCGGCGCCGCAGGCCTCGATGACGCTCGGATCCCTGTCGCAATCGGTGTCACTGCGCCCTTCGTTGCGACAACGCTGCTGGGCAGCGGCGCAGGAAACGGATTCATCAAAGCAGGCGAGGATCACGGACTGGAACTTGCCCGGCGCCCGGTAGCCCGTGGACAGCCGCCCCAGTTCTCCGTAGTAGCTGCGTAGCGGTTCCTCGATCTTCAGTGCCCCCGCCCGTTCATAGGCGGCGACCGCGTTGGACAAGGTCAGCAACGCGATGACCGCGTTCTTCTCGCTCTTCTCCAGCCGTTCGAGCTGCGCTGTCACCACGCGGGTCTGCTGTGCCAGCTCCGCCATCGCCGTGTTGCGCGCCTCAAGCATAGCGACGGCCTTACCGGTCTCCGCGGGCTCTTTCTGCGTCGTGATGCAGGCGGCCAGCGGCAGCGCCAAAATCACCGACCAGCGTAGCGACCGCAGGACCGATCCTCCGATGGCTTTCATTCTGCACCTCCCGGGCAATCTGCCCCTGCAATTCTTTCGGTAGCAGAACCGTCCCACAGAACCGACCGGAAGTCGAGTGGGCCGCAGCAGCCGCATTGGCCCAGGCTGCAAATCCTATGCTGACCTGCTGGCGGCGGCTCCGGACGCAGTGCCGCAGAGCGCGCGCGCACGATGGCCGGATCATAAGGGAGGCAACACCAATGCGACATCCTGGACGCGCCGGAGTACTTGCCGCTGTCATCGTGATCGGCGTGCTGGTTGCGGGCTGCCAGTCGCGTCCCGAAATCGTCGTCGATCTCGCGCTGAACGAGGAGAACGCCGGCGAGATCTTCGTCTACCGGCCGTCGAGCCATTGGGGGTGGCCTCGCCATCGATCATCGGGTGACGGTGGACGGCCAATTCATCGGATTCCTGAAAACCGGCGGCTCTGTCCAGAGCTTTGTGGCGCCCGGCGAACGCGTGATCACGGTGCAGCCGCACTTCCTGTCGTTCCCCGACTGAAAGCCGGGGACGGCGACCATCACGGCCGAGATCGGCGAGCGATGCGACCGCCGACTCTCCCCGTTCATCGACCATGTCATTGTTGCGCCCACGCCCCTGGTCTCAGGCCATCACGAACTCCACCTGGTGACCGACGAGGACTGGGAACAGCGCCTCTGACGATGCGCCGGCCGGCCCAGCGTGGAGAGGGCGGACGCGAACCGGTGCGGCCGCATTCACCGTCCTCTTTGCGCCGGAGTCACGTTGTAGGCCGCAGCGGCGACGGCACCGAAGACCAGCCGGGTACGCCGCTAGCCCTCGTCACCGAAGCGCAGCGTGTAGGCGCCGTTCCACGACAGCGGGTCGCGGATGCAATCGTCGGTGTTGTCGTAATAAAGATCGACCGTCATGCGCTCGCCGTCGAAGACGATACTGCCGAGCAGCTTGTGGTAGCCCGGCTTGACCGGGATCTCGGCGCCGTCGACGGTGCCGGTAAGGCGCGGCACCGTCAGCACCTTGGTCGCCGTGTATCTCGGGCGACGCAGCAGCGAGACCGGGTCGTGCACCATCAGGTAGCGGGTGCCGCTGAGCGTGATGCGGTAGGTTTCGCCATCGCGCGCGACGACGGCGATCTCGTCGTTGCTTGTCTTGTCGCGCACGCACGAATAGCCGAGCGCCAGGGCCACGGCGACGGCGATCTTGACGGCTCTGCTACGCGACATGGCGGGCTCCGATCCACCGGACCAAGGCCCGGCCGCCAAAGTACGCGCCGGCACGCTTTAACAAACCCATAACGGGCGACGGGTCGCCGGGTAGCGACATCTCAGACGGACTGCCGCGGGCCGCCTTAGGCATTCGTTAAGGATGGCTGTGTTTAAACCGCCGGTAGGCCGGCCGGCGGCGGATGCGCCCGCCCGGTGCCGGAAGAGGCCGTCGCGAAGCCGGCCCGCGCCCCGAAGGACCGCGTTCATGGCGAAGACACCGAAGACCCCGATATTGCGGCCGCTTGCCATCGGCCTCGCGGCGCTGTGGCTGGCCGCCGCGACGATACCGGCCGGCGCCCGGGACGGCATCGAGGACCTGCCCGAGATCTTCGAGCCGCTGTCGTGGCACATGCCGCGGGGCAAGCTCGCGACGCTGTATCCGGGCGCATCGGTGTGGGCCGGCGTGCCGAACGGGCCCGACGGCGAGCCGTTGCCGGATGTGTTCGTCGAGAGCGCCGGGGACGTCGAGCACGAGTTCTTCGGCACCGCCAAGATCGTGCTCCGCCGTAACGGCGGGAACGTGATCCGGTCGGTCCAGGTCGAGACGATGCAGTGGCAGATCCCCTGCGCCGCCGGGCAGGGCCCGATGACCAAGGAATGCTTCGCCGCCTACAACGAGGAACTCGTCGCCCGCTTCAACCGGGTCCGCACCGTGCTGACGGCAACCTACGGCCCGCCGGACGGGGCGGGGCCGTGGCCCGACGTGCGGCCGGCCGGCCTGCATCACGTCCCCCAGGTCCAGCAGCACTGGCACCGCGACGGGTTCGATCTGTATATCGGGATCGTCTCGCTGACCGACGAGGTGCAGGTCGTCAAGCTGACCGCGACCCGCCTGCCGGACAAGTGAACCGGGGACGGCGGGCGGCAGCGACCGTGCAGATGCCGCAGCTCAGAAACTGATCACGGCACCGGCCGTCATGCCGCGGAAACCCGCGGACACGCCGTCCCCGATCTGGCTCGCGCTGTTGACGTCGTCCACGAACATCTGGGCGATCACGATGTCACTGAAGCGAATCATCTCGTAACCGGCCCAAAGACTCAGATTGAACGCGGCGAACTGCACATCGTAGTTGAGCCGCAGCCCGGCCTCGATGACCGGGACCGTCGCATCCAGGTCGAGGTTGCGCTGAAATCCGGACAGGCTTTCCGTTTGCGAGAACCCGCTTTCGCCCATCAGAATTGAGATCGCACCATGGGCACCGAGATAGAAGTTGTCGACGAACAGCGGATGTTCGGCCTCCAGCCCGACCCGCAGCCCGAACAGGCTGTTGTCCGCGGTCCGGGTCACGATCTGGGTGCCGGCATCGTAGTTGGCCGTCAGCGAGGTTTCGTAATCGACATAGCGCAATCCGGTGAAGGCCGTCAGCCGGGTGCTCGACGCGGTGTTGATCGGAATCAGCAGGTCGGCGTCCAGAATGCGCAGGTCGATGTTGCTGATTGCGCTGAGCGAGGTGTAGACGCCGTGACTGTTGGCCGGATGATCGAGCGCCGCGACGAAGTTGTCGGCCAGGGCGTGGCTCGCCCCGAAATCCTCCTCGAAGCCGATGTCGCGGTACTTCACGCGCCAGTTGGTGTCCGCAACGCTAATTCCGAATCCCGCCTGATTGCCGAAATCGAGAACGTCGTTGGCGAAGGGCGCGGTCGTGGCCTGCGATCCGAGCACGGCATCCTGGCCTGTCGGCTCCCAGAACAGGAACTCGATGTCGATGGACTGTGCCGACGCGAGACCGGGCAGGAGCGCGGCCCCGAGCGCCGCAAGGGCGCCGAGCGGCAGTCGCTTTGTCATCCCTGTATCTCCTTGTGTTCGAGCGGCCGCCGGCGTCTTGCTCACGCGCCCGAACTGCAGTCTCGGCGCACCCGCCCGCGGCTGCTACTATTGCGAATTATTCTCGTTTTGTTTGCAATTATAACAGGCATTAGCCAACAGGTCCAGATGTACCGGCCGGCGCCCGCCGGCGTACGGCAGCGTCGGCGCTGCCGGCTGGGGCGCAATCGTCTAACCCCCTCCCCTTGCGGGAGAACCCAGGATGAGGGTTACTCATCGCCGGCTGCGGCGAGGCTGGCGGCCGTCGGTCAGTGTGGCCAATGCTGCGGGTCGCGGTTGCGCGCCTGCCAATAGCGCTTACCCCATTCGATCACCGACCGCGCAACCGCCGCAAGCGCCGCTACGAGCGATTTTGCGAACAGCCCGATCGTCTCGCCGATTTCCACATATCTGCGATATTTCTCGTCCTGCGTTGTCATGACTGTCTCCACCTGCCAACGCCAGCGCCGTACCTAAAATGGGTCGACCTGCGTTAGCCTTTAGGCGTACATGACACGGGCCGCGGCGCGGCGAAGTGGCAATTGGCACAGGACGGAAATTGTGATCACGGGATGTCGGGGGAAGCACCGTCGAACGGATCCGCGGCGGACGAGTTTCCGGAACAGTTAATTAATTAGATCACTTAGCTCTGTTAAATGGGGACATAAGTATACTGTCGCTGGAATTGCGCCGGTCGCGGCGCGCGGGGACCTACCCCTTCCCGGCGGCCCGGCGCCGCGCGGGCGTCTTCGGGCGGATGCGGATGCCGCGGCCCCGGACGCGCTCGACCTCGAAGGCGCCGGTCTTCTCGACCAGGTCGCCGAGCTTGGCGTGGCCGTAGGTGCGCGGGTCGAAATCGGGGAACAGCGTGCCGAGCTGCTGGCCGACCGCGCCCAGCCCGACCCATCCGTCGTCGTCCTCGAGCGCCGCGGCCGCCTTGCGCAGCAGCGGCACGGCCTTGCTCGGCGGCTGCAGCGGTTTCGCCTTCGGGTCCGGCGCGCGGTCCGGCGCCGGCGCCTCGGGGAGGAGGTTCTCGGTATAGATGAAGCGGCGGCAGGCCTGGCGGAAACTCTCGGGCGTCTTCGCCTCGCCGAAGCCGTAGACGTCGAGCCCCTGCTCACGGATGCGGGCGGCGAGGCGCGTGAAGTCGCTGTCGGAGGAGACCAGGCAGAAGCCGTCGAAACGGCCACTGTGCAGCAGGTCCATGGCGTCGATGACGAGCGCGATGTCGGCGGCGTTCTTGCCCTTCGTGTAGGCGAAGTTCTGGTGCGGGACGATGGCGTGGCGCGACAGGATGGCGGCCCAGGCCTTGAGCCCCGTGCCCGAGAAATCGCCGTAGATGCGCCGCACGCTGGCCTCGCCGATGCGGGCGATCTCATCGAACAGCCCGTCGGCGATGCGCGGCGAGGTGTTGTCGGCATCGATCAGGACGGCGAGGCGCGGCGCGCGGTCTTCGGCCATGAACGTCTCCGGTTCCGCCGCGTTGCAGCCGGGCCGGGCTGCGCTGCGGCACTGTGGTGCAGGTGGGGGCGATGATACGCCGATTCAACTGCGAGGCGGCGGCGTCCACATATGTGCTCTGAATTCCCCACCGCACCATTGCAAGGGTGAAAACCTGCCCCAATTCTTCGAGTCGACCGGGCAGGCCGGCCTGCGGCATCTGCCGAGGCCCGTCCGTGCCGAGCGTAACCGCTGATGTCAGCGTCCTCCCACGGCGCCGTCGCGACGCTGATCGGCGCCCCCGATGAGGCCGTCATCGGTGACCTGGATGATCGACAGGCCGCTGGTCAGCTCGCGGACCACGACGGGATGGCCGAGCGCCTCGAGACCGTCCCGCAGGGACGCCGCGTCGCCCGGCCCGGTCACGCCGGGGATGGCGGTCTCCAGCTCGGTGTTGCTGTTGCGGTTACCGTAATGCGGAAGATTGATGGCTTGCTGCGGATCACGGCCGAAATCGATCATGTTCATGATCGACTGCGCTGTGTAGCCGATGATGCGCGAGCCGCCGGGCGAGCCGGTGACGATCTCGACCTCGCCGCCATCGTCGAACACGATGGTCGGCGACATCGAACTGCGCGGCCGCTTGCCCCCCTCGACCCGGTTGGCGATCGGGTTGCCGTCGCCGTCGGCGGGTTGGAACGAGAAATCGGTGAGCTCGTTGTTCAAAAGGAACCCGCGGACCATCACGCCGTTGCCGAACGAGCTTTCGATCGTCGTCGTCATCGACAGCGCGTTGCCGTAGCGGTCGACGATCGAAACATGGCTGGTGCCGCTGGACTTGGCTGTCGAATCGGCGGCCGCGCCCGAGGCCGCGCCCGGCGGCACGCCCGGCACGGCCGTTCCCATGTCCGCATCGAGGCTGATGAGGGCGGCGCGGCCGGCCAGGTAGTCGTCGTCGAGCAGCCCGGCGACGGGCACGTCGACGAAATCGGAATCGGCGACGTAAAGATTGCGGTCGGCGAAGGCGAGACGACCCGCCTGGGCGAACAGGTGCGCGGCCTCGACGCTGACCGGCTCCAGCCCGCTGAGCTCGAACGACCGCAGGATCCCCAGCATCTGCCCGACGGCGATTCCGCCGGACGATGGCGGCCCCATGCCGCAGACCTCGTGCCCGCGGTAGTCGATGCAGACCGGCGCCCGTTCGATCACTTGGTAATTGGCCAGATCCGCAACGGTCATATCGCCCGGGATGTTCAGATCGCCGGTGACGGCGGCGACGATGTCTGCGGCGATCGGCCCGGTATAGAACGCATCGGCGCCGCCGCGCGCAAGGGCGAGGAGCGTCTCCGCGTACGGGCGGTTGCGCATCAGCGTGCCCGCCGGCTTCGCGGTGCCGTCCGCGGTGGTGAAATAGGCGAACGCCACGGGGTCGCGGAAGAAGAGACGGGGTTCGCCCGTAACGTTCCTTGCCAGCAGGCCGGCGACCTGGCTGCTCGTCCGTTCGGTCAGCTCGAACCCGCCGCGCGCCAGCCGGGTCGCGGGTGCGAACAGCCGCTGCCAGGGCAGGCGGCCGTAGCGCTGGTGCAGGAATTCCATCATCCGCGGCGTCCCGGGCACGCCGACCGACAGCCCGCTCTGCCAGGCGTTGGTAAAGCCGATCGCGTTGCCGTCCGCATCGAGGAACCGGTCACCCGTGGCGGATGCCGGCGCCTGCTCGCGCGCATCGATCGTCGTCAGGCCGCCGGATGCGGCATCGTAATAGACGACGAAGGCGCCGCCGCCGAGGCCGCTGGACTGCGGTTCGACGAGGCCGAGCACCGTCTGGACCGCGACCATCGCGTCGACCGCCGTCCCGCCATTCTGCAGGATCCTCGCGCCCGCTTCCGTCGCCAGCGGATTCGCCGTCACCACCATTTCCCGTTCCGTGGTGACGGCCTGCGGCAGGTCCTGCGCCCCTACCGCGGGGCAGAGCACCAGTGCCAGCCACAGCGATGCGGCATATGTCCTGAATCTCATCTCCTGAACTCCCTGTTCTCGCGTTCGGGACATGTCCCGATATTGTGGACCGCCCGCCCGGTTGATCGAACCCGGTGACGGGATCGCCCCGGAGACGTGCCCGTCCCGCGCCCCGCCGCCCGCCCGCGCGTCCTGCGAACCGGCGCAAGACCCGCGATCGGTGCCGCCATTATGCCATGCCTGTCCGGGATTGCAGGCATTTACCGCGACCCCGCGGATCCGGCCACAACTCTCGGATTCGGGCCATCATGCGCCGCCGCCGCCAGTAACCGCCCGGACCCCGCCCTCGATCGGGAACGCACCGCCGGTCAGCCTCTGATGCGTTCCATCCCGGGGTCGTAGAGCGGCCGCAGGGAGGCGCGCGCCTTGATATGCGCGCCGGCGATGGCGACCTCCCAGTCGCCCGCTTCCACGATCTCCGCCGTCACGGGTTCCTCGAGTTCGGCAAAGCCGATCCCCACGGCCCCACCGAGGGTGTGGCCATAGGCGCCCACCTGCAGGTAGCCGACCTGCCGGCCGTTCAGGTAGATCATCTCGTTACCATGCAGTAGCGGCTCCGGATCGAGGAGGAGGAACTGCAGCATGCGCCTGTGGGGCACGCCCTTCTCCTTGATCGCGGCCAGCGCGTCGCGGCCGATGAATCCGCCCTTCTTGTCCAGCTTCACGGCAAAGCCCAGCCCTGCCTCGATCGGGTTGTCGGTGTTGTCCACGTCGACCCCGAAATCGCGATAGGCCTTTTCCAGCCTGAGCGACGACAGCGTCTGCATGCCGGCATTGCGCACCCCGAGGTCGCGGCCGGCCTCGATCAGACGGTCGTAGACCTGGACCGCATGCAGGTTCGGCACATGCATCTCCCAGCCCAGTTCGCCGATATATGTGACGCGCAAGGCCAGAACCTCGAAGAAGCCCAGGTCGATCTGCCGGGCCGACATGAACGGGAAACCGTCATCGGACAAGTCCGCCTCGCTCAGCCTCTGTATCAGCGCCCGCGACTTGGGGCCGTGAACATTGATCTGGCAGATGCCGGGCGTGATGTCGGTGAGGGTGACGAACTCGTCCGCGCCGATATGGCGGCGCATCCAGGTTTCCGTGTGGCCGTGNNTCGCCGAGCCGGGTGACCGTGAGGTCGGCCTCGAAGCCGCCGCGCTCGTTCGCCCAGGCGGTATAGACGACGCGGCCGGGCGCCACGTCGACATCGTTGCAGCTGATCCGGCTGAGCAGGGCGCAGGCATCCCGCCCTTGCACGAGGAACTTGGCCATCGAGGACATGTCCATCACGATCACGTCCTCGCGCGCGGCCCGATGCTCCTCGGCGTGCCATGCCCACCAGTTCTGGCGCCCCCAGCTGTATGTCTCGACCCGAGCCTCCTGCGGCGTTGGCGCAAACCAGTCCGGAAGCTCCCAGCCGTGGCTTTCGCTGAAACAGGCGCCGGCCGCCTTGAGGCGGTCATAGAGCGCCGACTGCTTGAGACCGCGCGCGGTCTTGAAGCTCTCGTTGGGAAAATGCGC
>JABAOD010001391.1_pt1 | contig 28195 bp, 26 predicted proteins | sample 7062151 | NCBI WGS metagenome assembly JABAOD01 (sample SAMN14538626, study PRJNA623070) | marine sediment metagenome | biome: marine biome [ENVO:00000428]; feature: marine pelagic biome [ENVO:01000023]; material: deep marine sediment [ENVO:00002113] | place: India: Gulf of Khambhat ... | reverse complement strand
ATCAAGGAGGAGTTCTTGCGGCGACTCGTGAAGTGGACGGAGGAGCTGACCATCGGCGATCCAACGGCACGGGAGACCTACCTCGGTCCGCTGATCAACCAGCGGGCCTACGAGAACTACGAGGAGTACGTCACCTCGGCCGCCAAGGACGGGAAGGTGCTGACAGGCGGGCGTGTGCGCAGAGAGGGCTCCCTGGCTAAGGGATACTACGTGGAGCCTACCGTCGTCGACGGGCTGCAGCCCGGACACTCCCTCTTCAGGGACGAGCTTTTCGTCCCCATAGTCTGCGTGGCCTCCATCGGCTCTCTGGAGGAGGGTCTCCACCTGGCAAATGACTCGCAGTACGGCTTGTGTGCTGGACTGTTCACTGAGAACGAGGAGGAACGAGAGGCCTTCTTCCGTGAGATTGAAGCCGGCGTGGCGTACTGCAATCGGGATGAGGGAGCGACGACAGGGGCCATCGTGGGTTCCCAGCCCTTCGGGGGGTGGGAGCAGAGCGGAATCTCAGGCAAGGGTGCCGGGGGTGGCTACTACCTCCAGCAGTTTCTGCGAGAGCAGAGCCGGACATACTACGTCTAGTACCACTTCTCGGTGTGCACCCTCTCCTTCGGGGCGCCCATGGCCAAGAACATGCCCTTCACCTCGTCGACCATCTCTGGAATGCCGCAGAGGTATATCTCCTCCCCGCGGTAACCGTCCACCCGCTCCTTGACTAGGAGCTGGACGTAGCCCCTCTCGCCCTTCCAGGCGGGAGATGGCCGACTCAGCGTCGGGATGAACTCGAAGTTGTCGTGCATCTCGGCCAGGGCGTAGAAGTGATCATCGTAGATTACCTGTTCCTCCTTCCTGACTCCGAAGAAGAGGCTTATGTTAACGTCCGTGCCATAGTGGAAGATGGTGTCGATCATCGACCTGAACGGAGCAATCCCTGTACCCGTGGCCACGAACTGAATGTCTGTCTCCAGTGGATTGATGAGGACGAACTTCCCGTAGGGCCCGGCGCAATCGAACACGTCCCCCTCATTCATCTCGGCGAGGACCGGAGACATCTCCCCTCCCTCAATCCTCTTTATGCAGAGCTCGAAGTTGTCCTTCTCGTGTGGTGGAGATGCGATGGAGTAGGCCCTGCGCACATCGCTCCCGTCGTTCTCGATGCGAGCCAACACCCACTGGCCAGGGATGAACTCGAGAGGCTTTCCGTCGGTCCTCTCAAGGCGGAGGAGGTAGACGGTCGGCGTGTCCCACACAAGGTTGACAACCCTGACCTTGAACTTCTCCAAAGGAGGCCTCCGTAGCCTGGTGATTCAACCCAAGAGCCCCTAGGATAAAAACGATGCGGGCCTGGGTATAGTCACAGGTAGTTTCCTGTCTGGCGCTGCAGTCGTGACAAGAAACGAGGGCTAAAAGGCTAAATAGCGTTTCCCTCCTGAACGAGACGGTAGGGCCGTCGTAGGAGAGCGTATGTTCAGACCCGATGAGAAGAGGATATGCAAGAAGTGCGGCAGCGAGATGGTCTACTTCGTACAGCATGCCCATGGGAACTACCCTCTCTTGGACTACCTCTGCCCTAGATGCGACCTAGGAGAGGAGGCGTAGGGACCGCCCATTGAGGGCCTGTGGATGAAGGTGAAGGCGGTTAGGGAGAGCGGTTACGTCCTCGGATCCTGCTCAAAGTGCGGAGAGGAGGAGCTCGGCATCCTCATGTTCGATGACTTCCGCATGGGAGTCGAATGCATGGCCTGCGGGGATCTCTTCGAGGTGGACGAAATAGAGTGGATCGAATAGGGGATCCTGGCGACCGGTCCTCGTGTTGCAGTGTATTGTGAGTACATATCCCATAGATTGTATGCTCTCAACTTTCACAAGAACGGAGGATGATATTCACCTCAGCCGGGTCCATTCAGACCACCGAGAATGAGGACCCCATATGGTGGACCCTATTCTGATGGGACTCGCCCTTGGCGCGGGGCTAATCTCCTTCTCCAGCCCGTGCGCCTTGCCCTTGCTCCCCGCCTACGCCGTGTATTTCATGGGGGGGTGTCCTCTCTGGTCTGCTGGCGGCTCTCGGAATCCTGACTATCCTCGGCTCCCTTGGAATCCTCCGGGCTTCCTAGGGTCCAGCCTCCTCCAGGGGGCTGTTCCCATACCGGGCCTGTCCATGGGCCTGGCTTTGGTTGTCTTTGGGGCCATCCACATCGCCACGAACCGCCTGAGCTTAACGCTGCCTCTCAGGGCCCCGAGGCTTGGAGGCTTCATCAGCTTCTTCCTGTTCGGGGCTACCTACGCCGGGCTTTCTGTTTGTTGCGCCTTTCCCCTCTTCCTAGTGGTCGCCACCGGCGCTCTCTTGGCGCAGGCACCCTTGGATGGCCTCCTTGTGACCGCGCTCTACTGGCTGGATATGGGAAGCCTGTTGTTCCTGCTCTCCATAGCAGTCTCCTCATCGAAGGACTACTTTTCTGACGGCATAAGGCGAGTGGTTCCTCACGTTCGTCTCCCAGGCGGTGCCTTGCTCGTCGTCGCGGGAGCCTACATATCGTACCACTACTGGGGTATATCCTACTGATGAGACCGCGGTTGGACGGGCACCGATGGCCGACCGTCCCGAAACACTTTCAGCAGACGCAACGCCGCCTTTCAGTACAATCGACCCTGACCACGCAGGCCCAGACATCCGGCTATGTGATCAGCTTTTAGCCCTGAATCGAATTACTGGTCCATGGCTTGGATTGAGGTGGCGGGGCCCGACAACGCCGATGGCCATTTGGCCGAGGTCTTTGAAAGCGTCGCGCGTGAGAGGGGGAAGATCGCGAACATCCACCGAGTCTTCTCCCTGAATCCTGGAGCGCTTGAGAGTCACTTGGATCTGTACATCTCTCTGCTCTACAGAAGGGGCGGTCTATCGAGATCTCAGAGGGAGATGATAGGAGTAGTGGTCTCCGGATTAAACCGTTGCGAGTACTGCGTGGTCCACCACTCTGAAGCCCTGAGCGTCCACTTGAAGTCGCCCGATGTGCTGGAGATTCTCGGGCGAGACTTTCGCGAGGCTCCCTTGTCGAACGAGGACAAGACTATGCTGGAGTACTGCGCGAAGGTGACAGATAACCCAACGCAGGTGGATGAAAGCGACGTGGAGAAGCTCCGCGAGGCTGGCTTTACCGATTCCGAGATCCTCGACATCAACCTCATAGCCAGCTACTTCAACTTCGTCAACAGAGTAGTGCTGGGACTTGGAGTGGATCTAGAGGATGCTGAAGAGAGAACCTACAGATACTAGCCCACGCGGAGTGGGTCGCTCTAGGCATCTCCTCTGGAGTCCCAGGGGCTCGCCCCTTCAATTCCGAGAATGTACCCGAAACTGGTTGCCACCTTCAATTGTGAAGGCCTGCCTCTGGCGAGCCTCCCGGGATGTGCCCGATAGGTCCTCCCCCGCATGAGTCCTTCTCACCCCTTGTAGGTAGGACCTCGCCACCCCCACACGCCAGATCAGTCAGCTCACATGGCGTCCATCAGTCGGGGATTCAACTGAGTAAGCCTTCCTCAGAAACATTCATAGACAAGGAGCGGGATTCCTGAGCCGTGAGGGAGGCCGTGCAAGCTCGGGACATCGAGGGGCTTACCATCGCCTCGAGAAAGTTCGATGAAGGCCTCCTCACACTGGTGCCTGAGGGTGGGGAGGAGCTATCGCTGGTCTGCGTTTGTGAGAGATCCCACTGGCTAGTGACGACTCAGGAGCAGGACGAGGGCACTATCCTTACCCTCGTATGTCACAACTGCCGGCGCCGTTACGACTTCCCCTATGCAGGGCCCATGCATTAGCGGCGAGAACCGATAACGCTAAGCCATCAATGGGCGTTCTCCCAACGGCAACTTGCACCTCTGTTGAGAGGACATGGGCCTCCCGCGGGATCAAAGGGGTGAGGGTTCTCATGAGGATCCTGGTAATAGGCGCCGGGGAGCTCGGGGCCAGGACCATAGAACAGCTCAGGAAGAACGAGGGCATCGAGATTCTCGTATGCGATCACCGGGAGGACCCATATGCCCTAACGGAGGGCGTTATTGACAAAGTCGACATCAAGCTCCACGTGACTCCGATGAACGCGGTGCAGGTGGCCCTGACAGCCAAGCCCGACCTGGTCCTCATCGCCCGCAAGTTGAAGGACTGGGGGCATCATGACACCCTGATGGGAACCCAATATGTCGCTGGGATGGAGAGGGAGCTCGCCAAGCTTCACATACCAGTGATACCTGTCTCCGCCGAGGTGGAGTTCTGAGAAGATGCACCTCACGAATCCGCCCTGTACCCCTCTCTCTCCAAATGGGAGGATCGCCGACTACTCCAGGAAGCCCTTCGACATGGAAAGAGCTACCTCCACCGCCGATTCTACATCCACGTCTATGGACTCCTTAAGGATAGTTCCCAGAGAATTGACCACTGAGAGGAGATCCTGAGGGTTGGCGGTGGGGCCCATATGGCCGATCCTCAGCACCTCGCCCTTGAGTTCGCCAATCCCGCCGGCGACGATGAGGCCGAAGTCGTCTTTGAGCCTCCGTTGAAGCTCCGCGGCATCAACGCCAGTAGGAGGTCGAACGCAGCTCACGGTATCGCTGCAGTCATCCTCCAGGGCGACTGTCCTGAAGTCCATGGACCTCAGGGCTTCCCGGTATGCCCTTCCGACGGTACGATGTCTCTCCACCCTCCTCTCCAGCCCTTCTTCGAAGATGGCCTCCAGGGCCGCCTTGAAGGCGAGGAAGACGTTGCCGGAGATGGTGGTCGGCTGAGGATGCCAATCACCCCACTCCTCCGAGTACCTCTCCCAGGTCAGGAGGTTGAAGTACCAGGCCTTGACCTCTCCTGGGTCAACCCCATCCAGTATGGAGCTCCGTACGGCCACGGGTGCTATCCCCGGGGCGGAGCCGAGACACTTCTGAGAGGCGCCGAAGCATGCGTCAATCCTCCAGTCATCGCAAGGAAGCTCCATGCCCCCGAGGGATGAGACAGCATCCACGACGAAGAGCGAGCCGTATTCATGGGCGAGGCTTCCCAACTCTCGCATGGGATTAACCATCCCCGTCGAGGTCTCCGAGTGGACGGCGAAGATGGCGCGGATGTAACGGCTACTGAGAACCTCCTCCACCCTCCTGACATCCGGGGGCGATCCCCAGCGGGAGTGTATCGAGAAGACCTCGATGCCGTGCGCTTCCAACGCCTCTCTCAGCCGCCGGCCGAAGAAGCCGTTGTCGATCACCAGGGCCTTGTCCTCAGGCCTCAGCAAGGTGGTGGCCAGGGCTTCAAGACCCGCGTGGCCAGGGCCTGCGAGGGGGTAGACCTTGGCATCCTTCATACGGAACAGCTTCTGAAGCAATTCCTCCGTCTCGCGGTAGGCCTCGACCCATTCCTTTCCGTAGTGAGGGACGGCCGGCTTGGCCATCTCCTCCGCAATCCTCCCCTCCAAGGGAACAGGCCCCGGAATGAGGAGCCTCTCAGTCTTCATGAGACCTGGCTGGAGAAGGCATGGCCTCTTTTTACAAGTTTCGCCCCCTTTCCGCTCAGATATAATGACCGGATGGGATTGAAGTGCATTGAGTCACGGCGGAATGACCCTGTCAAGGCCACATGTTTTCAGGGTCAGAATCGAAGACAGCGCCCTCAAAGGACGGCGAGGGCAAGGAGGTAGACGAGAATGGCGACGACGATGGTGACGGCCAGGAGGATAATCACTGAGATCTCTGAGGATATCGCAGAGAGTCCTGACAATCTGTCTGCATTCCTCCTCTCTAGACCCGCCTTCATGGCATCGAGACCTTAGGAGCTTCCAATATAAATCCCTGGCCTTCCTAGATGTCGGAAGCTTATAACTATCGACGGCAACATACCGCAGACTTGCAGGCTCCGTGGCGATGGACAAGGCTTCTAGAGGTTCCAGCGAGGAGAGAGGAGGCGTTCCGGGGGAAGAAGAGAGCATCCCTGAGCTAGTCTACCGCCACGAGGTTGGCCTCAAGCCGTTCATCTTTGCCACCTTCGGAAGGTTGAGTTACTGGTTGAGGAAGACCATACGGCTCATCATCCCCCTATCCGTCCTCGTCTCCCTCACTTTCGTGCAGATTCTGCCTGACATGAGGATGCAACACATGCTCGCCATCTTCGCCTTCGTTGCCCTCATGTGGGGCCTCGAGTCCGTCCCGCTGCCTGTGACGGCTCTCTCCGCGCCGGTCCTCCTGGTGGTGTACAGCATATTCGGCAGCGGCCGCGCTGCGGTGGTAGAGGCATTCATCCCCTTCGCCGACCCCGTAATCTACCTCATGATGGGCAGCCTGTTCGTTGCAGAGGCCTTCCGGAAGACAGGGCTCGACCGGCGATTCCTGTACTTCTTGGCCGCTAGGTCCGGGGGGAACCTGAGGGGCCTCCTGCTAGCCCTCATGGCCGCCTCAGGGGTTCTCTCGATGTGGATCACCAACACAGCAGCGGCGGCAATGCTCGTCCCCCTTGCCGTGGCGGTCGCTAGCAAGCTAAAGGGCCTCAGGGCCAAGCGCTACGGATCGGTTCTTATCCTGGGAACAGGCACCGCCATCACCGCCGGTGGCATGGCCACCATTGTGGGCTTCTCTGGGAATGCCATCGCCACCTCTTTCCTCTCGGAGAGGATCTCCTGGACCTTCTTCGATTGGATGAGGGTCGGAGTCCCCATGGCGGTGGGGACCATACTCCTGACCTACTTCCTTCTAGCCAGGCTGATTCCGAGACATGAGAGCGTGGACCTCTCCTGGCTTGACTCTGAGATACAGGGGCTAGGTCCCCTGTCGTCCAAGGAGAAGAGGCTGATCGTCATCTTCTCCGCCACGGTTCTTCTCTGGATCTTGGGAGGGGAGCTAGCAGCAGGACTGGGTCAAACGCCCGAGATCGCTAACGCCGCCGTCATATCCCTCGGCAGCGCTCTATTCATCTTCATCACGAAAACCATAGAGTGGGAGGATGCCCGGGCCATCCCATGGGAGATATTCCTCATCATCGGTGCGGGCCTGGCCCTCGGTAGGGGGCTCCTGTTCACGGGCGCGGCAGGGGGGATTGCCCAGGGGATGGGGACCATAGTCTCCTCCGCGGTACCGCCGTCCTTGGGCCTCCTGCCCCTCGTCTTGTTTTCGGTCCTCGTCGCCGTCCTCGTAAGCAGCTTCCTAGGCTCCACGGCGGGAGCCGCGATCTTCATTCCCATTATGATCGGCATGTCGGAGGCTCTCGGAATCGAGAACATCAAGCTCCTAGTACTCCCTGTCGCCCTCGGCGTACTGACTACCTACATGACGCCGACAGGCTCGCCCCCCTTCATCCTGGTCTACAGCTCGGGCTTCGTGAAGAGGAGAGATATCTTCGGAATGGGCTCCATCCTGACCTTCACAAGTCTATTTCTCGTTGCTGTTGGCGTTTACGTATTCGTCATCATGAACCTCGTATGAGACTCCTCCGATAGGGGTGGGTTGCGTCTCGACTCTGGCGGGAACTTGAAGCGTCCATGTCTAGGCTTTTCGCCTCGATGGAGGTTATATCTTGAAAGAAGAAGAAGTGATTTCTAGACCTTCTCATTTCAGGACCTCGAAGGACTCATGGATGTACCCTGCGCGAGGCACGGCTCCCACAAGCTCTGGGACATGCCCAAGAGGTGGATCGAAAGGATGGGTATTCGGACCAGAGAGGCATACTGCCCGGACGACGAGCGGAACACCGATCCGATAATCTGCTGGACAGGATCCTCCTGGGTGCCAGTCCCAGGCAGGGAAGTGGTGTCCGCCTGGTGCAGCTCGGAGGGCAAGGAGATGCTCCTCGAAGGTGTGGAGACGGAATCTGAGGAAGGCAGGAAGGGAGTCATGACCTACGCTCGCTGTCCAAGCTGTGGATCGAGGATAGCGAGAAGGAACCGATGGAAGTACTGGGAGCCCCTCTATCAGAGGCCTGAGGAAAGGGACTCGATCTGAAGATCTGATGAGCGGACCCTCTCACAGGTCGTAGAGGTCTCGGAAATGTCCGCCTTTGATGCACGAAGAGGACCCGTGGAGCTCAAGGCACTAATGCCTCGGCAGGAGACAGAGGATACCCTTTTGTGGCTTCTCAGTTTCAGTTTGCGAACGGCACCTTACGGAAAGTGCTTTGAAGGATAGGGGAGGTCCAGAAAGCTGTTCGCTGGAGGAGACGTACGGCCCGGGAGACTCGCCCGTCATGGCTTCGGGCTGCTTCGACACCCTCTGGCTTCGGTCATAGTCTTCGCAGCCCTCCTTGTGATGCTGGGCGTCGTCGATGTCCTGTGGGGGCACGGGATAACCCCTGAGGGGGAGCAAGGGCGCGTCTCCTTCTCGGAGAGCCCGTTTCCTGTCCACCCTATGGACGAGACCATCCACGTGGTTCGCGTGAATCAAGAGGTCAACTTCTCAATGCGTCTGACTCTGGTCTCGCTTCAGGGCATTGTGAATGGAGACAGAGTGCGACTGTACCTCGACTTCGAAAATGACCTCTCCGATGCTGATTCCATCTTCAGTTTCAGCTCCGAGAGATATGAGATTGCACACGAAGTCCTGGACATCCCGGAGGTTCTGAGTCGTTACCTCTCGGAGGCAAAGGGGCTCTTCGTATACGATCCTAGGAAGCCCGAATCGGTCAACATAGGGACCATGTACGCTGCCCTCAATGGTCTGGCAATCGCCGGACCGGATACCGTTAGGATGCTCAGTAGCATTGGCCAGTTGCCGATACAACTGGACTACTCCGCCAGCACGTGGTCCGAGGTTGGCGCCATAGAAGCTTACGAGAGAGCTCTCCGGGACCTCCATCCCCCAACCGAATGGCGAATCCTGGCGATCCTGCCGCCAGAGAACCTTGCCATAAGAGACTATCTCATCGCCTCCAAAGCTTTCGTCTTTTATCACACCCAAGGCCCCCTGGCCTCGCCGCTGGAGCATGCTGCAACCCTGAGGCTCCTTCATGCCGCCCCTCGAGGGATTCCCGTCATGGGATGGTTTGAACTGCTCACGGAAACGGAGGAGAACCTCTTCCTTCAGAGGGTTTCCGAGGAGGGGAAGTACTTCGTGGGGGGCCAGGATACGCCGAACCTCTCTGTCCTTTCCGCCCTCGGAAGGAATCAGACATTCCGTCAGAGACGCACGGAGCCAGCATCCGTTGCCCTCGAGGACAAGGTATACACCGTCCTCGGAGTCGCCGATGGTGATAGCCTTGACTACATCACAGACCGCATGAGGGAGCTATGGGACAGTCCGGTTCGAGGCTCCCTTCCAATTGCGTGGAGCTTGAACCCCCTCCTCATCGATATCGCGCCACCTCACCTCGAATACTACTACGAGACGGCGACTAACCTAGACAGCTTCGTTGCCAGCCCCAGCGGCGCGGGATATCTGTACCCTGATTACCTGGGCGAGGGAGACCTGGAGCCTTTCCTCGACATGTCATCGCGATACCTTCAGGCAGCGGATATGGACATCGTGTGGCTTCTGAACTCCTTCCCTGCATCGGAAACCCACTTCAGCAGCGAGAGTCTCTCCGCCTACGTCGGTGGCCTGGAGCCTCGGGGATTGGTATTGGACTATGATGATGAACCTGTTACCAGGAATACGTGGATGCAAGCAGGAGGGGATAGCGCTTCACCGGTGGTCAGGTCCACCCACCTATGGACGACTAAGGAGAACTTCCTGGCCAAGGTTCAGGCAGCCATGGATTCATGGGAGCCGGGGCCCCGCTTCATGTGGATGACCCTCTATCCATGGCGCTTCGATCTGGAGGACGCGATTGAGGTCATCGAGATACTGAAGGAACGAAGTCGCGGCAGGCTGGAGGTCGTATCCCCCGAGGATTTCTTCGCACTCCTCTTGGCGGATTACCAGGGAGAGGCGAGGGATAAGCTCAATCAGACTGTGGCCGACCCTGTGGCATCGATCGTCTTCCGGGGACAGCTGGATTCAGCTCAAGATCGCATCCGACGGTCTGAGATCGCGGCAGAGAGGGGATGGCAGACAGAGGCTGCCTACGAGGCCTATGTTGCCCTGGAGAGCCTGCGTTCAGTTACCCTGTGGAGAGCTATCCTCATTATCGGCGCCATCACCTCGGTCCTCGTAGGAATCGCCGCCGCTGTGCGCAGAGGAGGAAACCCTGCCATCGCTTCTCAGTTATCGGGCATCTCATCCCTGCCGTTGATCCTGGCGACGATGGCCCTATTCCTTATTGCGTTGCGCTCCGCTCTGAACGCCAATTTTTGGGCCTATCATTTCGTGTTCTTGGGCATCGCCCTCGCCGGATTCTCATCTCCTCTCCGCAACCTCCTAGAGGTTAACCTCCCGCGTCTTTCACCTATCGTCTTTGCAGTCGCCTTTCTGGTCTCCGTTGGTTTGACGATTTACACAGCCGCCGCCTTCCCACTATTGATGTTCACGGCCGTGCTGTTGATGGAGTCTATACTCTCCAGGCGGATCCTCGGGGCCAGCCCGCTACTTTTATCGACCCTAGTTGGCGCTGCCGTCGGGTTCCTTTCACCCATCAGTTTCCTCGTCCTAGGCTTCCTCACCCCCCTCATACTCCTCCCCATACCGTTTGCGTTAACGAGGAAGCCGGAGGAGAGACCCACCTTGCCCAGGAGCGCTTGGACCGCCGGATTTGCGGCATCCCTACCTCTCGTCGCCCTCTCAACGTCTCACTACTACTCCTTGGGCCTGCGGCTTCGTCTGGAGGGCGACGCCTTGGGGATCCTCGGGGCCGGCCTTCTAATCGCCTCGCCGATAGCTGCATTTTCCGTCGCCAGAATCCTGGGTGGTGAAGAAAGGAAGGGTTTTGTGGCGGGGGCTCTGTTGTTCGCTGCAACTGCTGCCGCCTTGGTGTCCTTCAGCGGGGGAACCCTCCTCACGTCCCTCCTCTTCCTGGGAATGGTCACGGGCATGGCACTCTTCGCCTACTACTATCTGAAACGTTTCGTCTCTGATGGAGGAAATATGGTCTCTGTCTTCCGACCGATGCTAGCAATCGTCACGTTACTGCTCCTCTTCATGCGATTGCCTCCCATCGCCTACTCCCTACTCATCACACCTCTGCCCGAGGTCATGGAGTACGCCCTGTACGCCCCTCACCTTATCTATGCGGCGATAGTCATCGTCCTGCTCTTTGCCGTGGCGATCCCCCGCCGGAGCGCGCATCGCAGAGCACGGGGAGAAAGGTCTATCTAGAATAGAAGAAATCCCGGTGGACATGAGGAACCTGCCCAAGAGGAAGTTCCTCCAAACGGCCTCCTACATGCTTAGAAACTGGCTGGCGGGGGAGGCGATCTATCCCTTCTACTGTTCCTTCAAGCTCACTCGCCGATGTAACTTCACTTGCTCCTTCTGCAACTGCTGGCACATCAAGAACCGATGGGTAGACATGCCTACGGAGGAGGTCAAGGCAATCCTAGACAACATCGCGGAAAGCTCTGTGATTGTCTGCAGCTTCGAGGGTGGCGACCCCCTGGTCCGAGACGACATCGAGGAACTCCTGGAGTATCAGTACGAAAAGCCGTGGTACCTCCTCTTCACGACGAGCGAGCGGGACCTCCAACACCGCTACCCTATGGCGGACTACTGCAAGTACATCGACTTCCTCCACATCAGCATCGACGAGGGGCACCAGAACCTGGACATGTTCGACGAGTTGGAGCAGTACACTGAGTGGGGGAGCATAGTCACCGTTCAAATCGTCGTCACGAAGAACGACATAGACGAGTTGGAGTGGAAGATCGAGAGATGCCACGACGCGGGGGTGAAGGCGGTGGTGATGCTTGCCGTTCACCTGCAGAACACCCGCGACCACGTCCCGGACATGGCGATGCTGTCCCGTCAGGGGTTGGAACTCAAGAGGAAGTATCCGGGGGTCATCATCTCTCCTGACGGTTACTTCAACAGGATGCTGCTCGAGCACGGATGCGATTCCTCCTCCATCATCGTGGACGCCGATGGCTTCCTCTACTATCCGTGCCGCGTGTTGGAGGAGAAGACCATCAACCTCAAGGAGACTCCCCTCATGGAGTATCTGGAGTCACCGGAGGCCACAGAGCTAAGGCGACAGATGTCGGTCTGCGACATCAGGTGTGGCTGGTATCAATACTTCGCGACCCAGAGCTTCGTCAACCCAAGCGAGATCCTCTCCGCGTGGATGCCGTACTTCAGGGACGTCTTGAACGGAGGGAGGCAGCCGGTGGCCGCGACACAATTGATGCCCCGCCTGGATCACCGCGGGATAACCCACGTAGAGCTGCTCAGGAATACCCCCTCCTCCCAGATGCCAGAGGATGGGACGGAGGAGGCGCGCCTTCCACAGTCATCTGAGCGTCCCTGATAGACGCAAAGTCCTGTCCTGCAGATGAGTGTCCATCGGATTGTTCTCAATGTCGATAACGAGAAAACTAGTTATTTAAGGCCTCCTGGACGCACCAAACCGCGTGGGCGGAAAGGGGTTGGTGCAATCCTCGGTTCCTCTGATTCTTCTCGCCATCTTCCTCATCGCCCCTTCCTACATCCCGAGCTCCAACCTCGCCCTGCAATTCAGTAGTAGGACGCTGGACGCCTACTCCTTCAGGGATCTGACGGACCTCCTCCCAGAGGGTTTGCAGCGAATAACGGCTGCCGCCTCCTGGGGCTCGGGTGCAGTGATTGTCGGACAGAGTTCGTACGGAGAACCCGTCCTTGCAGAGTACGACGCTTCTCAAGATGCCCTCTCCAGCCCTCTGAAATTCATGCCGTCTCACTACACTCCCCCAGACGCGATAAGTAGGGCTGGCAGCCTATACCTACTCAGCGGCAGGAGTGTGGGCACGTCTCCGGTTTTGGGTCTCTACGATTCATCAACGTCGGAATTCGTCGACGTGACTGACGTCCTGCCCTGGGATGTTGGGCAGATAGTCACGATCATTGGAGGAACGGGATCGTTTCTGCTTGTCTTGGATAATGAGACGGACTACCGCCCCGCTCTCTTCAGCACCAACTCCCGGACGCTCATTCCTCTGAATGCATCGTGGCTCGAAAACATCGCCCAGGTAAGTGGTGGTGCCTGGGACGGTTCGGCATTCTTTCTGGCAGGCCAGGGGGTCAGTGGAGACCCTGCCTTGATAGCTCTCGATCCCTCTCAGGGGAGCTTCCTCGACCTGAGCGAGACGCTACCGGAGGACATGGAAAGAGTGGATCACCTGATATGGTCTCAAGACGCCTTGTTCATCCTAGGAGCCCGCTCCCTCTTCTGGGAGACGAAAGCGTCCATGGCCGTTTATAATCGCTCCAGCGGCGAGATGACATCCCTCACGGACTCTCTGCGTTGGGACTATTCTGAAGTCCTCATGGGCACCTGGAATGGGAGTGCCCTCATACTGATGGTCAGGGGAGGGGGTCCTGAGACCCTCATGGCCTACTTCCCGGACAACGGCACGTCCCTGTACGTAGACGGTGTCATTCCCACTTATTGGGAGTACTCGGCCATGATTGGGTATGGCGAGGACGCGATTCTCCTGGGAGACCGTGGCCGCCCAGCAGCGGGATTCCTGGAGACCTCATCTTGGTACTGGGAAGAGCGGGAGAAAATCTTCGAAGGGGCGTTTAAAGTGATTCTTGACGTTGAGGCGGCGGATGGGAGCTTCGTCCTCGCCGGTTCGAGATCAAAGTCAGCCGCGTTGGGGTTCCTAAACGTCGACAACAACAGCCTGGACGACATGAGCAATGACCTCGATGTGCGAGATGCAGCAATCTTCGGCGTCAGCTGGAGTGGTGAGGACTACCTCCTCGCCGGTAGTAACGATAGCAGCGGTCTCCTATACCGCCTGGACCCCGAATCCAGTAGCCTCCAGGACCTGACGACGGGACTCCCAGACGGACTTGACTACCTCTACGATCCGGCCTGGAATGGGAATGTCTACCTCATACCCGGCAACAGGGAGGGAAAGCCCTCGCTTCTCGTCCACAATCCATCTGACGGAATGACCGAGGAAGTAAATCGAGAGGTCCAGCTGTACTTCAACCAAATCATCAGGGTCGTCGCTTATGGAGACCGATTCCTATTGATGGGCAGCAACAGCCAAGGAGCCGCCTTGGCAACCTTTGACGTTGAAGCAAAGGAAATCGACTACCTGGGCAATGAACTCGGAGAGCTCTACGGGACTGACGGCGTCTTAACAGGGGCCGCTTGGAACGGTGAACTCCTCGCGGTGGGCGGGGGGACAACTTCAAAACCCATCCTCGGACTTTGGGTGCCTGCCCAGGGCATCTTCACGGACCACTCGGCCGAGCTGCCCGGAGAATTCGGGATGATACATCACGTTCTCTGGACTGGCAAAGAGTTCATGGTTGGAGGATTCGGGCCCAGGGGCGCGTCCCTTGGTGCCTACTACGTCTCCAACGGAACTTTTGCTGATCTGAGCAGACTGCTACCTCCGAGCCACTCATTGGTGTACGGAATGGCGTCGCTTGAGGGGGAGGTACTAGTCGTATCAGCCGCAGACTCCTCAAACCCGTCCATCGGCGTACTGTCACTGGCGAGGACGTCGGATCTCTTCGGGAATCTGCCAAGCATACTAGGAGACCCCGTCAACGCCGCGATACTCGGCATCTCCGTGGCCTTGGTGGCACTCTTCGCATATCAGCAAGGCCGTCGCCGTCGCAGGTCCGCTAGCCCGCCCCTGCCGACCCAGCATTACCCACACGCGCCGTTCGAAGCCCCTGGAGACTACCCTGAGGTCTATGAGGAATACCCATCCGGCGATTTCCGAGAGGATGAAATCCAACTATAGCAGAGCAGGGAAGAGCGGTCTGCGACCGGCTTCGTGTGCTGCACGCCGCCTCAAGCGCAGAGCCGACGGGGTGGGAGCGGCGTGCAGGTTTGCGCGCAAGTCATCCGTCGAAAAGCCTCTGAGGCGTCAGCGGGTCTTCTTCTCATTATCGAGAATGGTTTACCAACGCTTAAATATCGACCTACTCAAAGGCCAAAGCCGAATACGATGGAGGAAAGCCCGATGAAAGCTCTCCGGACAGCCCTCTTTGCCAGCACTGTGGCCTTCATTTTGATCTTTGGACTGGGGGAGGCGATGGCAGCGGACGTCCCTTCTGACTCGGACAGTGATAACACCCTAGGCGCCACCGTATCCACAGATGCCCCGATCATTACTGGCTTCGACATCACGGACGCTTCGGACACTTCCTTCATGCACGCACAGCTGGACGTCTCGACCACCTACTACTTCAACGTCACCGTCAACGATGATAACGGATGGGCGGACATCCAGTGGATAAACATCCGGATCTGGTTCGACAACGAGTCCTCGGAGATCTCCTTCGACCAGCAGAACGCCTGGGGCAACTACAGGGCGGTCCTGAACTACACCAACGGGGCACCCCTCAGCGACCCAGCCCTGAGCGAGTGGAGCGCGCCAGAGGGCAACATCGTCTACAACCCAGGGGACAGCTCCAACTTCACCAACACCGCCAACCAGAACTACACCTTCAAGCTCTCCTTCCAGCTGAACGAGCAGATTCGACAGGCCAACGATCCCGTGAACTCGGGCACCTCCAACTACGACGACCTCGGCTCCTGGAACGCGGAGGTGAGAGCAATCGATAGCAGCGTCACCGTCACCAACCAAGACAACGCCACGGGGGTCTACCACGAGTTCGGAGTCTTCCAGTTCACCAACGTCTCCATCGCCTCCAACTGGAATGCTGGAACGATTGCTCCGGGCGGCGAGGGGACATCGGCTGCAGTCACCGTGACCCACAAGGCCAACCGCAACTACACCATGACTGTGTGGTTCGACTCCCAACTCACCGGGCCCGGCACCATCGATGTGTCGAACATCAACATCACGGCTGCCGGAGATGCCAACGATGCCATCACTTCAGACCTGTCCTTTGCGGGATTGGGTGAGGCCAACGAGAGGTACATCCACGGAAGCGCTTCGACCAACAGGACCCACAACTTCACCTTAAACGAGGAGACCACGGGCGTCCAGTTCAGGGTTTACGTTCCTTTCGGTACGGCGGCAGGGACCTACACCGCCAACCTTACCATAAAGGTGGAGATACCGTAGGCTCCACCATCCCCTTCGATTTGGAAGTGGTGTTGTGAGGAGGACAGGAGATGCGTCTGGGAACAGCAGTCGTGACAGCAGCCTTGCTATGGGGAGCCCTTAGCCTAGCGCCCGCTTCGGCAGCAGAAGGAGTGCGAATTTCCCTCTCTATCCCTGGTGAGAACCCTCTCCACAACGACGATGGGCGACCAGTACTGGTAGCCGGTCTTTGGCATGAAATCTCGCTGAGCCTCGATTCGCCCATTCAGGACTCCCTGACGGTGAGCGCCTCATCACTCGACAGCCCCGACGAGGACATGAGCGGTCACTACATTTGGGAACGGGACGAAGTTAGCGATCGTTGGTCGGACCCACTCTACGACTTCTTCATAATCCCTAGTCTCTCCCAGTCCAACGGTCAAGAAGTGCTCTTTCACGTGGGCATAGACGCCGCGGCGAATCCAGGGACGTGGAGATTGGAGGTCATAAAGGATGGTGCTTCTCTGGCGGAGGAACTGCTGGAAGTGCGCTCCCCGAAAATAAGCTATGGCCTGTCCTCCGCCGACTTCACCTTTAGGGCAGAGCCCTTTAAGACCGCGGTACTCTCCTCAGAAGACGTAAGTCAGTACCTGCGCGTTATCAATCAGGGAAATGTCCCCCTTCTCCTTGACGTCGACTTCGACAGTCTCAAGAACCGCCTCTCCCTCGTCAATCCATCAAAAGTCGCGCACGTCTACGATGACAAGAGGTACTACTTGAGGCTCTCCTTGGATCCGAGGCCTCCCCAGATCATTGAGGTAACCGGGACCTCTCGCCTGGAAGTCACCTACATAGTACCGTCTCCAGGGTCCTCTCAGCTAGTCCCGGCGTTCGAAGGGACGTTCAGCTTGAAAGTGATCGTAGGCCGCAGCGGCTATGCCGTGCGCCCGCTAGGAAACATCATCTTCCAGACCCTTGAGAGCCTAAGGGCAGAATACGGCTCCCTTGTTACCTGGCAGGTCTACCTGACGGGTGACCAGCCGGTCTCCTTCGACGTTGATGTGATGGATGCCCGCCTGGTTGGTGTTTCCCACGAAGGGGACCCGCTCGACCTACCGGCAGTCCTGACGCCCTCTCCTATGGCAGAGCTGCCTGTAACCCTGCAAGTGGAGGCAGACGTACCCTCTACTGAGGCGGAAGTAATCTTCACTATACGCCTCCTAGACACAGGCGAGGTCAAGACCTTCCGCACGAGCATACTGGTGGGCCCCAAGCCCCCGGCCACACTACACCCGTCATACCTGTGGCTGTTCGCTTCCTTCATTTCCGCCTCTGTCCTCGCCTTGGTGGGCTACAATCACTGGAGGTTCAACACATCACCGGCCGGCAGACGCTCATCTGATGACCGCTCCAAGCGGTCGAGACGGAAGGAGAAGGATGACCCAAAGTCCGGCAAGGCAAAGGCCACGGGCAAGAGGGCGAGGCCGGATGAAAGGAGAGATAGGAAGAGGAAAGACAAGAGGAACCGGACCAGTACCGGAGGTGGGAGCTCCAAGAAGAAAGGTGGTGGTTGATAGCATCCCGTCACAACGCAGCGTTGCAGTCGCCCTCCTCCTAGTCGCCTTCGCGCTCAGTGTGAACCCTCTTAATGCCAGCGGACAGGAACCCGGGGTCACAGTCATAAACGTGCCTCCCGAGTTCAGCGCGCTGGACATAAGGTCCAGAGGCGGGCTTCACTACATCGATTTGACCGTCTCGGACTACAACTCGTGGGCCGACATCTTCAGGGTGGATCTTGAAGTTCTTGATAACGATGAGTCCAGCATAGCCCACGTGGTCTTCCAGCAATACGATGATAACGTCACCGTCGAGGGAGATGCTAGGTTCGCTGAACTCCTGGGTGAAATCTTGATTTGGGACCGGTCCGCATACGCCTTCACAACCAACCCGTTGAGCATCGCAGAGCGCAGTGAGATGCGCGTCACCTTCGTCATAAGCCCAATAGAGGGCCGGTGGCTCAAGGTGGTGGCCACAGACCTGGCAGGCCTCTTCGCCACCGCGCAGGTGGAATATCTAGCAGGCATCTCTGGCGGGGCGCCGTTGCACCCCCTCGTCTTGATCATGCTCGCTCTGGCGGCCGCCGTCGTGATCGTTGGGGTCCGACTCAGGAGGGACCGCCTTGGCGTTTAGAGATGCCTACGGAGAGGACGTAACCCTGGGGGACTGGGTAGCATCGTTCCTGAGGCCTCGCTATCTTTCCCTGACGATCCACGCCTTCATAGGCTTCTACGCCTCCTTCAAGTTCCTCTTTCTCGTGTTCAACGCCACCAGCATCTTAGAGAGGTGGGTCTTCGAGCTGACACCCTTCTTCCTATTCATTTCGCTGCGGGACCTGCAGCTCGGGGTACTAGCCGCCTCCGTCGCGGCAACAAACGCCCTGCTACACTACTCCAAGAACAGGATCGGGCGCATCGCGGCCATATTCCTGACGGTCAGCATGATTGCCAGCATCATCTTGGCGCTGAGGACCTCGCCCTACTACTTCGACAGCGTTAACCTGGGACGACTCATGGCCATGGGACTCCTGCTCGTCACGGTGCCCCTCGATCACTTCGACCTTTTCAGAGGGGGTTTCCCGTCCCGAGCAGCGGCTCCAGAGCCTGCCTACGAGTTCTGGGGTCCCGAGGCACCAGAGGAGTTCGACCAGGTAATGGAGTCCGTCGACGAGGCCTTGGGAGTACTCGAGAGTACCAACATCTACGGAGAGAGCAAGGAAGAGATGGCAGCCGATGCTGCAGACATCCTGGAAGACCTCCTGTCCACCATCTCTCAGAAGGCCCCAACGGAAGAAGGGGGGGAAGAAGCCGCGGAGAGGGACGAAAACGAGCTTGAAAGGAGGGTAGGTCTCTTCGAGCACAGAATCAAGGAGATGGATGACAGGCTGACGGTCGACCCAGGCGATATCGATGCACTGTTCGCAAAGGCAACCTACCTGGCAATGCGTAGGCGATACACGGAGGCGATTCAGGCCCTGGACGAGATTACGCGACTGAGCCCCTACTATCCTGGCGTCTGGCACCTCAAGGCCAAGGTGTATGAGCTCACGGGCAACAAGGAGATGGCGGACCTCTGCACAAGGAGAGCGGAGAGCCAGGAATAGGAGAGACGCACGCAAGTTTAAATGGGCAAGTCTCGCTGGTAGCGAGGGATGGTCCGATTAAGGGATGTGGCCCACGTTCTAGAGGTACTGGCCCTTCTTTCCCTCCTCGTGTTGGCCGGCACTGTCGGATTCATAGTCTTGGAAGGCCTCTCACCAATGGAGGCGCTCCACCTCACCCTCCAGACCATCACGACGGTGGGATACGGGACGCCGATCATCCAGACCGAGGAAGGGCGCCTATTCAGCAACGTGTTGATGGTCTTCGGCGTGGGCGCTGCCCTCTACGCCTTCTGGCTGATCATGGACCTGACCATGGGGAGTCACATACGGCGTGCCCTCGGCCGTCGGAGCTACAGGGGGGAGTTGAGTAGGATGAAGAATCACATAATCCTGTGTGGATATGGTCGCGTCGGGCAGGCTGCGGCGGAACGGCTGATCGTGAGCGGCCGAGAGCTTGTCGTCATATGCCAGGACGAGGAGAACCTGGCCTACCTCGACGAGAGGATCCCAAGAATCGTGGGCGACGCCACAGAGGAGGATGTCCTGAAGGAGGCCGGAATCGAACACGCTGACACTGTCCTCATCGCCTTCGGGGACGACTCCGACACTATCCTGGCCATCGTGACGGCCAAGGCGCTTAACCACGATGTCAGGGTGATTGCCAGGGCCAGCCTGAAGGAGAATACACGAAAGATGGCGAAGGTGGGCGCGAACGAGATCATCGTTCCAGAACTCGTTGGCGGGAGGCGGATGGCCCACCACGCGGTGGGAACCTGAGNNCCCGTCAGGCCGTTCCACCTTCGTAACGCGGACCCGGCGCCACCATTCACGGACGCGGTCTACCGGTTCCCAGTATCGTTGCTCCTCCCAGGGGTCGCCGATGAGGTGATAGCCACGCTTCTCCCAGAAGCCAGACGTCCAATCAGTCTGGAACTCCAACCCGTTCAGGTACTTGGCGCTCTTCCAGGCGTAGAGCTGGGGGACCAAGAGGCGCAAGGGGGCACCGTGCTCAGGGGTGAGGGGCTCCCCGTTCATCTTGAAGGCCAGTAGGCTGTCATCCTCTCGTAGGTATTCCAGCGGGACGTTGGTGGTGTAACCCTCCATGCAGTGGGCCATCACTTGGACGACGTCTGGCTCGGGCTCGGCGAGGTTCACGATATGGCCTGCTGGTACACCAGTCCACGTCAGCGATCGCTTGGACCAGCCTGTGACGCAGTGGAAGTCGGCGGTGACCTCGATTACCGGGAGTTCCATGAGTTCGTCCCATGACAGCTCCATGGGTGTGCCCACCGCACCCTCCACTCGGAAACGCCAGGTGGATGGATCGAATTCAGGCCGATGAGAGGTGATGTCGTATATCGGGAAGTTCTTGACGTACCTCTGACCAGGAGGCTGAGGCTTGCTAAGGTTTGGACTCTGGAGGCTTTCTGTCGTCATGAACCGCGCCTTTCGAATCCCCTATGCCCCAGTTTCATATCAACCTTGATTCTTCTCGGCTCTCCTGCGTCCTCGCCAGGACACTGGCTGCTAGATCCGCCTAGGCGTCGGGGAGTCGCAGCTGGTCTTCTATGACGTGATGATACTCCTCCGGCGACATCAGAGAGCCGAAGGCTCTCTCCACCACTTCGCTGAGAGCGGGATGGATGTGCATTCCCTGGAATATGGGTACCGCGCTCTGTTGTGGCGTGTACATGAGGCTTATGACCTCCTGGATGAGCACGGAGGCGTAGGGCCCGATGATGTGGGCCCCCAGAATCTTGTAGGTGTTGGCTTCGACGATCGCCTTTACAAAGTAGTCCTCCACGGCCATGGCCTCTCCCTTGGCGGTGTCTTGGTACCTCTGAAAGCCGATTAGAATCCCGTCCCGCCCATACTCCTCAACAGCCTCCTGCTCCCTGAGCCCCACGGCGGCAATCTCAGGGTAGGTGAAGACAGCGTGGGGTATGGCGTGGTAGTCCACCTTCATATCGACACCCAAAACGGCGTTGTAGTACACCACTAGGGACTCGTAGTTCGCCACGTGCTTGAACAGATGGCGGCCAGTGGCGTCCCCCAGGGCGTAGACGTTCGGCCGAGAGGTCTCCAGCCTCTCGTTCACGCGAATCCACCCTTCCTCGTCCGTCTCGATGCCGCCCTTTTCCGCATCCAGGATATCCGCGTTCGGTCCCCTACCTGCGGCGACGAGGATTTCCTGGGCCGTGACCTCCACCGTTTCACCACTGTTCCGGTCGACGCCGACCAGCCTCTTCCTGCCGTTGGTCCTCTTCGCTTCCCGGACCTCCGTGTTCGTCAGGATCGCCATGTGTTTCCCGAGCTCGCGCTTCGCCAGGGCTGAGACCTCGGGCTCCTCCTGCGGGAGGAACTGGGGATTCCGACCGACGATCGTGACTTCCGACCCCATAGCCGAGAGGAAGTGGCCATATTCCGCCGCGATGTAGCCTCCGCCGATGATTGCGATGCTCTCCGGGAGCCGGGGAATGCCCAGGATTGTGTCGCTCGTGTGATAGCCTACCTCTTCCAGGCCCTTGACAGGAGGGATGGTGGTCTTCGACCCCGTGCAGAGGAAGATCAGGTCGGACCGGATCGTCTCGTTGCCAACTTTCAGGGCGTAGGGCTCTGCGAAGTGGGCCACTTCACGGTAATAGTCGATGTGGGGAGACTGGGTAAGGCCCTGGTGAATCGCATCGATATCCTTGCCGATCAGGGTTCGCATCCGCTCCATCACCTTCTGGAAATCCACTTCCTTGAGGTCCACGTCGATGCCGAACGTCCTCGCCCGCTGAATTGTCCGAACGAGCTCGGCCGGGTAGAGGAGGATCTTGGTCGGGATGCACCCCCTGGTCAGGCAGATGCCGCCAGCCTCGTCCTTGTCGATGACCGCAACCCGCACCCCTGGGTCCCGCCGAATCATCCCATCAACGATGTTCATGGCGGAACCCGTACCGATGGCAATCGCATCGTACTCCTTCATCTTACCGCCTCGTCCAGACCTAGTGGCTGATAGTACAAATGCTCTTTCGGAGGATGAGGGAAAAGGATGTGTCAGGCAGCACGGATGGGAACCGGTGAGAGACATGGCCCGGGGAGTCTCTCTCTGGATCGTCGCATTCTGCGCCCCTGGACATCGCCGCGAGTGTCTCGGCCTTCCCGGTATTCTTCGCCGTCATGGGTGCAACGGGGTACCATGTGGCCCACCACGTGGATGAGGCACCATTAGATCTGGTCTCGGACAAAGGCTAAATAGCAATCTCAGAATCCGCTCGGCTGTGGGCAAGAGGCCCCTTGGTATTACTGTGCTAGGCACCTTCTCCGTCCTGGGGGGCATTGGCCTACTCCTTGTAGCGATTAGCAATTTCCTTGCCTTCCTCGCCGCAACGGATGCTCAGTCTCCATCAGGCGTTCCTCCTGGGGCCCTCCTCGTGAACGCCGCGGTCGGCTTCTTCCTCGGCCTCTTCTTGCTCCTTCGAGGGCGGGGGTATCTGAAGCTTCGGCCCTGGGCCTGGTGGGTCACAACCCTCGCTCTTTTCATCGGTATACTCTTTGCGTTCTTGGTCCTAGCAGGCGGCGGGGTCCGAGGAAACCCAGGCGTCATCGGCTTCCTGCTCCCGGGGCTGCTCCTTCTACTCATACTCTTCGGCTACTTCTTGTCTGTGAGGGGGTATTTCCGGGGGGAAACCACGTGAGAGAGGCGACGAGGCGTGTGACCCCCGCCCGAGTCCTCAGGGATTCGGTCTCAGAGGGTAGATATCAGCTACACCGATGACTCGAGGCCAAACTTCTTGACCTCACTGGCCATGGAGAATAGGGATTCCATGCTTAGAGAACTCTCGCCTCTCTTTGGACCCGCTTTCGAGGTTGTAGACAAGGTCCCGTCGTTCAAGGTGTTCATCAACGGCCTCTGGCTTGAAGCGAGTGGAGAGCGAACCTTCGACGTTGAGACACCAATCGACAACAGCGTCGTCGCGAGGGTGCAGGACTCTCCCGTAAGCGACGTGGAGGCGGCTATCGACGCATCGACCGACGGCCACCGGGCGATGGTAGCGATCCCTGGCACGGAACGCGTGGACTTGCTCGAGAGGGCTCGCCAGACACTCCTGCAGCACAGGGATGACTTCATTCGCGTGCTGACTGCCGAGGCCGGGAAGCCACCGCACGACGCGGAGGGCGAGGTCGACGCAACGGCGGACCGGCTCAAGCTCGCGGCCCAAGAAGCCCGGGAGATTTTCGGAGAGTTCATCCCAGGGGGATGGACGAAAGACGCGAAGGGACGTGCAGCCATCGTCGCTCGAGTGCCATTGGGCACCGTGGCCGCCATCTGCCCCTTCAACTACCCGCTCTTCATCGCTGCCGCAAAGGCAATCCCCGCCCTCCTGGCGGGAAACTCCGTCGTCCTCAAACCCGCCAGCGACACACCCCTGAGCATGCTCCTCTTCGCTCGGGTTCTCGAGGAAGCGGGGGTCCCGGCCGGCGCCTTCAACGTCGTCACCGGTCGAGGTGAGCCCGTGGGGGAGGCCCTCGCGTTGAGCCCGAGAGTCGCCATGGTCTCCTTCACGGGGAGCACGGAGGTGGGGGAGGCCATCGCGAAGAACGCGGGGATCAAGAAGCTCCATCTGGAACTCGGCGGGAAGGGGATGGCGATCGTCCTCGACGACGCAGACATCGACCTCGCTGCCGAGAAGTGCTTGGAGGGTGCCTTGAAGAACGCCGGTCAGCGTTGCGACGCGATTTCCGCGATTCTAGTCGTCGACGCCGTAGCGGACCCCTTCGTGGCTCGGCTCGAGAAGGAAATGGGCCATTGGAAGCACGGGGATCCTCGGAAGTCTGGGGTGAAAGTCGGTCCCTTGATTAACCAGTGGGCCGCGGCCCATGTGAAGGGGCTCATCGATGACGCAGTGGATAATGGTGCGGTCCTTGTCCGAGGGGGGAAGAGTCAAGGTTGCTACGTGGAGCCCACCCTCCTCGATAAGGTCCCCCTGGCCGCCCGAATCGCCTTCGAAGAGACCTTTGGTCCCGTCGTGACAATAATCCGCATCAAAGACGAGAGGGAAGCCATCGACATTAGCAGAATGTCGCGGTACGGCCTCGACTCCTGCGTCTTCGCCAACGACTACCGCCGCGTGTGGCGGATCGCACAGGATCTGCCTGTCGGGGAGCTCACGGTGAACGATCATCCCAAGCACGGCGTCGGGTACTTCCCGTTTGGCGGCAGCAGGGCGAGTGGAATTGGCCGAGAAGGAATCGGGTATAGCGTCGACGAGATGACCGAGCTCAAGACGATTGTTTTCAACCTCGAGGGCTAGATTCCCCGCCAAATATGAGGGATTTCAGGAAACGGCGCGATTGTAGGAGGTCGCAGTGCCTCTGAGGAATCGTCGCTGTGTGCGGTAAGGGACCAGTCGACAGTCGTGAGCCCTTTACGTGGAGGGGGGGTCAAGCTGGCTGCACATCTCAGGCTCGGTGCGCGCTTTGGCGGAGGTACCTCAGCGTGGCCCCTTCTCTCTTTCTGGAGTGCCAGCAGAAGCTTTCTCTCACCCGTCTACCTTTCTCGTCCCCATCCTTGCCGTTCCAGGACTACCAGCACGACGCCGATGATGACCAGGACCCCTCCAGAGAGTATCCACAGCATGTGTCGCTCCACGCATGGGGGGCTCGTCCCGCCCGGCGTTCCCAAACCGCAGCCGAAACCGGTGAAGCTAAGCACCAGAAATGCAAGGAACAGGGGGATGCCAAGGCCCAACAGCCTACCTCCTATGCCCCTCCACGTCATCAGACCATCTTCCAGGGATACATCATGCAGTCAAGATTACTTAAGAAGAGTGAGGGCTCACATCTCCCTTACTCCTGTCCGCTGCAATTCATCGAAAAGGTGAGTGGCCATTGTGTCCTCCGAAATGAAGCCAGTGTGCAGCCCTGCCATCTATATCCCTGGCTTGTTTTCCAGATTCTCCGGGTTGGACAAGTTCGGGTACTCAGTCCCGGTCAGGAGGACCTACAGAGTAGACCTGCCAGGGCAGAGAACCCCTCAAGACCTCGCTGTCTATCTCCAGAGCACGAAGCCCCTCTCCGTGTGGGGCTCTCAGCTTTCGAAAGGCGTAAGTGGGACTACGGTTTGCCACTGGAGACAGGGGACCTAGACATGGTGGCGATGATTACCAGAGAGGAGTTGAAGGCCAAAATCGACAGAGGCGCCCAGTTCAAACTCGTTATGACCATGAACGAGTGGCATTTCGAGGCCGAACACATTCCCGGCTCCATCTGGGTGGCGGACAAAGAGAGAGCGGCCGAACTCCTCGACCCGAGCGAGGAGATCGTCTGCTACTGTTCCGACAAGGCGTGCAGCTCGTGTCGCATCGCGGCAAACCTGTTGGAGAAGGCGGGATACCCGAATGTGTGGCATTACGAGGGCGGGCTTCGTGATTGGGAAAGGGCGGGTCTTCCCCTGGAGGGAACTCTCGTCGATTGAACTCTCAACGTGCCCCGGCGGAAGCGCTGCCGGTCGATCCTGTTGGAGTCCTTACCCATCTGGTAGCCACCAAGATAGTAAGAACCGCTCGTCGTGCGGAGACTAGCTGCGGCTCGATTTCGCCAGATAGTCCTCCAGGGCCTTCAGCTTCATCTGGGCCGCGACGATCTCCCGGTGAATCTCAAAGCCGAGTCTTCTGTTGACAGAAAGCATCGCTTCGTTGGACGCCGCATTCCCGGTCGACACTACCTTGACCTGAGGTAGTTCCTTCCTTACCCTTAGGAGCATAGCAGCCTTCAGCCATTTGCCCAGACCCCTGCCACGGTACTCCTCCTTGACGCCCGTCATCCCCTGATTGATGATCGTTCTCCGGTCTGGCAAGTAGTACATTTCTGTAAGCCCCGAAATACTGCAATCGTCCTCTCGAGTGATCGCCGTGATTCCCGTTCCTCCTACTTCGACGATCCTCGATTCTCTCTCGCGCAACACCTCCGGGGTGAAGATGAGTTCATTCACGTCCAGGTCCTCAAAGGGCTGCTGGTTGACGGTCTCCGTGTAGATCTTGCTGTAGTCTTCGATAATGTCCTCATCGACGTGGTCCTTATACCAGTGCAGGGTTGAGTCCGGCGACCGGCCAGGACCCTCCTCGGCCCATTGCCCCACCATGTCCCAGTCCACTTTTTCGAAGTAGAGCCTGTTTTCCTGTCCCTTCAGGGCGATATCGGCTCCGACGGCCTTCACGAATCTCTTCCCGTCCTCCTCGTCGCAATCGGAGATCAACACAGATTTCCCATTATTCCTCGCTAACTCCGCGACTTTCTCCAGCAGCCTATGACCGATACCCTTTCTTCGATAAGGTTTCAGAACCGCCATCTCCGCAAGCGCCAGGGCTGGTTGCTGTCCTGCGCGCGGCCCTCAGGGAACCCGAAGGTCGTTCAGCGCGCCCCCGCAGAGTACTTGTAGGGCCGTGTATTCCGACATTCCAAAAAGGGAGAGGTCTCGCAGGTGAGATGATGAGAAAGGGTTTTCCAAAGGTCATCACGGACATGCCGGAGGCAGAGATACCGTTCGACGGCGTTCATGGATGGATCGCCCAGGGAGAGAACCATCAACTCGTGTTCTTTGAGATCGACCCATCCGCGGAAGTTCCAGAACATAGCCACGAATATGCCCAGTGGGGCGTGGTTCTGGATGGAGAGATGGAATTGACCATCGACGGGGAGACTCAAGTCTACGGGAAGGGGCAGGACTACATCATACCGCCACACGCGAGGCACTCCGCGAAGTCCTTGAGCCGGGTGAGGGTACTGGACCTTTTCCAGGAGAAGACGAGATACAGAACGAAGAATCGGTAGAGCGCCAGGGCTAACGTAAGGGTAAGGTGACGATAGGAAGCCCCCTGCACTGGTGACCGGCCCCGTATCTCCAGACTCCTGATGAACACGACTTATAGGGCCATATGGCCCATGCGGCCTTTGTATTGACGCTGTCGACTAAGCCGGGCGCAGGCGCATGAGCGATTCATTCTCTATCTCCTCTCACGATGAAGCCGTATGTATGAGCGTGAAGAACACAGATGGCAGGATTCAGGATCGGGTTCTGGATGGAGAGGATCGAAAATTCCATTGAGATTGGAGTGCAAGACCATACCCCCATTGGTTCCCGCCCTTCCTCCCTGCTCACCTTGGCGATTATCCTGTCCATCTTGCGTTCAACCAGTGGCATATTACTCACCGGTCAGACAGTATCGGCATGATAGTCGGTCACAAATCCCGAGATGTCCTTGACAAATTTTATCTGGGGGTGCTCAATTGCCCTGTCTGGTTGACATGACTGCTACTCCAGAATCCATGACCCCTTATGCTTGGGCAGAGGTCCAGACCGCGAGAAGCTACGCTCTCATAGGCTTCATCTTCTTCGCAATCATGACCGCTATCTGGTCCTTGGTGATGGTGACAGGTGCGCTTTTCTTCGCATTCTGGACTGGTCCCAGATTCGATGGGATGATGGATGGATTCTGGACCGGTGTGTTATTTCCTTTCATCTTCCCATACACAGTCTTCCTCGCGTTGAGCGCGGGTTTCGCGATATGGGCCTGGACAGTGCGAAGTAACATCGATCTGGGTCGTTATACCCAGGCGCAGACCTCCTCCCTAGTTTTGGGGATATTCGGACTGTTTCCCCCGATTGGGGCGCTGGTCGGGGGCATCTTCTTCCTCCTGACCCATTCGAAACTTGCATCTGCGATAAGGTACGCTCAGGCGCCGCCCCCGGCATACCAGCCAGCTCCGACCTCCCCAGCTGGGAGAATGTGTCCTGAATGTGGCAGACCCATCTCCATGGACGCGCGGTTCTGCTCACACTGCGGCAAGCAGCTCCCCTGAGGCGGGACTCAGCTCTGTGAGGACTGTGAAAGGGCTCATATCGGATTCTCTCGTCCTCCAGGTAAGAGCCTCTTGGCTCATGGCATCAGGCCCCTTCGGATGGGGGTCCTGATATGCATTCCATGTCTCGGCGGAAGGCGACCAGGCG
>JABAOD010001451.1_pt5 | contig 28292 bp, 26 predicted proteins | sample 7062151 | NCBI WGS metagenome assembly JABAOD01 (sample SAMN14538626, study PRJNA623070) | marine sediment metagenome | biome: marine biome [ENVO:00000428]; feature: marine pelagic biome [ENVO:01000023]; material: deep marine sediment [ENVO:00002113] | place: India: Gulf of Khambhat ... | reverse complement strand
GATACGCGCTCACGGCAAGGACAAAAGATGCTAAGGATTCAGTCCTGGGCGAAAATGGCGTTGGTGACCTTCTCCACCATGGCCAATCCCTTGACCTCTTTCTCAAAAAGAGGGGCTTCCCCACAAAAATTGTCAAAGGATTGAATGACTTCCTGCCTGTATTTTTCCTGCATGGCAACTCGGTTGCGGATAAATTCAGCCGTGTTCTCGTTGATTTCCGACGTGTCGATCGCTTCGTTGACAATGACCCCGCCGATGGGAATACCGAAATCCGTGAACCACCCGATGAAGCGCTTGATGACAGCAATGGGAAGGCTCTCGAGGAGAGTCACGAAGAAGAATGCCGTCTTTTCTTGGTCGGTGAGAAGCTCCCGCATCTTGTCAATCCGGTCTCGAAAAGTGGTGAGATAATCGAGCAGCGCGTCCTGTTCATCCTCGGGCTTCTTCTTTCTGAAAGAGAGGCTCAATCTGATCTGCCGAGCCTCCTCACGGCTTTTGTGCATCTTATTGACCCACAGGGCATAGACCTTCGACATCCCGAGAAGTCTCCTGGCATTTGCTGTGGGGGCTGTATCAAAAACGTACAGCTCATACTCGTCCTCGAAAATGATATTGATCATGTTCTCGAACATGGCCGACTCTTCAAAAGCCGGATTCATCGTGGCCGATTCGACGAAGTCTTCGGCTTTGGTGGGTATATCAGCAAACTTCAGAAACCATGAGATCTTGTTTTTGATATCGTTTTTGGATCTTTCAATGGTTTCGGAGGTATCAATTTCACTGGCATGGAGATTGGGTAACCCTTTTACGGGTACAGGTTTACCGAAGACATTTTGCTCGAGAAGGTTAGAAAGGCTATGAACGGGATTGGTTGAGGCGAGAAGGGTTTTTTTCCCCTGCTTTGAGAACCATAATGCCGTTGCCCCGGCGACAACGGTCTTGCCGACTCCTCCCTTACCACCAAAATAGAGGTATCGGATATTGGGATGATTTTGAAAGAATTCATTCATCGTAAAATTCATATCGTCTCCTTCCCAAACATAACCCTGGCCATATCCTTTATCGTATCAAGCCCCTTGATCTCATTGTCAAACTCTGGAACCATGGCAAGGACCTTGTCGCCGAACTGTTTCTTGATGGTTTCAAGACAGGTCTTCTGCATGTCGATCCTGTTTCTGAGATACTGAGGGATCTGCTGATTCTGCAGATCCTCTGAGATCACCCGATTGACCACGTAACCGGTCAGGGGAACATTGAATCGGGCAAAAAGTCCACCCGCCTTAATGGTGTCGTCGATCACCATGTCTTCCGGGGTCAGAACAAAATAGAAGGCGGTCTTTTCCGTATCCGTCATGATCTTGGAAGAGGTGCCGATGCGGTCTTTGATATACATGAGCTCGTTGTAAATGGCGTCTTCCTCGGTCTCTTTCTCCCGTTTCATGGTGGCGATGACCGAGTCGTACTCCCGCATTTGTTCTCTCAAACCCGTGATCTTCTCCAACCAGGCGTCATAGATCGATCCCATGCTGAGGTAGTAAAGGGCATGGCCGAGGGGAACCAGATCGTAGATGTAATAGTCGTACTTTCCTTCCACCACAATATCAACAACAGCATCGAATATGGCGCTCTCTTCCATGGCCGGTTCGGCAGAGGCTGCTTCGATATACTGCTCGATTTCCTCAGGAATCTTGTCCATCCCGTACATGTCGATAATCTTCTGGCGGATCTCTTTCTGATATTCCTTGATTCTCTGATCCGCATCAATCTCCTGGGCATAGAGGTTTGGCACGATCTCGATGGCACCCTTGCCAAAGATGTCCTGTTCGAAAATGTCACTGAGCGAAGCCTGGGGATCGACCGAAAAGACGAGAACCTTTTTGCCTTGCTGGGCCAACCAATACGCCGTGGCAGCGGAGAATGTGGTTTTCCCCAGCCCTCCTTTTCCCCCGTACATCACGTATTTTCGATTCGGGTATTTCTGAAACATCTCTGGCAAGGACATGGCAACCTCCTTCGCGCACGACAAAATCTAAGGGGATCGAGAAATTGGGCTGGAAACCCGCGGAGGGTTCCCGAGGTGGTCTATCCGGGGTGAGGAAACAAGCACCCCCTTTCTGGAGGGGATATGGGTTGACCCGTTTAGTACATCGAATCCATGAGATCTTTTTCCCGGAGCATCCGGCGTTTCCAGGTAGCGATTTGGGGAACCACATACGGCAAGAGCCGAAGGGAATAATAAGGCGGCAGTACTGGAACCCCAAGCATATCACCCATGGTGATCAGGATGAAGAGGTGTTCCATGCTGGAACGGGTCTTTAGAGCCTGGCGGGCCATGCCGTGAGTGGCCATGCCATAGGTAAAATCCCTGAGAAACCCGACAACCCTGCTCCCGAGACCCTCTTTTTCCTGTTCTGTCGATTCGTCTTTGACCATGCTAACTTCTCCGATTTATTCTGTATTCCTTTTTTCAATCCTTCAGAATATCAAGAAGATCTCTCGGTTTCAGGGTTTTCTTCTTCCAATGGGGGAACCGTGCAGTGTAGTAGGGAATCAATCTAAAGGAGTAAAACCCTGGGAAAACAGGGACACCGATTGTCTCTCCCATCGTAAAAAGCACAAAAACATCCTCGAACTCGGCCTTCTGTTCATACACCCCTGATACCCAGCCGTGCAAGAAGAAGCCGTAGAGAAAATCCTTTAATCCCTGCAGAAATCCACCCTTTTTGATGTACCTAGCCATCCTCTTTGTCATTCGACCTGTGCAATCAAAGCAAATCTAGGATAAAACCTATTGAAATCAAATGCAAGATCAAAAAATATAGGGGGCTCCGCCCGTGACGGGCCCCCTCTGCCAATTTTTTGCTCGAACAGCCCCTACGCTTTGACCTCTGCGGCCTCTGGAGGGACCTTCCCGTATTCTGCCTTGTATTTCTGAAAGGCCTTATAGCCGTCCCAGGCCAGAATCACGGCGAGAATGATGAGCAGAATGCCAAGTCCGGCTGAAAGCAGATTTCCAAAAAGCTTTGCGCCCGTCACCTGGCCGGTGAAGACCGAAGGAAGGAGCCTAAAGAACGACGTGTAGAACAGCGCCGCTACTGTGGTCGCGTACATGAAGAACATGGGATAAATCGCAATGCGATAGTTTTTCCCCTTAGAGACAAGATAGAGGGTGACCAGGAGCAACGCCAGCGACGCCATCAATTGGTTCGCCCCTCCAAAGAGCACCCAGATGTAAAGCCACGAGCCTGTCTTGATCAGGATGAAGGCAATAATCAACGCTGCGATCGTGGCCACGTGATGGTTCTTGGCAATCCCGATTTTATCTCCCAGAAGTTCTACCGTCGCGACCTTCATGAACCGGAAAACCAGATTGAGCACGGTCAGAAGCAGAATGAGGATCATTGCGCCGGCCAGAGATTTCGCGTATGCAGCCGGGATCCCGAGAGTTCCCATGGCTCCGCCGAGACCCACCGTAAAGATGCCGACAGCGCCCTTTCCAAGTGCTTCGAGGTAGCCGGCCTTATCGGCAAAGGCCGTGGCACACACGATCAGGGCGATGATCCCGATGGTAAACTCGGCAAACATGGCTCCAGCAGACACCGGCCTGACATCCACCTCGCGCTCGACCTGCCGGGAGGTGGCCGTACTATTGACCAGGCTGTGCCAGCCAGAGATGGCGCCGCACGCAATCGTGACGAACAGGAGCGGCCATAAGGGCCCGATTCCAATGCTCCAATTCGTAAAAGCCGGCAGCGTCATGGGCTTGGCACCGACCAGGATGCCAATGATTCCAACGATGATCCCAAAATAGACCACATAGACCGAAGAGTAGTTATACGGCTGGATGAACATCCAGACCGGAAGAACCGCACTGAAGTAGGCGAAGATGCAGACAGCCACCAACATCACCGTATAAGAACCCTTGATGGGTAGGTAGTTTCCAAGCCAGATTGCCCCGAAGATCAAAACAATGGCTAGAATTGTGGTGCCGATGATGTTCGTTTTGGCCTTGTAAATCATATAGCCCACCAGCAAGCTGACACCGACCACCACGAGCAGGGGAAAAGGAAGGGCTGCATTGCCCGCCAGACCGTTCGTGGCGAGATGTCCGAACGCGGAGGCGACCAGAAGGAGGTAGAAATAGATAAAGGTCAAGAGAATTCCCCGTGCCCGGGGGGATACCAATTTGTAGCTGATCGCCCCGAAAGTCTCGCCGTCATGTCGGACAGACACCATGGCACTGGAGTAGTCATGGAGCCACCCGATGAAAAGGACTCCCAGTCCCAGCCAGAGCATGGCTGGCAGCCATCCCCACTGCAAGGCAATTATCGGCCCGACGATGGGAGCTCCTCCGGCAATAGAGTTGAGCTGGAAACCATAGAGGACATTCCTGTTGGCAGGCATGAAGTCAACACCGTCCATATACATCTTGGCCGGTGTCGCCTTGTTTGGATCTGCCTCATAGACTCTTCGACTGACCCATCGGGCATAAGCAAAGTAGCCAATGCCAACGATGATTGCCCAGAAAACGAGCACCAAAAGAGAGTTCATCTTCATTTACCTCCTTTCAAGTTGATGCTTTGAAACAAAGCAACATGAAAAGAAACAAGATGGAACTCACCAAGAAAGCATTTACCGTTCTCCGCTCTCCTCCTTTCGGCCTGGAATAAATAAGGTCTCTCTATCACCTCCCTTATCAAAATTTGACGCAGCGTAAGACATAATTTGAAACTTGTCAAGAACTATGTTACTTTAACGATCCCAATCTGCTGGATATACAGCCGGGGGCTAACCCGGGACTCCCACGAATCAGAGACCCTTTTCGACTTCGATTGCACCGTACCCTACGGGGATACTTCTAGAGGTGATGTTATGTACAAGAGAATATTGGTCCCCCTGGATGGAACACCCAACGATGATATCATTTTGGAACACGTCAAGGATCTGGCCAGGCAGCACCGAGCAGAGCTGACGCTACTTCAGCTCTACCGCATTATGAAAGCGGACGAGCCCTTCATGAAACGTGTTCAAATGGAGATTGGCTCGCTGGGTTATCAGGCGAAACAGAAGGCCGAAGCCTACCTGGCCGAACGTGAAAGTTCGATGAAGAAAGAGGGTTTCGAGGTATCTGCAATTTTTTTGGTGGTGGAAGATCCTGAAGCTGATGCGATCGTCAAGTACGCCGAAGAGAACGGTTTTGATTTAATCGCGTTAACCAATCAGGAGAGAGGGGGAATCAGCCGTTGGTTTTTTGGGAACATCGAAGAGAGGGTTAGAAGAAGATCCTCGTTACCGGTCCTCTTTGTCTCAAAATAGCCATCATAGAGGAGAAGCCAATGAATTCGCAAGAGATTCTCGACACATTGAACCGTCTCCTGGAAGCAGAGCTCACAGCTCTGGAATACTACCGCATCCATGCTGAGGCCATATCCGAGAAAGAGATTGCTGACGGCGTGGGGGGAATCCTTCCCGCAGAAGAGAACCATGCCATCACCCTTGCCAGGAGAATCAGGGACCTGGGAGGGGTGCCTGTTGAACCGGGTGGATCTGCGAGCGCCCATGGCAAGGAAATGGGTGAGAGAAGTAAAGCGAAAGGAACCCTTGAGATGCTGAGGTTGGAAATGGAGCAGGAACAGCAGGCGATAAAGGATTATTCTACTCCTGTGGCAGACATTATTGACGATATGACAACCCTTGAGATACTTGAAGAACAACTCTTTGACGAAATGCGCCATGCCAAGTGGCTGAAGCAGCAGATTTTGGAGATGGAGGGAAAGAGGTAACAGGTACCCGATTGTTCCAGTACTCCAATACTCCAGGGAGGTGAAGCTACTAAGCCCCAAAAAATCAAGAGACGTGGGGGAGGAATTGCGCATGGAAGGATTGAAGATGGTAGCAGAGCTTATGGCGATTTCAGCTAAGACCGCTCCGAAGAGCGGTGGCCAAGATTATGTGGCAATCGAGATTGTTGAGGGCGACGCGGTCCAGAGACTGGCAGAGAGTATGGTCAAATTCGGCGAGGAGAATAAGAAAGCCAACTTTGACCGGGATGGAAAGAACACGAGGGAGAGCGATGTTGTGGTACTCATCGGGCTTAAAGAAGATAAACCGTTGGGAATAAACTGTGGTGCCTGTGGGTATGCCAGCTGTAAAGAACTGACGCAGGCAAAGAAGGGGGAAGTGGAATTCAGGGGGCCACACTGTGCGTATCGGCTCCTCGACATGGGGATTGCCCTGGGGTCTGCCGTGAAAACCGCCGGTCTTCTCAATGCGGACAACCGGATCATGTACCGTATCGGGACAGCCGCCAGAAACATGGGATTTGTCGATTGGGAGGTTGTGATGGGTATCCCTCTGTCGGCCACCGGGAAAAGCATCTATTTTGATCGATAAGCCGAACCGCTCCAATCCCCGTGCTCCCCACGTTCCCTTTAAGGTCCGCAAGGCATGTCAGGCCCTGATCAGGGAAAAGAAGCGATGTTGTTCTCTTCGTTGAATTCCGAAATCTGGTTGTCTGCATCGACTTGGACCCAAATGTTCTCAATAGGGTCTGGATAGAAGGGATTGGTGAACTCTAGAGAGATACTCGTCTGAGGGGGAACGGGTGAATCGACAAAAATCCTCAGGTCGCCGGCTTGCTCAGGTTCGGGACGGAGATCAGAAAAGTAGATGTCCGTGTAGAATTCACTGTGGATTTCCTGATCACTCACGTTTGTAATAGAAATCACGGGCCTTTCTGAATCAAGGGCTGCATAACCGGAAGGTGTCAACTCCGGAGGAGCGTAGACCCTTTTGATTGTTGCAACGTGTTTTCGACTATTTCCGAAGTTATCGACCGCGATGACGTAGACCTTGAATGAGTCTCCAGGATTGGGTGGAAGATATCGTGGACTAATCCTGAACGGTCTTTGGGCAAGAATGAAGTTCTTGTCGGGCAGGATATTGAAAATCACGTGGGAGATACCGTTTTCGTCGTAGGCATCGGCTTCAATCGTATAACCCGGAGAGAGGATATGAACTTTTGAAGGCGCGAGAACGGTCAAAGATGGGGGCATGAAGTCTTCTTTTGTCGGAAACTCAATACCCCCCTCTTCCCCATAGGTGAGGGTTGAACAGGCCAGGATCGTCAGAGCCCCAATGATTCTCTTTTTCATGATGATGTCTCTCCTCACCGAACAAAAAGGCCTTTCATACTCTATCGGCTCTTCTCTATGTAAACCTGAGACACAAAGGCCCACTCCCCAGGTCTCGAAAGGAGTGGGCCCCAACCTCGGTCAAGTTTCTCCTCTGTTGCCTCAGGGTCTACATAGGATTTCCGTGGATATTTTCATCCTAGCAAACCTTTGGATTCTGTCAAGATTTAACCTCAATTGAGGCGTTCCCCCATTTTTGAAGGGGCCTTCCGTCTCTGAGCGGCGTTGCGGAAGCGGTGGGCCTCGACTATCTTTTGCTGAAGACCTTCAGCACGACTCCCTTTCAGGGTCAGTATCGGATAAAGGCGGTCAACAGGAAAAAGCAACCGAGAACGATGGAAATGGGTTTCCAGTAACCACCGAGAAAAAAGCCGAGAGGGATGAGGATCACAGCCAGGACAATCCGAACCCCCCTCTCACGTGTTGAGACATTTGTGGCAAATGCCATGTTTACCTCCCCGCACCTAGAGGCATCGAAGCCTCATCTATGCTGCATGGACGAATCCTTCTCTTATTGTAGTCCCATGTGTGGAATAATCAACGAGATTTTGACCTATGGACGACTCTGCATCCGGTCGTCGCGTTGTGCATGTGCCTGGTCACATCGTGTGGGCGTGCCGTTTTGGCGTGATGACCGTGAAAACTGTCACTCCCAAGAGTTGACCCTTGAAACTCTAAGCTACCGAAAAGAGAAATAATCTTACGCTCAAAAAACCACTGCATCTCCTTTGCTCTCAAGATTTTGACTGATTTTTTCGATAAGAAATTAGCCGAACGTGAATGTGAAAGCCAGGGATTTCTCTATGCCCTCGTCTAGGAAAACTGGGGAGATCGCCATAACGGACGAATGTTATCGAAAATTCTTCGAGGCTCTGCGAGACGGGATCCTCATAACGACACCCTCAGGGGGTCTCCTCGAAATCAACCAGGCAGGACTGGATGCTCTGGGGTATTCCAGAAAGGCCGAATTCCTGAACATCCCCATGAGTCGGCACTACGCAAACCCGAGGGACCGGCGCCAGCTCATGGCACTTCTTGAGGAAAGAGCCCTCGTAGAGGATTTTGAAACGCGGCTGGTAAAAAANNGGGCCGTATCCGCTATTACGAGAAGATGATCAAAGACATGACAGATCGGAAGAGGTTGAGGGATCAACTCCTCGACAAGAACCGTCTCTTGGAAAAGGCTTACCGGGACCTCAAGGAGGAGAGGGACCAAATCGAAGTTCAGGCAGGAATGTTGGTCAAGGCAGTGGCCGAAGGGGAGGAGGCGAAGCGGAGGGTTGAGGAACAGAACCGCCGAATCACGGTCGAACTTGAAATGGCGGCAAAACTCCAGAGAAGTTTGCTCCCCAAAAGATACCCTCGGAGAAGGGGATTCCGTTTCGCGAGTAAATACATCCCCTCAAACCGAATCGGAGGAGACTTTTTTGACACCATCGAGTTGGAAAACGGGGCTGTAGGCGTGGTTATTGCAGATGTGTCAGGTCATGGTCCGGCCGCAGCTCTTTTGACAACAATGTTTAAGATGTCATTTCAACGGTACGCACGGGAGTTCTCATCTCCGAGCCAAGTCCTGGAGCAATTGAACAGGGAATTCTGTCATTTCATCACAACGGGTGAATACATAACGGCTTTTTATCTTATTTTGAATGCTCAGGAGAAAAAGATTGTTTATTCAAAGGCGGGTCATCCCTATCCAATCCTATACCGCAAAGATCGGAATACGCACGAGTTCCTCGATGCGGATGGATTCTTCATTGGGATGTTCCATGAGGCGGTTTTTGAAAACCGAGAGACCTCCCTGAACCGAGGAGACAGGTTGCTTCTGTATACGGACGGCGTGATCGAAGCCCGAAATCCGGTCGGTGACTCTTTTGATATGAGACACTTGGAGATTATTCTGGCCGAGGGTAATGATCTGACTTGTGATACCTTAATCGAGGAGATCTACCAACAACTGGCGAGTTTTGCCCAGAAAGAGAGCTTTGATGACGACCTCTGCATGGTTCTACTCTCGGCCGGGGAGTAGGAAAGCATATTGGAGGCGGAATGGATCAGAAAAAAATCAAATCAATCATCAATGGGATTCAAGATCTTCCCACACTGACCCTGGTGGCTCAGAAATTGCGGGACGTCATGGAAGACCCCCTTTCAAGTGCCGAAGACGCGGCAAGGGTTATCGAGGGAGATCAAAGCCTGGCAGCCAAAGTTCTCAGCCTTGTAAACTCAGCCTATTACGGCATCCCGATGGAAATTACAAAAATATCCCAGGCTGTCTCTCTCCTGGGGTTCAGGGCCACTTCTCAGCTTGCCTTGACCATATCTGTGATCAACTTGTTGGATGACAAAGAAGACGGAAAATTCAAGAGGGAGGGACTTTGGGGTCACAGTATCGGTTGTGCTGTTTGCAGTCAGACGATCGCAAAAAAGGCGGGCTACCCGAGGCCTGAAGACTGTTTTTCTGGAGGTCTTCTCCACGATATCGGAAAACTGGTCCTTGATCAGTTTCTCCATGAGGAACTCTTGGAGATTCTGGAACTCACGGAAAAAGAGGAAGTCTCATTCCTGGAGGCGGAAAGAACGCGTTTTGGCATTGATCATGCCATTATCGGTGAATGGCTGGCGAGAAAGTGGAAACTTCCCCTTCCGGTTGTCGTGTCGATCAGGCATCATCACGAGCCCCCCGAAGAACGCGAAGGCTTCTCGATGTCCCAGGACGAGGTCGTTGACATCGTTCGGCTAGCTGATGCCGTCTGTCGCCGTCAAGGAATTGGTTGGAATGGGGATAGGGTCATCCCTGAAATTGTCCCGGAACTCTGGGATCGCCTGAATTTGAAAACCGAGGACGTAGAGGAGATCTCAGAGACCGTGAAGGAGGAAGTCAATCAGTCCGAAATGTTTCAAGCTCTCACGGGAAAGTGGTCGGATCGGAAAACCGATGGTGGAAACTAGAATCTTGGTGATTGAGAAGGACTCGACCCTCCGGGGTCTATTAATAGAAGGGCTCAGAGTCAAGGGACATGCGGTCTTTCCAGTCCAGGATAGAGCGGAAGGACTTAAGGTTCTTAAGGAGGAGAAAGTCGACATCGTCCTGACCGACTTACCGCGACAAAGAGCGAGAGGGCTCGGGTTCCTGGGCCGAATCAAGGCCATTGAACCCCAGGCTAAAGTCATCGTCATGACCCGAGACGGGAGAGAGGAGACAGCCCTCGAGGCTCGAAGGGGAGGGGCATTCGATTGTCTCAAGAAATCAGTCGCTTTCTGGGAGCTCCACGAGGTGATTGAGAAAGCTCTCAGTATTCAGTACCCCGAGATCAATAAAGTATTTGTTCTTGAGGAGAGCAAACGGATCGTCATGGGTAACCAGATTGATCAGATTTGGGGAGTCATCAAACAACTTCTGATATGTGCGGGCAATGTTTGTGGAGAGGCTCGGGTCGAGGAACTCGGATTAGGCCTCTATGAGGTCATTGTGAATGCCATCGAACATGGCAACCTTGAAATCACTTTCGAAGAAAAGTGTCGAGCCATGGAGAGAAACAGCTATGACGAGCTTCTGAACGAGCGCCTCTCCAATCCAACCTATTCACGGCGACGTGTGACCATCGATTATCATATGCTTCCAGAAGAATTGCACTATACCGTCAGGGATGAGGGAAAGGGTTTTGACTGGCGAAATCCGCCTTTTTCAGACCCTTCGAACAACTTGCTCACCCCGTGTGGGAGGGGAGTCCTTCTGGCTCGGATCTATCTGGATCGTGTTGAATTCAACGAAAAGGGGAACGAAGTTCACCTGGTAAAGTACGGAGACAGAGATGAAAAAAAAGAAGAAAACACAGAAAAAAATCGTTGAAGGCAATGTTAGAGTTCTGAATCTCTGGGGGAGCTTAACTGTTTCCACGGTGGAAAGCCTCAAGAAAAGGGTGGACGAGGCTGCCCGGGAAAATGATGATGAAATCATTCTCAATTTTGAATCTGTCGAAAATGTCGACTCCTCAGGTCTCGGTGCCATCATCTCATGCTATGTCACATTGCACCGGATGAAAAAGAAACTCTCCCTGGTGAACCTCAATGAGAAAATCAAGATGATCTTTTTCTATACCCACCTCGCAAAAGTCATCGATATCTATGATAACTTGGAGGAAGTAGCTGCCTGATAAGGATAGCACAGCCTGCATTTGCCGGTTGATGACCGCGGACCACCGACAACCGGGCCCGAGGTTTAGCTTCTCGGAAAAAACCTCTGAGCAACGCCGTGCGAGGCTTTCGAAGGCCTCCAACAATGATTGCCTGTCTCACCCGGTTTCTGTTATCATCAAGATATGATTCAGAAAAAACCGTATTGGCTCAAGAAGAAGATCAATTTCAAGAGCCTTAGAGCCATGGAACGCGTCGCTAAAGAACTCCATCTCCACACTATTTGTGAGAGTGCCAGGTGTCCCAATCAAAGCGACTGCTATGGGAGAGGGACGGCCACGTTTCTGATCCTTGGAGATCGATGCACCAGAAACTGCGGCTTCTGCAACGTGACCCACGATTGGCCGCGTCCTGTCGATCCGAAGGAACCGCGTCGGGTGGCGGAGGTGGTCAGACGGCTCGGGCTTCGCTATGCTGTCATCACATCGGTGACCCGAGACGATCTGGATGATGGCGGTGCGCAGCACTTTGCCCGGACCATTAGAGCTGTAAAGGCGCTGAATCGTGAAGTCAGGGTGGAGGTCCTTGTTCCGGATTTTCTGCATGCTATTGACCGGGTCATCGAGGCCCGGCCCGACGTCATCAACCATAATCTGGAAACCGTTCCACGCCTGTACAGGCAGGTCAGACCAGGTGCTGATTATCAGAGGTCTTTAGAACTTCTGGAGAAGGCAAAGGGAGTGGAGACAGAAATCTATACAAAATCAGGGTTGATGTTAGGACTCGGCGAGACCGAAGAGGAAGTCGTAAAAGTCATGAGAGACCTGCGTCACGTCGGATGCGATATGCTGACCCTCGGCCAATATCTTGCTCCATCAAAAGCCCATCTCCCGGTTCATACCTATGTTCATCCCGAAAAATTCAAGACCTACAAGGCGATAGCGGATGACATGGGGTTCCTGTTCGTGGCGTCGGGACCATTCGTTCGGAGTTCCTATGCTGCGGAAGCCTGGCTCGGCATGAATTGAAGCCAGCCCTGTGGAGGTTATTCCTCACTTTTTTTCAACTGAATCTCGATCGCCAAATCATCACCGACCCGATTCAACTCCGTCCTCAGCTCTTCGAGTGGGGTGTCGTTGGGGACGACCATCTCAATGTCCATCGTGTAAATCGGGGTCCCCGTTTCGGCAGAGGGATGGGATCGGGTCTTCATGTCGATAATGTTGGCTTTGTAATTGGCGAGGAGGCGGCACACCTTGAAAACAATCCCGGCCTTGTCTAGACCCTCGGCCATCAGCCTGTAAGGCTCCCCTCTCATTTGCTGAGTCTCATGAATCTCTTGAACACCGAGAGGCGTGAAAAAAACGGTGAGGTTCTTTTCTTTTTCTAGTCGTTTACAGCCCGAGGCGAGTCTGTCAACGAGCTCCTCACCACTGCCAGAGAGAAGGATCAACAAGGCAAACTGATTGGCGAGTAAAGTCATGGCTGAGTCTTCCATGTTGCATCCCGTCTCATAGATCAGTTCGGCCACGTCTGCCACGATTCCGGGCCGATCTTTTCCGATGGCGGAGATGGCAAAGAAAAGTCGCATCGGTTCCTCCAAAAAGAATTCACATGGTGTCTCTTCGATTCGAATCGCAAGCTCTGACAGAAGCCCTGCTTTCTCCAAATTTAGAAGCACGAAATACGAAGCACGAAACAATTTCGAAATCGTAAATCCAAAGGCTCAAAGCTCCCTTTTGAGTTTGTGTCATTTGATGTTGAGATTTGTTTCGGATTTAGATATTCGAATTTCGGATTTATTTATCCAGAATCCTCGTCTGGGTGGGACCCCTTTTGCCCTTACCGGATTATGATAGTAGTGTGATCTCATTTTTCCAAAACTTCTCTAAATTCTTCCAGTTGCAGTCTTTCTGCGGGAAATCGGCTGATCACAACGGCCTCCTCATGGAGGGGTACCCGTTGACCCAGTGGAATCTCATCTCTGACTTTTTCCCCGGTGATGGGTCCGGCCTCGGGGAAGATGCCAAATCGAGTCCCTTCCCGGCTACTCTGTTTTTCAACAAGGGCCATCCCAATCTGAAAACCCTCCGAACCGAGGGCGCAGCTCGTGACAGTCCCAATAACCTTTTGGTTCCGGCGATTGACCACCAGGGCCCCGTTCTTGATCATCTTTACACCTTTTGAGGGGACACGGAAGCGAACAATCTCCTTAGTCGAGGCCATATGTCTCTCAAAGAGCGCTTCTCGTCCAATAAAATAGGGTTTGTGGTACTTAACGTACGGAGCAAACCCCGCCTCCATGGGAGTGATATCCAAAGGTCCAGCGAGTTCATGCCCGTGAAGGGGAAGACCAGCTTCGGTTCGCAAAGAGTCTCTGGCCCCCAGGCCCACGGGCTGGAGGCCAAAAGGTTCACCTTTCTTCAAGAGCAAGTTCCAAAATTTGGTTGCCTCTCGGGGGTGGATGAACAATTCGAACCCGATTTTTTCTCCTGTATAACCCGTCCGTGCAATCAAAAGCTTCAGCCCCGCTAAATCCATCTCAGTGAACTCCATCTTTCTGAGCCGAGCAAGCCTCTCGGAGTTGCGTGCCCTTTTTGCGAGAGAACTGAGGATGTCAAGAGAACGGGGTCCTTGAATGGCCAAGTTGATCCGTCGGTCCAGTCCTGAAGAGGGATCTTTTAAATCTCGAATGAGGACCGGTCCGGGCGCTTCGATATCAGGGTGCCTTCGATCGATCAGAAATTCCCGTGAGTGAACAGCCTTGAGCCATGCCATGTCCTCATCAGCGTTGGCAGCGTTGACAACGACCATGAAACGATCCTTGCTGCGCCGATAGAGCATGATGTCGTCGATGACGCGACCCTCGGGGTCTAGAAGATATGCGTACTGACACTCTCCATCCTTGATCCATCGAATGTAATTGCTAGTGACCAGCTCAAGAAAGGGGATTGCCATTTCTCCGGATATTTCGAAAACCCCCATGTGGGAGAGGTCAAAGAGCCCTGCTCCTTGTCGAACCGTTCGATGTTCCTCAGCGATGGAGGTGTACCATACGGGCATCTCCCACCCCGCGAAGGGGACGAATCTTCGAGTGAGTTTTTTGTGTTCATTGTAAAGAAAGCTTTGCTTCAGGGGTCCCTCTTTCCTCTCATACTGAAATTCTGGTTTCGTGTCCCGACTTCGAAAAGCATCAAAGCTCTTCTGACCCACAAAATACGGCTTGGAGAGATGGAAGGCCTCCCCACCCTTGGCCTCGAAAAAGGAGACCCCATCCCGGTCCTCGTCTTCTCTTCCGTAATGAGGGAGATTCCTTTGAGTCCTGATGAAGTCACGTAGATAGGTACCGCCGAGCCTCAGGTCCTCCCCACCCTTTTCGACGAGGCGGCGCCACATGGCGGGGGCCTTAGCCAATGGCAAAATCAAAAGAAAGGGATAGAGATCAAGGCCTTCCGGAGATCGGGAAATGATGAGTTCTCCCCCAGCGGTTCTCCCCTCCCAGAAATGGCCAGCACGAATCGTCGGGATTTCTGGTACCGCCGACTTTAAGATATGTGTGACTTCTGTGCCGCCGAGCCCAAATGTCACTCTTTGTCGTGGAGCCTCAACCTCTCTCAGATCCTCGACCACAACAGGGCCCTCAACCTTTTTGAAGACATCGGTTTCGTCGAAGAGGATATACCCATCCGAGATGCCGCGAAACCAGGCCTTAATTCTTTCGGTGTTCTGCGGGTTCGTGATCACCCAATACCGATCCCTCTCCCAACGGTCCGGGTGGAAGCGAAAGAGGTAGATGTCATCGATGATTTTCCCATGGCGATCTAAAACTGCGCTATGGCAGCACCCACCAATTCTCAGATCTTTAATATCCCTGGTCACGAGCTGTTGGAGAAAGGGGAAGGCACGATCCCCCTTCACCTCAAGAATTCCCATGTCACTGAGGTCTAGAAGAATGGCTTTCTGAGAAGCCGTCTCCCTGGCAATATCCAGGTCTTCACTTCTATCCCGATAGAAGAGTGGAAGCACCGGAGGCCCGTCCAGTGAATGGAAAGCAAAATGGGGATATCCCGTCTTTTCTGTCGTCTCTTCACATTGGCCTTTTTCGGCAAGCTGAGAGACATCTCGCTTGAGTTTTTCGAGAAGATCTAAATCGATCTTCCCTCTTGGCAAAAGCCCGGTCAGTCCGATGTATTGGAAAGGGTGGATGTTAGCGAGCGTTTCGGAGATGATTTTGGCGAGTTGATCCATCTCCGGAGCTCCCGCGCCTCGCTGGCTTAGCCAGGGTGTTCCCAGTCGAATTCCACTGGCGTCAGCCGCTGTGGCGTCCCCAGGTATGGTATTTTTGTTGACGACGATCCCACAGAGGTCGAGAATCCTCGCAGCAATTTCACCCTTCAGGGGAAATCCGTTCGGGGTTTTGATCGCCTTGAGATCGATCACCATGAGATGCGTATCGGTTCCTCCGTAGGCGAGTCGAATTCCGCATTTCTCTAGAGCGGCTGCCAAAATTTGTGCGTTTTCAACGATTCGTCTCTGAAGCTCTTTGAAAGGTTTTGTGCGAACGATGTTGAAGGCGACCGCCATTGCGGCAAATTTGTTGACATGGGGCCCCCCCTGTTCCCCGGGGAAGACTGCCGTGTCGATTTTCTGGGCCTTTTCCTCGTCGGTGGTGATGATAACGGCTCCCCGAGGTCCGCAGATCGTCTTATGCGTCGTGAAAGTGCTGACGTCAGCGATACCTACGGGGTTTGGGTAAACGCCGGCAATGGCCATTCCCGCGGTATGGGAGATATCCGCCAAAAGTATGGCTCCGACGGCATCGGCGATTTCACGGAACTTGACCCAGTCTGGGGCCCAAGGGTAGGAGGTATACCCAGCAATAATCATTTTCGGTTTCGCCTCGAGGGCGAGATTCATGATGGCTTCATAGTCGAGCCTTTCCGTCTTTCGACTGACTTCGTAAGAAACGATATTGTATCGCTTACCCGATCGATTGAACTCGCTTCCGTGGGTGAGATGCCCCCCGTGGGGTAAGGACATGCCCATCACAGTATCCCCAGGGGGGACAAAAGCTTCGTAGACGGCATTGTTCGCGGCTGCTCCAGCAAGGGGCTGAACGTTGACAAAGATATCCTCGGCTCCGACTCGGCGATTGACAAAGGAGGCAGCAATTCTTCTCTGCGCCAGTGTCTCTAAGAAATGAACGTAGTCGCATCCCTTGTAAAAGCGCCGATCGGCGTACCGACGATAATAGGCCAGTTGATGGTCAAAATCCTCGATCCGTTCCTCTGTGTCCAGGGTCATGCTTTTGGGAGGATAGCCCTCGGCGTAAATGCTTGTGAAGACCGATCCGAGGGCCTCCCGAACCGGGAGGGGACAGAGAGACTCGGACGGAATCAGAATGATTTTCCGGGCTTGCCGCTCCTCCTCACGATCGATCAGTTCTTGGATGACTGGATCGATCTCCTCCAGGGCCTTCCCGAAAACCAGATCGCCATAAACCATGTTCGTCACTTTGAAACTCCTCGTCTTGGATTCTTGGGACATCTCTTCAAAAGTGGCAGAGGAAGCGCTCACCGCGAATCAAGATTGTTTCGAAAGACCTTCCGGGGATATTCAACCCATGCCTCCTCCGTAAGTCCCCTTCCAGGAATCGTGAGGGATATCTTCCATGTCAGGCCTTAGGGAGTTCTTGGCTCGCGACCAGGCCAATTCGGCCAGGGCATAGAGTCCACCAGACACCAAGGTGTGGCCACCGAGGATGCACGGAGCATGACTCTGCCGGGCATACCGCGTAAACTGACGGACAAATGGCTCCTGAATCTGATCCGGGCGAAGAAGATCTGAGAAGAAAAAGTCTCGCCGGGTGGTACCAATGCCGAGATGCCGAAAGCAGACCCGGGAGTCCATAATCACAGCCTGTGCCTCCCTCGACAGGGCATGGAAGAATTCGCGAAGGCCCATCGTTTCCAGGGACTTTCCAACGAGAGACCAGGGGTGAATCGTCACCACTTCTTCGCGTGCGTCCATTCCTCTTCCTTCGATATGAAAGTTCACGTGGCAGGCCGTCGCTTTGTCAAAAAATGCGGCGATTTGGAGGGGGATCCGCCCAATGATCAAAATTCGTGATTCTCGATGGACCAGGGCATCCGTAACTTTGAAAAGAGGAGACAAATCAAAGGTGAGCTGAGCCAGGAAACCTGCCAGGTGGTGCCCGGGGGTTTTTTCATGGGCCTTGAGAACCATCAAGTCAACGGGTGTATCGATGTCGAATCGGCTCGTCAGGTTCGGGGGGAGCACACGGGCCTTCATCCCGGTTTCTCTCCCCAATATCCAGCCCAGGTGGTTGTCTCGGCGACATCGAGCGAGTTCATCGAGCACAGAGGTTGTGCGAAAGGCGGCAAAATCGGTGGAGTAGAAGTTGTTAACCCACAGCGTCTCCGGGAAAGCTAGAGCGGCTTGTGCTAGCCGTGCCATGTCCTCAAAGTCCATGAAAACGCCACTGCCACCACCAAGGTAGAGCAAATTCCCGATGGCATACTTCTGGATAATTGATCTTAACCTCTGCCCAAAGGGAGACGATGTGTGGTGAGAATCGGTCTCCAAAATCACCGGAAGCCCTCGAAGAAGCTTTGTCAACCTCGGAGATTCGCCCACGACAATGACACGGCCAATCTCAGAAACGTCCTGGGACCTCTCAATGAGGTCCAGGGTATTTGCCTCGTGAGCCCTGGAAACCAGCATCTCCGCGTCTGAGTCACCCCAGGACTTCATCCAGAGGATGAGTGTCGCATTGGAAGATGTCATGATTCTATTCTAAATCGCCGTAAGTGAGGCAGGGAAAGCGAGCCGCTTGCGTCTCATCCAGTCGCGTCACTTTGGTTTTTTGAGGGGCATTGATCACAATATCCGGATTTTCCTGCGACTCCCCAGCAATTGCCTCCATGGCGGCCACAAATTGATCGAGCGTTTCTTTGCTTTCGGTCTCTGTTGGCTCGATCATCAGGGCACCATGAACAATGAGCGGAAAATAAATGGTCGGTGGATGGAATCCATAGTCCATCAGGCGTTTTGCGATGTGTATGGTCTGGACGCCGAAGGCATTTTGGAGCTTGTCAGAGAAAACACATTCGTGTTTGCAGATTCGGTCGTAGGGAAGGTGGTAAGACCTCTTCAACTTGGTCCGAAGATAATTCGCATTGACAACAGCGGCCTGAGACGCCTCCTTCAGCCCCTCAGCTCCCATACTCAGGATATAAGCGTAGGCCCGCACGAGAATTCCAAAACTTCCACTAAAGGCCCGGACTTTTCCGATAGACTTCGGCCGTTCGCTTCGCAACACATACTGATCTCCTTCCTTATCGACAACCGGTATCGGAAGATAGGGAGCCAAATTCTCTCTCACCGCCACCGGTCCGGCTCCTGGTCCACCGCCTCCATGAGGCGTCGAAAAAGTTTTGTGGAGATTGAGGTGGACGACGTCAATGCCCATATCTCCAAATCGGGCAATGCCGACGAGGGCGTTCAGGTTGGCCCCGTCACAATAAACCAGTCCACCCTTGGCATGGACCACCTCGGTCAACTTGAGAATGTCCTCCTCAAAGAGACCCAGGGTATTGGGGTTTGTTAACATAAGGGCGGCCACGTCTTCATCCATTGCCTTTGCCAATACGTCGGGGCTGATGAGTCCTCGGCTGTCTGATTTTAGCGACACCGCCTGGTAATCGCAAAGAGCCGAACTTGCTGGATTGGTGCCATGAGCAGAGTCAGGAATGATAACCTTTTTTCTTGGAGAGCCCATGTCGGCATGGTAGGCCCGGATCATAAGCATGCCAGTCAACTCTCCATGGGCCCCTGCAGAAGGCTGGAGGGAGACAGCATCGAGCCCGACAATCTCGGCCAACATTGCCTGGAGTTCGTACATGAGCCTCAAAATCCCTTGGGATTTCGTATTCCCTTGGTACGGATGGGTATGGGTGAATCCTACAAGGGCCGCTAGGTCCTCGTTGACCTTGGGGTTATACTTCATCGTGCAGGAACCGAGGGGATAGAACCCGAGGTCAACAGCATAGTTCCACTGGGAGAGGCGCGTATAATGTCGGACCACATCCACCTCACTCATTTCCGGGAGACCCTGAATTTCCTGCCGAACATATCCTCCAGGGAGCAAATCTTCAGGCGGTTTCTCGGGCATATCGCTTTGAGGGAGAGAAAAGGCGATTCGTTCGGGGGCTCCTTGCTCGAAAACAAGGGGTTCGTTTAGAACCAGACCCTGGGTGCCCACCGTTTTTCCTGCCATGATCGACTCCTTCTTCATTTACGTCATGCTCCTCAAGACCCCGCACATCCGGTCAATGTCATTGCGGCTATTCATTTCAGTTGCACAAAGGAGGATGTGATTCTCCAAATTGGGGAAGAATCGCGAAAGATCCAGTCCACCAACAATTCGCTTGGCCAGGAGGGCTTTCTGAATTTCGGAAACGGTCTTTGGGCATTCGACAACAAACTCATTAAAGATGGGGACTGATGCGATTCTGAACCCCTTGATCCTGCCGATCTGTTCCCTCGTATAATCCGCGTGTTTTAGATTGACCCGCGCGAGTTCTCGGAATCCCTTCTTTCCCAGTACGGAGAGGTAGATACTCGCTCTCAGTGCACAGAGAGATTGATTGGTACAGATGTTGGACGTCGCCTTTTCCCGCCGGATATGTTGCTCTCGCGTCGCAAGTGTCAGCACATAACCTCTTTCTCCTCGGCTGTCGGTCGTCTGGCCGACCAGACGACCGGGCATTTTACGGACAAACGCTTTTTTGGTCGCGAAAATTCCCAAGAAGGGTCCCCCGAAGGAAACCGGGTTCCCGAGCGGCTGTCCTTCCCCCACCACAATGTCCGCGCCATACTCGCCTGGCGGTGCAAGAATGCCAAGGGAGATCGGCTCGATCACCGTGACGATCATCAGGGCCCCCACGTCATGTATTTTCTCCGAAATGCGTTGAAGGGTCTGGAAATTCTCGACAGTCCCAAAGACATTCGGATTCTGAATAACGAGGCAAGACGTTTCCTTTGAGATCCTCTTTTCGACAGCTTTCCAGTCGGTCTGGAAGTCTTCGGTGAAAGGGACGTCGATGACATTCGTATCTTGAGCAAGCAAATAGGTCTGGACCACCTGCCGATATTCTGGGTGGACTGTTGTCGGCATCAGGACGTCGGGCCTCCCGGGGTTGATTCTCTTTGCCATGAGGACGGCCTCCGCCAATGCGGATGCCCCGTCGTACATGGAGGCATTTGCCACCTCCATCTGTGTCAAAAGACACATGTAAGTTTGGAATTCGAAGATGGCTTGAAGCGTGCCTTGACTGATTTCTGGCTGGTAGGGTGTATAAGCCGTATAGAACTCAGATCGTCCAGCAAGGTGTGAAACCACAGAAGGTATCCAGTGGAAATAGGCACCAGCTCCGATGAAGTAGGTCGCATTGCCTCCATGGTTGTTCTTCTCGCTGAGAGTCATCAAATGTTCGTACAGCTCCTGCTCCGATACGGGACCCGGAATCCGGAGAGGCCTCTGAAGGCGCACCTCTTCCGGAATATCTGAGAACAGGTCCTCCATTGATTTCACGTGGATCTCCCGAAGCATCTCCTGACGGACCGATTTTGTGTTTGGAATATATCTCATCCCCTTCTCCACCACTTCACAAACTTCTCAGGTGCTATTGATTTTCCTCTTCGTCAACCCATTTTTCGTATGCCTCGGCCGAAAGAAGCCCATCAAGTCCGTCTGTTCCTTCAACTCTGATCATCCATCCGTCTCCATAGGGATCTTGATTGATCGGCTTTGGATCTTCCATAAGCTCCTCGTGGACTTCAGCGACTCTTCCCGAGACTGGCGCATAGAGATCGGATGCCGCCTTGACTGACTCGATCGTCCCGAAGGACTCTGCAGCCGTCACCTCCGAATCGAGGTCGGGCAGTTCAATATAGACGATATCACCGAGTTTTTGTTGGGCATAATCCGTAATGCCCACGGTGACAAGATTACCCTCGATTCTGGCCCATTCGTGATCCTTCGTATATTTGAGATCTCTCGGAATGTTCATGCGCTCCTCCTTCATCCAGTTTCTCAGCCAAGCTGACTTCACGAAACTGAATGCGAAAAACCTTCTCAAAGTGTCTGCAAATCAGCCTCCGCAAGGTATCGCGATCGATACCCTTTCCGAGAATTTCTTCGATCGATGTCATCTCAACCCCGGGGAGCCCGCAGGGCGTGATGAATCGAAAATGGTCCATATTGGGAGCCCAATTGAGCGCAAACCCATGAAAGGATATCCACCTCCGGATGGCGAGGCCGATAGACGCTATTTTCTTGTCACGAACCCACACTCCTCGATTGATAGCCTTACGACGAGCCTTAATCCCCACGTCCCTACAGACCCGAATAAGGACCTCCTCTATGGAGAAGACAAAGCGGGAGAGATCCTTTCCATAATTTGCCAGCGTGAAGACTGGATAACCTACAATTTGGCCTGGACCGTGGTAAGTGACGTCTCCTCCTCTTTCGACATGAACCACATCGATCATCTCTCGCTGAAGGATGTCTTTGGGCACCAAAATATTCTCCTCTTTGCCCCTCCGGCCCAAGGTGATGACGGGCGGATGCTCAAGGAGAAGCAGCGTATCAGGGAAGTCACCTTCCATCTTTGCCGAAAGGATCCGTCTCTGGAGGTTCAGCGCCTCCTGATAATGGAGAGAGGGATAATCAGTCAAGTAGACTTCTCGCCCGGACATCCCAAGCCTCTAACCTTTTAGAGTATTTATCCGTAAAGTGGTCTCGGGCATGGAGTTTCCGCAAGGTCAGAAAACTCATCGCTTGCAACGATTGACACCCCGCACACAAGGCCGTGCCCAGGCCAATCAGATCCTGAACGTCAGAGACCCTTCGGCAGATGTCTGACGTTTCGGCGTTACAAAATAGTCTCCTAGCGACGCTCTTTCACATACCGAACGATGGCCTTGAACTGGCTTTCTCCGTCGAGGCCCGCTTCTCCCAGCACCTTGTGCGCTTGTCCGCTTCCAAGATAGTGGCCCTTTTGGAAAGCGTGAAGTGTCATCAGACGGCCACGATCAGAACGGATCCAGCGGTACATCGTTGGCAGTGTGAAGCCCGTGATACCCATTGCTTCCTGGGCACGCGCTTTTGGAAATATTTTTTCCTGTTTAGACGGGGGCAAGAGATCGAAGAGTTCGGCACTCGCGACATAATAGACATTGAGGTCGATACCTTCCTTCTTCAACAGTGGCAACGTTTCTTCGACGAATGCGTAGCCAACCTCGCTGCCTTGAAGTACGACCGTTTTGTCCCCATTTCCCTCTGCCCTCCGGAGTAGATAGAGTCCAGAGGCAGCATCAGTGGCTGGTGCGAGGCCTAAGGCCTTCCGATCAATGATTTTTTCGCTTGGTCGAGTGACAAAGGGCGCGATCAACGCTGGCCGTTTAGCCAAAGCCACCGAGATGAGTGTCCAAATCTCCTGGGGATCCCAAGGCGTGAGCGTGATCATTGTGCCACGCGGAAAGTTCTCCTGTAGAATTTGAAGGGGTTGGGGATCGGCATGCGTTGGTCCGTCCTCGCCTGTCTTTACCCCCGCATGGGCACAGACGAGGATGAGAGTGCGGAAAGGCTCCTTCGCGATGGTCTGCCGAGCCTGATTGCCAATTGCGTGGAGCCTCGCAGCGATGTGACCGAGCGGAGCGATGAAGGCGGCGTATGACGAACCGACGCCGATGTGATGTCCGAAGGTAGAAATGCCGGAAAGGATACCCGAAATAGCGTCTTCACAGATACCTCCAATCGATAGAAGCCGAGCTCCCGGGTTAGTCTCAGCATTGTAGTATCCTTCAGGGAAACCCTCGGCGATCGCATTGACACTTGTCGAGCCGAGCAAATCGGCAGCTGCCGAAAATATAGCGCCATTGCTGGCCTTGTTGTAATAGCCAAGCACACGGCCCAGCTGTCCTCTTAAGGTCGTCGTTTTGCCAGGAGCCAGCGTCAAATCCTCCGGGATGGTGCCACTAGACTGGGCGGCAACATTGAAAATAGAATCGATTGATGGCCCCTTGTCACGTGGTTTGCGGTTCCGACTGTTGAGGCGATCCTTGGCAACAAGAAGTCTACGAGCGAGAGCATCAACGACTTGGCGATTTTCCTCCATCGCCTTCCGGGCGACCATCAGAGAATCCCAGAAACACTCCTCTACGATGTCTGTTACTTTGGCCCCCTCGCAGCGCTGACCAGTGGTCTCGCACCGAGGGAGCATAGCCCCTGTTAGATCGAGGAGGGGTTTGGCTGCCTGGTAGAAACCATCGGCGCAGAGAGTGTGTCCGGCGCCGTGGGACGCCTTTCCCTCGATGCCATATTGCCAGCCCTTGGTTGTTCGATAGATAATCGCCGAGGGCTGAGCGTTTTGTATCGTAGCGGCACTTCGCTGAGCGGCGATAATCTGTTGGAAGTTCCTCCCTTCTGGAACTAGGATGACGTTCCAGTCATGAAGATAGGCGAGTTCCATCGGAGTCCACTGAACATAATCGCCGGGCACATTGCCCTCTCGGCAGACGTGGTTGGTGTCGATCGATGCCTGGTTCCAGTCGACATGGACAACGGCGTTTCTCAGGGAGGCCGTGCCGGCGGCAGCCATGGCCTCACTAACACGGCCCGGTGTCATACCCCCTTCGCCCTCCACAACATTGACGCGAGGTGGATCCCCGCCGTAGTAGTCCAAAGCACCAAAGGCCAGTCCAAGGGAACTGGCAAACCCAACTCCTGACGCACCCGTGGAAAGGCGTATAAACGGTGTGGCCGGCGTGGGGTGGCCGTCGAGTGCCTTCGCTTCAAATTCAAGAAAAAGTGGCGTCTTCGTAATAGGGTTTCGGCGAAAACCGAGAAGATCCTCCAGTCGAAGCTGGTAACGCTTATCTCTGGGCAGAAGTTCGGGAGCCGCGATGCGCATCACCTCGTTACGGAGCGCCCACATCGTATAGAGCCCCAATGCCTTGTGACCTGCGGCATACGAAATAACGTCCGCATCTTCACGGTCAGGGTTCGATACATCATAGTCCAGAGTATCGAAAACGATGCCGGCAACGAACCGACCGGAAGATATCGACCCGCCTGGATGTCCAGAGGTGGGAACATAATTGAAGAGTAGCGCACATAGGGACCGGTATATCGTGTCAAGCATTTCAAAATGGTTTACCTCATCCACTGAGAGTGGTTCCCCTGTAGCTCTTATCTCTTCGCTTATATCGGTATAGCTTCCCCGCCTCGGTCCAAACGCTAGCGACATGATTTGCCCCTTTCAGCTCTTATTGCCTTTTCGTCTGACAATTCACAAACTCTCATTCCACTCTCCGTCTCGTTCAGGTCACGTAAAAGATGAGAGAATTGTATGCTTGAGAAGGGCGCACGTCATGCAGAGATCCTTCTCAATACAGATGGTCTCCCTGTGCCATGAAACGCTCAAATCCCGCCTTGTTTTTCGATGCGGTTTCGATCCTTCGAACCCCTTCTTTGAGGGACTCCATATCTGTGGCTGTAGAGAGCCTCAGGTAGTGTTTGCCTTCGCTTCCAATGACACCAAAAGAACGTCGGTCCATTGTTGCCACTCCGTGATGGTACAGGGCGAACATCTGAAATAGGGTAGATGGGCTTGTCCTGCGTTTTGTCTCGGTGGGAAGCTTCTCATAGGCCTCGATGATGCCGAGATTTTTGCAAATCCCTCCAATGTTCGGAAAAACGTAGAAGGCCCCCTCGGGCTTGTTGCAGTGGATGCCATCGATCCGATTGAGGCCTTCCACCACAACATCTCTCCTTTTCTCAAATTCATCGACCATGGCCGCTATAATGCGTTTATTCCTCTCATTTTCAAGGGCTTCCCTCCCCGCTTCCTGAATGAAAGGAGGTGTGCAGGAGATAATGTTGATGTTGAGCTGCCGAAATATCATAGCCTCCTCGACCGTTGGCAGGACCGCATAACCCAGACGCCAACCGGTCATCGCGTAAGACTTGGAATGACCACTGTCGAGAATTGTGTTTTCGGTCATTCCTGGAATGGAGAGAATGCTTTCGTGTTCCTTTCCTTCGAAAATAATATCCTCGTATACCTCATCAGAATAGATCCTGATGCTTGGGTCAGCCCTGTCCTTGACTACGGTCGCAATATCACTCAGATCGTCCGCCGTGAGAACGCCGCCCGTGGGGTTGGAAGGGGAGTTGATGATCAAGACTTTTGTCTTCGGGGTGACAAGCCGTTCTAGGTCGGCGGCATCAAAACGGAACCCCCTCTCTTCCTCCAGATGCAGGGGAACTGGTACTGCGCCAACAAAGGTCACCCATGACTCATAGATCGGAAAGCCGGGACTGGGGTAGATCACCTCGTCGCCTGGGTTTACATAGGTCATCATGGTGTAGGAAATCGGGGGCTTGGCGCCAGTGGTAACAACAATCTGTTGCGGATCAACCTGGACACCCCGGGTTTCCGAGATGTGGTGGGCAATCGTTTTCCGCAGTGGCAAGATGCCCTGAGGGTCTGTATAGTGGGAGTTTCCAGCCCTGATGTTTTTGATGGCAACCTCGTTGATGTTTTCCGCACTGTTGAAATCCGGCTCCCCCAGGTTGAGCTTGATGACTTTCATACCCGTCTTCTCACACCGCCGGATATCATCGCCGATCTTGAATGCGTTTTCTGTTCCAAGGCTTGCCACACGGTCAGCATAAATATTCATCTTGCCACCCTCCCATCTAAACTGGGCCGAAAAGTGGCCCAAAAAAACAGGAGCAGAATCTTCTTCTGCTCCTGTCTCTCTTACCTGAGAGATTACCCATTCAAGGGCTTACCCCTTCGGTGCCCAAGCCCATCACTTGGAACTTTCCAGGAGACCTACGAGCCCCAGTCCTTTTGCCTGAGAGTTTCAGCCTCCTTCAGCCTTGCCCCTTCGGCGCCCGCTTCGTTCGTGCGGGTCTCTCCTGGTGGCTCTGATCCGAGAAGACAATTGTGTTCTCACTCCTTAGCAGATATCGTGGATCATGTCAAGGGTCTTTCTCTGTGGACTTCCCTGGATGTTCTCGGGGACACCGATTCGAGGGTTCAAAACCACTCGCAGAGATCCTGATAAACAGGAGATCTCGTTCTCAAATCAACAAACTCCTGTCTTCTCTCGGATCGCATGTTTATGCTCCGGAGTACGATGAATTGACCGCTCTTAAGGTTTTCTGTTAATTTAGGCCAGGAGTGGAGATGCGATTCGATCGAATTGTTCCATGGGTAATCGTTTTGTATCTTGCCGTGCTCATTCCCGTTTCGGCCCTTGGAGAGGCTGAATACTTAAAAATCACGGCGAATGGCGTGAATATTCGAAGTGGTCCTAAGACGTCGTTCCCGATTGTTGCAAAAGCCTGGGAAGGCGACCTTTTCGAGTTCCACGGCAAGGAAGGGCAATGGTATAAAGTCAGAATGTTCTCTGTAAGCTGGCGCTACATTCACAAGTCACTCGGGCAGGTCGCACCGTATTCCGTCTCTATACCGAAGAAACTATCCACGCGTCGCAAGATTTTCCGAGCCTTTGTGGAGGCGGAGGATCGTGCTGAGAGAAAAGCAGACGAAATCTATCCTCTAGAGAATAAATGGGGCCGTCCGATTCCTGGGAATGTGGAAAAGAACATCGACTTTATGTGGTTACTGAGTGATCGATACAAGTTGGAGGTCGCGCACAGATTCCGTGTCCAACCGTCGATTCATGATGCCATCATAAGCGAAGGGATTGAAAAAGGTTGGTAGAGAACGAAAAGAAGAGGTCGGCAACCTATTCGCCCGTGAGCGTTGCCAGATAAGGAGCACCGAGTTTTTCTATATGATCCTTCAGGTTCTCGAAGATGTTAAGATGCTCCTCTTCCTCTCCGAGGAGCTTCTCAAATAGGCGTTTTGAAATTTGGTCTTTCTCCTCACTACAGACCACAGCTGCTTCGTTGTACATCTTCACAGCTTGTTGCTCCAAGGCAATGTCCGTCGACAACATCTCTCCAATCTCTTGGCCTTTCTTTATGCCAGCGTCCGGCTTTGTGGTAGGTTCTCCCCTAAGATATAGGATTCTTTCCGCGAGATCTTCGGCGTGTTTCATCTCCTGAATCGCAATCTCCTTCATCTGTGAGGCTAGCTTACCGAAGTCACGATCCTCGAGCTCATAATGCTGGGCCATGTACTGTGTGATGGCTGTCAGTTCTCTTGCCCGCGCAGCGTTTAGCAGATCAATCACCTTTTGACTCATTCCTTCTCCTTTCCTCAATTTCGGATTTCGGGCAGCGTTCCAGCCAAGCGTCTCGTCTCTGTCTCCTAGATCCAAACATAGCACCCCCAAAAAAGGGTGTCAATAGAGCGCGTTTTCTGGCCTGGAAGTAAGGTCGAATGGGCCCCTCTCTTGGCTCATGGGATCTGGAATCTGCCCAGGTCGAGGGCTGGACGGTGGAACCCTCAAGAAATCTCTTCAGATCTCCGGGAACAATAGGGTCAGTGTCTCGCCTCCCTCATGCGTGTCAAATTCCACTCCCAGCTCGATTCGGTCGTTTCGAATTCCAAGGGACAACGGCTCGGAACCCTCACCGGACTCCAGATGGGTAATAGATCGCATGACGCTAAAGATATGGTCTGTTAAGGCCGGCGATGGGGCTGGGAGCTTATATTTCCCTGCTGCTTCAACGTTTAGTTGTATTTCTCCCTTTCGGGATTTCACGAGTGAGAGCTTCTTGGCGTTTTCTCGGATGCCGCGGAAGATCGCTATGCCGAGAAACTTGAGAGCCACCTCTTCAGGATCTCCCGTGATGTCCGAGGAGATCCCCTCTTTGCTGATGAGATCGAGTTCCTTTCTGGGATCGGTTTCGAGATAGCAATCGCAGTATTCTTGAAGACGAAGATGCAAACT
>JABAOD010000412.1_pt2 | contig 28503 bp, 32 predicted proteins | sample 7062151 | NCBI WGS metagenome assembly JABAOD01 (sample SAMN14538626, study PRJNA623070) | marine sediment metagenome | biome: marine biome [ENVO:00000428]; feature: marine pelagic biome [ENVO:01000023]; material: deep marine sediment [ENVO:00002113] | place: India: Gulf of Khambhat ... | reverse complement strand
TGTTCCGATATGAAGTCCATGTACTTCTGGACAGGGAACTTGTCAATCTCCTTCCCATTGGGGTCCACAACACGAATCTTGCCGTCGTAGAAGTTGACATGGTTGTCGTCGTCCACCAGGCCCATGTAGTGAGTGCGATGAGTGTAGGCGTCAGAGGTGATGGCCTTCACGTAGTCATCGTTCCCGAGGACCACGTCCTCTAGGAGGTCGTGACAGAAGAGAGCGAACTTCAAACCACGGTCGGCTATCACCTTGAACCGATCGCGGGCCTCCTCCGTTACGCCCTTGGCGACTCCGCCTGGCAACCCGTAGACGGGGTGAATGACCTTGCCTCCGAGTTCCGTGATGATACCCCGGAGGTCCTTCCGCATGGCGATGACCCTCTTCCCTATCTCCAGGCCCACCTTCTGAATCACGCCCAAGACGTTCCGCTCCGCCTTTTGCGCAGTTGGCCCAACAACGAAGTCCGGACCTCCCAGGAAGAATAGGTGTAGGGAGTGATCCTCCAGCATGAAGATGCTGTAGATCATCTCCCGGATCTTCCTCGCCGTCTCGGGCGGTTTCACGTTGAATAGGTCGTCCAGAGCCTTTGTGGCGGCGGTGTGGTGGGCCGTTGGGCAGACCCCACAGATGCGGGAGGTTATCTGCGGGGCGTCTTCCACCTGTCGACCTACGAGGAACTTCTCGAAACCTCGAAGCTCAGGAATCTGGAAGTATGCCCGAGATACATTGCCCTTGGCGTCAAGGAATATCGAGATCTTGCCGTGACCCTCCAAGCGGGTGATGGGGTTCACGGTTACTTGCCTAGCCACCTAGCTTCACCTCCCTTTTCGCGGTCAGAGGAAGACGAGCTAGGGAGTACCTGTAGAAGACCCCCAGAGGATCGGGCAGCTTCTCGAAGATCTGGAGCAGCTCCTCCTCGTCGTCGCTTTGGACTATGGACGACAGGAAGGAGATGCCCTTCGCCCCCTGGTCCATAACCTCATCCACCGGTCCGAAACATCCTGTGCACGGCATGTAGCCCTTCACACAGAGGGCGTCACACCCTCCACGTGTCACGGGGCCGAGGCAGAGCAGACCTTGGGCGAGGAGGCACGTCTCGGGGTCGACCTCCGCCTCGTGAACTCGCTTGATCTCCGAGACAAGAAGCTTCTCGGGCTTGGAGTCGTTCAAGGGGCACTCGTAGCAGAGGGCGCGGTCTCCCGCCAGGACCGTTCCCGGCGGTGGAAGCTTCCCGCTCAGGAGCGCGGTCACCGCGTTCGCCACAACGTTGGGCGTGGGAGCGCAGCCCGGAACGTAGTAGTCCACCTTGATGACCTCGTCCAGTGCCTTCACCTGGTTCCAGAACTCCGGGAGCTGCACGAATCCCTCGAACGTCTCGAATTTCACCAGGGGCTCCTGTCCATCTCCCTCCTCCACGGTCGGCCCAGTGTGGTAGTAGTAGTCGAATATCGCATCCCTGTTCCATTGGTTCGCTAGGCCTGGAACGCCACCGAGGTGAGCGCAGGCACCGAAGGCGAAGACTAACTTGGACTTCTTCCGGAGGAGCTTGGCCATCTCCTCGTGTTCCGACAGTCGGATGGCGCCATTGATGAAGCTCGCAGCGATGCTTCCGTCTTTCATAGCCTCGACGTCGTCCACCTTGAAATCCAAGGCCACGGGCCAGAAGACGATGTCCACGGCCTCCACCACGTCGAGTATCTGCTCTGCCAGGTCTACGATAGCCTCCTCACAGCCGCCGCACGAGGCGCACCAGTAGAAAGCCACCTTGGGCTTCTCCGCCATCCTACTCACCTCCGTCCTCCCTCAGCGGGCCAAGGTCCCGGATGCGCTCAGTGACTTCGTCCGCCACTCGGCGAAATTTCTCAGGCTCAGAGGCGGATATCCACTCCAGACGGAGGCGCTCAGGGCTGATACCCAATTGGGGCAGTAGCCTCTGCAGGAGCAGAAACCTCCGTAGAGCCTTGTAGTTCCCTTCGCGGTAGCGACAGTCCCCTGGGTGGCAGCCGCACATGAGGACACCATCGGCTCCCCGCCGGAAGGCCGCGAGCACGAACTGGGGATCGATTCGACCGGAGCACATGGTCCGGATGAGCTTCACGTTGGGCGCGTATCTGGCCCTCGCCACACCCGCCGCATCCGCGGCGATGTATGTACACCAGTTGCACACGAAGGCGATGATCTTAGGCTCGAATACCTCCAGCCTCTTGTTCACCTGCATCATGCCAGCAACCCCCCAATCTCATCCATGATCTGCTCATCCTCGAACAGCTTCTGCCCGATGGCGGCGCTCGGACAAGCGGCTACACAAACGCCACACCCCTTGCAGAGGGCCTCGCTGATGATAGCCACCTTCTTCTCCGCGTCGAACTCGATGGCGGTGTATGGGCAGAGGGGGATGCACACCTGACAGCCAGAACACATGGAGCCCTCGACGTAGGCTAGGTTGGGTTCCAGCGTGATGAAGCCCTTTGAGGTAAGGGCAATGGCCTCTGCGGCGGCAGCCTCCGCCTGAACCACAGTCTCGGGAATATCCTTCGGTCCTTGACAGGCGCCGGCGATGTAAATCCCATCGTTAATGGTGGCCACCGGCGCTAGCTTGGGATGCCTTTCGAGGAAGAAGCCCTCAGTAGAACATCCGAGGTTGAGCATCCGGCGCACCTCCTCCTTGTCTTTCTGAGGCTCCATGGCTGTGCTGAGGATGACCATGTCCACGGGAACCCTTCGGATTACTCCCAGTAGGGTGTCCTCAGCCACCACCACGAGCTTGCCGTTCTCTTCAGGCGTCTGGGTCATGGTGGTCACCTCTGCCACCTTCCCGCGGATGAAGTGGACGCCCTCGGAGAGTAGCCGCTTGTAGAACTCCTCGTACGCCTTCCCTGGGGCCCGGATGTCGATGTAGAAGTTGTAGATCTCCGCCCCGGTCCTCTCCCTGATCAAGTGAGCATACTTCAGGGAGTACATACAGCAGACCTTGGAACAGTAGGCGTTGTAGTTCTCGTCCCTGGAGCCGACACAGTGGACGATGGCCACCGACGTCGGCTTACGACCGTCCCGAAGGACGATATCACCGCCCGTCGGCCCGTTGGAGGAGGCGAGACGCTCAATCTCGAGCCCATTGTAGACATCGGGGAACCTACCGTACCCATATGCCCGGATCTTGGAGGCGTCGAAGAGGTCGAAGCCCGTGGACACCACGATGGTGCCCACGTCGTAATCCTCAATGACCTCCTCCTGGTCGAAACGAATAGCATCTCGGTCGCCGCAGGCGTCTACGCAGGTCTTCTTGCAGTTATGGGAGATGAACTCGATGCAGGTCTCGGGGTCGATGACCGCCACGAGGGGAACCGCCTGAGGGAAGGGGATGTATATCGGCTTCCTCCTTCCGATGCCGACGTCGAACTCGCTGGGGAACTTGGCGGTCTTGTACACGCACTGTTCGATGCACTCGAAGCACCCCACACAGGCCTCCTCGTCAACGTAGCGTGGCTTCCTGCGGACCTTGACCTTGAAGTTGCCAACGTAGCCATCCACCTCGACGAGCTCGGAGTAGGAGAGCAGCTTGATGTTGGGATGGTTCTTCACCTGCGTCATCTTCGGCGTCAGAATGCAGGCCGAGCAGTCCAGGGTGGGGAAGGTCTTGTCGAACCGCGCCATGTTACCGCCGATGGAAGGGTCCCTCTCCACCAAGTAGACCTGACGACCGGCGTCCGCAGCAGTGAGGGCGGCTTGGATGCCGGCGATGCCCCCGCCAATGACGAGGACCTCGTCTCTCACGGGCACCTCCTTGCGCTCCAGGGGGGTGTGCCTCACCACGCGCCGAATGCCTGCGGATAGGAGGGACTTGGCCTTTTCCGTCGCCTGCTCGCGGTCCTCGGTGACCCAGGACACGTGCTCCCGGATGTTCACCATGTGGACGAGGAAGGGGTTGGTTCCGGCCTGCTCCGCGGCACCGCGGAAGGTGGCCTCGTGGAGGAGGGGAGAGCAGGAGGCCACTACCACCCTGTTGACCTTACCCTGTCTCAGGTCCTCCTTCACAAGATCCTGTCCCGGTGAGGAGCACATGAACTTGTACTCTCGGGCGACGGTCACGTGGGCCAGGCCCTTGGCATACTCCACCAGGGCCGGCACGTCGACCACGCCCGCTATGTTGAAACCACAGTCACACACGTACACCCCGACTCTGGGCTCATCGTTCGTCATAGCGCTTCCCCCACTAGCTCGATGAGGTCCACAACTTTGAGGGAGTCCTCCAGTCCTACCGTCTTCACGGCATCGAGGAACATGACGTAATCCTTCGGGCACGCCACTACCAAAGTGTCCACACCATCGATGCTGGCGGCCTCCTTGACACGCATCTCGGCGGGCCTCTCTCTCTGCCCCGGCACCTCGGACATCCAGATCCTTCCCCCGCCAGCGGCGCAGCAGAAGCTGTTGGCCCTGCATCGAGGCATCTCCACCAGATCGGCCCCCAGGGCCCTCAGGACGTTTCGTGGAGCGTTGTATACGCCGTTGTACCGTCCGAGGTAGCATGGATCGTGGTATGTCACCCGACGGTTGAGCTTCCGAGAGATCTTCAAGCGGCCCGACTGTATGCACTCGTCCAAGAGTTCCGTGTAGTGCAGTATCCGACCGCCGTTCAGCCTCGGATACTCGTTCTTCAGGGTGTTGTAGGTGTGGGGGTCGGTGGTGACGATATCGCGGTACTTGCAGTTCTTGAGCTTCTCGACGTTGTCCTCTCTGAGCATCTCGAAGAGGCCCTCCTCCCCAACGCGGCGGGCGTCATTCCCGGAGTTTGTCTCCCCGTCGTGCAGGATGCCGTAGTCCAGCTCCATAGTCGAAAAGACCTTCCCCACCTGGGCTGTCACGTCCTGGAGGCGGTTGTCGTAAGAGGCGTAGTCGCCGACGTACCAGAGGTACTCAACCTCCGTCTCCCGGGCGTCCCTGACGGGAACTTCCAGCTTCTCCGTCCAGTCAGCCCTGCTCCTCGGTCCTATACCGAGGGAGTTTCCGTACCTGCCCAGGCTCACCAGGGCTGCCTGGAGGTTCTTATCGAAGTATCCCTGCTCCACCAGGTAGCGGCGCATCTCCACGATGAGAGGTACGTGCTCTATCTGCAGCGGGCAGGCTTCCATGCAGGCAATGCAGGTGCCGCAGGCCCAGAGGGTCTCCTGAGGGAACTCATTACCGGCCACAGGCTTTGGCGTGGACGGACCCATCCCCTTGAAGCTGGCATATAGCTCCAAGATCAGCTTCCTTGGAGAGATGGGGAGGCCACTGAGGTAGGCGGGACAGACATCTTCACAGCGTCCACACCGTATGCACGCGTCTAGGTGAACCAACTGAACCCAAGAGAAGTCCGATACCTTGCTCAGCCCCGAGGGCTCCAACGAAGCGGGGGCCTCCAGGCGACGGGCCGCCAGATCGTCGGAGAACATCAAGCTGCCGAAGCCGGCCAGTATGTGGAAGGCTTTGGAGAACGGGATGTACGCAATGAAGGCCAGGGCTCCAATGGCGTGGACCCACCAGAGACTCAGGTGGAGGTCCCACGCAGCGGTGGTGCTCGTGCCAGCGGCCCCTACCAAGGCGGCGATGCCGACGCCGAGGGGCGACCACTCCTGGGCGAAACTGGTGCCATCGATGTATATGCGGAAGCCCTCAGCTATGAAGCCCGTCAGTCCCACGATGACCAGGAGGCTCAGGAATAGCCAGTCTCCGAAGATGACCTGGCCGAGGGAGGCGCCTTTGGGCACGGCGTCCGCCTCGTATCCGAGGCGCGGGGCCCTGTGGAAGGCCCTGCGCACAATCATCATCCCCAGCCCGACGAGGAAGAGGATGCCGAAGATGTCCAGGAAGAGGGAGTAGACTAGGTAGGTGGTCCCGCGGAGGAAGGAAAAGTTGAAGAAGAGCTTGGTGACGTCCTCGTCTATGGTGAGGATGACGGTCCCGATGAACAGGACGATGAAGCCCCAGAGGATGAGGTCGTGGGCGATACCGGCGTAGGTATCCCCCTTCCATATGCGGGAGCGAAATAGGGTGAGCTTCCTCAGAGCGTCCACGAACCTGCCCAGAAGGCGGTTCCAGCGACCCGACTCCCGGGCCTTCAGGTATCGCCTCGCCCGGAGCCAGATTCCGAGAATGAAGAGTGCAGCGGACAGCGTGGCCAAGCCATAGAAGGTAATCTTTACCCATCCGGGGAAGGCATCGAACACCACCCTCCCCGCTTCCGTCGCCATCATCCACCTCGCACGGCTTTCAGCCTTTCAACGAGGGGGGGCACGACGTCGAAGAGGTCCGCCACTGACCCGTAGTGAGCGACGTCGAAGATGGGGGCCGATTTGTCCTGGTTTACTGCGATTATCAGCTCCGAGTTCTTCATTCCCTCTACATGCTCTGGTGCGCCGCTGACACCGAGGGCAAGGTAGAGGCGGGGCTTCACCGTCAAACCCGACCTGCCGACCTGGCGCGACCTGGGGAGCCACTCCTGGTCGATGAGGGGCCTCGTCCCGCAGACGGCCCCGCCCAAGGCCTCCGCTAGCTCCTCAATCATCCCCAAGCTGTCCTGGCTCCCTATGCCACGCCCGGCGGCCACAAGGATGGGGACCTTCGAGATGTCGACCCCCACGACCTCGGGCTCGATGTACCCCTTGAACTGTATCCGGGAGGGTTCCAAGGCCACGTGGGGCTCCACGACCTGCACCGCGGGAAGCTCTTTCCGCATCCCCTGCTCCTTCGGGTAGTTGCCAGGGGATAGGAGGACTATGCCCATCCCGTCGGAGATTTCGCAACGAGAGACGATCTTCCCCCCGTAGATCTTGCTCTCCACGACGAACGTGCCGTCTTCAGCGACCACGCGGGAGGCGTTCCCAACCACCTTCGCGCCCAGGGAGACCGAGAGGGCTCCCGTCAGGTCCATCCCCGAACTCGTGTTGCCTACGAGGAGGAGGGCCGGTGACAGTTCCTCGAGGGCGGGCAATAGCGCCTTGACGCTCGTGTCAGGGTCGAACTCTGCCATCAGCTTATGGCGGATGATTTGAAGCTTGTCTGCTGCCAGGGGCAGGGCCTTGAAGGGCTCAGTCTTCTCGGTAAGGATGAGGCAGTGGAGCTCGGACTTGGTGGTGTCAGAGAGCCTCCGACCACACGCGAGAAGCTCCAGAGAAACGTCTGCCAGCTCCCCCTTCCGATGTTCAGCGATGACCGCGATGGAGGCCGGACTCAAAGGACACCACGCTCCCTTAGAATAGACACGAGACGGTCGGTGATCTCATCCGGGCTTCCCGCAACGATCTCCGCCTTCGACACTTCAGGCTTCACCATCTGCATGATCTTCACGCCGCTTTCTGCCTCCGGCGGCGACGAGACCTCCTGCGGGGTCAGGGTTCTCATGACCACCCTGACCTTGCTGACGGGAACGTACCTCGGGGGCTTCTCCGCGGATCCGATTCCGATGATGGCAGGCAGGGCTACTTCCATCACGGCGAGGAGACCACCGGGATATTCCTTTTCCACCACCGCCTTGGAGGCGCCAGACTCAATGGTGACCCTCGAGACAGAGCCGGTATAGGGCAGATCAAGGTGTGCGGCTAGGAGCCCTCCCAGGCTACCATCAAGGTCGTCGACGGCCATGACGCCCGTCAGTACCAGATCGCATTCCATCTCCCTGAGCGACGAGACCAGAAGGGAGGCCAACCTGTGGTTGTCCCTCCACCTTCCGAAGTCGGACGTAAGCTTCACTCCCTCATCCGCTCCCTTCGCAAGTGCCGATGCAAGGGCGTTGTCCGCCTCCTCGGCCCCCACGACGATCACAGTGACTTTTGCCTGAACTCGCTCCTTGAGAATCAGGGCCTGCTCCAGGGCATGCTCGTCTAACTCGCTGGTGATGTATCTGATGCTCTGCTCCTCGAGGGACAGCCCGTCGGGAGCCAATTCCAACTCTTCCACGACATCGGGGACCATTCGCTGGACTACAACGACGTGCAATCTCCTACCTCCCGTTGAGACCCGCGGACTCCGCCAACAGGTCAATTATCTCCTTGACCGCCAACTTTCCTTCGAGGCCAGCCACCTTGATGGCGTCCTGGAACCTTGAGATCTCCAGGGGGCACGCCACGGCAAGCACGTCGGCCCCGGTTCTGGCGGCCTCCTGAACCCTGACGACGGGGAGCTTTTCCCGCGTGTGCTCCCAGATGAAGCTGTCCAACCAGACTCCTCCGCCGCCGCCCCCACAGCAGACGCTGTCCTCCATGATCCGCTTCATCTCCACGAGCTTGACTCCCGGGATACTCTCGAGGAGGACTCGCGGCGCAGTGTACTCACCGTTCCTGCGGCCTAGGTAACAGGGGTCATGATAAGTCACCTTGAGGCCGAGCTCCTTCTTCATGAGCTTCTCCAGTTCGGGCAACCTCTCCTCGAAAAACTGGGTGTAGTGCTGGACCTTGTAGGTCCCACCGTGCAGCGGATATTCGTTTTTGAAGGCGTTGTACGCGTGAGGATCGGTGACAAGAATCTCGTCGAACTCCCGTTGAGAGAGGTGTTCGAGGTTGTGCTCCATTAGCATCTCGAAGAGACCGATCTCGCCTCCGAGCCTCCTCGTATCACCCGTGCAGTGCTCGTCGCGCCCAAGGATGCCAAAACTGACGCCCATGGCGTTGAGAAGTCGTGCGAAGGCTTGGGTCGTCGGTATGTTGGTTGCGTAGTATGACGGGAAACACTCGACGAACCACAGTATATCGGCCCTGTCCCCTTTCTTCAGGATTGGGACGTCCACACCCGCATTCTCTTTCCATGCGTCTCTCTTTCGGGGGGATTCGCCGAAGGGGTTACCGTATCGAGCGGAGTTCTCGAAGGCCCTCTGCAGCTCCTCGGGGACGCCGCCACCCCTTACCAGAACCTCCTCCCGGAGGGAAGGAATGAGCCTGTCCGTCAGAGGGACCCTACTAGGGCACCTCAGGCTACAGTTGTAGCAGGCCACGCAGAGCCATATGGCAGAGCTGCGGAGCACATCATCGATTCGGCCCGCCCGTAGGGCACCCAACATTCTCCTGGGTGGAAAGTCCATGGCATACCCGTGGGGGCAGGCGCCCGTGCAGAGGCCGCACTGGATGCAGTTCAGAATTCGCTGGCCCTCGGCCGTTTCTGAGAGGTGTCTGAGAAAGAGTTCCCCGGCCGTTGGCCTAGGGCTCATCGGGTTCGCGCCTGCAATATTCATGCCAGACAAGTCTGAGTCTCGCATAGCGAGTCATCTCCTCTCTGTTTGACCTACCTACTCTTTCCCTCTTGTCTTACATTTGACAACAGGCAAACAGAGGCATCAGCTCGATCCAGGGCTACTCTCCCGGTTGTCATCTGAATCAATCCCGCATCCCGCAAAACCAATGACCAAGTGAATATGCATGGGGTTAGTGATTATACTGAATATATACATTTAATCAGACTATATGGCTCGCAATGAGCCCTTAGATTGGGAACGTGGCAATCGCTCTAGAGGAGGGGAGCCTAATCGCCTTCTGGTACGGAAAACCACGATGCCACGTAGCCGAGGCCGCCCAAGAAGACCCCAAGGGCGCCGATGGCCATGAAGATGGCGATTGGCAGGGGGTAGGCGGCAAGGATCATCTCGTGAACCTCCGCAGACGTCATCTCCTGACCTCCGGCAAACCTCGGTAGGAGGGCCGCGCCGCCCACGTAACCAGCGAGCATCATGAGGCCTCCGCCGACCAAGGCGCCCACGTTCATGAGCACCAGATGGAGCCAGGCAAACAGGTTCTTCGAACCGGTATAGGGCCTGCCCAGGCCCACCTCGATGTGCTGGTAGAAAAGAGCACTGACGGCTGTACCTACTACACCCACCAGGATGAAGCCCACAAAGCCCACGGTGAGCCACGTTCCCGCACTCCCGGAGGCAACGATTCGAGACGCTGTGGGCGTCCCGTAGACAGCCAGGTAGAGGAGGACCACGACCAGAATGAGGGCGATTCCGCCCTGGATTATGGCCCCCAGCATGAATCTCGAAGCCCACACGCTGCCCGCTCTGGATTCTGCCGCCATAGAAGTCGCCGTCGCACGATTCTCACCATAGTTTTTAACATTATGGCTTTTACTTTAGGAACGATTTGGTTTGGTCGCCGATGCGGTCGTCGCATATCCCGAGCTAGTGCATGACGAAGCCGCCGTCCACGACCATGATTGTACCCGTCTGGAAGCTGGAGTCGTCCGAAGCCAGGAAGACGGCCTTACGTGCAACTTCTTCTGGGGTGGCCATCCGGCCCAGGGCCGTCTCCTCTTCCAGCTCCCTCCTCTCCTCCTCCGTCAATACGGCCATCGCCTCAGTGGCTATGCTTCCGAGGGCGAGGCAGTTGACGTGCACGTTGTAAGCTCCCAGGTAGCTGGCCATGGACTTCGTCAGGGCTAGAAGGCCGCCCTTGGCAAGGAGGTAGGATATCCCCACAACATCCCCCGTGAGAGCTGGCGTGGAGCTGACCAGAACTATGCGGCCGCCTTCTGAGCGCTTGAGGTGAGGTATGGCCGCTTGGATGCAGTATACGGAGCCGAGGAGGTCGACCTCCAATGGCTTCATCAGCTCCTCCTCCGACAACTCCTCAAAGGGCTTGAACCACTCCTCACGTCGAAAAGGGTGGCCAGCGTAGCAGATCAGGATGTCCAGCCCCTCGAAAGTATTGGCTACCTCCTCGACTAGACGGTAAGCCTGGTGGCGATCGGAGACATCAGCCTTGATGGCGATCGCCCCTGTTCCTGTTCTTCGCACCTGGTTGGCCAGGCTCTCCGCCCTTTTCCGAGCAGAGGAGTAGTGGATGCCTATACCTTTGGCCCCCGCTCGGGCGAACTCCAGCACAGTGGCCGATCCCACGCCCCCGCTGCCACCGGTAACAAGGGCCACCTTTCCCTTCAGCTTCTCTGCCATCGAGGGGGAAGAGCAGCAGAATAATAAAGGAGTTACCCTGAGTGGTTAAACCGCAGTCTATCCAGGGAGAGGGGCTACCCATCCCCCTGTAAACCCTCGAGGACCTCGACGATGCTATTGACCCCTGGAAATCCTCTCTCCGCGAACCTGACGACGTATTGGCGGTCGATGACGTAGGTCGTTGGCGCGATGGTTCCGTCCTCCTCCACGGCACGAAAGTCTCTGGCACACTCCTTGGCCTCATCCATGAGGAAGGGGAAGGGAAGGTTGTTCCTGTAGGCGAAGATGCTCTGGAACCGCTGGTTGGCTGGGCTGACGCCGATGATCTCAGCGGTGTGAGCCTTGATTTCCTTGGCGCGGTCTCTGATGTCACACAGGTACTGGGTGTTCTCGGGGGAGCTGTCCCCAGGTGGGCAGAAGATGAGGACGAGGTTCTTCCTGCCAAGAAAGTCCTTAGTGTCCATGATGCGGGCGTAGGTAGCCGGCAAGTGAAACTTTGGAGCCTGCTCGCCTAAGGGTATGGGTTCCAAGGTCCACTTCTCCTCTGAGGAACGAGCTACGCCCTCTTCCGTCAAATAGTTTCACCCGTCGGCTGGTTTCACTGAAACTATTTGTATCTTCCAGGCCTAGTAAGGACGGGGAAGGTCTTGTTCCTAGGAGCCCACGTACCCATAGCTGGAGGACTGCAGAAGGCCCCTGAGAACGGGAAGAAGATAGGCTGCGAAGCCATCCAGATATTCTCGAAGAACCAGAGGCAGTGGAGGGCAAGGCCTCTGGGGGACGAGGAAGTGGACGCCTTCAAGGCGGGGGTGAAGAAGGCGGGCATTGCCTCGGTGGTCATTCACGACTCCTACCTGATAAACCTGGCAGATCCGCAGGAGGAAGGCCTCAAGAGGTCGCGGGAGGCGTTTGTGGAAGAGATGGAGAGGGCCCAGCTGCTCGGTGTGAGATACCTCATCTTCCACCCGGGAGCCCACAAGGGAGCGGGGGAGGAGTATGGTATATTGAGAATCGCTGAGAGCCTCGACTACTGCGTGGAAACTGCGGAGGCGCCCGATGTGGTCCTGCTGTTGGAGTGCACCGCTGGTCAGGGCTCAACCCTGGGGTACACTTTCGAGCAGCTACGGGACGTGAGGCGGGCGGTGGCCGAACCGTCCCGGGTCGGCTACTGCCTGGACACATGCCATATGTTCGCTGCAGGCTACGACATCAGAAAGGAAGGGGGTTACGAGGCCGTCATGCAGCAGGCGGCCCGAACCCTGGGCAGAGAGGAGGTGAAGGCCTTCCACCTTAATGATTCCAAGAGGGGGCTGGGGAGCCGGGTGGATAGGCATGAGCACATCGGGGAGGGACAGATGGGGCTCGATGCCTTCCGTCTCCTCGTCAACGACTCCAGGTTCGAAGGCATCCCCATGGTCTTGGAGACCCCGGGCGAGGAGGAAGACTTCAGGAAGAACCTGGGTGTTCTGAAGGCGCTCAGGCAAGGTTAGAGGTCCTCTTCAACCTCAGACTATTGAAGGCAAACCTTATTTTGTTCGATCAACTCGAATCGACTGGGTGAGAATGGTGGAAGTACAGATCAGGTACTGCGTCCCTTGTGGATATCTGCCGACGGCCCTGGATATGGCCAAGCAGCTCCTAGGAAGGTTCCGACACGACCTGGCAGCTCTAAAGCTGGTCCCGGGGGAAGACGGCGTATTCGACGTCAGCGTAGACGGTGAACTCGTATTCTCCAAGAACGAGGCTGGTAGGTTTCCTAAGGAGGAGGAAATCGCTAAGGAGATAAAGGGCAGACTCACCTAGTCAGGGATGCCGCATTCTGCCCGGTTCCTCATGGCTTCTCCCAATCGGTAGAAGGCCTCCTCCAGTCTCCTTATCAGGGAGCCACTCGGGAGGTGGCTGTGGGGTTTGCCTACAAAGGGGAGGTGGTCTACGGCCCGGGAGAAGGCCGCGGGACCGCTGAAGATCGAACCATCGGCAGTAACCAGATGTGATGACCTCTCAACGGCCTCCCGGGGCCAACCGAGAAGAAGCTGGCGAGCCTTGGGCTCCTGGAAGGGCAGAACCCGCACATGCCACCCCAGGCCAGCCAGGACCATTAGCCTGGCGAAGAGGCTGCACAGACTACACTCGCCATCGTAGAGTAGCGTCGGTGTGAACGAAGGTTGATCCTGTTCGACGGGCATCGAACTCTCTGCTCTGTTTCTACTCCCCGGTCGACTAAGAACCTTGCCCAGTTGCTCGAGGCTCCGATTCTGTTACCCTTATTGCCCCTGACGCGGGATTGGCTTTCTCCCCGAGAATCCGGTGTCCAGTTCATGGTAGAACTTCACCCTCTCCTCCCCTCGCTGCCAACAGAGGAAGACCGGCCTCCCCTCCTGCATGGAGTAGAAGTCCACCAGGCCCTGCTCATAGCTCTTCAAATGGCCCCCCAGCTCATGGATGGACGCGATGGCGGTGTTGATGGATTGATCCACCCCTGCCAAACCCGTCTGGAGCAGAACGTGCTCTTTGTGCTCAGGATTCGTCGGATCCGCTACCTCCTCTCCCCAGTATGCCTCCATATCTTCGAGGAGCTCGGAGAGTTCCCGCTTTCGAATCATGCAACCATCGATATCCCGCATGATGGACTCGACCTCGGGAAGGAGGGCGTCGACCTCCTGAACGGTAAAGAACCTCTCCTTCGGCCCTGAGCTCACCGTGATCCCTCCGCGGCTACTTCAGTTCCCCCACTCTCTCTGCCACATCAACGAACTTCTCGTGCAGGATCTCGAGGGCCTTGACGAGGGCCTGCCCTGCAGTCAGCGAACGATCGGTCTCGAAGCGGAAGATGAACTTGGTCGTGTCTCCCACGACCTTCATGCGACCCTCGGAAGCCTCCTCACAGAGCTTGCAGAGAGTGCACTTCTCAATGTCTGTGACCCTGAAGCCTTCGTCTCCAGCCTCCAGAATGTTGACAGGGCAGACGTCGGCAACGGTCTCGTCCAGGGCCTTGTCCTTGGGGTCAAACTGCAGCCCCGGATAGTACTTGTATGCGGCGGCCTGGGCCCCCTGCCACTTGGCGTGACCCCGCCCAGTGCCTAGGATCGCGGTGGCATACACCAGCATCGCCTGGCCCTCCCCGAGCTTCACTATGGGGATGTGAGTGTCGACAGGCTTGTACTTGGAGTCTCCTATGGGCTCCAGGTCTCCGGAGAATACGGTGCAGGGCCCCTTCTTGTTCAGGGAGTACATGATGGTACAGTTGGTGCATCCCTCCCCCCCGCAGGCCTCGCAGATATCCCTCGGAACGAAGAGGTCCAGGTCCGTTGGTATTGGAATGAGGCTCAGCCTGTGGGCGATGATCTCGTCGAAGAGAGGGGTGATGCTTTCGTACTCCTTCCCGTCTTCCCCCCGGATGGGACCCAGGTGGAACTCCACGTCCTCGATGGCCATCTTTGGTACATCTGCCACGAGGGTTCTGCGGAGGGCATTCGCAAGGGCTGGGCTTGCATCCTCGATGAGGAGGATAGCTCGATCCTCCTTGAGGTCCCGAACCTCTACCTTCATCAGACCCTCCTTCCCCTGCGACCTCCCTGAGACTTTGTGCCGTCGTGGGGTATGGGGGTCACGTCCTCAATCCTCCCAATCCTCAAACCGGCCCTGGCCAGGGCCCTGATGGCGGCCTGAGCCCCCGGTCCGGGGGAGGTGGACTTGTTCCCTCCCGGGGCCCTTATCTTAACGTGAATGCCCTCGATTCCCTTCTCCTTGGCAGCGTCCGCCACCCTCTCCGCCGCCCTCATGGCCGCATAGGGAGAGGCCTCATCTTTGTCGGCCTTGACCACCATGCCTCCGGTGCACTTGGCCAATGTCTCCGCGCCCGTGAGGTCCGTGAGCGTGATGATGATGTTGTTGTAGGAGGCGAAGATGTGGGCAACTCCCCATTTCACCATCTACTCACCCCCCTCCACTTCCAGGCGACGGGCCTCCAGGGTCTCGAGGCTGGGCCTGGCAGGATGGGCCTCGTTGGCCATCTCCGAGTGAGGATGATAGGATATCGCCCCTTCCTCATCCTTCTTCACGAGGTATCCGGGGATCGTCACCTTCCTGTCTCCGATGGCCACATGGCCGTGGACGATGAGCTGCCTGGCGTGCTTGACGGTATTTGCCAGCCCCTGGAGGTAGACGATGGTCTGGAACCTCCTCTCCATCACGTTCTCCATCTCCAGGGCGAGGACGTCGTCCAGGCTGGCACCTTCCAGGGGCAGCAGCCCAAGGCGGGCAAGACGACGCAGAAGCTCTTGAATCTCCTTCTCTGCCTGGGGGTCACCATATCGGGTTCTAGCCTGGAGAATTCGCGCCCGCTGGCGCCATCTCCTCAGCAGGCTCTGAACCCTCCAGACCTCTCTCTTGTTCTTGAGCCCGAACTTCCTGATGAGTTCGTTCTCTGACTTGATGCGATCCGCCTGCCAGGGATGGGACGGACGGGACCATTTGGGCCGGGGGAACTTCGGGTCGCCCATGACATCACCGGACCTCTGTGGGCGGCGGTCCTCCCTTCCCCGCCTTCCGGGTGACGCCCACCGAAAGACCTGTCCTTCCGTTAGAGCGGGTCCTCTGACCCCTGACCTTCTGTCCGAGCTCGTGCCGTATGCCCCGGTAGCACCGAATCATCTTCATGCGGTTTACGTCCTCTCTCCTCCGCATCTCCACATCGGTGCCCATCAACTGCAGGTCCTCCCCACTCCAGTAGTCACTCCGCCTGTTAAGGACCCAGGGAGGTACGTGGCTGGAGAGGTCGTCGAGAATGGAGGCGAGTTCCTCCACCTGCTCGTCGGTCAGGTTCCCTATCTTCTCCGTGCGGCTCACCCCTAGGATGTCCGCAATTATCTCAGCTACCCGCAGGCCAACCCCCTTAATTCCCGTCAGGGCAAAAACCATGGGTCTGTTCCCATCTAGGTCGGTGTTGACCACGCGGACTATGTACTTGAACTCAGGCGGTTTCTCATCTTCAGGCATTAATGCACCGGGCGATTTCAACAGAAGAGGTCTGGTCTATTTAAGGTTGCGGCGAGGGTCTGGAACGAAACCTTATACAGCGTCGGGATAATCTACGCCGGTGCGAGGCTACCTGCAGCTCATCAGGCCCCTCAACTGCGCAATGTCCGCCGTGGGCTGTCTCCTGGGGAGCGTCGTGGCCCTCGGCACCCTGGCCGCCTTCGGGGCCATGGCAGCGATCCAGGCCGCTCTCATCGCCCTCCTCTTCACGGCCGCCGGGAACTCCCTCAACGATTTCTACGACAGGGATGTGGACAGGGTCAACCATCCCGAGAGGCCCATCCCTTCGGGCCTCGTTTCACCAAGGAGGGCCCTGGCCACAGCCGTCATCCTTTTCGTCCCGACCATTCCCTGGAGCCTCCTTCTGAGATGGGAACTCCTGGCATTGGTCCTCATCAACCTGGCCCTCATGTCATCCTACGAGGTAGTCTTCAAGAGGGAGGGCTTCAGGGGAAACCTCCTCATAGGCTGGCTCGTCGCATCCCTCTTTATCTTTGGGGGCCTGGCGGTCTACGACTCCGTCGAGGCTCTTGAGAGGGTCTTCATCCTTGCCCTCCTGGCCCTGCTCTCCACCCTCGGTAGGGAGGTTGTCAAGGACATGGAGGACATCAGCGGAGATGTGGGACGGAGGACCCTGCCCATGAGGCTCGGGATAAGAGGGGCGGGAAGGGTGGCCTCGGGCGCTTTCCTCGCAGCGGTGGCCCTAAGCGCCGTACCCCCCGTCCTCGGAGTGCTGGGGAGATACTACCTCCCCGTCGTATTGGCGGCAGACGTAATGTTTATCTACGCCGCCTTGAATTCTGCTGGAAGGCCCACCTCGTCAAAGAGGGCGGCGAAGTACGCGATGCTAATTGCCTTGGCAGCCTTTCTCGTAGGAGGCTTCCCTTGAGGGTCCTGAGCTACATCAAGAAGAAGTTGAAGGGGGGCAGACTTCACATGACATTGCTGGATCCCGAGAAGGGGAGAATCTACGACCTATCGAACCTGGCGACGATGGCCTCAGACCTCGGGACCGACGCAATCATGGTGGGTGGCTCCACGGGCATCGATCAGGACCTCCTGGATACTAACGTGAAGGAGATAAAGGCAAGGACCCTCCTCCCCGTCATTCTCTTCCCCGCCAACTCGAACACCCTGAGCCCTTATGCGGACGCCATCTACTTCATGAGCCTCCTTAACTCGAGGAGCGTCAGACTCGTCGTCCGGGAGCAGTACAGGGCATCTCAGCTGATAAAGAACATGGGATTGGAGACAATCTCCATGGGGTACGTGGTGGTGGACCCAGGGATGAAGGTTGGGGAGGTGGGCGAAGCGGATCTCATTCCCAGGGATAGGCCGGATGAAGCCGTTGGATATGCCCTGACGGCAGAGTACTTCGGGATGGACCTGTTTTACCTGGAGGCGGGATCCGGGGCTCCCAGACCTGTGCCACCCGAGATGATTAGAGCGGTGAAGAAGGAGAGCAAGCTGCCCCTGGTGGTCGGTGGAGGCATCAGGAGCCCAGAGGCCGCCAGGGAGGTGGCCAAGGCGGGAGCGGACATCGTGGTCACCGGAACCGTCGTCGAGCGGGAGAATGGAAAGGAAGCCCTCAAGGCTGTAATTGATGCCGTTAAGGGCCGGTAGGTTTCAGTGATGTCAGCGAGGACTGCCCAACAGGCCCAGCAACAGGCTACTTCCGCAATGATGGGAAGTCTCTTCAGGGCCCCGAGTCCAGTCAGGATTCTCTCGTACATTGTCCTCGGTTCGCTCCTGATCGGCTTCCTCGCCAACCGTGGGGTTCCGGACATCATGACCATCGCCTTTGGGCTGGGGGCTTTCGCCCTCCCAGTGGTGGCCTCCGCTCTCATAACCAAGCCCCTAGCCGAGGTGCTGGGCGGCAAGATGTACCTTCGCCGATCATCTCTCCTAGCGATTCTGGGGCTCATTCCCCTCTTCTTCTCTGCCCTCGCCTCCCTCTTCTTCGACGAATCTGGTGCGGCCAGCTATCTCATCGTAGGTTGGGCTGCCACGATCTGGCTCAGGCAGGCGGCCATCCTGGCGACCTCTCACAGCAGCCCCCTGCGTTCATTCCCAGCCGTCATCAACCAACCAGTTCTCGGCATCCTGGCCCTCATGCTATTCCTCCCCCTCTCGACGGGGGACTGGATCGTCGCCCTCGTATCTTTCGCCTCCTTCTACGGTGCGGGCCTTGCCTTCACGGACATAGCCATCAGGCCTCTGGAGAGAGGCTTCGGAGTGGACGGTCTCAGCATGCTTCGCTACTCCCTGGACCACATGACGGAGAAAGGGAGGGAGGGGCGGGAGGAGATGGAGGCCTTCTTCGAGTCCTTCGCAAGCTCCATCGCCATCCCCGTGGGCGTCCTCTCGGTGAAGCGCGACGGGGGCGGGAGGGCCCTGATCGTCGTGCCAAGCATGCATCCAGGCCCTTATGGTCATCTGGGGGGCAGTGATCTGCCAACGAAGCTCAGGACCGCCCTTTCGGACTTGAAGGCGGAGATCCTCGTCCCCCACGGGCCTTCGACCCATGATCAGAACCCTGCCACATCGTCTGAGTGCGATAGATTGGCCGCGTGGGTGAAGGAGTCCCTAGTGGGCCTCAAGCATAGGAGAAGGGCGTCCAATTTCGTGAGGGTGTCCAACGGTAATGCCAGCGTCTGCTGTCAAGTCTTCGATGGTCAGGCGCTCCTGCTTGCTTCGCTGGCACCCAGGCCCACGGACGACATCGACTTTCCCATCGGGTTCTCAGCCATAGCGGTCGCCAGAGAATCCGGAGTCGACGACGCCATCTTCGTGGACGCCCACAACTGCATGGAGCTCGGCAGCGGTGCCATCTCCTTCGGATCCGAGGACTGCTACTCCATCTTGGAAGCCACGAGAGAAGCCGTCAAGAGGGCGAAGAAGAGAATGTCGGACGATTTCCGGGTAGGAATCGCATCGAACACCGACCTGGCCGACCCGGAGAGAGGTCTTGGCCCCAACGGCATTCAGGGAGTGGTTGTCGAAGTTGACGGCCAGAGGGTCGCCTACCTGCTCTTCGACGGCAACAACATGGTTCCCGGACTGCGGGAAAAGATTCTGGAGGGCATCAGCGACCTCGTGGACGAGGGGGAAGTGATGACCAGTGACAACCACATCGTCAACAATACCCTTCCGGGCTTCAACCCCGTCGGCTGGAGGATGCAGCACGAGAGTTTGGTGGCAGCCGCCAGGAACGTGGTGGAGGATGCCCTGACAGGCATGAATCGGGCATCCGCCGCAACCCGCACGGGGATGCTTGATAACGTCAGGGTCTGGGGACATCAGAGCGCTGTCCGGCTTACGACGGCCATCCATTCTGGCATATCCACAATGAGGGTCAACGCCGCCGTCACCTTCACCCTGGCCGCCATCACATCCATCCTCGCCCTGGCCCTCGTCCCCTAGATCATCTTCAGTAGCATCCTGTGCAGCTTGGCATCCCCTGTGAGTTCTGGATGGAATGCCAGGGCCAGCAGGTGGTCCTGCTTCGCAAGAACGATGACATCCTCGAGGCGAGCCAGGGCCTCGCATCTCCCCCACACCCGTCGGATGCCCGGTGCTCTGATGAAGACCCCCCGGGTGGAGCCCATCCCCCTCACGTCTAGACTCGCCTCGAAGGACTCCCTCTGCCTTCCGAAGGCGTTCCTGTCTACGGCCATGTCCATGAGGCCAAGGAGCCTGGTCTCCGTCGTCTCCACCTGCTCGTCTCCCTCCTTGGCGAGGAGGATGCACCCGGCACAAGTTCCCATGATGGGCATCCCTTCCTGACCCCGCTGGATAACCCTGTCAAAGAGTCCAAACTTGACTAGGAGCTTGGAGATGGTAGTGCTCTCACCGCCAGGGATTATGAGGGCGACGATCTCATCTATCGCCTCAGGTCTCCTCACCGGGATGGCGTGACCAGAGAGGGACAGTTCCGCCATGGCCCTGTCGACAACCTCGAGATGCTCGCTGACGTCCCCCTGGACGGCGGTCACTCCCACCTTCACGTTCCAACAGAGACCCGGTGATGCTATAAGGTTGTGGCCGTCGGTGATGGGACTGGTAGGGAAGGCTAAACATTATGAAGATGCAGGCGCAGCTACTCGGGACGCCCCTCGCGGCGGCGGGCGAGCTCCTTCGCGAGGAGTTCGTTGAGCACCTCAGACACGTCCCTTCCGAAGACCTTTGTCGCCACGCTGTTAAGGAGCAGTGGCTCCCCCTCCCGCGGCTGGAGATAAGGCCTTCTCACGACGTCCCAGGGTTCCTCCAACGGGAGAACCGCCTCCCCTTGGAGAGACCTTCCTAACGCGTCCGGTGTCACCGAATCCAGGGCGACCACCTCGAAGGTCATTCTCGTGTAGAGGGGCCTAACGGTGTTCTGACCGACGATGGATATGAGAACCCTGTCCTGGTGGGGGGTAAGATCCGTGTTCTGGTTCAGGGCCCTGGCGTTGATCCCCACCTGACCTGGGGAGAGGTCCCCAGTACGGCCTCCGAAGGGAGTTACGTACCAGTGACGTAGTGTCTCGAAAGGATAGGGCATCTCGTGGGGAGGAAACACGTTGCTGTCCACCATACCAGCCGGCCTGTCTCACTCATATTGTTGTCCCAATTCCTATTTCAATGTTGACAGACCATTCTCGGCGGCGAGAATGCACAGTGCCCCCAGGGATGAGGCCTCGGGATCTCACCTTGGTCTTTGGTAGACGAGGGGAGGAATCTCCGTCTCCTCCTCCACCATCTCCCCGTTCAGAAGCTTCTCCGCCTCAATGACCCACGAATCGACAGCTCGCAGGAAGGCGGTGAGTTCCACGCCTTGGTAGGCTGGCCTGAAGGGGCCAAGGACTTCCCGTCCAGCCCTCAGCAGATCGAACATGCCTCTGAAGGTGCCTCTTCGGTAGTGGTGGAAGCCGGCGGCGATCTTGATCAGGCCCTGCAGAAAGGCCTTGTCGTCCCCATCTTCCACCAGCCAGACCTCCTCGAGGACTTCGTGGCATTCTAAGAAGTCACCGCAATTGTATCGGCTGACACCCTCCTCCAGGGCCGCGTGGAGACTCTGAAAGCGGAGAAGGGAATCCTGAGGGTCGCCGGACATTGCCCACAGAACGCCCTTGAACCTCATATCGTCTTCCCCTTCCTTAGGCTCACGGAGGGCTTCAGACAGGTAACCTGTCTGAGACGATTCCTCTAACCTGTGACGACTTCCCGAGCCAGCCGAGCGCCTTGCACCATGGCCCTGAGCTTCTCGAAAGCCACCGTCCACGTGCGGGTCCTGAGACCGCAGTCGGGGTTCACAAAGATCCTCCCGGAGTCGTCCAGTACCTTCTGAGCCTTCAGAATCCTGTCCCGCACCTGCTCCGGCGTCTCCACTTCGTTAACGTGGACATCTAGAACTCCAAGCCCCACCTCTCGACCGTCGTTGTACTCCCTGAAGAGTTCTAGAGCTGCGTAACCGTCCCCTGACCTGTCGTCCCTGTTGGCGAACTCCCAGTCGAACTGGCTACACCTCTCCATCTCCAGCACATGAGGATAGAGGAGGCGGTAGTCGCTGTAGCAGATGTGGGCTGTGAGCTTGCACCTGATGCCCCGTGTGGAGGCGTTGAAGCCCTCCACAAAGGTGGCAACCTCCTCCGGGTGGGTGGTCGCTGCGGGCTCGTCGAATTGGATGACTCTAGCTCCCGCCTGCTCCAAGCCCCGGAGGTTCGGTCTGATCACCTCCTCCGCCAGGGCGAGTACCAGGTCTCTCTTGGCCTCCTGCTTCCGCCTTCGGAGGTTAGGGACGTTGGACCGGCGTCCTTGGTAGTACTCGTTGAAGGACCAGTCAGCGAGGGTATAGGGGCCCGTGATGGGGACTTTCACTTCCTTCTTGGCCTTGGTGCGCACAAAGTTGAATTCCTCCAGGTGGTAGGCCTCCTTGAACCGCACCATGTCCACGCAGGAGGCCTTGCGGTAGTACTTGTTATCGAAGGACCTTACGTGGCCAAGGAATTTGAAGCCCTGGATGCGTCTGATTGGATACTCATACATCTCCACCCGCCGTTGCTCCCCATCGTAGACGTAGTCGAGGCCCGCCTTCTCCAGAAGCCTCAGTCCGTAGAGACAGGCCCAGTCCCGCAGCTCTGCCTTCCTCTCCTTCAGGTCCCCCCTGAGAATGGACACCAGCTTCTCATGGCCTTCCACCCCCAGCAGTCTGCCCCATTGGACGGCGTCCTGCACCTCTGCGTCCGTGGCCTTCCCCCTTCTGGGAGCTGCCACCAGCCATGCGGGCTTGGAGAGGCTTCCAATCTCCTGGCAGGGGAAGAGTTCCACCATCACGCCCCCTCCTTAAGGATACTACAGGCCGTGCCAAGGACTCTTACCTTTTCCTCCGCCACCCGTCTCGGCAAGAGCTCGAGGTCCGCGTTGGGGCATAGGATTAGGTCCACCGGGGAGAGCGTATCAAGAACCCTCCCAGCAAGATCGACCACCGAATCCGGCGACTCGAGGAGGGAGTTCCGGGCGTCCACGCAGCCGCAGGCCAGGGCCTTATCGAAATCGAGGCCTGCCAGCTGTCCAAGATCCTCCTCATAGAGGTCCAGGCCTATGACGTCCACTGGTAGGTCGAGGATCTGAGGGAGCAGCGATGCAGCCGGCCCGAAGAAAAGCTGAAGGGATATCTCCTGCCCCTTCCCCCGAAGAAGTTCGTAGGCGTCCGAAACTGCCTGCCATAGTCCGTCCGATGGGGGGTTAATCACCAGAGAGGGCTCGGTGAACTGTAGATGGGTGAAGCCCAGCCCCCGCAGGCCTTCGCTGGCCCGGGCGAGGCATTCAGCTAAGGCAACGACCAGCTCCTCTGGTCGTGAGAAGTGGTGGTCTTCGGCAAGGTCTGCGAAAGTGTAGGGTCCTGGAAGGACAGCTTTCCAGGCTCGGCCGTCGGGAAGAAGCCCCGTTTTCATGTATTTCTCAGGGATGAATCCTGGCTGCGGATCCCCGGATATGATGGGCTGGCGGAAGAAGGTGTTGTTGTCAAACCACCTCATCAGACCTCCTAGGGAGAGGCCCTCCCAGGCCTCCACCAGGGGTCGAAAGATGTCCTGCCAGTTCAGGAGGCCGTCGCTGTAGCAGGCCACGCCTGCCTCCTCCTGGAGGCGGACCACTCCTTCCACATCCTTCCGAAGGACCTGCTCCACCTCCTCCTCTGAGACCCTGCGACGATCGAGTCCCCTTGTGGCGGCTATGAGCTTCTCAGATCTGGGAAAGATCCCCGTGAGGTATGTTTCCACTTTCATGCCACCGTGCTGGTCTGCCAGAAACTCATTTGCCAGCTTTATTAATAGTTTTTGTCCAGAATTATAACTCACAGTTATTTCTATGCGCTCTCAATCATCCTCAGAAAGTCTGCCCGGGTCACGATGCCCACTACGGTGCCAGCCTCCATCACCAGCACCATGGGGAAGACTTCTAGAAGGGAGAGGGCCTGGGAAACCTCTGCCTCCGGAGGTAACGACGGGGGAGCGGGCTCCATTATCTCTGATACCCTCCTGATCCCCACGGCGCGGGGGTTCCTGGTGCCCGCCATCCGCCTCATGATGGTTCGCTCACTCAGGGAGCCCACCGGGACCCCCTGCCGCAACACCGGAAGCTGGGAAAACCCGTGCTCCGTCATCTTCCTAACGGCCTCGGAGACGGCGTCGTCGAGGGCGACGGCGATGACGGGTCTGCTCATAACCTCCCTCAGGATGGCCCCGGGCTTCTCTCCCTCCTCCAGGGCTGAAAGGATCCTCTTCACCGTGGACAAGCGGGGGTCGACTCTTCCCTTCTCCAGACGAGAGATGTAGGCCTGGCTGACGCCAGCTCTTCTGGCTAGCTCACTTTGGGTGAGACCCAACTCCCTCCTTCGCCGAAGTATGTAACCCAGCTCCTCGGGCAGGCCCACACACGGCTAATGTTTGGGGCAGAGATATAGTGAACGGTCGTACGGACGGCTAAATAGTGGGCGGTCCTTCAGTGGTGGACCGATATGGAAGCGAGCGGGGAAGCCTTGGAAGCATACTTGGAAAGCCTTATGCCTGAGAGAGACGCGGTACTTAGGAAACTGGAAGAGGAGGCCGAACAGGAGGGCATTCCCATCGTGGGGCCCCATGTGGGCTCTCTCCTGATGGCCCTATCCATGGCCTCTCGATGCGAGAAGGCGGTGGAGCTGGGTACCGCCATAGGCTACTCGGCCATATGGATCGCCCGGGGCCTTCAGCCTGGCGGTAAGTTGACCACCGTTGAAGCTCGAGAGGAGATGGCAAAGAGGGCTCGTGAGAGCATTGAGGACGCTGGACTGGGAGACGAGGTGGAGGTCGTCGTCGGCGAGGCCATGGAGGTGCTACCCACCCTGGGTCGGGACCACGACCTCATATTCAACGACATAGACAAGGAGGAATATCCCAGGGTTCTCCCACTCTGCAAAGACGCCCTGAGACCTGGCGGTCTCCTCGTGACGGACAACGTGCTGTGGGGAGGCCGCGTCGCGTCTCCTGATGACAAGTCTCCTTCGACGCAGGCCATCAGGATGTACAACAGGCGCCTGGCGGAGGACAGGGACATGGTTACCGTAATCATCCCTCTTCGGGACGGCGTCTCGATAAGCGTTAAGAGGGTGTAGACCTTAGGACTGTTTCACCCTGTAGCGTTGCTGGAGGTGGACCCGTGGTGGAGGAATACGGCATCTATGTCAAGGGAAAATGGGTGAAGTCGTCGGGAGAGGAGCTCTTCGATGTTGTCAACCCAGCGAACGGGGAGGTCTTGGCTCGATTTCCCCAAGGTACGCGGGAGGATGTACAGCTAGCCGTCACTGCCGCCAAAGAGGCGTTTCCCAAGTGGAAGGCCACGCCGCCCGCTGCCAGGGGCCAGGTACTTCTTCGTGCCGCTCAGATTCTGAGGGAGCGGAAGGACGAGCTGGGCAAGCTCCTGGCTAGGGAGAACGGTAAGGTGATCGCCGAGGCCCGCGGTGAGGTGCAGGAGGCCATCGATTTCTTCGAGTACATAGCGGGGGAGGGCCGGAGGCTCCTGGGGGAGACGGTGGCCACGGAGCTGCCTGAGAAGTTTGCCATGACGGTCCGCCTGCCCGTGGGCGTCGCTGGCCTGATCACGCCCTGGAACTTCCCCATCGCCATACCCTCCTGGAAGATCGGGGCCGCCATCATCAGCGGTTGCACAGCGGTCTTCAAGCCGGCGACCGGCACGCCGATCCTGGGGGCCAGGCTGGTTTCCGTCTTGGAGGAGGCGGGCCTCGCGCCTGGTGTGGTCAACCTGGTCACGGGTAAGGGTTCCGTGGTGGGCGACGAGATAGTCACGAACCCCGCCGTGGCCGTCATATCCTTCACTGGCGGCGTCGACACTGGGAGGGAGGTGTACACGAAGGGCGCCACCAGGCTGGCCAATGTTGGCCTGGAGCTGGGAGGGAAGAATCCCATCATCCTCATGGAGGATGCCGACCAGGATCTGGCCATGGAGGGCGTACTCTTCGCCGCCTTCGGGACAGCGGGGCAGAGGTGCACCGCCTGCAGCCGTCTCATCATCCACAAGAAGATTTACGACGAGTTCCTGGACGACCTGGTGGAGGAAGTGGAGGACCTCAAGGTGGGGGACCCCCTGGACCCCACGGTGGATGTGGGCCCCGTGAAGGGGAAGGAGCAGGAAGAGAAGATCCTGGGCTACATCGGCATAGGCAAGGAGGAGGGTGCAAAGCTTCGTTGTGGAGGCTACAAGCTCACAGGGGACGGCTACGACCTGGGCCACTACATAAGGCCCGCAATCTTCGAGGCGAAGCCCGGGATGAGGATTGCCAGGGAGGAGATCTTCGGCCCAGTCCTGTCAGTCCTGGAGGCCGCCAGCTACCACGAGGCCGTCAAGATTGCCAATGACGTGGAGTATGGGCTCTCGTCCTCCATCTACACCCGGGACATCAACCTGGCCTTCAGGGCGATACATGACATGGAGGCCGGGATAACCTACGTGAACGCCCCTACCATAGGGGCCGAGGTCCAGCTTCCCTTCGGTGGAGTGAAGAGCACCGGCAATGGCCATAGAGAGGCCGGGACGATGGCCATTGAGGAGTTCACGGAGGTCAAGACCGTCTACGTGGACTACAGCGGGAAGCTTCAGAAAGCGCAGATCCGGGAGTGAGTTCTAGGCTGTAACTCATTCTAGTGACAGAAATGGTTTTATAACGCCGTAATGCGTTCTTCTTTGTGCCTAGTGTTATCCCCTCGAGGGGACAACCAAGGAGGTAGGGACTTATGGCAAGACCCGTCGCGATGCAGGAGGTCGTTGAAAGGGGCGAGAAGAGATGCCCTGAGTGTGACAGCCTGGACCTCGTGAGGGACGACTATCGCGCAGAGCTGGTCTGCAACAGCTGCGGCCTGGTTATTGAGGAGGACATGATAGACCAGGGCCCGGAGTGGAGAGATTTCGACATCTACGAGCGGTACGGGAGCAGCAGAGTCGGCAGCCCAGCAAACCCCATGATCCCGGATAAGGGACTATCCACAGAGATCCCCGTGGCCAGCAGGGACGCCCATGGAAAGACCCTCTCCACGGAGGCCCGGGTCAAGTTCTACCGGATGAGGATGCTCCACAACCAGGTGAGGCAGTCCAAGAAAGGCGAGAGGAGCCTGGGGGAGGGGCTCAAGCAGGTGGACCGTTTCGCGTCGCTCATGAGGCTGCCACCTTCCATCAGGGAGGAGGCCGCCGTCGTGTATAGGAAGGCGGCTCACCAGGGCGTGGTTAGAGGAAGGAGCATTGCTGTCATCGCCGCGGCCTCTATCTACGTGGCCTGCAGGCTCCACGGCTTCCCCAGGACTCTCCGGGAGATCGTGGACGTCCTCAAGCTGGACAGGAAGAAGCTGTCCAGGACCTACACCATCCTGAACCGCGAGCTGAAGCTGCGCATACCCATCACCAGCCCGGATGACTACCTGCCAAGGATCTCGGAGGCTCTGGACCTGAGGCCGGAGACGAGGGCCCTGGCATCGAAGATGGTTAGGGACATCTCCGTAGACCCCACTTTCGCGTCCATGCTGCCGACGGGAACTGTCGCAGGAGCTGTTTACATCGCCTCCGTCCTCTGTGAGGATCGACGGTCCCAGGATGAGATTTCGAAGGCAGCTGGCGTGTCGGAGGTCACACTGAGGAACAGGGCCCGTCAGATCGCCGAGGCCCTGGAGATAAGCCCCTTCCCGCCCGAGGGGAAGTCCCTGGTGGGCTGGAAGAGCAAGAGGTACAAGAGGGACGAACTCGCCTGAGCCCTATTGTTTCAGGTTCATGACCAGGCGGCAGCGGTTGCTGCCGAGGCCAGAGCACCGGTTTTCCACTACCTCTACCGACCCGACCTTGGACTCCAGGATGCTCCCTATGACGTTCTCCACAAAGCTGCATACGGTCCGTCCAATGCTAAGCATCTTACCGCAGTCCACATAGTTCTCCACCTCTAGGGTCAGAGGATCCTTCGAAACGACGCTCAGCCGGCCCAGACCGTTCTTGTTCCAGAAGGCTGTGAGTTCATCCAGAAGCTCCGGCAGAGAGTTCGCCTTGAAACTCCTCGAGAGCTCTATGCCTATGTGGCGTCCCATGGCCTCGAAGGAGGGCCTGCCACGATGACCGAGGATCTGGACGTACTGACGGGCTACATCCAGTACGGGCTCCGTGACATCCACCGTTCCAGGCTCTGTTCCTGAGTTCCAGATGGTCTCCGCGATGGTCCCCATGGCCCGGGCGATCTCCTTGTCGTTGGTCCAGATGGCGATGTCGTCCCCCCGGTAGAAGTTGTCGTCGTCAGGGATGGGGTGGTTGAAGAGGATCTGTCGCTGGTCGAAGACGTAGAAGTAGATGGGGAGGTGGACGTTAATGGCCTTTATCCTGGCGTACTTGGAGAGGACATCCACGTGTTCCTCGTTTCGGGCGGTCACGGGGAAGGCGTAGCGGATCGTGACCCCCTGGTTCGCCTTATCCGCCAGAGTGTAGATGGCGGACTTGACGATGCGGGACGGACTCCTGGAGGTCCCGATGCCTATGATCTCCTTCTGGGCCTCCTGATACATCTTCATGAGGCGTTCCCGGACGTTGCGGCGTCCATATATGGCCTCGAAGCGACCTCGCTCCCCCACCGCCAGCTCGCCTCGGATGGCGAACTCCCTCCCGAAGTCCTCCACGCTCTCCTCCGTCCGAACTGCTTCCTCCCTGAGTTCCTTCGCCCTTTGCTCCAAGAAGCGCCCGATGGGGACGGGCCTGTAACGGAGGGGGGTCTCAGGTATGATCTCCACGAGCCCCTTCTCGTGGAGCTGCTTCATGGTTGCGTACACCCGGGTCCGCGGCACGCGGGAGACTGCGGGAATCTGGCTCGCACTGGCGGAGCCGAGCTCCAAGAGGGCTAGGTAGACCCTTGCTTGGTATTCCGTTAGCCCCAGGTCCATGATCCTCTTCAGTCTCTCCGTGGTGACCGTCATTGTTGCAGGATGAATTGGCCTTGAACGAATAAATACTTGTCTTCTCACTCTTGGAGGCACTTGACACGTGGC
>JABAOD010011772.1_pt4 | contig 28544 bp, 23 predicted proteins | sample 7062151 | NCBI WGS metagenome assembly JABAOD01 (sample SAMN14538626, study PRJNA623070) | marine sediment metagenome | biome: marine biome [ENVO:00000428]; feature: marine pelagic biome [ENVO:01000023]; material: deep marine sediment [ENVO:00002113] | place: India: Gulf of Khambhat ... | reverse complement strand
CCCCTCGGGCGAGAACTGCCCCACCGGCGTGGTGCCCATCCTCCCACCTTCTTGGCTGTTCAGCCGGGCAGCCTCAAACTCGTACCCCCAGGGGTAGAGGCGGCCGTCCTGGCCGCGGGCGGCTTTCTCCCACTCGGCCTCGGTCGGCAGGCGGTAGGGCCTGCCGGTCGCCTCCGCCAGCCACCGGCAGTAGGCGCTCGCATCCTCCCAGGAAACGTTGACCACCGGATGATCCCCCTTGCCATCCGGGTACTGATCTCGATCCCAATCCTCCGGTGGCTCGTATTCAGAGGCCACCACAAAAGCCCGATACTCCAGGTTGGTCACCGGGTACCGGCCGATCCGATACGCTGAGAGCTCCACGGTGTGCTGCGGCTTCTCGTTGTCATCAGCCCATTGGTCGTCGTCGGTTGAGCCCATCAGGAACGGCCCGGCGGGGACACGCAGCGTCAGCGGTTCGAAGTCCCGGCGGTTCCATCCCTCCAGCAGGCTTAGCGCAAAGTTGGCGGAAGTGCGTTCGGTCGCCGTGTAGACCTCTGGATCCTCCGGCACGCCCTTCAACTGCGCCATGTAGGCTTCAGCGATCTCCCCCCGCCTACGCTCATCCCCCTCACCTCGGCCTAAGATTTCCTCCACCTGTTTCTCAATCGTGCCGGGATCCCCTCCCAGCAGCGCCTGCCGCTCCTTGCGGCTGGGTCGCACAAATTCGGCGGCGCCTTCGGCCGAGGCGATCAGGTAAATGTAGGAACTGACCTGTTCTCTTTGATCCGGGTCCGTAAAATGCCTGTCGCCGGCCCGCAGCAGATTGTTCAGCGCCGCGACCTCGGCCTCTTCGACCAAGCCAGGGCCGGAGCCGTCGGGTGCGCCAAGGAGTGTCCGGCCAAAGTCTTCATCCTCTGTGAGCTCATCGCGGTTGAGACCCCCTTCCCGAAGCGCTTTCCCTTCTAACTCAAGTAGAAACCCCGAATGACGCACCAAATGCTCGTGGAGCTGCGGAAACCGGGACTGGATGACAACCATCTTGGCCACCAGTTCCGGCTCGACGGGATCCATCTCCCAGGCCCGAACCCTCACATCCGCCAGCTCCAGCAGTGTTCGGTAGATGTTCAGCGCCCGCTTGACCTTGCGCGGGTTGGGCTCGATCCCCCTTGAGAATATCTCCGGGGCCGTAGGGCTCTTATCATGAAGCTCGGTGTAATACTCGTCGACAAAACTCTCGATCCGGCCCTCATCGAGTGGCGGCATGTGGAAGGGGATCTGCACGATCTTTTCAAGATACTCGGAGGCCTCGCGTTCCTCCTTGAACTTATACTTCTTCTCAATCCCCTTGCGGACGATGTCGTAATCCAGGCCGAGCACGTACACGCAGCGCGGGGTCGTCGTGAACAGCTTGATGGCCTCCAGCAGATCCGGGATCTTGTCGGGCGAGCAGCGATCGAGATCGTCGATGAATACGATCAAGCGTCCCTCTTTGACTAAAGCCTCGACCATTCCCTTGAACCGCCCTTGCAGCCGCATTAGCTCAGTGATCTGAGCCTCATAGGATGGGAACTTCAGCACCGCCTGTAGATCAAAACTCACGGACTCCCTGGCGGCCTCAACCGCCGGTTTGACCACCACCCAGAGAGCAAGCGCATAGGTAAGAACCGTGCCAGTCCCGGCTATTGGAGCAGCGGCAAACGGGTTGAGCGCAATGAGGGAAAAGACATCCGTCCATGTGGCATCGGGGTTGCCGAGCAAACCCCCCACGATCATTGGGGTAATGACCAGCAGGATGCGGTAGCTTAGCCCGGCCAATTGGCGCACTAGCTTACCAAAATCGATGCGCTGCCAGAGGGAGAGCCTGCGGTGGACCTTGCTGAAGAGGGCCTGGAGAAAGGCATGCCACACTTCCTCCTGGTTGCCGAGCTGCCACACATTGACCCACAGCGTCTCAATCCTTGCTTCACTCCTCCGCTGCCAAAGAGGAAGCCTGTCGCGAACCTTTCCAAGAAGAGCCTGTCGAAAAGAAGGCCGCTCCAGAGAGCGCGGCCTTCCAGATTCCTTCTTGGCCGGATTCACTTCGGCGTCAATCAGCCGCATCAGGCTGGTCTTCCCGCTGCCCCAGCTTCCATATACGCCGATGGTCAGGGGTGGATCGGCGTCNNTATACGCCGATGGTCAGCGGTGGATCTGCGCCTCGAGCGCGCTGGGCCAGCACTTTGGCGTAGTCCTTAAAGCCAAAACGGTCTTCGTCATCTGATTCGATTTCGCGGTCGCTGTACGCGCCTTCGAAGGAAGGAGTTTTCTCCTTTGGCGGACGCTGTCGCCCAACTATTTCATAGATTAACCATCCAACCATAAGGAGAGCAGCGGTCAGCAAAAAGGCAATGATAATCGCCAGCTCCACTTGACCCATGCTGCCTCCTCATGAAGGATGCAAATGCGGCACGCAACACTATTAAGGGGGTACGATTGCCTGCCCCTATTATCGCCCAAGAACTGCAGGAACGGAAACAGATTGCCAGTGAAAGGACAGAGACGACTGCATAGGCTAGCTGTGGGGCGGCTGTATGCGGGTAGCTGTGCCTTGGGGTGTGATGTTGTCTGGGTGGCTATGCGAAACAAGGGATTTTGACGACCAGGGGGGACCTCCCCTTAAACGAAAAAAGCCCGCCTCTTCACCAAAGAGGGACCTATTAAGCCGGGCGAACTGCACCCCGCCTGGCTGATCTCCTTCCCCGAGATAACCTCTGGAGACACCCGGAGGGCCAGCGTTGCCTCCCTCGAAACCAGCCGCTATAATGCGAACAGAACATACGTTCCGGCATCCGGGGATGGGCACTTCGATAGTGCTTCCCTTCATCTCAGGCCTCCTGCTCAGGGTCGGCCCCGCCCAGGGGCTCACACCGGAAGTTGGCAGGTGATACCGGCTGCGGTCTGAAAGCCCGAACCGGTTCAGCAGGACGCGAAGCAGTATGAAACGGTTTGTTGTCGTCTTCCTGGCGATCGGCCTGATGGCCCTGGCGTGCTTTACGGCCACGAGTCTCTTGGCGGGTGATGGCCCGGACAGTACCGAAGCGCCCCAGGCTGAAGCGCAGCCGCCTGAGAAGAGCGCTGCGACCCCAACCCGAACACCTGAAGAGCGCCTCCAGCCAACGTCCACCTTCTGGCTTCCCCCGGTATGGACGCCGACCCCAGAACCGGTGGCGGAGGTGCAGGTCGTCCAGACCACGAGCTACTGCGACGACTTGGAGCAATTGCTCCGGGTGATTGGTTTGGTGCAGAACACCGGCGAGGCCGACGTAAGACGCATCAGAGTCTTCGGAACCGCATGGGGCGCCGATGGGAACGAGGTTGCATTGGAGCAAATCAGCCCTACTCTGCCTCTGGTCCGCCCCGATGAGATCGTCCCCTTTGAACTCGTGCTCCCTGGAGAGGCCCCCCACGACTATACGATCGACGTCGTGGCTGAGGCGGAGGCCGCCCTCCCTTCTGAGCAAGACTCCTATCACCGGGAGCTGGAGGTGATGTCATACGAATACAGTCTCAGCCCCGGAGGTTACTACGAGATCAGGGGGGAGGTGCGCAACACCGGCGAAACCGAGGCTATCCTGGTTCGAATCAATGCAATGCTCTTCGACGCTGCAGGCACACTCATCGGCTTGGGGCATGGGTTTTTGCAGGACCCGGTCGTCCCGGCCCGCTCAACATCCCCATTTCAGATCGAGCATTGGAACCACCCGGCCGATCTGGTGAAGGACAACATCGCCCGCATCGAGTTCATCCTGCATGCAAACAAATAGACCGGAGTGGAAGGTATGAGCGCGCCGCGAAACCGAATGCAGCTAGCTGCCGGCAGGACGTAAGTGCGCGGCCCGCGCTACGGACCGGTCCGCAGAGCCTGTGACTGAAAGACGATGAGATCCAGGTATCGCCGGAAGCCCTCCTCTGGAAGATAGATCGTGTGCGCCTCAAAGCCGCTGATCGCTCTCCACCAATCCGCCCCTGCACCGTACGTGATGCCGGGGCACCCGGGCTCAGGGTTGCCGGGCGGGCAGAACTTCTCCCAGCGAGCTGCGGTCCGATGGATGCAAACAGGCGGCATGGGCGGCCAGAACTCCCAATGCCAGTGCCAGCCCGGCTCGCCATAGTACCCCCAGCCGCATACCTCCGTTCGCTCCTTCACCAGACGGAAGTGATAATCCCACTGCGCCCGCGCGAAGAGGTCCCAGCCGGTCGTGAGCTCCGTCCGGTATGCGGGGTGTCCAAGGACGCGGCCTGATGCTTTGACAGACGCCCAATCGGACCAGCCGCCGAACCAACCACCCCGAAACGCGCCGGCGGCCCAGGGATAGCGAGGCTCCATGCCGGCCGGTGGGCCGGTCACCAACCCTCGCGGCAAGAGCCTCTCCACGGCGGAAGGCGGGCACAGCTCGAGGCCCCCCAGGCTGGCGGGCAGGCTGCCCAGCGTCGAAGCAGCGCATGCGGCAAAGTACCGGTCCTCCGCAAACAGGAGCAGCCCGGGGTCTAAAGACTCAACGGCCAGGTTCCCTATCGCCGCCCGTCCCGCTCCAATCCCCGGGCCGGCGGCCTCAGGAGCCAGGCGCAGCTCAACCCGGTAGCCTTCGAGGCGGTTGTCCGGCCACTCAACCGTTCGCCGCAGGCTGTCCGTGTACCCAAACGAGCCCGGCGTCCACCCGACCTGGACCACAAAGGGCACGTCGACCAGCGCATATTCCGGTACTCGCTGGTTGATGTAGGGGGTGGGAACGTTGATTTGCGCCCGCTCGCCGCCCAGGAGCGCAGAACAGACGGCCTCCGGCTGACCCCGCCCGTCGTCGATGAGACTCCAGCTCTGACAGGGATGCTCGATGAGATACCTCGGGTAGGCGTCCTCAGAGGCACGAGCCGAGGCTGAGGCGGCGCTTGGGGGATAGGCCGGCGATGGGCCGGACAGCAGCCGAAGGAGCACCGCGCCCAGCAGCCAGGCCGATGCCCGCCTAGACATCCATGCTCCCGTTCCCGGAACAGGCGGCGTTTCGCATCCTGGGACCTCCCTGCCCAGATCTTAGAGCCGCTCTGCAGCCTCCAGCGTTACCCGACCGTTACGTGGCTCCATCCCAAGAGGAAGCAAAGGGCCGCCCAACATCGGCGTATAATGAGAACGCATCGCAGCCGGGCGGCCGCTTCTTGTGACCGGGAGGGAGCGGGCCGCTGCGCCTCCCTGGCGCCGACCTCACGCGAACCCGGGCCTGAACACCGCCCCCCTTCATCCCGGGACGAGCGCGTGAGCCGGGCACAACCAGCCGCGAACGTAACCTGTAGAGGATGGCAAAGTGAACGAGGCTGATCGACTTACGCCAGATGTCCTGTTTGCTCAGTTCCAGAAGAAACGCATCGACCTTGGAAGAGCTGCCATCAAGAAGTTCGCCGGGATGAGCAGAAGGGGACAGCAGACCTTCCTCAAACCGACGATCAAGTTCATTGAGGAGGAGGAAAGGGACGAGATTCGAAGTTGGGGGACAACCGTCCTGGAGCTGATCGACGGGCCCCAAGCCTCCAACTTCCTCATGGATCTCCTGCAGAAAGCCAGCTCGNNAGGAGAGGTATCGCTATACTCGCTTCTTTGCACTGCGAGCGCTCGACCGCATGTCGGCCGCCCGGAGTTTCGAAGATCGCTTCAAGAAGATCCTGGAGACGATCTCCGAGGATGAGGATGAGCAGGGATACAGCTGGGCAGCCTCTCTGATCCTGCTCTCCACTCGAGGCTGGCAGCCCAAGCGCGAGGGGGAACTCAAGCAGAGGTTCGAGGACCGCAGGGACTACTGGACCCTGAGCGCGATCTTGCGCGCGCTGCGCGAGTTTCCCCACAAGGGGCTTACCGACCAGATCCTGGGTGTGATGAAGAGCAGCGAATACCTGGATCTCAAGAGCAACGCCATCCGAGCACTGCGCGCCCCGGTCTACAAAGAGAACCTTTCGGTTGTGCGCGCCTTGGGAGAAGTCGTCCTCCAGGAACCCTCCAGATTCCTGCGGCTCGACGCCGTCCAAACGCTGGCGGATCTTGGAAACCCGGAGGCGGAAGCCGATCTGCTTCAAGCCCTCAATGACGCCGACGCCGAGATCCGGGTGCAGGCCTCGAAAGCGCTGGCGCCCCTGCTTGGAAGCGAGAGGGCGCTGGCGGCGGTCGTGCAGCAGGCCTTGAGGACCGAAACACCGGAGAACAGGGAACGCTTCATTGAAGCCATCCGGCGGATCGACCCGGACCGGAGGCTGGCCGCAGAGATGCTCAGCAAGGAGCTTGGCGCAGAGGACCGGGCGCGCTCCGATACCGCTGAGAGGATCCTTATCGACCTGGGCGGATGGGCGGCGGTCCAGAGATTGGGCCAGCGCCGGAGCACGCTCGACTCGCTGGACCGGCTCCTGGCCGAGTCTGAGACTGTCGTCAAATCCACTTTCAAGGATACGATCCGGCAGGCGCGAATCAATTTCTACTTCGCGATGGTCGTCAACGCCCTGGTCGTTGGCGTGGGGATTGCCCTGGTCATCCTGGCCATCAACCAGTTGATCGCTGATCCGACGAAGCTGCAGTCCTGGCTGGTCCCCGGCGGCGCCGGGGTGGTGGCCATAATCATCAATCTGGGATTCAACAACCCACGCCACAACGCGCGCGAGGATCTGGCCATACTGATGAATGTGAATGTCATCTTCCTCGGCTTCCTGCGCCAGTTGAATGAAATCGACGCCACCTTCAAGCACGCCTTCATCGAGAACGAGGATTTTGGAACGGAGCACATGAAGCACACCGTGCAGCAGATCGAGGAAGCCATGAGCCAGGCGCTTGAAATGGCGGCCGGTCATCTCTATCTTCCCAAACCGCTGAAGGAAAAGGTCGCGGCCGTGGCGCCGAAAGGGCCGGACGCCGAGAGCGATTCTTGACGTTCGAGAGCACGGGGCCGCAGGATGATCTCGAAGTCGGATTGACCGATTGATCGGGATCAGCCGGCTGGACGGTTCGGCCCAGCCGGCCTTGCATCCGACGTAATCGCCAAAGCGGGTGCGTCAGACTGCCTCCCGCCTAGCGGCGCCGGCTGCGCCTCGTGGCCAGCATGCCGGCCAGGGCGCCGGTCAGCTCATCGGCCCACTGGAGGGCCTCCGCCGGGCCGGCGCGCCCCCCTGCCCAGGTGGTGTGAAGCCCCGTCCCGCTTGGCAGCTCATGGACGGCGGCCAGGCTGTAGCCGCGCTGGGCCAGGCGGCGGACCGCCTGCTCGACCCGCCTCCTGGACCGCCCGTCGCCCCGGTAGTGGAGGTCGGCCCGCTCCAGCGGATCGACGCTGAGGGTGAGATAGAACGGGTCGGCCCGCCTCCCGGCCGGCCGGATACCCAGCAGGATGAATACGACCGCCCGGATCGTGGGCCAAACCCCCGAGCCGNNCCAAACCCCCGAGCCGGCGAGCAGCCCTTCTTTGCATGGTTTCACGTCATCCTCCGCATGGCGAATCAAAAACCGCAGGCGCTCAGCTCGAGCCCTGCGGCGTGCGGTGCCGGTTCCAGATGTTCTGAGACTACTCGGGCGCGGACCGCTCCCCGGCCTGGTCTTGCTCGCGCAATATCCTCTGCAGGTAGACATCCCCCCATCGATGCCGCAGCCGGTGGCCCTCGATCTCAAGCGGGTCGGCCAGCCACAGGCCGCCCTCCTTCCGGCCCGCGATCACCTCGCGGTGGATCCACTGGCGGAGGGTGTTGTGGGGAATCCCGGTCATCAGGGAGATGTCCCGCAGCGTTCGCCAGGCCTCCGGCGGCGACCGGAAGCGGTCCACAAAGCCGTCATAGATGGCCTTCGACTCGGCCCTCGAGATCGGCACGCCGAGCTGCCTCTCCCGGTTGGCGATGGCCAAGCGGGCATACTCCAGGCTGTAGCGCACCGTGGCTGCGAAGTAGAGCAGCCGCTCAAAGCGCTGGCGTTCGGCCGGCGGCAGATAAGGTTTGAGCTCGTCCGCCTGCGACCAGACGTCGACGACGACCTCCCCGGCTGCGGCGAATTCCGCCGCCTGCTCACGGGAGCGACAGGGGCCCAGCGGCTCCTCCCTGCCGGGGATTTCCGCCCACCAGGCCGCGTCGCCCGCAACGCTCGGGCGGAGGATCAGCCGGCCCGGCCCCCAGGGGGTGCCCACGGGTTCCTCGCGGAGGTTCTCGTAGTCATCGGCGTTGATCCGAGCGATGAAGGTTTCGCCGTGATCCGGGCAGCTCACGGCCCTCCCAAGCCAGGGGATGGCCTCCCCCCTCCAGGCCTCCCAGGGGATTTCGCACCCGCACTGCAGCCTCACGTGCCGCTGCGCTACCTTTGGCATGCCAACCTCCTTGCCCCTGAATGCTCGGGGATTGTAACGAAATTCGTTACAAGGGGCAATCGGTTCTTTGAGACGCCGGCGGGTGAAGAGAGTTACGCACAAGGTAGATGGGGAACGTGTGAGGTATCCGGAAGGCAGGACCTGCGTTTTCGGCATGCGCGCCCGACCGAGGTTGAAGGATCCTGCCAGGTCGCCACCCGTAGCCTCGAGCCTGCTCTCCTCCAGATCCTCAGCCGGCCGGTCGATCCGCTTGACGATTCTGCGCCTCAACGGGTCGTCGGGGCGAGCCAATTCACGAGCAGCCGCATCCGGGATTCGAACGCGAGACATCGGTCGCTGCGCGGGCCCAAGCTCGGCCCTCAGGGAGAAGCCTGGAGCCTCCAAGGCCCGGGACAGCTCCGGCGCTCTTTTGTCAATCAGACTCCGGGCACCGCCACGCGTGCCGGAGGCCCCGAGAGCTACGCCGGACCCGACGGCTCCCCACCTCTCCCCATCCCTTCACCCGCCTCCCTAGCCAGGACCCGGTTCCGCGCCCCGATCTCGACCACCATCTCCCAGAGCGCCTCGACCTCCGTGAGATTGTTCGAAAGGCGCTCACGAAGCGAGGCCACGCGCCGCAGCGCCGCCTCGGCCTGGCCCCGGCGCATCAGCTGCCAGATCCGGTCCGCACGGACCTCCAGGGACGCCCGCCGCTCGAGATCGGCCAGGGCGGCCCGGACGCTCCGGCCGGTGAGATCGACCTGGCCGGCGCCGCCCTTGGGGCCCTTGGAGAGCCGCGCCAGATCCTCAAGGGCGCGTTCGAGCGGGATGTTCCCGGGCGCAAGCGCGGCAAGCGCCTCCAACCGCCGGTTCCACGAGCGGCGTGTCGCCGGCGAAATCGCCGCCCCGCTGCCCACGGCCTCTGTGATCTCCCCGGCGACCTTCAGAAGAGAGGCCTCAACCTGCGCGACGATCTCCTGGGCCCTCTTTACCTGGGGGTCTATGGCCCGCCGGAGGATACGCTCGCGAGCCCGGCGCTGCTCCTGGAGCTGGCGCAGCTGCTCCCGCCTGAGGTGGCTCTCCAGCTCCAGGATGCGCTTCTGCTCCCGGGCCTTCTCCGCCTCGGCTTCCTGCCGCTCGCGCTCCGCCCGGCGGACGTCCTCCAGGATCCTTTCAATCCTTTCCGGGAGCGGGCGCTCGAGAGGGACGAGCTCCATGCGGACCTTGTCCCGGATCTCGGCCTCCCCCGGAAACCGGCGCCGGAAGGCGCCCAGGCTGCGCTGCATGAAATCCGATCTGGCGATCCCATCCGATTTGCCAAGCCGCCTGATGTTGTCGTAGGCCGCTCGCGAGGCCTCCCGCCAGCGTTCCAGGGCCGCACCCCGGACCGATCCATAATCCGCTAGCAGGAGCCTGTCGCGCGCCTCGGCGAACTCCCTTATGAGGGCCTCCACGGCGGCCTCGAACCTCGATGTGGCCGCAAGCGGGACCCACCAGGCGCGCCGGCCGGCCTCCCAAACCTGGATCGCTCCGGCCCGCCGGCAGACCGTGTCCTCGCGCCGGGCGATGGCGCGCAGCGCCTTGGGGATCTCCCCCTCCACCAGCCCTCCCCGGAGCTCCCGGAAGACCCCGGTCCTCGGGTCATCGGCCGGGATCCCGGCTTCCACGAGCAGCGCCGAGGTCTCGAAGGCCCGCAGCCCAAAGGCCCGGATCAGGCACCGCATCCCGTCCGTGCGCGCGAACAGCTCCTGCGGCGGGAGGATCTCCATAAGTAGGGCCAGGCGGGCCTCTTTCGGCAGCCCGTCCAGCCTCTCGTACACCTCCCGATAGACATCCATGGTACGCCTCCCTCCTGCCCGGCGAAACGCAAAAGAGCCGCGCCGGTAAGGGGCGCGGCTCGAAGCTCGCCCGGCAGCTCGCAGACCGCTACGTCGCCTTTATCTCGATTCCGGCCCCGGCCAGGGAGCGGCGGATGACCTCTGCCGTCCTCCGGAGGCCGTGCCGCCGGACCTGGTCGTTCAGATCCTTCTCATCCCCAGCAAAGGGATGGTCGAGCAGCCTGGCCCGGGGGAGGGCCCTCTTCCACCGCTCCACGCACTCCACCCCGGCCTGATCGTTTTGGGGAAGGATCGCCAGGACCGGGACTCTGCGCAGCCCGGGGAGCAGATAGCCGGCGATGCCCGTGCCGCCGGCCGCCGTCCCCTGGAAGCCCATCTGCCGCAGGTTGATGGCGTCCACGACGCTCTCGGTGAGGATCACCGGCTGGCCCCGGCTCGTGCTGCCCAGTCCCCAGATCGTCTTCGGAAGGCCGCTCAGGCTGAGGTAGCGCAGGTGGGCGGCCTCTTCCTGAGATCTGCCGATCATATGCAGAACCGCTCCGTTCCGGCCGACGTCGGGGAAGATGACCCTTCCGGCGAGCAGCTCGCGCGCCCCGTCCCGGGCGCTTCGCCCGAGCGTCCCCGGCAGGCAGAGGAAGAGGCCCGCCGCCTGCCTCAGGGGAGCGGGGTACCCGGCCAGCGCCCCGAGGAGCGCGCCCGGCGGCGCCAGGCCCAGCCGGAACCTGCGCATGGCCGGGACGTCGATCCGGCGCGAGCGCAGGTACTCCCTGGCCGCCCCGCCCGCCTCGCCCATCAGGGCCAGGTGGTACACCCGGCTGGCAAGCCCCAGCACCTGGACGATCTCCCGGGACAGCTCTTTGGGCGCCCGGGGCGGCTTCACCGCTACGCTCCGCACCTCCAGGAGCTCGAGGCGCCCCAGCGCCTCCCGGAACATCTCCGGGTCCCGGTTGTTCCACGCCTCCCCGAAGAGCAGCCCTCCCTGGAAGTCGTAGACGTCGCCGCCCCGGTTGCAGCGGAAGCAGTACCACAGGCCGCTCTGGGCGCTGACGCTCATATTGGGCCGCCCCTGATCGTTGTGGAACGGGCAGCGGGCCATCACGTTCGGCCGGCCGCCGCGGACCGGGACCTCGACGCCGGCCCGTTCCATGACCTGCACCAAATCGGGTTTGCGTTCGTCCATGGGTGTGCCTCGCTTGGTCTCCAATCCAGCCTGGGAGCGGCAGCCCGACCGTAGCACGGCGCGGCCTCCGCCAGGTGTGACATGGAGGTGATCAGCCCCAAGGGCCCCCAGTGGCGCCGGCCCTAGAGCAGGGGCGCAATGGCGTCCGCCAGCCTCTCCCGCTCCCCGAAGAGATCGCTCAGCAAGACCACCTTATCCGCGAAGCCCGCCTGGCCGGGGTCCTCCCGGACGACCACCGCCACCACCTTCAGGCCGGGCTCCCGGCGGGCTTCGTCCAGGCGCTCCAGGAAGCCGTCCGGGGGCGGCCCGAAGGAGCCGTCGGTGAGGATCAGGAGGTCGCCCTCCTTCAGCGAGGGGTCCTCCCGCACCAGCTCGATGGCGCAGGCCAGCGCGCCGTAGGGCTCGGTGCCGCCGCCGTAGAAGAGCTCGAGGTGCTCCACCAGGGCCAGGGGGTCCGGCCGGGGGCCCGGGTCGTAGACCTCGAACTGGCCGGCGTCCGAGAAGGGGATCGACACAAAGCGCCGCCCGTCCTGGAGGGCCAGCTTCATCAGCGCCAGCTGCAGGGCGCAGGCCGTCGCGTTGGGCCGGCCGACCATGCTCCCGCTCTTGTCGGTCAAGATCACGAAAGGACCCCGGCCGGCCTCGGCCTCGCCCTCGAACTCCCGGTGGAGAAGCTCGCCCTCCAGCGCCCGGCGCATGAAGTCCAGGGCGAGCGGCGAACCCGGATCGGGCTCCACCCACCCCGTGAGCTCCTCGGGGGCGACCGACTCCAGGTCGAGCTCCCCGGTCCGGTAATGGGTGAACTTCTCGCGCCCGTACCTGGACTGGCGCCGCCCGGCCGAGACCGTCCGCCGGGCCCAGCCCAAGAGGTCCAGGATGTCCTTCAGGCGCTTGGAGCGCTTGAGATACCCGGCCAGTTCATGCAGGCCCTGAACCTCCCGGCGCGTGGCCCCTGCGCCGACGCCCAGCCCCCAGCCAAACCCGAATTCCCGGGCTGCCTTCTTCAGGTCGGAAAGATCGGCGGCTGCGCCGGCCAGGCTCCGGGCCAGGGCCTCCTCGGTGCGGGCCCTGGCCCCTTCCATGGCCTCCGCGGCTCGCGCCCCGGCCGCCCCCGCCCTGGCGCGCGCCGCTTCCAGTTCCCCCCGGAGCTCCTGGAGCTTCGCTTTCTGCGCCGGCCGGCCGGATCGCCCGCTCCCCCCGCCGCCCCCCGCACGCGCCCGGCCCGGCGCGCCCAAGAGCGCCTGGAGCGCCTGCCCCCGGCTCTCAAGTTCACGCACGGCCTCCAGAGCCCCCTGCGCCTCCCGCATGGCCCCCTTGACCTCGGCCGGGAGCCTGGCGACGAGCTCGCGGGCGAAATGGGCGGCCCCGAAGGCGGCCGCGACCTCATCCGCGCCCACCGAGGCGCGCAGCCCCCTCCACTCCTCCAGCTCCCCGGCGCGCCGGAAGATGGCGTGCGGGACCTCCATGCCCTCCGGCGGCCGGGGCCTGAGGCCCGCCGCCGGCGAGTAGAGGCCGAGCCACGCCTCGCGGGTGACGCCCTCACCGTAGGGGCGGGTCCGCTCTTCCGCCCGCCTGATGACTTCCATGTCCCTGACTTCGACCCAGGAGGCGTGATCCACAAGGAGGATGTCCTCCCACACACTCTCGGGAGGATCGAGGAGGTACTCGTCCCCGGACAGGTCGCTGTACTCCGCCATGTTGAAACCAGACATTGGTCGAACCTTCCTATTCTGCTGGGTCTTCAGCCGAGAGGCCGGCCGGCGCCCGCCGCTCACCCCCCTTCCTGGAGCGCCATCACCTGGCCGCCGCGCTCCACCAGGCTCGCCTGGGCCTCCTGGAGCTGTTGGAGGAGCTGCGCCTTCCGGTCCTCATGCTCGGGATCCCCCACCCCCTCCTCCAGGAGCTGCCTGTGCTTCCTGAGCTTGGTCTGCCAGGAGACGAGGGCCTGCATGCTCTCCTCGCCCCCCACCTTGCTCAGGATCGACTCAAGGTCGGCGGCCGCGGCCAGCAGAATCTGCCGCTGGGGGTCGCTGATCTGCGCCACGACGTTCCTGACCCCATCCCGTTCTTCCAGGGCGATCCACAGGATGTGCTGCCCGACTAGCAGGGATTTGGGGCCGACTTCGGGCTCTCCGGCCAGCATCGAGTGGGCGATGGCGGCCCGGGCCCAGCCCCTGAACCGCCGCGGCGAGACGGGAACCCCGTCCTTGGCGAGCTTCGCCCGCAGGCGCACCATCCGGCGCTTGATCTCCCCGGGCAGGGCCATCGCCCGGTATTCGACCAGCGCCTGGGCCAGCAGGATCTCCCCCGGGTCGAGCCTGGTCGAGATGGGCCGCCGCCCGCCTTCGCTGTCCAGGAGCCTCGCCCAGTCGGCGGGCCGGCCGGGGTAGTGGACCTCCTTGCGGAGCAGAATGCGGTCCCAGGCCGCGTTCTGGGGCGCGGCGTTGACCAGCTCGTTGCTGGCGGCGATGCCAAGCAGGAGCGGCAGCGGATGAACCCTGTCCGGTTCCGACAGGGTGCGCTCCTCGTACGCCTCCAGGAGCATGTTCAGCACGGAGCCCGAGGCCTTGGTGGAGTAGATGGCCGGCGAGGCGCCCCTGGCGGGGTCCTTTTCCAACCACCCCTCCCAGAACCGGACGTGCGGCTTTCACCGCATCCGGCTCGCCGGCAGAACCCGAGGCGGACGAGAGGCCTCCCGGGTGGATCAGCAGACGGCAGCCCAGGCGGAGGCCGGTCTTTCTGCGCCGCCTGGCGCCCGTCTTCCGAACCACCCTGGACGTTTCCGGCGTATAGCGCCTGCCCCGGTTTGTTCTGCCTCTTTCGCCAGATGACTTGGGAGGTCGCCCTTCAACGTCGGTCTGGCTACTGGATCCCTTCGTCCTGCTCGCGGCTTACGGGTTCACCGCGAGGAATGACGGGTACGCGGTCCCGTCAAGGTCACGCCGGCCGGCGTGAAGCGCCTTTCACGCCTTCTCTCGTGACGACTACTACGGATCCTCCGCCGCCTTAGGTCTCTCGACCCTTAGGCGGTCCCGCAGTTGCTGTAGGGTTGACGTTCCAGTGAGGCTTAGGTCGTCTTCCGTTGCCTTTGGCGGCGCATGCGGCTGCGCCGCGCTCGTGAACGTGTGTTTCCCATGGCGCTCTTCAGTCCACGGTATTTCACGACTGCGCGCCTAGTCGTGGTCGCGCAGGGGCCGACGTTATCCCGCTCGGCAACTCGACTTCAACCACTGACCGGCTTGACCGTACCTCACAGGCCTTGCGGAGCAGGCCGATACACGACTTCTCAGCCTCCCCGCTTCTAGCGTGCATGCTGTGTTCAGCCTCCCCTTTCGGGCGAGTCCTAAGCACGACGGCCTGCAGGTTTCCACACGAGCCTGCCCTGCCTCCGGCAGGAATCTTCCCTACGCCACAACGGCGCACAAGAACTCGTCGGTGATAGCCAGGCTGGCCGTCGCCAGGCCGGACAGCTTGCGGGCCCAGCGGCCCTCGCGGAGGGCGTTCGGGTCCAGCGCGCCGAACAGGTCATTGCGCGAGATGTCCGGGTTCAGGTTGATCCGAAACAGCTTGCCGCCGACCCCCTGGGCGATCAGGCGGGCCAGCGTGGTTTTGGCGGCGCCCGGCAGCGAGAGGAAGAAGACGTTCTCCCCGGTGAGGAGCCCCAAGAGAACGACCTCGACCTCCTCGTCCATCGCGACCAGCTGAGATTTGATCTCCTGGCCCAGGCTCCGGACGCGCCCGAGGAAGCCGGCGAACTCGAATTCCTGGGCCCCGCCCGGCGGCGTGCTGAACAGCCCGACCCGCTCGCGCGAGAGCAAGAGCTCGGGCCGCCGGCCGGCTGCCTCGGCTGTGGGAGCCAGGTACTTCCCGTCGTGGGTCCTCAGTGTTTTCATGCTGCGTGCCTCTCACTAGTCTGTCCTTTCGGTCGGGAATCCAAAAAGCCCCTGGATCTTCCCAGGGGCTTTCGGCTCCGGCGGTTTCGATCGGCGAAGGTCAAGCCGGCGGGTCACCCGGGTGGGGTCGTCTGCGCCGCCTGACGCTCGCTGCCCGGACCTCTTGCCCGGCTCCGGAGGGGCCGGCCAAGCGGGGCGTGAGGCCCGGGATCATCAAGGCGTGGTAGGGATGCTTCCGTCGATGATTCCCTCGCGGAGGCCCTTTAGGTCTTTCTTGAGGGAACCGGGCACCTGCCGGTTGAGCTTGTGGAACTTCGCGATGTCCACCGAGCCCTCCTCCAGTCCCTCCACGACCAAGCCGCCCTGCCACGTACCGTTCACCAGGGCTTCGATCTGGTGAAAGACGGCCGGACCGAGGTCCTTGACCACGCTGGTGAGGATGACCCGGTCGGGATCACCGAAAGTCCCGGACCAGTCGTAATCGACCCCGATGACGCGCACCGTCTCCCCAGCAGCCTTCCGAAGTGCGGCCTCATCCAGGGCTCCGAGGCTGGTCAGACCGGCGACCGGGAAGACCGTGTCTGAACCGAGGTCGTAGAGGTCCGCGGCCATCGCCTGTCCTGCAGCCCGGTCAACAAACGTGAACGTGAACAGCCCGGATTGCGTATCCGGATCCCAACCCAGGACCTCGACGCTGGCGCCGTGCTGGGTGTTGTAGTGCGCCACCCCGAGCGCATAGCCGTCCATGAACAAGGTGACGGGAGGTATGGGCAGGCCGCCGAACACCCCGACCTTGCCGGTCTGGCTTATCCCGGCGGCGGTGTAGCCGGCCAGGAAGGCTGCCTCGTCCACGCTGAGCACGACCTCAGCCGCGTTCGGGTAGCTGGCGCCATAGACGAAGTCGAGGACCGTGAACTGCTGATCGGGGTTTGCGACGATGAAGGGCTCCATCTCGAAAGCGGCAAGGAAACCGACGCCGATGATGAGGTCGCAGTCCCCGGCCGTGACCAAAGCCTCGATGTTGGATGCGAGATCGGCTTGCGTGTCGGCGTCGAGGGCGGTTGTTTCGACTTTGAGCTTACTAGAAGCCCGTTTCACACCTTCTGCAACCGACCTGTTGAACGGCGAATCGCTGCCTCCCAACTCATTCACGATGCATACTTTTCCTCTGACCCCGCCGGCAGCAGCCGGTAAGGCTATGAACAAACTTACCAACACTACCACCGCCAGAACGGTCTTTTTCATTTCAATTCCTCCTGCAGCTTCTCGCTCTTCGGGCTAACTCCCCCTGGCATTCACGGCCGCTGGATGATGTCAGGGGGCCTGGACGTATTTGGCCCAGGCAGGGTGAGGCGGGCGCGAAGGCCTCTGCGATCTCCGTGAGGAGGTCACCGGCCTCATGGGGCCGCAGCCTCTCTACGGTTCCGGGCTGCCCAGGCCTCTTTGGTGGAGGGGCGGCTGCGATCGCCGGCGGCCGGGGCGCAGAAAGCTATCTGCCGCCTGCCGGATCAGCCCTCGCATGGACTCCTGCACAGCCGCCAGCTCCTTGAGGGCTCGAGCCTGGGATCGGGTGAGTTGAATTTGGGTCCTGTACCTGGCGCCCCAGCACGTTGTTGCATGCGCAAATGCCTACTTTCATGATAGCACCCTCCGTGCCGCCAATGCGCCTCAGCCGGGCGCGGCAGCGGTTGGCCGCCTCAGCCGTGCGGAGAAAACGGGACCAGACGGCCGCCAGAGCGCACCTCCCAGCCCGGCATAGCGCCGTAGCTGCGGGTGTGCGGCCTCCAGCCTCGCCGCCTCCCGATCCACCATCCAAGCGAGGCCTGCCAAACGAAGGCGATCGCCCGCATCGCCAGTGTGAGACTCCTCAGAACCAACACGTCGCCCTCCTGTCCTTGTCGTCCTGCAGCCGGCCGGAACGAGCCCGATGACCCGCAGCGGCGCCGGCCATCGCCGCGGGGGCTCCTCCCGGCGCTCTCGTCGCTATCCTGCCCGTCCGGGCGGTTCACCTGCCGCCGTAGCGGCGCAGGCGCTCGCCGATCTCTAGGTCGCGCCGCGCCCTTCCGCCGATCAGGTAGACCAGATGCCACGCCATTAGGGCCAGCGCCAGGGCGCCGATAGCGATGGCCAGCCAGATCATGGGCCGCCTCCTTCTCCTGCTCCTGGATCGATTCGTGTTCCGGTGCGCCGTCCAAAACGAGGAGAGCCGCCGGATTGAGCTTGCCGCGGCGGCTCCCGCAGGGCAGAACGCCCCCGGCTTCTGGCGGGTCGCCCCTCACGGGGTGGCCCGCCGGCCGTTTTGGAGGCCCGCCAGCACCGCTTCCTTCAGGGCCTGCAGCGCCGGCGCCGGCGGCAACTCCCTGCCGTCCTCCGAACGCAGATACGCCTCCAGCGCGCGGCGGTATGTGGGGGGCAGGACCCGCACCGCCCGGCGGACGTCGCGCCCTGCTACGAGCCGGCGAGTCCCCGGGACGTGGAACTGCCCGGAAGCCTGCAGCTTGAAAACGGGGGTAGCCATCAGGTGAGCCTCCATGCCTGTTCCTCCCGGCGGCGCCCCTGGAGCGGCCGGCAGGGGAGGTCGCCGGCCGGGGGCTGCCGCCCGGAAAGGCAAAAACCGCCGGGGCAGCGGGCGGCATGTCCCGCGCCGGCGGTTCCCTCCCTTCATGCGACCTCGAAGCCGGGAGAGGGGGCGCGAGGCGAGTTATGAGGCCCTGGCGAACTCCCGGCCGGCCACGCGGAAGCCGGGCCGCGACCCACAGCGCGGCTCTCTGGGCGCGTCGGTGGGCGCCGGGAGGTCCAGGGCGTTGTCAGTCCGCCGAGGGTGCCTTCCGCCTGCCTCACGGAAGGACCTACCACACCCCCCGATGCGGCGCGTTTCCCGGGGACCGCGCCGCCTGTCCCGGCTGCCTCTCCGAGGGAGACTTCCGGGAGTGTGAGGCCTGGGTCTGTCCCGGTGTTCTGGCCGGGGGACCGCGGGGCGGGACGGTGCGGCGGACAGCCGCCGGAGAAAAAGGCGAGCAGCCCGGCAAGATCAAGACGACTTCACCGGACTGCCGGTCCTGGAATGTCCGTTATGCCTGGTTTCTCCGGTCCCTTTCGGAGCAGCCTGCAGGCAGCATCCCAGGAAACGCTATGTCAGATTCTTGTACCTACCTTTCTCGCCAGGCCGATGCGCGGCCCTCGATGATCTCCGGAGTGCCAAGTATGACCTGTTACCTTCTAGCGCAGGCGGGGCCAGGGACAGGCCTGACCCACCCCTCTGGCTCAGGCGCCGTTCGAGAGGCGCCTGGTTCCACCCCAGCCGACCACCTCCCCTCGCCCCTGCCCGCTCCTCCACGCACCAATCCGTCCCCGGGAGGTACTGCCCGCTTGAGAGCCGGAGCTGCAACCTCCCACAGGTTGCCCTCCAAGTACCCCGAGCGTTTCAATCCCGAAGGCGGCTTCACGCTCGGGCTGTTGCGCTTGAAAACGCGCCGGCAGGCTGTCATGACCCCAGCCGGAGCGACCATCCCAGAAAACGCATGCATGCGCGGCGTCTGCGTTCCTTCCTGGATCGTGAGGTGAGCACCAGGCAATCGGCCTTCAGGTGGGTCAATCCGGACAGGCGGGAAGAGCGCCCTCCGAGACTCAAGCGCAAAGCGCCGCTCGTGGGCGGCATTTTTCGGGCTGTTTGTTTTGCGGGCTCTACCGATGGTGAGGCCATCCTAGACGAGAGAAGCGGGCCTGTCAATAGAGCTGGCCGTTACCTGATCGTTAGCTCGATCGTGATCCCCGACTTCGCGGACTGTCCTGCCCGCCGCAGGCCGCACCTGAGCTCGCTCCCGCCTGCCCTCCTGCGGCGCCTCCTGTCACTGCCGGAGCTTTGAAAGCCGGGCCCCTGAGAGGCCGGCAGGGCCTCGCCAGATGGAAAAGGACTCAGCCGGGCCCCGGGGGGGTCGCCGGAATGGAATGTCCCGGCCTGCGGCCATCCCTCCATGAGCTGGGGCCTTGCTCGTCGAGTGTAGGGAGCGCCCTCCTCAGCCTCTGGTGCAGGCTCCGGGTTCTACGAGCGGGCTTCCACCCCTTGGTCTGTTTGTGAATTTTTTCTCTTCCTGTTGCCGGCAACCACCCTTCGACCTTCCCGATCGCCGTGAGGCGGGGGAAGCATTCCTGAGGGAGGCTGGCCCGGCGCCCCCGGATCATCCGCAGGGGCGGCGGAACCCCCCAGGCAGAGCTTCCAGGACGGCTGCCGCTTCCGCCCCCCCGACCGGGGACCGGCCTCCGGCGCAGCGCCTCCGCTACCCTCGAAGGCCGGATCCTCAAGCCGGCCTCTCAACGCCAAACTTCTGCTCCGAAAGGCGCCGAAGTAAAGTAACGGTCAGCTAACGCACGCTGAGCCCGCACTCTGCTACGCTACCTTCCAGCCGAGACCGCGTTGAATCTCAGACCGCAGCTTCGCTATCCGATGCCGATAATCTCCCTCCCCGCTCCGTGTGCCGGGGCACCCCCGAGGCCAGCAGCCGCATGATCGTCACCGTCACGTCGATGAAAGGCGGCGTCGGAAAGACGACGATCGCCGCCCTCTTGGCGCAGAGCATCGTGCAGGCACCCGGCGCGCAGGCCCTCATCGTCGATCTGGACCCGCAAGGGGGCGTCTCGTCCATCCTCCTCGGGGGCAGGATCGCACCGCCGGCGGTCTGCGACGTCCTGAGAATGGAGCTGGACGGCATGCCGTCCGGCGAGCTGATGGCTCAGGCCACCCGCCGAAGCCGGTCCCACGACCGCATTCTCCTGGTCCCAGCCGGCGGGGACCTGGCGAGCCTCGGTAGCGCAGGGCCGCCGGCCGGGCTGCTCAAGGACGCCCTGAAGAGCGCCTCCCTACCTGAACACACGACCATCATCGTGGACACGGGCACCATGCCCGCCCTGGTCGATTTGGGCCTGGCCGCAGCCGACGTGGTCCTCATCCCCGTGATGCTCTCCCAGCAGACGGGCCGCCCGACGATCAATACGCTCCAGCTCGCAATCCGCCACCGCCGGCGGGTGGGAGGCCTGGTTCCCGTCGGAATCGGCAAGGCCCGGTGGGAGACCGGAGAACTCGAGCGCTGGGCGAACAAGCTCAGGGAAACGAGGGCGCTCCAGGCGATGGGCTACCGCGTCCTGCCCGGCCTGCCCTACTCGAAAGCCCTGATCCGCGGTCGCTGGCGGCATGGGAAGTTTCCGTCCCGCTTCATGCCGCCCTTCAAGGCCATCCATTCGCTGATCTGGGGCGAACCTCCACCGAGGCTGGCGCGGACCCGGGCATCACCGACAGCCGGGCCCCTTCATCCCGGCGACGGGGACGCAGACGAAAAGGAGCCGGCCACGATCCTGGCCGGGATTGGGGAGCGGAGCTGAGATGGCCCGCACCCCGGTGCCCGAGAGCCTGCTGGACGAACTGGCCCTGGCCGACGGCGACTTCGGCGACGCGCCCCCACCGCCGACGCCGGACGAGGCGGGCCGGCGGTTGGTGCACGCCTTCCTGCCCCTCGCCCTCGAGGCGATCGTCGAGGACAGCCCCTACCAGACCCGCGAGACGCCCTTCGACCCAAGGCACATCCCGGAGGACCGGGATCTCCTGCGGAGCGTCAAAGCCCACGGCGTGGTCGTCCCTATTGCCGTCCAGAGGCTGCCGGGGGAGATCGGGGAGCCCCCAGAGTATCGAATCGTGCACGGCCACCGCCGCCTGGCGGCCGCCCGGTTGGCCAGCCTCGACAGGCTCGAAGCCATGGTTGTGCCCGACCCCGGGGGCGCGGCGGCGCTCACGTTCGCCGAGAACGCGGGCCGCAGGGATCTCACCCCTTATGAAAAGGCGCTGGCGCTCATGAGCCTGAAGGAGAGGGAGTCGAACCTCAGCCGGCGCGGGCTCTCCGAGAGGACGAGCATCCCCGCCGGGACGGTGGCGAGCCTGGTCGACGTCATGGAAAACAGCCCGCCGGCCCTCCTGCGGCTGTTCGCCGGCGGTCTCGAGCCGCGCGCCGTCCAGGAGCTGCGGGCGGTCTTCGCGGCCTGCCCGGAAGAGGCGCACCTGGAGCTCGCCGCTCTGCTGGAAGGCGCCACCCGGCGGCAGGCCGCGACCTGCCGCCGGCTCGTCAGCGAGGGCGCCGACCCTCTGGCCGCGGCCAAAGCGGCTGCGGCCGGGTCCGCCGGGGCGGGGCCCCAAGGACCGGTGGCGAGCGCTGAGAGCCTCCCCGAAGAAGAGGGGCCGGGGCCGGCGGGGCGACGGGGCAGCCGCCCGACCGGGAAGCGAGGCCCGCCCCTGCCGGACCCGGAGGATGCGGCAGCCAGGCTGGCGCTGGCGGCCCGCACCGGCCTCCCGAAGCGAAGGGCGAAGCGCCTGATCCGGGCCGCGCACGAGGCGGGCGCCGATTACGAGACTCTGATCGTCGCCTGCGCGTACGCCGCCCGCGGCGGCCGGAAGAGGCGCCTGATGGACCTGGCCTCAAAGGCGACGGGCGATCGAGGCCTGGCCAGCGCAGTGCAAAGCTACCTGAGGGCTCTGGAGCGGGCCCGGGCCCTGATCGCGAGCCAGGAGGATGAAGACCTGCGCCAGTTCCTGCAGGTCCTCTTCCTCGGAGCGGCGTCCGGCCGTGGCTGAGCCCAGCGTGAGGGATCACCTGGAGGCCCTGGGCGCCGCGCCGGAGTGGGTCATCTCCCTGGGCGAGGCGATCCAGGAGGTCACCGACTGCCCCTCGGCGATCGCCGCCTCCCGCGCCAGGGACCTGAGCAGCCACCCGGTTCTGGGCCAGGGCCTGGAGGCCTTCAGCAGGGGTTGGCTCTCGATCCAGGGGGCCGACCTGACCGGCCTGTCGCCGATGCAGCGAGAGACCCTCGTCCTGGTGCTGGAGCGGATCACCGAGACGATCGAGAGCCGGATGAACCCCGGCCCGTAGCCCAGAACGAGGAGGCAGCCAGAGCACGATGAGCATCAACCGGCCTCTCCTGATCCTGGGAATTCTCCTGGCGGTGATCGGCGCGGGAGCGATTTTCGTCCTGAACACTCTCCTCGCCCCCCCGCCGGCGCTGATCCTCGCGGCCCGGGAGGACATCCCGGCAGGCACGCTCCTGGACGAGCTGCCCGAAGCGGTCCTGGTCACCCTCCCCGTTCAGCTCGGGCGGGAGGCCCGGCCCCTGCTGCGGTCGCTGATGCAGCCGGAGGACCTGGCTGCGATGCGCGCCGCCGGGGGCGTCCTCATCCAGGACGTGTTTCAGTTTGAACCCATCCTGCTGAGCTCCGTCGTTTCGGCCGGCAACCCGGCCGCGGTTCGGGTAGGCCGGCTGGGGATCGACGATCCGGGCCTGATCGTGGTCGTCGTTTCCGCCCCGGACGCCATCCCCGACAGCCTGACGGTCGGCGACCGGGTCGACCTGGCGGTCGCGGTCGACCTGATTCGCGATCCGGTCGCCCCGGAGGGGCAGGAGCCGGCGCCCGCCGCGCCCGGGGGCCGCCTCCCGCTGGGGGCCGTCAGCGCCTCGCCCCAGGAGCTGCTCCAGGACCTGGCCGAGGCGGCCGGGGCGGAGGTGGTCTTCCCCGGGCAGACCCCAACCCCAACCCTGACGCCCACCCCGACGGCCACCGGCGCGCCGGCCCTGCGCGAGCCCCTGGCCAAGGTGCTCGTCCACGGGGCGCGTGTGGTCCGGGTCCTGCGCGACCGCAGCGTCACCGCCTTCAGCCCGGGCGGCGAAACCGCCCTGGCGCTCGGGGACATCCTGGCGCTGGAGGTCGTCATCCCGCGGGACGCCTTCGAAATGGTGGCCATGGCCTCCAGGGCCGGGGCTCTCCGGGTGGGCCTGCTGTCCCCCCTGGTGGAGGCCTCGACCAGCAAGCCCACCCTGGGCGCCTCGCTCCAGGACCTCATCGACCTCTTCTACGCGGACCGGGAAGCGCTGGCCCCCACCCCCACGGCCACGCTCACCGCCTCGCCGACCCCGACGCCGAGCGGGCCTCCGCCCGGCCCGACCGGGACGGCGGCCGCCTCCCCCACCCCCGAAGGGTGACCGCACCGGCCGGCCATGACCGGGATCAGGGGCGCGTCCGGAGAGAGCCAAGCGTGACCCCGCACGGGCCTCTGAGCGCGCTGGCGTTCGTCCGGCCCGATTTGGGCCGGCAGCTCATGACCGAGCTCCACGTTGGCGCCGGCCGCCCGGTCCGCGTCCTGACCTGCCTGCCCCTCTTTGAGAAGGCCAGCGCAGCCCGGACGATGCAGCAGATGACCCCGCAGGTCGTCCTCGTGCAGGCCGAAGTCGACGGATACAGCCTGCCGGAAGCCCAAAGCCTGCGCCGGGCGTCGAAGGACCCGGTCCTGATCGCCGGCCTGGCGCAGGCCGGCGGCGCCCCGCTGGAGGCGATGCTCGGCGCGCAGCTGGAGGCCGTCTACCCGCTGCCCCTCTCGGCGGGCACGATCGAGCGGATGTGCGCCGAGCTGCCCCAGAAGTATGAGGGCGTATCGGCCGCCTGGGGCAAGGGCGCCTGGGGCGCGGCCGCGCCCGAGACCCTCCGGGCCGCTGCGGCCGCCGCCGGCGGGGCAGCCTGGCAGCGGCAGGTGATCGCCCTGTGGGCCCCGAAGGGCGGCGTGGGCAAAACGGCCCTGGCCTGCGAGCTGGCGGTGATCCTGGCTTCCATTGGCGGGGGGCGGGACGTGGCCCTGGTGGATGCGAACATGAACGGCGGGCACGTCCGACTGCGGCTCAACGTCGAGGCCCAGAACGGCATCCTCAACGCCGCCTCGGCCTACCACACCAGCCGGGGCCACGCCTCCCTGGAAGCCGATCTGCCGCGCCGGCTGGAAGCGCTCCTGGCGCCGCTCAAGGGGGCAGAGAACCTGAAAGTCCTGCCCGGGGTGAGGAACATGGAGCAGCCCCGCCACGAGCACCTGGCCGGAGCGAACGGCCTGGAGTTCGCCCGGGCCCTCATCCCGAGCCTTGCCAGAAAGTCCGACTTCGTGATCATTGATGTGGGCAGCTCGGTGAACGTGGGGGTGCACCAGGGGGCGCTGCAGGCAGTGGACACCGTCCTGGTGATCTGCGAGCCGGACCTGACCAGCATCGCCGACGCCCGGGAAGGCGTCCACCGAAGCGTGATCCCCCGCCTGGGTTTCGGCTCCGAGCGCTTCAAGCTGGTGATCAACAAGTGGCAGGACGAGCTGGGGGTCTCCCTGCTGGAGGCCGCCAGGTACGCCAACCTCTCGGCCGTGGGGATCATCCCGCTGGACGCCACGGGAAACCTCACCCTGGCCGGAAACGAGGGCCGCTCCTACGTGGCCACATACGCCAACCGGGCGGACAACCCCCGCGGCACCGAAGCCGCGCTGCAGGGCCTGGCCGAGCTGGCGGCCCAGTTCTACCCGCCGATCGCGGCGGCCTGGTCCGAGCGGCTGAAGGTGGCCGGGCAGAAGCGCCGGTTCAGGCTCTTCGGGCGAGGCTAGCGTGACGGACCAACCCCAATTCGAGGACCAGTACTGGAGCCGGGAGGCCGGCAGGGAGACGCCGGAGCCTGGGCCGGACCCCTACCGCGGGGCCCTGAACCTGGCGCGCGAGCGGCTGACCCGGCGGTTCAGCGCCGAGCAGCTGACGAAGGCCGGCCCCGGGGTGACCGAGGCCGCCACCGCCATCGCGGCCGAGGCCTTCAGCCTGTACAACGACCGGGCGCTGCAGGAGGGCAGCCGGACGGTGCCCCTCGATCCGGACCGCTTCGTCCGGGCGGCGCTGGCCGACCTCCTGGGGATGGGCCCCCTGGAGCCGCTCCTGGCTGATGAGACGGTGGAGGACATCGCCGTCAACGGGCCGGACGAGGTCATGGTCTACCGGGACGGCGGCTGGCAGGAGGCCGGGATCCGCTTCGAATCCCCGGCCAGGCTGCTGGAGATGCTCAACCGCGGCATCGCCGGCTCCAACCGGCAGGCCAACCTGGTCGTCCCGATCGCGGACGCCGTGCTGGCGGGCAAGGAGCGCATCAGCGTCGTGACCCATCCCGTAGCCAGCCCCTGGCCCTCGGCGGTGATCCGCATCCGGCGCGGCCGCCGCCTCAGCCTGAGCGACATGCTGCGGCCGGAGGCGAGCGGCGACCCCGTGGGGGCGCCGGAGCCCCGCCTCCCGGACTACGAGCCGCTGCTCGAGGGCGGCCTGCTGTCCGCCGGGGCGGCCGCCTACCTGCACGCCGCCGTCCTGGCGGGCCTGAACATCGTGGCGGTCGGGCCGACCGGATCCGGGAAGACGACCCTGCTCGAGGCACTGGGGCGCGAGATCCCCCGCGGCCGGCGCATCCTGATCCTCGAGGACACGCCCGAGATCGACCTGCACCAGGGGGCGGACCGGCCCATGAACGTCCTCTACCTGCGCACCCGGCCGGAGTCGCTCGAGGGGGTGCCGGCGATCACGCCGGAGCAGCTGGTCAAGCTGGCGCTGCGCCACCGCCCCGACGCCCTTACGCTGGGCGAGGTCCGCGGCGCCGAGGTCTTCGACCTGCTCAACGCCCTCCACACCGGCCACCGGAACGGCCTCACGAGCCTGCACGCCTTCGGCGTGCAGGAGCTCTTCATGCGGGTCTTCCTCATGCTCGCCCAGAGCGACCGGGGGCGCTACCTGGACGCCAGGCGGGCCGCCAACCTGGTCGCCTCCACGCTGCACATCGCCCTGTCGCTCGAGATTTCCGGCCGTACCCGCCGCGTGCGGACGATCGCCGAGTTCACCGGGAAGGTGACCCGGCGCGGCACACCCGAACCCGAGCTGGCGCCCATGTTCCAGTCCAGCGGCGCCGGCGGCAAGCTGGCCGGTCCGCTGGCCGCTTCGGTTCACGCCGGGGCCTTCCGGCGGGCGGGGATCCCCGCCCGTCTCATCCGTCCCAAATGAGTGAGGGCTGATTCATGCTCACCAGCCTGCTCCTGGCCTTCACCGGGGGCGTCGGGGTCCTTATGGTCTTCCTGGCCCTCGCCTCGAGGCGAATGGGCGGGGGCCTCGAGCGGGTCGCCCGCCTGAGCGGCGCGCCCCGGCCGGGGAGAGAGGCGCCCCCTCTGCCGGATGAGAGGCCCTTCCTGACCCTGCACAGGCGGGGCCTGGCGGCCGCCGTCGCCCAGGCCGATCTCCCGGTGACGCCGTCCGGGTTCGTCCGGTTCGGCCTGATCGCCAGCTTCAGCGCCTTCGCCCTGGCCTACCTCCTGACCGGCGCCCTCCTGGCCTCGGTCCTGGTAGGGGTCCTGGGGTGCCTGCTGTACGTCCAGTGGCTCCTGTGGCGGCGGGACGCCAAACGGCTCGAGTACGAGGAGGCGCTGGCGGACCTGTGCGACCGCCTCGGCGCCGGGGCGCTCCTGACCAACAGCCTCAAAGGCGCCCTGAGCCACGCCGCCGAGCTGGCCCCGGAGATCGTACGGGAAGACGCCCGCTACCTCGCCAGCCAGATCACGGCCGGCGCCGGCGTGGGGGCGGCCTTCGGGGAGGTCCGCAGGAGGCGCCGGAGCGTCTCGCTGGATCTCCTGGCCGACACGCTGGCCGTGTGGGCCGGCCGCGGGGCGGCAGTCCCGCTGCACGCCATCCTCGACCCGCTCAGCTTGACCATCCGGGAGATGGCCGGGGAGAGAAAACGCATGCAGACCGAGCTCTCGGGCGTGCGGGCCCAGCTCATGCTCGTGGCGCTGGCGCCGCTGCTCTTCGTCGCCCTGCTGCGCTCCGCCTCGCCCACCATGGCCGGGATCTACGCTTCGGCGGTCGGGCAGCTGATCCAGAGCGCAGCCTACCTGATCGCCGCGGCCGGTTTCCTGGCCGGGCAGAGGGCCCTGGCCGGCGTGGCCCGGGTCCTGGAGATCGAGGCGCTCTGAGGTGGACCGGTGACGGACCTCCTGGCCCTGGTTCTGCCAGCGATGCTGGGGGGCCTCGGGCTGTTCCTGATCGTCGCCTCCTTGGGGGTGCCGCGCACGGCGCTCAGGCGCCTCCAGAGCACCGGGGCGGGCCCCAGGCTCGTGGGGCTGGCGGAGGGAACGATCCTGCAGGCCGCCCTGACCGACGCCAGCCGGAGGATCAGGCCGGAAGGGGGCGACCTGGCCGAACGGCTGCAGAGGTCCGGCTGGGTCTACCGCTCGCCGGCCGAGTACCACGCCCGCCGGATGGTCCTGGCGCTGGCGCACATGGCCCTCGGCCTGGGGCTGAGCCTGGCCCTCGAGGCCCTGGTCGCCATCCGGGTGGCGCCCCTCGGGCCGGCCCTCCTGGCCACCGCCGGCGCCGTCCATGGCTTCTCCACGCCGGACCGGGCGCTCAACCGGGCGATCCGCCGGCGCCGGGAGCGCCTGCTCCGCGAGATGGGCTTCGGGCTGGACCGCATCTCCCTCTTCCTGCAGTCGGGGGCCGACATCGCAGAGGCCCTGGCGCAGACCAGCGAGATCGGACTCTTCGGCCAGGCCTGCGGCCGGCTGGCGGCCTCGATCGGCATGGGCCGCTCAATCCTGGAGGCCATCGAGGCGGTGAGCCGGGACCTGCCGGACACCCCGCAGTTCGACGAGTTCCTGCAGATGGTGCGGATCTCCATCCAGCAGGGCCAGAGCCTGGTCGAGCCCTTCAAGGTGCGGGCGGCGGCGCTGCGGGGGGCGCTCCGCCTGGAGATCATCCGGGAGGGCAACCGGGCCAGGATCAAGGTCGTCCTGATCACCTCGCTCGTGGTCCTCTCGGCGAGCCTGATCGTCACGATCGCCCCGACGCTCCTCCTGCTGGCCAGGGAGGGCGTGGTCTAGGCAGAGCGGCCTTCCCGCCCCCCCCAAACACTGATCCAACCCATGAGTTAGGAATAGGAATTCCAGGAGGCAGGAACAACTACAAGCAAAGGTCCTCTCCTGGGCAGCTCAGCATGAAGCTGCCTCCGGCATGATGTATACTTCGCAGGACGGGGCACTGTTGGGGTTCGAGGCTAATCCCTTGTCGGGCTCATTTTAGAAGATTGAGGTCCGCAGTTCCGTCGACGGAGCGGGTCTTGCGGACTCGCTGCCGCGATGTTTCCCCATGGGCTAGATCGCACGGATTTGACCTCATTTCAGGGCAGCTTCTGCACCGGTTTGGGATATCCGGATCCAATCTCTCTGGTTGGGGCAGAAGAAACGATTTCGGGCGGGTACGGCTCTCGGAGGGCCTCAAGCCAAACGACCTATGCAGAATAAGCTTTGGATCTTTGCCGGTTCATCCCTGGTGGCCCTTGGCCTGCTGCTCAATCCATGGCTGATCGCAGCATGGGTCATTCCCGAAGGCTCGATCGAGTGGGCTCCTCTCAAGCTCGCCATCTGGGGCTTGAATATTCTCCTGCTGCTTGTTGGCTCCACGATGATCC
>JABAOD010008720.1_pt2 | contig 28566 bp, 30 predicted proteins | sample 7062151 | NCBI WGS metagenome assembly JABAOD01 (sample SAMN14538626, study PRJNA623070) | marine sediment metagenome | biome: marine biome [ENVO:00000428]; feature: marine pelagic biome [ENVO:01000023]; material: deep marine sediment [ENVO:00002113] | place: India: Gulf of Khambhat ... | reverse complement strand
GGCGGCAGAGGATGCGGTATCCGGCCGTCACCTGTTCGCCGACGGATACTCGGCCGACACTGAAACGGGCCGAACCGAGGCGCGCCACCTCGTCCTCGATCGTTGCGTTGAGAAGGGGAAGTCGCGCCGAGTTCTCGACGACCGCCTCGACGACGGCGAACTCGCCTTCGTTGACCAGCGACGGAAACAACCGGCGGGTGACCGAGGCTCTGGGCTTGACACTGCGGACATAGGCCACGGCCAGGAGGGTGGCCAGACCGAGCAACAGTGCTCCAGCCAGCAGTTCCGGTTCCCCGAATCCGACCCAGAGAAGCCCGAGTGCGACCGAGGCGCCGAGCACTGCCCAACCCCGGTCGGTCAGCATCAGGTGGTGGTCCTGGATCCTGGCACGCGGAGATGACCGAGGACGGTGTCGATCACCGACCCCATGGAGGTTCCCCGCATCGAAGCTTCGGGGCGCAAGACCATACGGTGGGCGAGAACCGGCTCGGCCAGCTCTTTGATGTCGTCTGGTGTCACGTACTCGCGGCCTTGCATGGCAGCGCGCGCCCGGGCCACCCGCTGCATGTAGAGCGCCGACCGAGGCGACGCACCCAGCATGAGCTCGGAGTGGCGACGGGTTCCTTCGACGAGATCGACGATGTAGCCCTTGACCGAGGCGGCCACATGGACCTGCCGGGCCACATCGACCATTCGCATGACATCGGTGGCGGTGACGACCGGCTGGAGATCCTCGAAGGTGTTGCGAATGCCGTGCGTGTCGAGAATCTCGAGCGTCTTGGCCCGGTCCGGATAGCCGATGACCAGCCGCATCATGAACCGATCCAGCTGGGCCTCGGGAAGCGGGTAGGTGCCTTCGTGCTCGAGCGGATTCTGGGTGGCGACGACCATGAACGGGAGGTCGAGGCGACGGGTGACCCCGTCCGAGGTGACCTGTCGTTCCTGCATGGCCTCCAGCAGAGCGGCCTGTGTCTTGGGTGACGCCCGGTTGATCTCGTCGCCCACGACGATGTTGGCAAACACCGCTCCCGGCTTGAATTCGAACTCGGCGATCTGGCGGTTCCAGATGGACACCCCGGTCACGTCCGAGGGGAGCAGGTCAGGTGTGAACTGAATTCGGTTGAATGTGCAGTCGATCGATCGAGCGAGCGATTTCGCCAGGAAAGTCTTGCCCACCCCGGGGACATCCTCGATCAGCACATGCCCCTCTGCGAGCAGGGCGGACACGACGAGTTCGACGACTGCCCGCTTCCCTTGAATGACCGTCTCGATGTTGTCAACGATCGTGGCAAACCTCTCGGCGTACCAGCCGATGTCCTCCGTCTCGGGCAGTCCTGCTGTCACCTTGACACTCCTCCTCATGGGGTCGGGAAAACGGCCAGGGTCGAGGGTATCAGCGGTCCCGAGCCACGCCCACTGCAACGTATAATCGCCCTCGGTCCTTCCACATGTCACTAGCTCTGTCTCAGATCATCAGCCGGCCTTCACTCTGGGGCGAGGCAGTGCGCAGTTGGTGGGCGATCCGCAGGCGGGGCACGGTTTCTGTCAATCAGGAGTACCTCGCGTGGAGGCGGGAAACCGCATACGGGGATCCCGGAACCACTGAAACGGCTGAGGATCTACGGGCCTACCTGCGGTGGCGGCGGCGTCAACGGAGGCTCGGTCCGTGACGCTGCGTGAGGAGTTGGCTGAGATCCCAGGTGTGGTCGATGCCGACATCGACCTACGCGACGGTCGACCGACCGCCATCAGGATCCATTCCGATGAGGGAGCCGACCAGCGCGCCATAGGGGAAGCGGTTCAACATGCGCTTCGCCGCCATGGTCTGCGTTCCAGAGTGGCACCTCCCCGGCGAGCTCCGGAACCGGCGTCGGCACCGGCTCCACCCCACTTGGCTCTCATGCCACACGTCGACCCCCGTGATCCGGCTGCGTCGTCACCAGATCGATTGCCCGGCTCAGGGCGAAGAGTGGTCACCGTCACAGCTCGGGACGACGGACAGGTCACGGTCGTGACGGTGGCCGATGACCGAGGTGGACGTGCCGAAGGACGTGGCGGACGGCATCGGCAGGGCCAGCTCGCCGCCTGTGCGCGGGCGGTGGCCATGCTCCACGACTCTCCCGCAGAGGCCGTGGAGCTGGTGTCGGTTCGGAGTTGGGACCAGGACGAGCGACGCTTCGTGACGGTCATCCTCGACGTCGAGGGGCAGGTGCACGTCGGTTCGGCGGTCGACGACGGCCTCGAGCTCCGCGCAGTGGCGCTCGCCGTGTGGCAAGCCCTGTCGGCCTGACGACCGAACTGTCGGGCCCGCAGTCACCTGCCGGCGGCTCGCCGATCTCGCGATCAGTGGGGGTGATGAGCTGCCACCTGCAAGCTGATGCCTGCGGTTCGGTTCGCGCCGACGTCAGGAGGCCCGAACGGCCGCCGCCTCCACGAACTCGATCAGGACGCTGTCGACGTCGGCATCCACGTCGACGTCCACCGGCGCATCCGCCGCCAAGAGGCGGTCGTGAGCGTCGCGCTTCGCCAGCACGTGGCGCACGAGATTACGAGTCTGATCGTTGCTCTCGTGAGACAAGAGCCTTGCCTCGTCCGGCTCTGTGCTGGTGAGGCCGAGTCCGAGGCTCCGCACATGCCAGATCATCGTCTCCTGGCTGATCAGGTCCGGCGACAGCGACTCGACGCCGGCGACGACCACGGCGTCCACGAGCGAGTCGGGGAGGACGCGCAGCATCGTCTGGTAGCCCGTCCTCGTGTCGAAGGCATCCTGAAACACAGCCACGATCTGATGCCCTCCTCTGGTGGCCCACCGGCGGATGGCTTCGCCCTGGCTGAATCCCGAACCGGTGTCGCCTGGCGATTCGCGGACATACCCGACTACCTGCATGTGCTGAGAGTGTGCGAATGGTTGCGCTGAGTGTCAAGGACCCAACGGTGATCGGTGGGCCCGGTGGTAACGTCTGGGGCCATGGCCAGAGCACTGGTGCTGAACGCCTCGTACGAGCCGCTGTCGGTGGTGACGTCGCGGCGGGCGGTGGTGCTCGTCCTCAACGGCAAGGCACATCTGCTCGAATCGGTGGGGGCGGTGTGGCACGCCGAGAGCATGGAGGTCCCCGTGCCGTCGGTGGTCAAGCTGAGCCGCTACGTCAAGGTTCCGTATGGCCAGCCGTCGCCACTCACCCGCAACGCGGTCTTCGCTCGCGATCGGCATCGGTGCCAATACTGCGGCGAGCAGGCAGAGTCGATCGATCATGTCGTGCCACGCAGCCGGGGCGGAACGCACACGTGGGACAACGTCGTTGCTTCATGTCGCCGATGCAATCTCCGCAAGGGTGATCGTCTCCCGGAGGAGATGGGCTATCGATTGGCTACCCGGCCGCGAGAGCCGCATCGATTCGGCTGGGTCTATGCCCGAATGGGCACCTCGATCGATCCGTCCTGGGAGGGGTATCTCCTCGCGGACACGGCCTGAACGAATGAAAGCCGGGTAGACCCGGCCCTCATTCGTGTCTCGAGTCAGATCAGCTCTCTTCGTTCGTCTCCTCTTGCTCTTCCTGCTCGAGGCTGACGACAGCCTGAGGCTCATCCGCTGTGTTGAGGAAGAGAGTCGGCTGACCGAAGGCACAGGCCACATCGGTCTGGAACTCATCGTCGATCTCGAACGCGCTGACAGGAGCGCTGCCCAGGTCCACCCAGATGTCGGTGCCGTCCGGCGTCGTGAGCCAGAGCGCAATCGGGTCGGTGGTCACCTCGACGAACCGACTGTCGCGAGGCGTTTGGAAGACGAGTCCGAGGTTGAGTGAGAAGCCCGGTGGCACCACGATCTCGTGGGAGGCGCGCGCATTGGGAATGGAACGCACGCCATCCGCCATCATCTCGTTGATCTCCTGAGTGGTCGCGTCAGCGGGGAACGGTGGGAACACCGTCGTTGCACCCACGAAACGGGCCGAGCTTCCATCCTCCCAGATCGCGTAGCCGACGACGGAGGGGTGACGGACCGCGGGGAAGAACCGGTCGACGACATCGGTGTTCTCCAACCGGGCTTCGACGATGGTGCTGACCGCTGAGTGCACGAGCTCAGGAGCACCGCACGCCACGGTCTCCACAGTCCGGAAGGTGACGTCGACACCGTCGCTCCAGCTCACGGTGTCTCCGAAATCTGCTCCCGAGGCGGCTGCCGGCATGTCAAAGCCGGTCAGAGGCAGGGGGTCTCCGGAGAGAGCAACGCTGGCGACGATGGCGCCGGACTGCACGACCTCGAGCGTCATCGAGTTCGTGAACGCCGACGGAACCTGGAACCCGAGCGTCCAATGGGCCGGCATACCCGAGGGGAGCACGGTCAGATTGGACCCGGGCGCGGCGGAGTTGCCCGGGTTGCGAGTGTCGATCGGGTGGGCGACCCCGGCGCTGTCGCGAAGTTGCACAGTTGGGTAGCCAGCTTCGCCGGCGAGGCCGACCGTCGAATACGCAATGGTCTCTCCGCTTTCGTTGACGAAGGTCACCGGCACGCGGACCTCGTCGTAGCCCGTTCGGATCAATGAGCGGGCGGTGTACAGATCCTGTGCCTCGAACGAAAAGCCATCGCCCGAGAATCTCTCACCCAGTGCCAACTGTTCGCCATTCGTGGCATCGACTTGTGCGACCGCCGACTGCGCAACGACCGGCGACATCGAATCCGGGCGTGCCGCAGCGGGGATAGCCGCCACCGCTGCCAGTAGCGCCGCTGTCAACAGCATGCTTTTTCGGATCATCTGCCTGCATCTCCTACGTTGCGTGGCACTGCTTTCTTCGGTCGAGCTCACGGTGACGTTGAGAGGTTTCTCTCGAATCACATATTTGTAATTCCATCAATGTCATTCTTGTCATATTCCGGAGATTGCTTTGAGCCGCGTCGGCATCGGATGGCAGCGCGGAGACAGAGGGTCGGAGTGGGGTCGGTCTCGCTCCCCGCGTGCAGCTTCCGCTCCCGCAGATCGTCCTGACATGCCGATGGCCCGGGCGGCGTGCGGGAGGCGGGAGGCGGTGAGCGGAACCTGGTGGGGAATGGGGGAGAAGATAGTTGACAAGTGGGGAGCAGTGGGGCAGAGTGGGGGCCCGTGGGAGACCCACGGGCGGGGAGGGACCCCGTCGGAGGTCAGGACTCTGGGGAGGACGACTCCGAATGGCAGCCCGGGATGAGATGACGTGTTTCTCGGAGAACACCAACGAGCGCTGGACGACAAAGGCAGGGTCGTGTTGCCCTCCAAGTTCCGCGCCTTCGTTGAGGAGGGCTGTGTCGTCACCAAGGGGCAGGAACGATGTCTCATCGTCTTCACCCTCGATCTCTGGCAAGAAGAGGTGGAGAAGGTGAAGAAGTTGCCTCGCACCAACTCTCGCGTTCGTAGCTATGCCCGAGCATTCTTCTCGTCGGCCGATCGCCAATCACCTGACAAACAAGGTCGCATTCACCTCAATGACAGCCTGAAGGCGTACGCGTCGCTCGAGAAGGACGTGACGATCGTCGGCCTTTCCGACCGAATGGAGATCTGGTCCACCGAAGCGTGGGACCGGATCTCCCAGGAGATCGACGAGGCCTACGCCGCGATGGAGGAGGAGCTGAGCGACACAGGGATCTGATCACAACTCAGGCGGCGATGTCTGGTTCATCGTCAGCCCCCCGGATACCAGATTGGAAGGCCCCTTACTCCGCCCGCTTCCGTTTGGTGCCAGCGCCCGGGGGGCTGGCAATGCCCCAGGAGCAAGAACGCCGATATCACGAGCCAGTGATGGCAGAGGAAGTCATCGACATGCTNNCGGGGGGCTGGCAATGCACCAGGACAGCTACCACAGGCCGGTGATGCTCGACGTCGTGGTGGACCTCTTCGCAGAGGTTCCGACAGGCGTCATCGTCGATGCCACCTATGGAGGGGGCGGACACGCTCGAGCCCTCGCCGACGCCCGGCAGGACCTGCGGATCATCGGCGTGGATCGGGATCCTGACGTACCCATCGATGGAGTCGAGGTGGTGCGCGGCTCCTTCGGTGCCTTGGACAGCATCCTCCAGAGTGCTGGGGTCCCCGCCCTCGTGGGAGCCCTCTTCGACTTGGGAGTCTCGAGTCATCAGCTCGACACACCGGGTCGGGGATTCTCCTATCGCATGGCCGGTCCGCTCGACATGCGCATGGATCCGGAGGCACCGTTGTCGGCGGACGTGATCGTCAACCAGTGGGACGAACGGGATTTGGCTCGTGCCATCGGCCGGTACGGCGAGGAACGGTTCTCTCGTCGCATCGCTCGTGAGATCGTGGCAGCCCGGCCCATTGAAGACACCGTTCACCTGGCCGAGGTGGTGCGGTCGGCGATTCCGGCTGCCGCCCGGCGGGTGGGTGGCCACCCCGCCCGGCGGACGTTTCAGGCGCTCCGCATGATGGTCAATCGGGAATTGGACGAACTCGAGTCCGGCCTCGATGCCGCGCTGCATCTTCTCGAAGGAGGAGGTCGGTGCGTGGTCATCTCGTACCACTCGCTCGAGGATCGAATCGTGAAGAGGCGCTTCGCTCGTGGAGCCGAGTCCTGCACCTGTCCGCCCGAGGTGCCGGTGTGCAGATGTGACACGGTTCAGGAACTCCGCCTCCTCACTCGAAAGCCTCTGCGTCCCACCGAGGAAGAGATAGCCGACAACCCCCGGGCCCGTTCGGCGCGGCTCCGGGCCGTTGAGAAGGTGGCAGCATGACGGCCATCCCGGCCGCCGCAACGGTGAGTCGGCGTCGTCTGAGGGTGGTCACGGGGGCAAGGGTCGGACGAATCAGGGTGTTTCCCGCCGCCGTCATGATTCTCGCTCTCGTCCTCGCCTTCTTCGCAATCATCTTCTCCCACGCCCGACTCACCGAATCGAGCTTCGAGCTCGAAGAACTGTCTCACGCCATCGAGGTCGAGCAGGCCCGATTCGAAGAACTGCGGCTCGAAGTCGCCCGCCTGTCCTCGCCGGCTCGCATCGCCCCGGCGGCCGAACGGCTGGGCATGGTGCTTCCTGATCCGGCCCAGCTTCGCCCGATCACCGCACAGATCCTGTCGGAGTCTGATCATGACGACGCCACCCATTGGGCGAACGTCAAGTCGATCGTGATGGCTGCTCCATGATGACCTGTCTTCGCGCTGGCGGCAGGTGGCTCCTGGGCGCTTCCTGCGTTCCGGACCCCTTCCGCCCGAGGTTCTGACCGTGGGCGCGGCCCGCCGCGCCGAGCGGATCGTGCGCGCCCGAGCCCTCATGGTCGGGCTCGTGATCGTCGTTGCCTGGGCAGCACTCGGAGTCCGCCTGTTCCAGGTCCAGGTCGTGCGGGCCGAGGAGCTCAGCGAGGCGGCCCTCAGTGAGCGTCTCACCCGGCGCGAGTTGGCCCCTGATCGCGGGACGATCTTCGATCGTGACGGGGGCACCCTGGCAGTGTCGATCCTCGGCAAGACCGTGGCTGCGAACCCTCGGCTGATAGAGGATGTCGACGTCACAGCCCAGTTGCTCTCTGCCGCCTTGGATCTGGATCTCGAACGTCTGCGGGAACGACTCACCACCGATGCCTCGTTCGTGTTCGTGAAACGCCAACTGGAACCGAACGAGGCCGAGTCAGTCATCGACATGGCGCTGCCGGGTGTCTTCACCATCGACGAGCCGATCCGGGTGTATCCCGCTGAGACACTCGCCGCCCATGTCGTCGGATTCGTCGACATCGACTCCCAAGGTCTGGAGGGCCTCGAGTTCCAATACGACGACGAGCTGCGAGGAGAGCCGGGGTATGTCCTGTTCGAATCGGACATGAGAGGTCGCCGGATCCCACAGGGCCTGTACGAGACCGAGCCTGCGATCCCCGGAAGCGATCTGAGGACCACGATCGATCCCAGTATCCAGTTCATCTCTGAGAACGCCTGTGCCGATGCGCTGGTCATCAGTGGAGCCCAGCGGTGCACGATCGTCGTGCTGAACCCGGAGACGGGAGAGGTGTTGGCGTTGGTGTCGGCTCCCACCTTCAACCCGGCTGATCGGTCGACCTACACGACGGAGCTGATCACCAATGCTGCGATTCGAACCATCTACGAACCGGGCTCCACCCAGAAACTGGTGACCCTGGCGGCCGCGCTCGAAGAGGGTGCCGTCTTGCCGACCGATCGACTCCTGGTCAGCGATTCGATCGAGGTCGCGGGTGACCAGGTCATCGCCGACGTGGAACCACACGAACCCGAAAACTGGTCCGTGAGCGACATCCTCACCTATTCGTCGAACGTCGGAACCATCATGATCCAACAGCGATTGGGGGACAGCCGACACCGGGAGTACATCGAGGCCTTCGGCTACGGAAGTGCCACCGGAATCGACTCGAACGGCGAGGAACCCGGCCTCGTGAATCTCGACCCCTCCTGTGGGTCGTGCTTCCAGTCGGCTGCAATCGGCTATTCGCTCAGTGTCACTCCGCTCCAGATCGCCGCTGTCTATGCGACCATCGCCAACGACGGGGTGTGGGTCCAACCCCGCATCTCGTCTCAGAGATCATCGATGGCGACGGCACCCGGCATCCTCAGACCGCAGAGACCCGGGAGGTCGTCTCACCCGAAACAGCCGCCGACTTGCGGTCGATGCTCGCCCGGGTCGTGGCCGAAGGCACAGGACAACGCGCTCAGGTTCCCGGCTACCTGGCGGGCGGGAAGACCGGAACGACGCAGGCCATCATCAACGGTGAGTACAGCGAGATCGACGTGGTCGCTTCCTTCGTGGGGATGGCACCGATCGATGATCCGAAGCTCGTGATCGCCGTCGTCATCGACCGTCCCTACAGGGATCAGACCGGTGGGCGGTCTGCTGCGCCGGTCTTCGCCTCCGTCATGGAACAAGCACTGCACAGTCTGGGAGTTCAGGGCAGTGTCCGGTGAGTCACTTCGCTCATTGGCAGCGGCGGTGGCCGGACGAGTCATCGGGAATCCCGATGTGGTCATCGATGACGTCACCCACGACAGCCGCCAGGTGCGGGAGGGCAGCTTGTTCGTGGCGATTCCGGGAGATCACGTCGACGGCCACGACTACATCGCATCGGCAGTGGAGCGAGGTGCCGGCGCAGTCGTGTCGCAGAGGGAAATCGTGACCACCGTGCCTGTCCTTCTCGTCGATTCGAGCCGTGCACGACTCGCCCGGCTCGCTGCGCGTGTTCACGGTGATCCGTCGCGCAACATGGCCATCGTTGGCATCACAGGGACGAACGGCAAGACCACTGTGGCTCACCTGTGTGAAACGATCTTCGCAGCCGGCGGCTTGCATGCGGGTCGTATCGGCACCACTGGCGCCGGATCAGGCGGGCGCCACATCGAGACCGGGCACACGACGCCCGAGGCATCGGAGATTCAGCGCCTGCTGGCGATGATGAGGTCGGACGGCGTGACAGCAGTGGCAATGGAAGTCTCGTCTCACGCTCTCGCCTTCGGCCGAGTCGAGGAGATCGAGTTCCGAGCTGCGGCTTTCACCAACCTCTCGCAGGATCATCTGGACTTCCACGCCGACATGGAGGACTACTTCGCAGCCAAGCGCGAGCTGTTTCACCGAGCTCCGCAAGCCGTGGTGTCGATCGAAGATCCGTGGGGTCGGCGTCTGCTGGGCGAGATCCCGCCGAGGGTGGAGACGCTGACGGTCGGTGCAGGCGGCGACATTCAGGCGGCCGACGTCGATGCCTCGCTGTCCGGATCGCGTTTCAATCTGCGCCTGCGGGACGACACCATGCCTGTTGAGGTGCCACTCGCCGGTTCGTTCAACATCGCCAATTCCCTCGTGGCTGCTGGTGTGGCGCATCTGCTCGGATGCTCCCTCGATTCGATCGCCGAAGGTCTGGCCGGCTGTCCGCCGGTGCCCGGTCGGTTCGAGGTGGTTCGCGGTGTGAAGGGCACGATCGTCGTGGACTATGCCCACACGCCGGACGCCATCGTGGCGGCCATCGAGACCGTCCGGCGTCTCACCACGGGCCGAGTCATCGCGGTCTTCGGCGCAGGAGGTGATCGTGACCGACGTAAGCGGCCTCTGATGGGTTCCGCTGCATGCCGGGCTGATCTGGCGATTCTGACCAACGACAACCCTCGCTCAGAAGACCCGGAAGCGATTGCCGACGAAGTGATGGCTGGGATGTCCGGCCCGTGCGAGGTCTTGGTGGAGTTGGATCGACGCAGAGCGCTCGAGATCGCCGTCGAGCGGGCCGGACCAGTCGACACGGTGTTGTTGCTCGGGAAGGGACACGAGCCCGGGCAGTCGTTCGGCGACCGGGTCGAACCCTTCGACGACCGGCTGGAAGCGGCGCGGGTGCTGGGGGTGCAAGCGTGATCTCTCTCCTGCTGTCTGCCGCCGTTTCATTCTCCGTGGCCATCTTCGTGACGCCCATTGCCATCCGGATTCTCAGGGATCGGAACATCGGCCAGTTCATCCAAGAAGAAGTCGAAGGGCACAGCCACAAGCACGGAACTCCCACCATGGGTGGGATCGTGATCATCGCTGCCGTCGTCATCGGATACTTCGTCAGCCACCTCGAAGTCTGGAGTCTCGGGGGCGGGTTCCAGCCGGGGTGGGTCCCCTTGTCGCCCGGTGGCCTGCTCGTGCTCGGTGCGTTTCTCGGGATGGGAGCCATCGGATTCCTCGACGACTATCAGAAGGTGACGAACGAGCGGAACCTCGGACTGCGGAAACGCTCCAAGTTCATCGGTCAGCTTCTCATCGCCGGGCTGTTCGCCGGGGGCGCGGTTGCCGCCGGGGTACAGCCCGAGATCAGCGTCGTGAGGTCGATCGGCTTGACCATCCCTGTGGTCTTGTTCGGTGTCTGGGTCCTGGTGATGCTGACGGGCACGGCCAACGCCGTGAATCTGACCGATGGCCTGGATGGATTGGCGTCCGGATCCTCGGCCTTGGTCTTCGGCGCCTACACGATCATCACGTTCTGGATCTTCAGGAATCCCGACTTCTACGGCGCATCCGTCGCCCAAGATCTCAGTGCGCTCGACCTCGCCCGTTTCTCCGCCGCACTCCTGGGGGCCACCCTCGGTTTCCTCTGGTGGAACGCGGCGCCGGCCAAGGTGTTCATGGGGGACGTCGGGTCGCAGTCGCTCGGTGGCTCGATGGCCGCGCTGGCACTCCTCACCAACACTCACCTGCTGCTCATCGTGCTGGGCGGTCTGTTCGTGCTGGAAACCGTGACCGTCATCCTCCAGGTGGCCAGCTTCCGGCTCTTCGGCCGGCGGATCTTCCGGATGACCCCCATTCATCATTCCTTCGAACTTCGCGGATGGCCGGAAACCACCATCATCGTGCGCTTCTGGATCTTGGCGGCGCTTGGCGTGGCGCTCGGCCTGGGGCTGTTCTACGGCGACTTCGTGAGCAACTCGGGACTATGAGGACCCTCGTACTCGGGGCAGCAGTGTCGGGCCGGGCAGCGGCGCTACTGGCGCGGTCCAAAGGGCATCGAGTCGTCGTCTTCGACGGAATTCCCGGCCGAGGTGACGAGCTCCTCGCTCAGGGAGTCGCAGTTGTGACGGGAGATTGGGACGGCGACCTCCTCGACGGCATCGACATCGTCGTGGCGAGCCCGGGGTTCTCGATTCGATCGGAGCCGTGCCTCGCCACGTTCGAACGGGGTGTGCCGCTCATGTCCGAGTTGGAGTTCGGATTTCGCCATTTGGAGAGCCGTGTCATTGCCGTCACGGGGACGAATGGCAAGACGACGGTGACGGAGCTGACGTCTGAGATGTTGAGGCGGTCAGGAATCGATGTGGTGGCAGCCGGCAACATCGGCTTGGCCGTGTCCGACGTGGCTCTGACAGAGAATCATCCGGACGTGGTGGTGGCAGAGGCCTCGTCGTTTCAGCTTGCGACCATCAGTGAGTTCCACCCCGAGGTCGCAGTGATTCTCAACATCGCCCCGGATCACCTCGACTGGCACGGCTCGTTCGAGGCATACGCAGCCGCCAAGCTGCGAATCACTGAGAATCAGATCGCGTCCGATCTCTTGACCTACGGCGCCGACGATCCCGAGGTGGTCCGGCGCATCGCCTCAGGCGACGCCCACCGTGTACCGGTGTCGGGTCGCTCGAGGCCCCCGGCCGGGGTGGGACCCGCCGACGATCGTCTCGAGTGGAAGGGCATCGATCTCCCGCTCACTGCACTGGTTCGACGTGACGAGCCGTTCGTCATCGACGTGGCGGCGGCGTTGGTGGCAGCGGAGCGGATGGGCGCCGATGCCGACGGCGCCCTGGCGGCTGCATCCTCCTATGTTCCCGCCGCCCACCGCCGCCAGATCGTGGCGACCCGGTCGGGTATCACCTATGTCGACGATTCCAAAGCGACCAACCCGCACGCGGCGCTCGCGTCGGTGGCGTCATACCCCGCTGTGGTGTTGATCGCTGGTGGACGTAACAAGGGATTGGACCTCACCGACCTGGCAACTGCGCCCACGATCGCAACCCTCGTCACGATCGGCGAGGCGGCTGAAGAGCTCGAACGATCGGCGACCGTCCCGGTCAGTCGGGCGGAGTCGATGGAGGAGGCGGTGGCGCTCGCCACCGCCGCGGCCAGACCGGGAACCACCGTTCTGCTGGCTCCAGGCTGCGCGAGCTTCGACTGGTACGACGACTACGCCGCACGGGGCGATGACTTCGTGCGGGCTGTGCAACGACTCTTGGAGGCAGGATGACAGCAGTCACCTCGATCGTCACGAAACGCGCAACTGCGACCCGGAACGCGCGTGCCCGGGCCGCCAACGCCCGGACGATCGTGTTCTTGTGGGCCGTCGTCGGCGTGCTCCTCGTCATCGGCCTCGGAGCGACCACGTCCGCGTCGGCGGTGATCAGCCAAACCGAAGGACTTCCATGGTGGTACTTCACATTGCGGCAAGGCCTGTGGATTGGTTTGGGGGTCATCGTTGCGTTCGTCGTGTCCCGGATCCCGTACCGGTTCTATCAGGCGTGGGCCTGGCCGATCCTGCTCGTGGCGATCGCCGGTCTGGTGGCAACGGCCCTGGTCGGCGACGTCGTCAACGGGAGCCGAAGGTGGATCGACCTCGGGTTCGTCGATCTCCAGACGTCGGAGTTCGCCAAGTTCGGCGTCGTGGCGTTCCTGGCGGCCACGTTCTCGAAGAAAGGCAGGGGGCTCCGGTCTGACTATGGGCATTTCATCGTCCCGGTGGTGGCATCGCTGGGTGTGACAGCGGTGCTGATCATGGCTCAGCCAGATCTGGGGACGACACTGATCGTGGCCGCGGGTGCCTTCGGAGTGGTGATCGCATCGAGAGCACCATTTCGCTACGTCGCCGGCACCGGACTGCTGGGTGGTGTCGTTGCGGCCATCTTGGCCTTCTCCGCTCCCTATCGTCTCGACCGGATCAGCGGATGGCTGAATCCAGAGTCGGACCCCTTGGGAACGGGCTATCAACTGATCCACAGCCTCCGGGCGCTGGGCAGCGGCGGGGTGTTGGGCGTGGGTCTCGGTGAGAGCCGGGCTCGCTGGCAGTACCTGCCGAATGCTCACACTGATTTCATCTTCTCGATTGTCGGCGAAGAGCTCGGCTTCGCAGGAGCTGTCTTCGTGATCGTGCTCTTCGTTGCGCTGGGGGCGGTGTGCCTGGCGATATCGATTCGCGCCACCGACGAGTTCGGTCGGTTGCTCGGAGTCGGGATCACCACCTGGCTCAGTGCCCAAGCCCTCGTGAACATAGGAGGCACGGTCGGTGCCATCCCCATCACCGGCATGGTGCTGCCATTCGTCTCCTATGGAGGGTCAGCACTCATCGTTGCGATGGCGGCGGTGGGCGTGCTGACGTCCATCGCCCGAGGCTCCGAGCCAGGACGGAGGAGGTCCTGAGTCCTGATGACCTACGCATTTGCGGCGGCCGGCACCGCAGGTCATGTCTATCCCGCCCTTGCGGTTGCGGAGGAGCTCACCGCGAGCGGTGTGTCACCTGGCGAGATTCTCTTCTTTGGAGGTGATCGGCTCGAAGCCGCAGCGGTGCCGGCGGCGGGCTTCGAGTTGGTGCCTCTCGAGTTGATCGGCCTCCGACGATCGCTCACACCCGCCAACCTCCGGATCCCGGGCATCGTCCGACGTGCCGCTCGACGGGCCGAGGCGGTGATGTCAGACCGGTCGGTGCGAGCGGTGCTCGCAACCGGCTCCTACGTCACCATCCCCGTGGCCTGGGCAGGCCGCCGATTGGGTGTTCCGATCTTCGTGCAGGAACAGAATGCCGAAGCGGGACTCGCCAACCGCATCGCAGCCCGCTGGGCTCAGGATGTGTTCACCTCGTTTCCCGAGACAGGTGGGTTGGCCGGCACTCACGTGGGGAATCCGATTCGACCGGGGGTTCTGCACCCCGTGCCGGCAAGCGCCGAAGCGCGCCGACGCTATGGCCTCGATCCCGCCGCCCGGGTTGTCGGTGTGGTGGGGGGGACACTCGGTTCGGCCGTCATCAATGAGGCCGTCGCCGACATGGTTCGCTCCTGGGCGGGTACACCGCCAGAGGTTCTCCACCTGGTGGGAGACCGTTTCGAGGAGCAATGGACCAGGGCGGCCGACGGCCATGACAACTGGCACGTCATCGGTTTCGAACAGGAGATGCGGTTCTTCTATGCAGCTGCGGAGTTGGTGGTGAGCAGGGCCGGAGGGATGGTGGCCGAGTTGCTGGCCACCGGAACGCCGGCAGTCTTGGTGCCGGGCGGATTCGGGTCTCGGGGTCACCAGAGTGCGAATGCTGCCAGCGTGACTGCGACCGGGGCTGCGGTCACGCTGGCTGAACCAGACCTCGGGCAGCTCACCGCTACCGTGGCCGCCGTGCTGGACGACCCAGACAGGCTGGCCGCCATGACCGATGCAGCCGCCCGGGCAGGACGCCCAGAGGCGGCGTCGGTCATTGCAGCTCGAATGAGAGAGGTCCATGACGGAGCTGCGTGATGCCCGCCACGTCCACATCGTCGGTGCCGGCGGAGCTGGAATGAGCGCTCTCGCCAAGATCCTCCACCAGATGGGCCATCGTGTCTCCGGCTCTGATCTGAAGGATTCGGTCTACCTCGACAATCTCCGCAACATGGGTCTGGACGTGTGGGCCGGCAGTCGGCCCGGAGAAGCCGACCATTGGAGCTTGGTCGTGGCGAGTTCAGCCGTGCCGGACCACGATCCCGAAGTCGAAGCCGCGTTGTCGCACGATGTGCCCGTCTGGCGGAGGCCCGAGCTGCTGCGATCTCTGACCTCGGCTACTCCGGCGCTGGGGGCGACCGGCACTCATGGCAAGACCACGACGACCGCTCTCATCATCTCGGCGCTCCGGGGGATCGGGGAAGACCCCTCGTTCATCGTCGGGGGCCGCCTTGCGGACCTGAACACGAACGCCCATCTCGGGAATCGAGATCTGCTGGTCATCGAGGCCGATGAGGCGTTCGGCACCTTCCTCGAGTTGACCATGGCCGGGCTGGTCGTCACGAATGTGGAAGCGGACCATCTGGAGCACTACGGCACGGTCTACGAGCTGGAGGACGCCTTTGCCCAGGCAGTGCGGTCGGTTCAGGGGCCCGCCGTTCTGTGCGGAGACGATCCGGGTGCCCGTCGAGTCGCCGAACGAACGGAACGGCCGACCTACGGAACAGGTCCCGAGAACCAGTGGATTCTGGCGGATCTCCTGCAGACGCCGTCGGCGGTCGAGTTCACACTGCATGGAACGTCGGCAGGCCCCATCGACGTGCGGATCGGACAGCCGGCTCAGCACTGGGCGCGAAACGCAGCGGGCGCGCTGATTCTCCTGGATGAGACAGGTCACGATGTCGTTGGTGCGGCCCAGGCCCTGGCCGAGTATGCGGGTGTGCGACGTCGTTTCGAGCAGCGAGGCGAGATCGATGGCATGACGATCATCGACGACTACGCACATCATCCGACCGAGGTGGCTGCGACTCTTCGGGCAGCGCGGGCGATGTCTGCACGGCGGCTGGTGGCGGTGTTCCAACCTCATCTCTACTCGCGGACCGCCGAGATGCACCGGGAGTTCGGTCTGGCGTTGGCACACGCCGACGTGGTGGTGGTCACCGACGTGTTCGGAGCTCGGGAAGCTCCCGTGCCCGGGGTCACGGGTCGCCTGGTCGCAGAGTCGGCGGCGGCCAACGGCGTGGCGGTGGAGTACGTCGAGCACCGGGCTGGTCTGGCCGCACACATCGTCGCCCTCGGACGAGAAGGAGATCTGGTCGTGACAATGGGAGCAGGCGACATCACCACGGTGGCCGATGAGCTGGCCGCTGAGCTCGCCCGCCGAGAAGCATGAAGACCGACGAGCTGGCTGCGTCAGGCAAGCTTCGCAGAGGGGTGATGCTGCACGAGCTGACCACCTACAAGCTCGGTGGCCCGGCCCGGTGGTACTTCGAGCCCACCGATGTCGACGATCTCACGGTGGTGGCCCCCGTCGAGGTGCCGGTGCTCGTCGTGGGCCGCGGCAGCAATCTCGTGATCGCCGACGAAGGCTTCGACGGGCTGGTCATCCACCTCGGTGCGGCCTTCTCGTACTGGCGATTCGAGGACGATCTCGTCGTGGCCGGGGCAGCCAGTCCGCTGCCGCAGGTGGCTCGCGAGGCGGCTCGTCGAGCGAGAACCGGGCTCGAGTGGTTTGTGGGCATCCCCGGCTCGGTTGGCGGTGCTGTTCGCATGAACGCGGGCTGCTTCGGGACTGACACCTCCGATGTCCTCGTGTCGGCGACTGTGGTGGATCTCTCCACCGGCGGTGTGGCGACGGTCGAGCCGGCCGGCCTGGAACTCTCCTATCGCCACTCGAATCTCACGTCTACCGACGTCGTCGTCGAGGCGACGTTCCGAACTGTGACCGGCGACCGCAAGGCCTCAGAAGCCCGGATGAGGGAGATCACTCGTTGGCGGCGGGAGCATCAGCCGGGAGGAACGCTGAATGCGGGTTCGGTGTTTCGGAATCCTCCGGACGAGGCGGCCGGGGCCATCATCGACCGACTCGGATTGAAGGGTCATCGCGTCGGTGGAGCGGCGGTGTCGGAGAAGCATGCCAACTTCTTCGTGGCCGACAAGGACGCCACCGCTTCAGACGTCTATCGCCTCGTCGAGGAGGTCACAGCCCGCGTGAAGGCCGCCACCGGAATCGAGCTCCACCCCGAGATCACGTTCGCAGGCTTCGACTGATGGATCCCAGGATCGCCGCTCGACGCGCCCAGGTGGGCAGAGCAAGTCAGCGCGCCTCGTTGCGTCGGCTGGCCGGATGGATGGCGGGGGCCGCAGTGGCGGCGGCCGTGGTGTGGTACCTCTTCTCGCCGTTCGTGAATGTCGATGAGATCATCATCGGGGGAGTGGAGCATGTCGACGTGGCGGCGGTACTCGCCGAGCTCGACGTGGAGGTGGGTGACCCCCTTCTGTTGGTTCCCACCGGTCGGATCGAGTCTCGGCTCTCCGAGCAGCCCTGGGTGAGCAGCGTCACCGTCTCGCGGATCGTTCCCGGCACCATCGAGATCGCGGTCGTGGAACGGCTGCCGGTCTTGGGAGTCGATGCGGCTGCCGGTATCTCGATCATGGCGCTGGATGGCACGGTGCTGACCACGACCACCGTGGCGCCCGAAGATCTGCCGTTGTTCGTCGCCGCCGGGCCCCAACCGGTGGCAGGCGAGACCGTCACGAGGGGACCGGTGTTCGCCACCCTGCGATTCCTTGATGAGTTCGGCCCGATCACTTCCCTGGCCCGGTTCGAGATGATCGACCAGGAGCTCTGGCTACGGCTTCCCGATCACGATGTGAGGCTGGGCCGAACGGTCGACATGGCCGCGAAAGCAGCTTCGCTCAGAGCGGTGTTGGCGGAGCAACCGGAGCCGGGGATGGTCATCGTGCTCATCGCTCCTGAACGGCCGACGGTTCGGCCTCCTCGATCGGTCGATGAGACAGAAGACAGCCCTGTTGACGACGAGTCTCAACCTCAGCAAGAGGGTTAGGCAACGCGCCTTTTCCGCCGTCCCATCCCCCGGTAAGCTTCAGGTCGAGGTTGAGGAGCTCCATGACGAACCCACAGAACTATCTGGCAGTCATCAAGGTCGCCGGTGTCGGCGGCGGCGGTGTCAATGCCGTCAATCGCATGATCGAATCGGGAGTACGCGGCGTTGAATTCATCGCCGTCAACACCGACGCGCAGGCGCTGCTGATGTCGGATGCCGACGTCAAGCTGGACATAGGGCGTGACATCACCCGCGGACTGGGAGCGGGGGCCAACCCCGAGGTCGGTCGGGCCGCGGCCGAGGCCCATCGACAGGAACTCGAGGAAGTGCTGAAGGGCTCCGACATGGTGTTCATCACCGCCGGCGAGGNNGGGTCGCGACATCACCCGCGGCCTGGGAGCCGGTGCCAACCCCGAAGTCGGTCGGGCCGCAGCCGAAACGCATCGCGAGGAGCTCGAGGAGGTCCTCAAGGGCGCGGACATGGTGTTCGTGACGGCCGGCGAGGGTGGAGGAACGGGCACCGGCGGTGCCCCCGTGGTGGCCGATGTCGCCAAGGGCCTCGGGGCCCTGACGGTCGGTGTGGTGACTCGTCCCTTTGGATTCGAGGGTCGGCGTCGATCGTTGCAGGCCGAACAGGGCATTCAGAACCTCCGAGATGCGGTGGACACACTCATCGTGATTCCAAACAACCGTTTGCTCGAAGTCAGCGACCCGAAGCTGCCCATGATCGAGGCCTTCCGGATGGCCGACGAAGTGCTCACCAGCGGCGTCGCAGGCATCACCGATCTCATCACCACGCCGGGGCTCATCAACGTCGACTTCGCAGACGTCAAGACGGTCATGCAGGATGCCGGCAGCGCCGTCATGGGCATCGGCGTCGCCAACGGCGACGACCGAGCAGCTACTGCGGCCAACCGCGCGATTGCTTCACCGCTGCTCGAGACGTCCATGGAAGGGGCCCGCGGCGTTCTCCTGTCAGTCGCCGGGCCGTCCACGATGTCATTGCATGAGGTCAACGAGGCGGCGACCGTGGTTGCTCAGCACTCGGACAGCGAGGCCGACATCATCTTCGGCGCAATCGTCGATGACACCCTCGGGGAGGATCTCCGAGTCACGGTGATCGCGGCCGGTTTCGACACCCGGCGGGCCCGCGGAATTGCGTCTGGATCGGTCTCGGCGGGCACCTTGGCTGAGTCATCCGACGACCTGGACATTCCAGACTTCGTCCAGGGATGATCTCACCTGCGCCGGGCGTGGCCTTCACCGAGGAGGTGGACGGCACCATGCTCGATGCGGGCAACGTGGCCCGCGTCGCCCGGTCGCTGGGCATCCCCGGCTCGTGGGCGACCGTGTCGCAAGTGCATGGAGCTCTCGTGGTGGTGGTCGAGTCACCGGGCGACCAAGGCGAGGCGGATGGCCTCGTGACCAGCTCAACCCAGCTGCCCGTTGCGGTACGGACGGCCGACTGTTTGGGGGTGGTGGGTCTCAGCCCCACCTGCGTTGGCGTGGCTCACGCCGGCTGGCGGGGACTGGCCGCCGGGATTCTGGACCGGTTCGTGGAGGTCATGGGCGATGACACCCGGTACTACGTGGGTCCTTCCATCGGACCCTGCTGCTACGAGGTCGGCCCGGAGGTTGCCGCGCGGTTTCCACGACACTTGGGCACCACCACACGGGGATCCCCGTCGGTCGACCTGCGAGCTGCGGCTGCGACGGCGTTGACCGCGGTGGAGTGGATCGACGAGCGGTGCACGCTGTGCGATACCGACCTGCCTTCGCATCGCCGTGATGGAACGAGCCATCGCATCGCTGCGATCGGATGGCTGTGACCATCGCTGACCGTGCCGCCGATGTTCGCAAGCGCGTCGACCGAGCCTGTCGCCGAGCCGGGCGGAGTTCCGCCGATGTCGGCATCGTGGTCGTCACCAAGGGACGAAGTGACCGGGAGGTGCTCGCGGCCTACGAGGTCGGATTTCGTCGATTTGCCGAGAACCGGGCACAGCCGCTTCGAGAACGGAGTGGGCTTCTTCCCGCAGATGCGACCTGGGAGTTCGTGGGACCTCTCCAGCGGAACAAGGTGCGGATCGTGCGCCCGATGGTGACGTTGCTGCAGAGCCTGGATCGGCCGACGCTGGCCACGGCGTGGTTGAAAGGACCCGGGGCGGCGCCACCGGTGCTGATCCAGGTCAACATCGGGCGAGAGCCCCAGAAATCCGGCGTGCTTCCCGAGGCCACCCCGAACCTGGTCGAGTTCTGCGTGAATCTCGGCCTGGACGTCGTCGGGCTGATGGCCATACCGCCGAACCCGACCGAACCAGACGACTCCCGGCCGTACTTCGTCGCCATGCGGGAGCTGCGGAATCGAATCGCCCGCGTACATCCCGGTGTCCGTGAGCTGTCGATGGGGATGACCGATGATTTCGAGGTGGCGATCGAGGAGGGTGCCACGGTGATACGGCCAGGACGGGCTATCTTTGGCCCCCTCACATCGGGATCGAAATGACCTCCTTCTGGCAGAAATCTCTCGTGTACCTGGGACTCGTCGACGAGGAGCAACTCGACGACGACAACGCCGTGGTCGCGGAATCGGCTCCCGGCTCGCCCGCCCCGGCGGGAGGGCCCAGGCGCATCGAACCTCCCCGCCAGGTGACCGGCAGACGGGTCGAACCGCCGGCCTCGGCCCGGCCAACTGGTGTCGGCGGCCGCCCCGACGCCATCGGCTCCGGAGCCTCCAAGGGCTCGGTCCGACCGGTCGTGGCGCCATCAGCGGGTGTGTTCGTACTGGCGGTCACCGACATGGGAGACGCCAAGCAGCTGGCAGATAGGCTCCGTGATCGCCAGCCTGTGGTACTGAACCTGCGCGAGACCGAACCAGATCTCGTACGCCGCGTCGTCGACTTCGCCAGTGGATTGGTGTACGCCCTCGACGGCACGATGCGGCGATCGGCCGAAGGAGTGGTACTGGTCTTGCCTGCTCGTACCGAGCTGGGCCGAGACGAGAAGCGGCGACTTGCCGACAACGGTCTCTACGACCTCGACAACTGATGAACGACACGGTCACCGTCATCATCTGCAACGTCCTCTGGTTTGCCAACATCTTGCTGCTGGCTTGGGTGATCTTGGGATACCTACAGGCCCCTTGGGGCAGTCCGATCCGGAAGATCCGAGATGGCCTGGACAAGGTCTTCCAGCCGATACTCACCCCGATCCGCAAGGCGCTGCCCCCGGTTCGTTTCGGTAGCGTGGGTTTGGACCTGTCACCGCTGGTCGTTTTTGGCATCATCTTCGTGTTGATCCGGATCATCTGCCGATAGGAGCTCGATCACATGCCGCTGTCCCCAGTTGACATCGAAGAGAAGAAGTTCAACACCTCCTTTCGCGGATATGCCGAAGACGAGGTCGACGACTTCCTGGAGGACGTCACCCGCTCCATCCGTGAGTACGAGGACCGGGTCAGGCTGGCTGACGAGCGGGTGGCCGTGTTGGAACGACAGCTGGCCTCCTCGCGCGAGAACGAGGACGTCGTCACCAAGGCGTTCGTCGCAGCCCAGCGTTCGGCTGACTCGATCATCGAGGAGGCCAAGTCCGATGCACAGCGGATCCTCGACGAGGCGCGTGGCTCGGTCACCGAGATCGAGGCTCAACGAATCGAAGAGCGGGAGCGGCTCACCGACGAGCTCGCCACGCTCCGAGGTGTCATCGCCGACCTTCGGAGTCGCTTGCACAGGGCGGCGAGCCTCGCCGAAACGGACTTCGCAGCGTTGGACGAAGACGCCACGGCGGCGCTCTCCTCACCGTCGCTCGACGAGAGCACCGATGAGCCGGTCGGAGACATGACCGAAGACAGCCTCGATGACTCCGGGGAGCGTCGTCCCTGGGAGCGCAGCTTCTAGACGCGCTCGACCCAAGCCCACCTCGACACCGGCGACGTCCACCGCAGGAGCCTGGCCTTCGACGATTTCGGCTGCGAGCACTTCAGTGGCGATCAGCTCACCGTGGGCTGCGAAGGCTGATCGGGCGGTGCCATCGTCGGTCGACCAGGTCAGGCGAACGCGATCTGCGACGTCCAGTCCGGCGTCACGGCGCAGTTGCTGGATTGAAGAGATCAACTCCCGAGCGAGTCCTTCGACTTCCAAGTCCTTCGTCACCGTCACGTCGAGCGCCACGGTGATCCCGGCATCGGTCGCCACGATGAGACCGTGATGTGGCTCGCGACGGATGTCGACATCGTCTGGACCCACAGTGACGCCTGCGACCTCGACTGCGTCACCCGCCAGGAGAGGCTCCAACTCGTCGGGACCCAGGGCTTCGATGGCGGCTGCCACCTGCTGGACATCCCGACCCAGCCTCGGTCCAAGGGTCTTGAAGTTGGCCTTGGCAGTGATGTGCACGAGATCGTTCTCGCGTTTCTCGACTCTGACGTCCTTCACGTTCAGTTCGTCGCTGATGAGCTCGGAGTGGTTGTGGAGCCATGCGCGCACCTCGGCACTTCTGCTCACGAACGTCGCTTGAGCGAGTGGTTGGCGTACGCGCATCTGCTGTCGTTTGCGAAGTGCATGTCCGAGACGGACGCCGGTGCGAACGGCAGCCATCGCCGATTCGAGCTCCTCGTCGATGAGTCCGTCATCGGGCACCGGGAAGTCGGCGTGGTGCACCGAGCGCGGCCCGTTTGCGCCCGTCTCGACCACCAGGAGTTGATGCAGCTCCTCCGTGATGAACGGCAGCACCGGGGCGAGGACTCGCGAGAAGGTGACCAACACTTCATACAACGTGGCGAAGGCTGCAACCTTGTCGGCGTCGTCGTCCGACCGTGCCCGCCAGAATCGACGTCGAGATCGTCGGATGTACCAGTTGGTGAGGTCATCGATGAACTCGAGGGTCGGCCTGATGACGGCGTACAAGTAGTAGCCCTGCATCTCCCGGTTGATGCTGGAGATGAGGGTTTGGAGCACCGACAGGATCCACCGGTCGAGTTCCGGACGGTCGTCCGGCGACGGAGCGGCGCGGAGATCGTCCAGTGTGATGCCATCCGCCTCTGCGTATGTCGAGAAGAACGTGTAGGCGTTCCAGAGTGGAAGCAGTACCGAGCGCACGACGTCGCGAACACCGGCCTCGCGAAACCGGAGTGGCTCGGCCCGCAGCAGAGGAGAGTCGATGAGGTAGGCGCGCAAGGCATCGGCGCCGAAGTGGTCCAGTACGTCGGCAGGGTCGGGGTAGTTGCGAAGGCTCTTCGACATCTTCTTGCCGTCCTCGGCGAGGATGAGCCCGAACACGATGACGTTCTGGAACGGCTCTCGGTCGAACAGCGCAGTTGCCAGGACGACGAGCGTGTAGAACCAGCCGCGCGTCTGGTCCAGTCCCTCGGCGATGAACTGGGCCGGAAAGCCCCGCTCGAAACGTTCTCGATTCTCGAATGGATAGTGGATCTGGGCGTACGGCATGGCACCCGACTCGAACCAGCAGTCGAGAACCTCGGGAACTCGCCGCATGGTTCCGTCGCCGCGGGTGCACGGGAACGTCACCGGATCCACGAAGTGCTTGTGGAGGTCTGTGAGCCGAACCCCCGAGAGCTCCTCCAGCTCGTCGACTGATCCGACGCACACTTGCTCGTGGCAGTCGTCGCACTCCCACACGGGAATGCACGACCCCCAGTACCGGTTGCGGCTGATGGCCCAGTCGCGGGCGTCTTCCAGCCAGTTGCCGAAGCGTCGTTCGCCGACGTGGTCCGGCACCCAGTGGATGTTCAGGTTGAGTTCGGCCATCCGGTCGCGGATCTTCTCCACCCGTACGAACCAGGTCGGGAAGGCCTTGTAGATCAACGGCGTGTCTGTTCGCCAGCAGAATGGGTACGAGTGGACCGTCCGCTCGTTGCGGATGAGTTGGCCCCGCTCGGCCATCAGCCGAACCAGCGGCTTGTCTGCTTCCTTGATGTTGAGCCCGGCAACGTCAGTCACCTCGTCGGTGAAGTTGCCCTCGGGATCGACCGGATCGACGAGAACGTCGAGGCCGGCAGCTTGCAGCGCGTGGAAGTCAGCTTCTCCGTACGCCGGCGCCATGTGGACGAGCCCGGTGCCCTCATCGGTGGTGACGTCGTCGGATGCGATCACTCGGAAGGCTCCCCGGTCCCGTTCCTCGCCGAAGTAGTCGAAAGGCGGCTCGTATTCCGCTCCCAACAGGTCCGACCCGGCCACCCTGTGACCCGGCTCAGCGTCAGGCCAATACGTCGTGACCAGAGCCGATGCGAGCCAATACCTGTCGCCCTCGACGTTCACCGCGCTGTACTCGAGATCAGTTCCGACCGCCACTGCGAGATTCGAGGGAAGGGTCCAAGGTGTGGTCGTCCAGATCAGCAGGAAGTCACCTGCGCGGAGCGGGCCGTGGTCGGCGAGGATCTCCAACCGAACGGTGATCGACGGATCCTCCACGTCCCTATACCCACCGAGGTTCACTTCGAAGTTCGAGAGGGGAGTCGATGCCCCCCACGAGTACGGGAGCACCTTGAAGGATTGCTCGATCAGGCCCTTGTCCCAGAGCTGTTTGAACACCCACCACACCGATTCCATGAAGTCGACGTCCATGGTCTTGTAGTCGTTCTCGAAGTCGACCCAGCGGCCCATCCGCCTGGTGATCGTCTCCCACTCTTCGACGGTTTCGTTCACGATGGACCGGCATGCTTCGTTGAATCGATCCACGCCATACGCCTCGATCGCTTTGGCGCCTGACAATTCCAGCCGCTTCTGCACCTCCATCTCGACCGGCAGGCCGTGGGTGTCCCACCCGAACCGGCGCTCGATCCGGTGACCCTGCATCGTCCAATAGCGCGGAACGATGTCCTTGATGACGCCTGCCAGGAGGTTGCCGTAGTGAGGGCTGCCGGTGGCGAACGGCGGTCCGTCGTAGAAGATGTACTCGTCGTCCTCCGATCGCATGTCGACCGATGTCTGGAACGCATCGATGTCGTCCCACAGAGTCAGAATCCGGCGATCGAGCGCAGGGAGGTCGAGTGGTCCATCCGGGCTGCGAAACGGGGAATCTGACATGAGCCGCCGCATCGTAGCCATCACGGCTCTCGGCCCTGGATACGTTTCCCGGCCAGAATCCGGGTTGTGGATGTGTCCATCGTGACCCCTGACTCCAGCGGGACCCGTCTTCGGGTTTGGTTGGTTCCCGGGGCCAACCGCCCCGCGCTGGTGGGTCTGCACGGCAGCGCCGTGAAGGTGCGAGTCACCAGTCCGTCGGAACGGGATCGTGCCAACAACGAGTTGTGCAGACTCCTCGAAGAGCATTTCGGTTGCGCAGCCACCCTCGTCGCAGGGCATCGCTCGCGGGCCAAGGTGGTTCTCCTCGACGGGTTGCGGCCGGAGGAGGTCGCAGCCCGCCTCCCCACTTGACCGGGCCGTTCTCGTGGCGCCCTCCCCGCAGTGCTATCGTCCGGCTGCTCATGCCCCGGAAACTGGCTGATTCGACCCTGAAACGGCTCCAGGAGCGTCTCCTGGAGGAAGAATCCCGGCTGGATGCCCTGCTGAAGGAGCAGCGCGAAGAACGAGAGGCTGCCCGCATCGCAGAAACGCCCGCCGAGCGTGCGCCCGACCCCGGTAGTGCTGAGGCAGGCTCACTCAAGTTCGAGTACGAAAAGGCCATTTCGCTGGAGAAGAATCTCGAGGATCTCCTCGTCAAGACCCGCACCTCACTCGAGAAGATCGACGACGGCACGTACGGAATCTGTGAGACCTGCGGTTCGGCGATCCCCGTCGCCCGACTCGACGCCCTCCTCCACGTGACGGAGTGCGTCGAATGCGCCACGCGCTGAGCATTGGCATCGCCTCGGCGGTGGTGGTGGTCATCCTCGACCAGATCACCAAGGCATGGGCGGTGGAAGGACTCGACGAGACCATCGAACTCATCCCCGGCTTCCTCGAATTGGAGTTCGCCACCAACACCGGTTCGGCGTTCGGACTCTTTCGAGGCGCCGGAGTGTGGCTGGGCCTTGCTGCCGTGGTCGCCGTGGCAGTGGTGCTGATTGCGCTCGACAGCGTTCGGCTCCGGACCGAGGCAGTTGCACTCGGAGCAGTGATGGGTGGGGCGGCCGGCAATCTGTCGGACAGGATCATTCGAGGGGACGGATTCCTCGACGGCGCGGTTGTCGACTTCGTGAAGCTGTGGTGGATTCCCAACTTCAACGTGGCGGACGCTTCGTTGTTTCTGGGGGTTGTGACCCTTCTCGTGCTGTCATCGCGGCACAGGGAGAGCGCTGATCGAGATCCGCGTTCCGCCTGAGTTGGACGGCGTCCGGGCCGACCGGGTCGTGTCGGCCCTGGCCGGCGTCAGTCGGTCGGTGTCTCGACGCTGGTGTGACCAGGGTCTCGTTCGAGTGGACGGATCGATTGTCAGCGCCTCCTCCACTGTGCGCGAAGGACAGCACGTGGCCCACCCCGATCCTCCTGAGCGAGAAGCACTGGCGGCGGATCCCACGGTGCCCTTCTCGGTTGTTCATGAAGACGACGATGTAGCCGTGCTTGACAAGCCGGCCGGGGTCGTGGTCCATCCCGGAGCCGGGCGGACGACAGGGACGCTGGCAGCGGGCATTCTGGCGCGCTGGCCACAGGTCGAGGGGGTCGGTCAGGCAGGTCGGTGGGGCATCGTCCATCGGCTGGACCGAGAGACATCGGGGCTGCTCGTCGTTGCTCTCAACGAATCCGCGTACCGGGGCCTCACCGGGGCACTGGCGGCCCGCCGCGTCGAGCGTGTCTACTGGGCGGGTGTCCGGGGCCTCGTCGCCTCGGAGACTGGGACGATCGACGCTCCCATCCGGCGGGATCCGCAGCGACCGATCCGGATGGCGGTCCATCGATCCGGCCGGCCCGCCCGGACCCACTACCGGCGGCTCGGCGCGGTCGGCACCACCGATCAGCTTCTCGAGGTGGTCCTCGAGACGGGTCGGACCCATCAGATCCGAGTCCATCTGGCCCGGATCGGCCATCCCATCCTCGGCGATCGCTTGTATGGATGGCGCGGGTCCGGCTGGGCGGATCGTATCTGGCTCCACGCTCGCCGATTGTCGTTCGAGCACCCCATCACGGGCATCCGCATCGTCCAGGAGTCTGACCTGCCGGAGGACCTCAGGGTCACGCTGGGGCCCCAGGACCTGCCTGACATTCGGCCCTGAAGCGCGTCCGACGACCGTCGCTACCATGCGCCGACACCCCGAAGGAGAAGAATGACACTCGGATACGACGGCCAGCTCTACATCCTGGCGTTCGACCATCGCGGCAGCTTCAAGAAGATGTTTGGCGCCGGGTCAGACGCCTCACCTGAACAGATGGACCAGCTGAAATCTGCCAAGCAATTGGTCTGGGAAGGCGTCCAGATCGCCCTTGCCGAAGGCGCCCCCGCCGACAAGGTCGGCGTGCTCGTCGACGAGGAGATGGGGTCTGTGGTCGCCGAGCAGGCCAAGGCGCAAGGCGTGACGCTCGCCATGCCGGTGGAGGCATCGGGCCAGGCGATCTTCGACTTCGAGTACGGCGATGCATTCGGTGAGCACATCGAGGCGTTCGATCCCGGCTTCTCGAAAGTGCTCGTTCGCTGGAATCCGGATGACGACCCCGAGGCGAAGCAGGTTCAGGGCGAGCGTCTCAAGCGCCTCGGTGAATGGCTCCACGCCAATGACCGAAAGTATCTGTTCGAGTTGCTGGTTCCTGCATCGGAGCGGCAGCTGACCCTCGTCGGCGGTGATACCGAGGCGTACGACACCGAGGTGCGACCCTACGCCACGCTGGGAGCGATCAGCGAGATCCAGGAGGCCGGTGTCGAGCCCGACATCTGGAAGATCGAAGGACTGGACCGGCGGCGCTCGTGCGAATTGCTGGCAGCGTTGACGCGCCGAGGCGGCCGCGACAACGTGGTATCAGTCGTGTTGGGCCGCGGTGCCGATGATGCCAAAGTCGAGCACTGGCTCCGTCAAGGAGCACCGGTGTCCGGCTACGCCGGGTTCGCCATCGGACGCTCGATCTGGCGCAACGAGGTCGACGCCTGGCGGGAGGGCACCATGGACCGTGAAGCGGCCGCTCGCGGGATCGCCGGCAACTTCCGCAAGTTCATCGACGTTTACGAAGCCGCCTCGGTCTGACGATGCGAATCGGCATTCTCACAGGCGGGGGAGACGTTCCCGGTCTCAACGCCTGCATCAAGGCGGTTGTCAACCGGGTCGTGGACGAAGGTCACACCGTGGTCGGCATCAAGCACGGCTGGGGGGGACTGCTTCACGCCAACCCGGATGACCCGGAGACATGGAACGAGCACTTCGAGCCGCTCGACATAGCCAGGGTTCGCACGGTCGACCGGTCCGGTGGCACCTTCTTGCACACCTCTCGGACCAACCCGTCCAACGTGCGGCCCAAGGAAGTGCCGGAGTTTCTCCAAGATCAGGCCGACGGTGACGGCCCGTTCGATTTCACGCCCCATGCGCTCCGGGTGCTGGAGAGCCAGAAGATCGACGTGCTCATTCCGATCGGTGGCGACGACACGCTCTCCTACGCCCTGCGCATGCACCAAGAGGGCGTTCCGGTGATCGCGATTCCGAAGACGATGGACAACGACGTGCACGGGACC
>JABAOD010000113.1_pt12 | contig 28741 bp, 29 predicted proteins | sample 7062151 | NCBI WGS metagenome assembly JABAOD01 (sample SAMN14538626, study PRJNA623070) | marine sediment metagenome | biome: marine biome [ENVO:00000428]; feature: marine pelagic biome [ENVO:01000023]; material: deep marine sediment [ENVO:00002113] | place: India: Gulf of Khambhat ... | reverse complement strand
CGGTACTCCAAATCCTCATCCAAAAAGAGGTCTGGCAGACAGGAGAGTACCAGAAGCCCGGGTCCCGCCCTCACCTCCTCCTCTAAGGACTCTAAGAGGATGGTCGCCATCTGATAGGCGGTGAAAGCCCGGGCCACATGTATACGGCCCAGCACCTCCTGTCGACGCTTCCCGTATCTCTTGGCGATGGAGGCGATGGTGTAGGGGTTGATGGAGTTCCCCCCATCCACGAAGACCACCTCTCGGTCGAAGTCCAGGATGTGGCGGACAGACAACAGAAACACCAACTCGTGCACGAAGGCGCTGCCGCTGTTCAGAAAGGTGATCTTCGAGGGCTCGAACCCCATCAGCAGGTTATCCAGGACCTTGTTCGAGGTGTACAGCCTAGGGGGGCTTACCCTAACCTCTCTAGCTATCTCCATCTTCCTCCCCGCAAAGGTAACTTCGAGGATTCGCCGCCCTATATAAAGAGGGTAAGGGGGGAGATAGCCGAAAGTGGCTCGAGTGATTTCAGCGCGTCTCTTAGCGGCGGGACAAGCATCTGCGGGTTGGAGGGCATCGGTAGAGAGGGAAGCCCGGGCAGTCAGCCTTAAGGCTCCTGAGGCGATTCCACGTGGATGCCTGAACGCACCCTCCCGTTCGACTATGTGGAAAAGCAGCTCAGGAGGAGGAACTTCGGCATCATTGGAACTGTGACGCCGGATGGGCGGTCTCATTCAACTAGTGTGATTTACGCGGTATCCCGACCGGGGGGGAACCTGGCTCTCTACGTTGTCACAGGTGTACATCACAGGAAGACCCGCAACATCCGCGTGAATCCCAACGTGTCTTTCGTCGTGCCCGTGCCATACCGCGTACTCAGCTTCGTGCCCGCCCGTTGCATTCAATTCCTCGGTACAGCCGATCTCCTTCCAATCACCGACATGGAGGGGCGGGCGTCCTTTCGACGAAGCAGGATTCTGCGCATGGTTCTCCGCCTCTCGGAGAAAGACGAGGAGAACGCAGTCTTCATAAGGATAACCCCAGACAGGCAGGTCTTCGGGTACGGCCTCAAGATGGGCATGCGGGAGCTTATCAAGGACCTGGATAAGGGGCAATTCTCCGCCGAGATTCCGGATAAGGGTCTGTAGAGAAGATTGCACCAGCCCCCGATCAACGTCTCCCTGCCGCAGCGGGCCTCCTCTTCATCGCCTTGCGTATCCTCCCCTCATGCCTTTTCACCACGAGCTCCTGAAACAGGGTTCCGAGGATTCCAATCGCCGAGGCTGAGAGGACGCTCAGCTGAAGGTTCCCGGTGAGGAGGAATAGTCCCACGCCCGTCAGCACACCTCCCATGAGGCCCGTAACGTAGCTCAACAGCCTCTGCATGTAGTAGAAGGTCATCGAAAAGACAATAAGCATGACCAGAAGGCCGGCCACTACCGCGTTGTTGAGGCCCAGGTAGTCAAGGAGGCTCCTGTAGGTTACGTAGAGGCCCAGAGCTCCGGCCATGGCTGCTAGGGCGACCTCCACGATCCAGGTGAACAACATACCCCCTAGGGCTGCACCAGCAATTGCAAGGGCCAGAGCTACCAAGCCAGGCAGGATGAGAGCCCCGAGGCTGTAGCCAACGGCGGCTCCAAGGATGATGCCGATGAGGGTCATGAGCCGGCCCCAGATTACCCTCCCAAAGACCCCCAAGGAGAGGCCGATCGCCACGTATATCCAGGACGTTATTGCCAGAGCAAAGGGCGGGACCGATGGAGTTACAATCTCGACCAAGGTTTACCTCCAGGGATAGGTGGTAGGCGGGACCCCCGTTATAGGTTCTCCCTTCGTCTGAGCGACGGCCCCTAAAGCACTTCGTCGGCCTTCGCAGCGAGCTTGTCCAAGGCCTCGTCGGTCACCCCGCCCCGAAGGATGTGTTCTCTCACGTTCATGTCATTGTAATGCATGACATCTATGACCGTGGGAATTCTGATGGCGTCTCCCAGCACGGCCACACACCTGGCGGGAATCGTCGAGACGATGTTCTCCCACATGCTTCGGTCTGGGACTCCGGCCAATGCTGATGTGACATCGCTGGGCTCCTTGAGGGACATGACAAGCCTGTTCGCCAACTGGCTCCGCACCTCATCGTCTATCCTGGAGGGCCTTTGGTCCACCAGCGCCAGTATCAGGTTGAACTTTCTTGTCTCCCTCGCGAGCTTACTGAAGATCGTGTATGTGGCGATGCCCGGGTCAAGGAACCTGTGCGCCTCTTCCAGGAAGAGAATCAACCGAGGGAACTCCTCGTTTTTCTCGGTGTAGAGGTCAAACAGACGCCTGGCCAAGACGTTCGCAACGAAGAGATACACCATCTGGTCAGTTCCGAAGTCGCCGAAGTCCAGGACGAGGGATCTCCCCGCTCTAATCAGGCTGACGATGGTGGAGAACACATCCTTCCCCGTGGGCCGGATGAAGGGGAGGCGCTGGAGGCGGGCCATGCGCCTCTTGAGAGCATTGAGCACTGTAGGATGGACCCGCGTCTCATCATATTCCTCGGGCAGGGCCTCCCGAATGGCGGTGACGAGGTCCACCCTGCGACGCCTGTCTATCTCGTAGATGGCATCTATCATGTTTTGGTTCAGGTCTTGAAGAGCCACTATCAGGTCCTCGGGGCGTATCTCCTCAGGATCGATGAGGAAGGGCCTCGCCTCCCTGTTCTTCGGGTCTAGGGAGAGGACCTCCACCCTCTCCGGAAAGAAGAACTTCAGCCCCTCGGTGTTATCGGTCCTGGAGTAGACACCATACTCCCCGTGCATGTCGAAAACCAGGACGGACCCTGCCCTTTTGGAGAGGATGCAGGAGCAGACCAGCTTGTTTAGGATGCTCTTGCCCATCCCTGTCCTGCCAAAGATGGCGAAGGGTTTCTCCGTCAGCCTCTCGAAGTCCGTGTGAACGTAGAACTTGGAGATGCCACGGATGGTGCCCAGAGGCGCCGATCCGTGGGTCCGCTGGTAGATCAGCTCCACGTCCCTCTCCGTGGCGTGCCTCGTCTCGGAGAAGTAGGGAGGTATGGTCTCCGGCTCTGAGAGGTAGCCCTCCTCCTTATCGACGAGCTGGATCGGCCTCAGGAGGGCTTTGGAGTAGAAGATTGGCCCGCTGTAGCCCTCCTGACTGCCCACGGGCATGATGGAATCCCTCAGGTGAGATCCGGCGAGGCGCTCCGCAATGTCCGACGCCTCGTTGACGATGTCGTGGACGATGCAGTAGAAGTCGTATCGACGCCCCTCGACAATGACGGGATAACCGATGCGAAGGTCCTCGGGGTTCTCCAGCTCCAGCTTAGCCGTAAGTCCCCCCAGGACGGAGGCAGAGACTATTTCCCCTATCTTCATTTGAGCTCCCTCGTTACCTTGTCAAGGTACTCGTGAAAGGCTCCTCTCCTGCTCCCCTCCATGCTGGTCAAGCCCGCCAACAGCAGGTTCAGTGGTAGCCCCATGTGCAGTCCCTCCTTAACGATAGCGTCCTCGTACATCTCTCGCATCTGCCTCACGGTGACGGCGAAGCGATGAGCCTCGAAGAGGGGATAAGGATACCCTACGCAAAGGGGAGATGAACAAAAGGCCGCCAGCTGAGAGAGGGCGAGTTCCGGAGTCTCTCTGAACGTCCCGACGTCCACCCGAAACCACTTTGGAGAGTCGGGGTGTAGCCTGGCGAAGTAGACATCGCCGTGGAGTAAGCCCTTCTGCCTCTGGGTGAAGGCTTCGGGAACACTGACGAAGGCTGTCCCCTCCCTGCCACGTAGGAGCTCCTCATCGGTGAGTCTGTGCCCGAAGGCGTGGGTGGTGGAGTCCTTGGAAACCCCCACGAGCACGTGGTCCCTCTCTTCGCAGGCTTCGACCACCTCCCCAAGCCTGTCGGTTTCCTTCGGGAAGGACGCCAAGGTCCCGTCGAGGGCCATGGTCATGCCCTCCTTGGACCTCGCTGCCTCAAGGGCCACCTGGGTCTCGTAGTACTTTCTGTACTCGTTGACCATCTCCCTATGCTGCTCCTTGGAGCCCCTCGTGAGCTGGAAGATAGATGTGTATAGCTCATCAGTCTGCGGAAAGTCCTCGGATGTAGAGACAAGGACCGCCCTCTCGAACTTCTCCAAGGAAGTTATGTGGTATCCTTTGGACGTATGAGTGAAGTGAAGAGCCCCCACCTTGACGGTAGCCAGCCATGTGGACGAGGCGTTCCAAAGGAAACTGTAGGAGCCATCCACAGCTACCATATCTCTCGGCGCCTCCTTCGGCTCGAAATCCCTGAAGTCAAGAGTGGGTTCACGGGTTTCCCCGTTGTGGTACTCCAAAACCTTTCTCAACTCCTGACGGAGCTGCTCTAGAACGCTCAGGCCACCACCTCGGCCTTGGACTGCCCCTGTGGTGTCATGGTGACGCTGATCCTTCCAGGGAACCTCTCGGCAACCTCCGACAGGTGGGTAATGAGGATGACCTTCTCGAAGGATTCTCCCATCCTGAAGAGCTTGGAGACGAAGAGTTCACGCGACCCCTCGGTGTCAAGGGAGCCGAGATCGCCCTCGTCGATGAAGAGGGTCTTCATCCTCCCGTAGGTCCGGCCCACCTGGGGCATGCTTGCAAGTTCCTTGGCGATGGCGAAGCGAAGAGCAGCATTGATCTGAGTTCTCTCGCCCCCGCTGAATATCCCGACATCATGCCATTCCCCATCGACTCCCTCAACGAGAATTCCGATACCATAGCCCCTGGCCTCTTCGTGGGTCTCCAACTTCACCCTCTGGAGGCGTCCGTTGGTCAAGTCGTTGAGGTTCTTGGAGGTCTCTATCTCCAGCTCAGGCAGCAGTCGGTTAATGGCGTACATGACCACCCCTTTCTTGTGGAACACCCCCTCCCTGAGGACGGTGTGAACCTCGGCCCCAGCTCTCAGCTCTAGCAACCGGGACTCCACGTCCTTCAGCCTGGACTCAAGCTCCCGAAGGTCCTTCAGGCGACCCTTTGAGGCTTTGAGACTCGCCTCTGCCTCATAGAGGGCCCTAGCAGCTTCATCCCGCCTACTCCTCAAGAGGTCAACCTCCTTTCGGACCTCCTGATAGGCCTCCTCGCCTTTCTTGGCCTTCGAAACCAATTGGGACAGTTCCTCCATCCGGGCCGCCATCTCCTTCCGCTGAGCCTCCATCTCCCCAATCACGTCCTCCAAATCCTCCAACCTCTGCAGCTTCTCCCTGGCTTGCTGAAGGAGTTGCGACTTCTCACGGTGACTTTCCAGGGCCTCCCGGAGGGTGGTGAGCCTCCTCCTCTCCTCAGGGCCATAGCCCGTCGCCTCCATCCTTCCCTCCAGCTCCTCAAGTGCCTTCGCCAGCTCCCTCCTCCTCTCATCCCACTCCCCTCTCCGCTCATCCAGCTCCCCGCGCATGGCATCAATGCGGTCCCTGATCTCGCTGTAAAGGAAGGTGTTCCTGTCTATCCTCTGGACGTCCCTTCTCGTCGTTTCCAGGGCCTGCTGGCTTTCCTCCCGCTCCTTCGTGAGCTGATCAATCAACTCAGCCTTCTCAGCCAGCCACTCAAGCTCCCTCTCGATGCGAGCCAACCTCTCCTCTAGGGTGCCCTCCCGCTTCAGAAACGTGAAGGCCTCCTCCACTCCTATGTCTGTGGACAGGCCTGCGAGCCTCTTCTCCTCGGCTTCGATCTTCCCCTCAAGGCCAGTTATGAGAGGATTGAAACTAGCCTCAGAATCCCTTAGTCGAGCCTGAACGGATTCCAACTCCTTCCTCAGGAGTGTGAGGCGCTGTTGCCTGTCCATCAGATCCTCGGCCTCGGTCTGCAGGTCCTCGAGGGCCTCCACCTCCTTTGCCAGGCTTTCAGTCTTGGCCCTCAGCCCCGGGAGCTGATCGAGGGCTTCTTGCTTCTCCCCCAGTCGATCCTCTAGGTCCTTCATCGCGGCCTGAATCCCGTCGAGGTTGGTCCTGGCCTCGATGTGGGCCTCGTGATCCGCTTCCAGCACACTGAGGCGCTCTTGTCGAGACGAAAGAATGCTCTCCGCCTCCTCGAGGGAACTGCGCTGCTCCTTAACGCGCTCGTCCCAGGATTTCACCTCCTCTTGCAGGTCGGATAGCTGGGAAACCTGTTCCTTGAGGACCAGCTGCTCTCCCTCAGCTCCCTGCACCTTCGCCCTAATGGCGTCTAGCCTCTCCTTCGCAATATCAGCCGCTTTCTCGAAGGTCTCGAGCCTAAACAGCTTCTGGAACACCTGCAACCTCTCAGAGGGCCTATCGGCCCCCAGCTGCTTCATCTCCTCCTGACGGACAAAGGTGGAGTTTCTGAACCCGTCGTAGTCCAAACCAATGATGTCCTCGATAACGGCTTCCAGCTCCGGAATGGTCCCTCTCAAGGGCTTCCCATCCCGCGTAACCTCTAGGTAGGGAGAGCCGCTGGCAGAGAAGCCCCTCGTCACCTCATATTTGGACCCACCCTGATTGAAGACAAGGGTGACGTGTCCACCGTTCGCGCAGATCTCGGATATCCGGATTCCCTGGATGTCCGTCCTAGTGGACCTCTTGTAGAGAGCGAAGGTTATGGCATCGAGAATTGTCGTCTTGCCCGCCCCCGTGGGACCCGTTATGGCGGTGAACTTTCCCGGGAAAGTGATGGGGGGACTGGTCCTTTCTAGGTACCTCATGAAGCCCCTCATCTCTACTGCCTGGATGACGAAGCCATCGTGGGGGCTCGGCGCCGTCGCCTTAGGGGCCGCCTCCCTCTCCTCCACCGCCTCCTTGAAGAAGGACTCCAAGGTCTTCAACTCAGGACCTCCCTCAGTATCGACTCCCCTTCGTTCAGGATGTCCTCCAGCCTGGAGTGGTCTCCATAGTTGAGCTTGACGAACTCCTCAAAGAGCTTGAGGGGGTCCAGGGTGAACTCCTCGATGGAGACCTTCCCACGTTCCGCGTAAGAGAGGGAGACTTCGTAATGGAAGGCCTCCGAGAGCCTTTCTGCGATGGCGGCCTCATCGAGCAGCTCTCGTTGGCCCTCCTGCAGCTGAATCTCTATGCGCACCATAGCATCTCTCAAGTCCTGCTGCAGGGCCAATAGGACCTGTTCAGTGGGCTTCCCATTGGCGACGTCCACCTCCACCCTGACCATGGGGCGAGTGGGCAAAGGATGGAAGGACCATCCCTTGCTGGGGCTGTAGGTAACGAATCCTTTCGGGTCCTCCCGCTCCCCCCAGTCCACCCTCTCCGGTGTTCCGACGTAGACGACTTTGTCCCCTACAACCTGATGGAGGTGGATGTGTCCGAAGATGGCCAACTCGACGGAGGAGGGTAACATGTCCAGTGTGAAGGAGAACTCTCCGGGCAGCACCTCGGGGTACGCCGTTGACCTCACTTTCGCCCCCTCCACGTAGTAGTGTCCCAAGACCAGGGTGCGCCTCCCCTGCGCCTCCTCAGCCCGCTTCCTCATCCACTCCTTCAGCATCTTGCGGCCCAACTCGAAGGTCTGCTCGCCAGGCACCTCCTCGCCGAGCCGCTCTCGAACCCTGTCAGCGATGTGCTCGGGATGGAGGTACGGTAGGATGAGGAAGGTCACCGCCTCCCCGTCAAGAACCGCCTCCTTCACCGTCGGCTCCCTGAAGACCTCCACGTGGGGATAGCCCCTGAAGTCATCGAGGGAGGTGCCCCGGCTCCACTGTCGGGGCTGGTCATGGTTCCCGGCCACGATCCAGGTCTCGATGCCCGCCCTTCCGAGGGGTTCGATGATGTCCCTACGGACCAGCTCCCGGAAGGAAGGGCTGACGTGGGTCCTGTCAAAGAGATCTCCCCCCACTACGAACAGGTCCACCTCTTTGTCGACGGCGTATTCGGCAGCCCTAGCGAAGTTACGGTGAAGGTCCAGAGATCTCTCGGATATCCCCGTCTCTGGATTCACCCTGAAACCGAAGTTTACACCCTCGTGTATGTCAGAAACGAATAGGAGGCCGCCCATCGCGCCCTGTAATGGAACTCCAGCTTAAAGGCATAGAGGGGAGGTCGATGAAAGTGAATCCAGTGCCCCTAAATGCGGCCCCGCACCCTTGAGAGATGCTTGTGTCCAACGTAGAGATCCTGCCAGCGGTTCCCCAAGGCCTCCCTCAATTGTCGGATGGCCTCTCCGGTGTCGACGCCCTCCGCTGGGTCCAGGACCAAGACTCCGTCCCCAGACGGGTCAGAGAACTCGATGGCGAGGACCTCATCGAAGGCCTCTCCCTTGGGCATGAGACTGGTGTAGACGAGGGAGACCGCTTCAAAGGGGATCAACCTGAACCTAGCGCCTCCAGTGGAGGCCCTTATTCCATCACTGGTGATCTCCACGGGCCTCCCCTTTCCACGCCTGAACAAGAAGAAGCCCACAGGAGCAATGATGGTGACCACAGCAGAGCTAGCGTAATTCCGCCCTAAGTGCATTTGCCTTTGCGTCCCATCGCCCGCCCACTGTCCGCATCCTTTTTCCAATTGAATGAGATGTGTCCGCTGTAATGGAACCCTCAGGCCATCCGGGCGTCTTCACCGATGGACGGACGTTCTATACGGAGAACCTGGTCCCCGGGCTCTCCGTCTACGGCGAGAAGCTCGTAGCCGTAGGCTCCCGCGAGTTCAGAGCGTGGAGCCCTCGCAGGAGCAAACTAGCCGCCTTGCTCTTGAGGGACTTCGATCATTACCCCTTCGAGGAAGACTCCACGGTGCTATACCTAGGTGCTGCAACGGGTACTACCGCAAGCCACATCTCCGATATCGTGCGGAGAGGCACCGTGTACTGTGTGGAGATCGCTCGGCAGGCCTTCCAGAAGCTGCTCCTCCTTTCGGATCGGAGGCAAAACGTTGTCCCGATTTTGGCTGACGCCAGAAACCCGGAGGCCTACAGGGACATCGTCGGGGAGGTGGACGTGATCTACCAAGACGTGGCCCAGAGGGATCAGGCGAAGATTTTCATGAAGAACGTGAAGCTGACCAGGACCTCGGCGATTGGTGTCCTGATTGTCAAATCCAGAAGCGTCGACGTGGCCGCTGATCCAGAGAAGATTTTCGGGCGGGAGCTGGCCGTGTTGAAGGGGGGTGGGATGACTATCCTCTCCATCGTCCCCCTCGAACCGTATCAGGAGGATCACGCTGCCTTCATCGTAAGGCGCTGAGCACTTCAGCCAGTCGGTACGACGGTCCGAATCATCGGTCCAAGAGTTAAATAGAGGAAACACGTAGATGATGTCTCCGAGGTACATGTGAATGGCCAGGATGCATAGGCGGAGAAAGGGAAAATCCTCCTCCAAACGCCCTCCGTTGGAGAAGTCACCAGAGTGGGTCTCCATGAAGCCCAAGGAGGTGGAAAAGCTCGTCCTGAAGCTGCACGAGGAGGGCCTGCAGACCGCCCAGATAGGCATCCGGCTAAGGGACCAGCACGCCATCCCGAGTGTCAAGCTCCTAACGGGGAAGTCCATTACGCGTATCCTGCGTGACAACGGCGTGGAGATGGACATTCCTGAGGACCTGCGTAACCTCATGAGGAAAGCCGTGGGACTGGTGACCCACCTAAGGGAACACCAGAAGGACCTCCACAACCGGAGAAGCCTTGAACTTATGGAGGCGAAGATTCGACGCTTAGCGCGCTACTACAAGCGGGAGGGCGTGCTACCGGCAGACTGGGAGTACTCCAGAAAGGCGGCTGAAATACTGGTCAGGTAGGCGTCATCAGACATGGAGATCTTTGAGGGTTTACCAGAGGGCATCAACAAGAGGCTCGGAAGGGCAGTAGATGTCGTTGAGACTGCCAACAAGGCCAGGGTCCTCTCCCACTACGACGGGGACGGGACTGCGGCAGCGGCCCTACTGACTCTTTCCCTTCTGAGGAAGGGCGTCGAAGTCCACACCACTCTGTCCCATCACGTGGAGCCCGATAGACTGGGGAACCTCGGTCTTGAGAGTGCAGACGTTCTCTTGGTCAGCGACATGGGGAGTGGCCAAGTGGACTTCCTGGAGAGGCTCAAGCTGCCCGTGGTCGTCCTTGATCATCATCAGCCTCTCAGGGACTCCAAGAGCGTTATCCAGATCAACCCCCACCTCTTCGGGTTGAGCGGCACTAGGGATCTCTGCGGCTCCACAGCTTCGTTCCTCCTAACCCTGGCGCTAGAGAGTTCGAATCTCGACCTCGCCGGAGTTGCCCTCATCGGATGCATTGCAGACCGTCAGAACGTCGGCGGATTCAAAGGCATAAACGAAATCCTCTTCCGAACGGCCCTGGAGGAGAAAGTCCTCAAGCCCGAGAAGGGGCTCGCCCTAGCGGACCTGCCCCTTGAGGAGGCCCTCCTGTACTCCGTTGGGCCGTACTTCAAGGGCCTCTCCGGCAGGCGCGGCGAGGTGAGGGAGTTCCTATCCGAGGTCGATCTGGACGGGACTAGGAGATTCAGGGACCTTTCGGAGGATGAGAGGGAGAACCTGGTGTCGACCCTAAGCTTGCGTATCCTCCGGCAGGGTGTCCGTCCTGAGACCGTAGAGCATCTGGTGGAGGAAAGGTACTGGTATCCAAGCTATGACCTGTACGTAGACGATCTGGAGTCCTACGTCAACGCCTGTTCCCGGCAGAGGGAGGAGTCCCTAGGCCTCGCCCTCAGTTTGGGGGACTTCAGCGGGAAGGAGAAGGCGGAGGACATCCGAAGGAAGCACTGGGAGGCAGTGCTCGAGGGCTTGATGAAGGTAGAGGTGGACGGTGTCTTTTCGAGGAAGCACGTCCAGTTCTTCTACGCTGACGGGGCCACCCTGGCAGGGTCGGTAGCCGGCGTAAGCATGCGGTACCTGCTGGACCAGGAGAAGCCAACCCTTGCCCTGGCCGTGGTGGACGGCACCACCAAGGTATCCGCTCGAGCCACCGATTACCTCGTCGGCAGGGGCATCAACCTGGCGGAGGCCATGAGGCTAGGGGCAGAGGCCGCTGGCGGATCCGGCGGGGGCCACAACATAGCTTCGGGGGCCACGATACCCAAGGGGAGGGAGGAGAGGTTCCTTGAAGTCGTGGACTCTGTCGTCGGTAAACAGCTGAGGGGGAACATATCGGAAGCTAGCCCGAGAGAACCCGCCTAGGACTGAGCTTCCCTCAGCAGGACGAGGTCCTTCGCCGAGGTCATCAGTATTTCCAGCTCCCCGCGGTATAACTGAAGCTCGCCCGTTACCTGCACCTCTGCTCCCGGGGCGATGGAACCTTTGTCCTGAAAGGCCTCGTATACGTCACGGCGCGCGAAGGCGGCGATCTCCGAGAAATCAAGAGGATCCCTCAGAAGCAGCCACAAACCCGTCGAGGATAGACGGGCCTCCTTCACCTCCCCCACGGTTTGGACCCAACGGCCCACCAGGCCCTCGTTGAGGTCTCCTATGGGCAGGGCCATCGGCCCGATGGTCAGGCTGTAGAAATAGAGAGCCGATAGGGAGAGGATTGCGGCAGCGATGATCACGGGCACTAGTTCCCTTCGCTCCAAAAAGCCGCGCATGTCAACCCTAGTAGGCGTCGATTAGGTCTAGGACCTCCTGCCTATCCATCTCCCGCCTCAGCTCCTCACCAGCCAAAACCTCGAGGTTCCTCTCCAAGAGCGCGAGCTCCTTGGCCTCCAGGGCCTCTGGGTCGATGGGGAGGAGGACTATAGCCCCAGTCTGCATCACGAACTCGTTCACGTGCTCCACGAAGAGGAGGGTCTGGACGAAATCGTTGTTCAGCATCAGGAACTCGAGACCGTCCAGGAGCACAACCGCCGAGTCGCTGTTGTCAATGAAATCACAGATGAGCTTGTTCAGCCCTCCCAGGGCCCTGGGGTTGTGGAAATCCTCTCCTGGGGTGTGGCTTAACCAGACCACTCGAACGTCTTTCAGATCTTTTTCTGCCTTGACCTTAGACGGGTGTCTTCTGGTGACCAGGAGGCCGTTCCTCCCGTCCCTGAGCAGATACTCGAAGAGACGATAGCTGAGGCTCGGCTTCTTCTCCTTCACGAGATAGCAGTTGTCGGCAAGCTCGGCCGGGGCCCTCCGAGCGGGACCCCTCTCCTCTTCCATCCGTCCTCCGGGCGATGTAACAGGCTTAGCGGATATCAACTTTGTGATGGAGCCTCAACTGGAGAGAGCCGCCTCCAGGTTGTCGATGAGGGGCTTTGCTGGGACCTCCTGCATTGAAATTATGGTGGTCTTCCCCGTCACCCCTTCGCCAGAGGGCTTTGCCTCGATAAAACCCAAAGCGTCGAGGTCTTGAAGGTACTTCCAGAACTGGGTGTGTCCCCTCTTCCTCTCGCCTACCTCCTCGCATGCCAGAGCGTAGGCCTCCTCGGCCTCCCCGGTGGTAACGTAGGCCTTCTTCTCCAACTTTCTGGCGAGGGCGAGTAGGGCCACCATCTTAGGCCGGTCCAGGGTCTGCAGGGCCTCCTCGCTCAGCAAGGCGTGAGTGGTCGCCCTAGCCTCCCGAACGTGCTCTGGTAGGACCTCCCTCATGTCCTCGTCTAGGGCAAGCTCCCCAGCCTTCAGCAAGATCTCTATGGCGTATCTCGCATCCCCGTACTCAGAGGCGATGTCCGCTATCAGCTCCACGCAACCCTCCTGCACGACGTTGGGAAAGAAGGCCATCCCTACCCTGTCATTCAGGATGTCCCTGAGCTCCGTCTGACTGTACTTCCCGAACTCCACCACGTTGCTCCTCTTGAAGGTGCTGAGAGTGGCTTTGTCCAAGTAGCTGAGGACCTGCCGCTGAGAGATAAGGATAAGGCTGATGCTCCCCCTGGGTTCTTGGAATTCCTCGTCAAACCGCGTGAAGTTGTAGATGAGGTCCGAGCCCTTCTTCAGGATGACATCCGCTTCGTCGAGGATTACTACAAGATGCGCCCTTTCCCTCTCCAGATGCTTGCGGAGTACGTTGAGCTTCTCGGGGATGGAGAATCCTCGATCAGGGAACCTCTCGTCCCACCGCTTGAGGATCGCCAAAAGGACAGCATCCTCCGTGGTCCGCTGCCGGCAGTTGACCAAGACGAACTTCACGTTCCTATCCCGGCTGCGGGCGAACTCCTCAAGGTCCATGCAGAACCTCTTGGAAAGGTGGGTCTTACCTGTCCCAACATTCCCCACTAGAAGGGCGTTTGAAGACAGATTTGTCTCCACCAGGGGATGAAAGAGGCTTTGGAGGGCCTTGAGCTGCTTCTCCCTGTGGGGCATCCTATCTGGCACAAAGTCGAAGGAGAGCTTGCCGACGTCCCTGAAGATGGGGCGTCCTCCTGGCCTGGGCATTCCACGAGAGTAGCCGTAGGACTCGATAAAAACATTGCCCTATCCTCCAGGAGCCTCCCGTCCAGCAACCCTCCAAGAAACCTTTTAAGGCTGGCTGGGATAGCTGGGCCATGAGCGAGGAGGAGGCTATCGGGTCCCTCCTTAAGGGCACTCTGGGCATCATCCATACGGAGGACATTCTGCTCGAGGCCGTTAGGGATCTGGTGAAGGAAGAGGTGAAGCGCTACGTTCGCCAGAGGCTGGAAGACAAGCCGGACCTCAAGGAGGAGCTGAAGAGGGGAGTGGCGGCGCTGATTGAGGCAAAGGTGAGGGAGGCCTCCGCCTTGGTTCTGATTGCGAAGAGCGCTGCGAAGCTCGGCGTCGAGCTAGTACCGCCTCATCTGAGAGAGGAAGTGGCGAAAGAGCTGGTCGAGGCCCTGGAGAAGGAGATCAGCACGATTCTTGAGCGGACCTAGAGTCAATACCCTCCTCTCGTTTGCAGATTTCAGCACCCGTCTCGAAACTTTTAAGGTGCCTCCAAGGCACCGAACCGAGAGGTAACTAATGGCCAGGAGACGTTCCCCCCAGGTTCTTGAGGCCCCCGAAGAGAAGCTAGAGGCCACAACGACCCCAGATACAGAAATGGGCCCTGAGGATCTCTCACCTGTCCGGGGATCTCAGGTGGCGTCCGATGTTAGGCGCGAGCTCGAGGCCCTGACCGTGAAGGAGCTGAGGCAGAGAGCCAAAGAGTGGTCCGTACCCCTCACGGGCAAGAGGCTCAAGGCGGAAATCATTGAGGCGATTGTTTCCGCTTTCTTGCCGATGAATGATGAAGCATCCAGCGGTAAGGAGGAGGACGCGACTAAGCCTCGAGCCGACCCTTACTTCGAGAGGCTGGAGGCACTTTGGATTCGGACGCAAGAGGAGATGGCTGCGGGGGATCTCAGAGCCACCATAGCCCTCGCCCAAGAGTCCAGGCGGTTGGATGAGTGGGTCGCCAAGTACAAGGGGGAAATGTGCTCCCGAGCTCTCCATGCGGCAGAGCTGTTCGAGCGACGCTACGAGGACAAAGGTCCCGCCAGGGAGCTGAAGAGGAAAGTGAGGGAAGCGCGAGAGGCCTACGAAGAGGGAGACCTGGACCGATGCACGAATCTAATCGGCGGCCTGGAAGCCACCGTTGACTCCATCCAAACAGAGGAACTGAGCAGAATCCAGGATACCTTAGTGGAAAAGGAGAGGACCCTCGAGGAACTCAGCGTCATCAACGTTGATCTATCCAAGGCCCACGAACTCCTTTCTACTGCCGAGGCGGCCTTCCGAGCGGGGGATGCAGCGGAGGCCCTGCGACTTGTGCACGGCTTCGAAGGGGCAGTGGGAGAAGCGCTGAAAGACATGAAGGAGAAGATCAGCGGGTATCTGCGCACTATCGAAGATAAACTCGTGGAAACGGAGGCCTTGGGCACTACCCTGAAAGAGAGTAGAGATCTGCTGACCAAGGCGAAGGGCTCCCTCAGGAGCGGGGACTTGGTGCGCGCCCGCGACCTTGCTCAGAAGTGCGAGAAGTCTGTTTTTGACGTGCAGAAGAAGCACATCAAAAAGGCCCTGGAGTTGCGCCGGAAGCACTACGAGGAAGTCAAGGAGCTGCTAGCGTACTTCAAGCCCGTTCTGGAAGAGGCCCGCAACTACGGGATAGACACCGAGAGCGCCAAGGCCCACATCAAGGACGCTTTGGGCCACCTCGGCCAGGAGGAATACTTCCGGGCCATGGAGAAGGGGCGAGAGGCGCGACGTCTACTGGAGGCCCTGCAACCCATCATTGTCGTTGAGAGGCAGAAAAGGGGGATTGTCAAGCCCGAGGATGGAGAATGCAACCGGTGCGGGTCTGGCAACGTCCGCTTTTGGGATGATGGGTGGATGGAGTGTCAAAAATGCGGCACTCGATCCCCATGGGCTACAAGACAGGAGCCTAGATTCATGGGCTTCCTCAAGAAAAGGCTCGCCAAATAGCACTGGCCTCAAAGAGGGTGTTGGATTATCGCTGAGCTGCGTAGGTAGAAGTCTTTTCTATCGCCTTGCCGTAGGGCGCTCCATGAGAGCTAGACTGGAGGAGAGAGTCGAGGACTATGCTATCCAGGGACCCGTGAGCTGCGGCGGCCTGCTGGCACAGATGGGCAAGGCTGGCGGCTTCACCGCTGTGAAACTGGCTGACGCTCTGAGCATCTTGAAGGAGATGGTCCAACAGGCGGAGTGTACGACCTTCCTCTCATTTCCAGCAGCCCTCATGGCCACAGGGTGCAGAGGCGTCCTCAGGGAGATGGTGAAGAGGGGGTTCGTGGACGCCGTCATCACCACGTGCGGGACGGTGGACCATGACCTCGTCCGGGTTCATCACCCCTACTACCACGGGGATTTCGGCATGGATGACGCGGCTCTTCGTAGGGAGGGAATCCATCGACTGGGGAATGTCCTCGTACCCTCAGAGGCTTACGGCAAGGGTCTGGAGGACGAGCTTCGTCCCTTCTTCCAGGCCCTGTGGGATGAGGGCAAGAGAGGAGTGAGCACGACGGAGCTACTCCACTTGGCGGGAGAGAGGCTAGGGGACGAGAACTCCTTCCTCTACTGGTGCGCGAGAAAGGGTACTCCGGTGGTCGTCCCGGCCATCACCGATGGTGCCTTCGGTTACCACCTGTGGAGCTTCTGGCAAGAGCACAGGGAGTTCGTCGTAGAGGTTCTAGCTGATGAGTCCCTACTGGCGGACATTGTCTTCACCTCCCAGAAGACGGGGGCGCTGGTGATCGGGGGCGGCGTCTCCAAGCACCATGTCCTCTGGTGGAACCAGTTCAGGGATGGATTGGACTATGCTGTGTACATTACCACTGCTGTGGAGTACGACGGCAGCCTGTCCGGCGCGAGGGTAAGGGAGGCGATCTCCTGGGGAAAGGTGAAGGAGGAAGCGAGGAGGGTTACGGTGGACGGTGACGCGAGCCTGCTCCTCCCGCTAATCTTCGCCGCCCTCCTGGAGTCCCTCTCCTAGGGGGCCGATGCCACAGTATAGACGAGACCTACAGGAGAGATACGGCGACGTTCCCATCATAGAGAGGACTCTAGAGGTGTCCCCGGCCATGCTGGAGGGTCGGGGTGGAGACGAGGGGGCTGTCATCGGAGCCGCAGGGCTTCTGTGGAACCGGAGGGGGCAGGTGCTCCTGGTCAGACACGATCCCCCCTCCGAGTGGAGGGAGCGGTGGGTCACCCCTGGAGGTTGGGCCGAAGCCGGGGAGGATCCCGAGGATGCTTTCCTTCGAGAGGTCTGGGAAGAGACACGGCTTAGGCCTACAATCCTTTCCTTGACCTGCGTGTACGAGCTGACACTTACCGACGGTAGGAAGGCGACGACGGGGCCTTTCTTCCAGTTTGAGGCCTTGACGGAGGGAATGGAGGCTTCGCCAGGACCCGGGATACGGGAGGTTCGATGGTTCGATGAGCTGCCCCTTGAAATGGCCTTCCGGGGCGACTACCTAGTCCCCTACCGCCGGAGAAAGGCAGGCTTCCTCGGAGACTCTGACGCCTTAGAGGAATGACGCCTCAAAAAGGGTCGCGATTCTTTATATACGGCCCTCTTTCATCCATTCAAACGAGAGGGCTCCGAGCATGCCAGAGTTACGAAAGGACTACGTGACGGACACCTGGGTGGTCTTCTCGACCATGAGATCTCAGAGGCCTATAGAGATTGAGAGGCCCACGAGCAGGCCCATGGCACCCTCGTCATGTCCTTTCTGCCCCGGAAACGAGGGGATGACCCCGCCGGAGATCTTGGCCTACAGGGATGACGGTAAAGCTAACGGCCCGGGATGGTGGGTTCGATGCATTCCTAACAAGTATCCAGCCTTGACCATCGAGGGTGATGTGAAGAGGAGGGTGACCCAACTTTTCCACTCTGTAGACGGTGTGGGGGCCCATGAAGTCATCATCGAGACGCCGGACCACCTAAGCAACCTGCCATCCTTAGACATAAGGCAGATCTACGAGGTCATCTGCGCATACAGAGACCGCTATGTGGACCTAACGAAGGATTCTAGGTTCAAATACATCCTCATATTCAAGAACCACGGAGCTGCGGCCGGGGCGTCCCTCGGCCACCCCCATAGCCAGCTCATCGCCACCCCCATTATTCCCCGCCGCATTATTGACGAGCTAAGGGCATCGAGGAGGTTCTATGAGGAGACTGGGGGCTCCTGCATCTACGATGAGATCGTTAAGGATGAGTTGGAGGCAGGGCAGAGAGTTGTCGATGAAAACCAGGCTTTTCTCGCCCTCTGCCCCTACGCCGCCAGGTACCCCTTCGAGACTTGGATTCTGCCCAAGGAACACGAGGTCCACTTTGAGGATATGGGGGATGATGAAAGGCACTCTCTGGCTCGCTTCCTTAAGGAGACCCTTTCCCGCCTGGATTCGCTGTTGGAAGATCCCCCCTTCAACTACTTCATACACACTGCGCCGTGCGACAAGAAGGATCACAGATACTATCATTGGCACATTGAGATAACACCTCGGCTTTCCAGCACAGCCGGCTTCGAGCGCGGCAGTGGCTTCTACATAAACTCAGTGCCTCCCGAGGACGCTGCCAGGCTCCTCAGGGAGGTGTTCCAGGGCCCTGACTCGTGAGAGCGTCGTAGACCTCACTGTAGGCCTGGCTGGACCTGTTCCAAGAAAAGTCCTGCCTTGAGCAGTTCTCCACAATCCTGCTCCACTCTTGCTTCTCTTGATATGCCGCCAACGCCCTGTCCACGGCCTCCACCATCGAGTTGGAATTGTACTTATCAAAGGTAAAGCCCGTCGCCGTCTCCAGACCTTGGGCATAGTCGTTGACAGTATCCGCCAGCCCACCGGTCCTTCTCACGATAGGGACAGTGCCGTACCGCATGCTTATCATCTGACCAAGACCACACGGCTCGAACCTGGAGGGTACGAGAAACATATCCGCGCCGGCGTATATTCTATGGGCCAGGGTCTCATCGTACCTGAGGTTAATCGAGAGGGCGGGATTCCTTCCACGCCAGGAGCCTAGGGCTTTTTCGAACTCCTCTTTACCGGTTCCCAAAATCACCATTTGCATTCGGCGGGACATCAGCTCCGGAAGCGCTTTCTCGACCAGGTCAATCCCCTTTTGCTCCACCAGGCGGGCAATGAAGCCAATGATGGGGGCTCGTGAAGGCTCCATGCTGAGCTCCTCCCGTAGTGCTCGCTTGTTACCCTCCTTGGCCCTGGTATTCGGGGGCCGGAATCTCACGGCGATGAGGGGATCGTTCTCAGGGTCCCAGACCTTCTCGTCAATACCATTGAGGATTCCGAAGAGCCGGTCGCTGCGTCTACGGAGGATCTGTTGGAGACCGCATCCATACTCAGCCGTCTGAATCTCCCTGGCGTAGGTCTCGCTCACGGTGGAGACACCATCTGAAAGGGCGATTCCTGCCTTCATCATGTTGACTTTCCCCTGATGGAGCAAGTGGCGTTCCACGACGGAGCCCCTTGGCAGGCCAAGGTAGCCCAGCAGCCCTTTAGGGAAGCTGCCCTGATGGCGCAGATTGTGAATAGTGTAGAGTACCTTGGCGTCTCTGAGGGTCTCGACATCGGCATAATAGGCCTGGAGGTAGGCGGGGACCAAAGCCGTATGCCAGTCGTTGCAGTGGATTATGTGGGGGCGGAGGTTCCTGTACTCGGAGGCCTCAAGCACGGCTCGACTGAAGAGAGCGAACCTCCTTCCGTCGTCTTCGTAGCCGTAGATCTGCTCACTATCAAAATAGCCCCTATGCTCGATGAGAAGGACTGGAATCTGAGGCGTGAGGTTAGCCTGCCTCAGGGCTACCACCTCAGTGCCGGTCCCCATTGGCACCTTTAGGCGTCCGAGGTCCGCTCCCCAGCGATCCAACCCACGGTAGCAGGGCATGATGACAACGACCTCATGTCCCACCCCCTTCAGTGCCTTGGGGAGAGAACCTGCGACATCTCCAAGACCGCCGGTCTTTGCGAAGGGGAAGACCTCTGCCGCAGCGAACAACACCCTCAAGGCGACTCCGACCCCCGTAGCCAAGGAGACCATTTAACCCTGAGGGCTCCATCCATTGGGCGGCCTGGCCTGAGGTCCCCGCCGCCACCGCTCGGAGAAGAAGGACGCTCCCGAAATGGTGTCCCCCAGACCAACCGTGTAGCTCGGGCTACCCACCAGCTTCGTGGGCACCGCCACCATGCTCTCCTCTTCACACCACCCCTCCTGGAGGAATTCGCGGTGATCAACGCCCTTCAGCTTTAGGAGATCAGACAGTCTCCTCAGTTCCTTCAACCCTCTTTTGGCAAGGGGCGTGCTACTGGCTTCCTGAAGATCCTTCGGGCCAGGGGATCGCCCGAGCTTAGCTCTTGCCGCCCCCACCAGAGCGGCGAACAGGAGGGCCCTCCTAACCTCCGCCACGGGATTCGGGCTCAGGGACAAGTAGTAGCCCAGGGTGTGCATGTTCACACGCTTCACTCCAAGTGCTCGGATGAGATGCATAGCCTCCAGCTGGTATACTGAATTCCTGCGGACCTCCTCCCAGCGCGGCAGGCCGAGGAGAAAGGCCAGGTCTGCCAGTTCCGTCTCATTGAGCCCCACGCTGTCCATTAGCGGTATGATGTCGTCTAGGATAGCCTCCCTCTTCCTTAGGTCTGGCACGGAGGTAATCTCCAGATGGACGACCAAGTCGGAGTTCGAGGCCTTTGCCGTTCGGATGTGCTCGCGGACCCTCTGGAAGCTCTCCTCATAGTCTTCCCCCATGTGGTTCAGACCGGCTACGAGGAAGGCGTCGCACTCCTTGCTAACTTTCGGGAGGGCCCCCTCCCACTCAAGATGAAAGACCACCCTTGTCATCGGAGCCGCGATGAGCCGGCTAGCCCTGGGAGCTGGGCCGTCGCCAAAAGATAGGCCAGCAGGATACTCCAAGATGTAGTGCACTTCCGGCGAGCAGTCCCAGTAGAACTCCTCCGCAGGGACGTACTCCACGGCTTCGCCAATCTTGAGCGGGACCTTGGCATGGCTCCCGTGATAGAGCGACGCGAGCTTCCGGCTGAATCGATCTGGGTGCACCAAAACGCTTGCGGCGGAGAAATCGGAGAGCAAGCGGGCTACGGTGGCCACCTGACCACCCAGCCTATCCTCATATGCTCCAGCCTCTTCCAGGAACCTGATTACCTCTGCGGAGCAGATAACCTCGAGGGCTAGGCCGTTGGAGATGGAGTAACAGAGGCCCTCCGACAGATCCCCTAAGTCCTCCGCAGCCTTAGCGAAGATGGGCGGCACCTCCTCTGGGGTCCCCAGACTGCCGAGAAAGCCTTCGTCCAGCATTCTGACCTTGTCAACCACGGAATTGTAGGCGAGAAGGGCCCTCACACCCTTCAGGGGGTTCCCCTTCAGGGTGGCCTCGTAATGCCGCTCCCAACTTCTGGTGATGGTCTCCTTCGCCAGATCAGTTGCCCCCAGCGGGATGTTCGATACAGAGTGCTTCCCTTAAGATTTTCCCGGGCGGGCTCGAGGGAGTCGGGGCATCGAAATACCTTTAAGCCCACCTCGATGGTTGAGAGGGCACGTGAAGGTCTGCCTCTTTACCTACGAATTCCCTCCCAGAATCTACGGGGGAGCCGGGGTCCACGCTCTTCATATGGCGACCCACCTGAGGGACCTGGTCGCGTTGGAGGTCAGGACGCTTCACCCCGCTGAGGACATCCAGGGGGTTCATGTACGGCGCTACTATCCCACCCTTCCCAAGGGCCCCCAGGATCCGGAAGGCAAGATCCTTGAAATCCTGTCTCTCAACGCCAACATGCTCTCGGACCCCATCGCTGCTGACATCGCTCACACCCATACATGGTACACGGGATTCAGTGGCCTATTGGCGAAGAAGCTGTACGACTGTAAGCTGGTAGCCACCGTCCACTCCCTGGAGCCCCTGAGACCGTGGAAGGAGGAGCAGCTCGGTCGGGGCTACGTCGTCAGCTCCTGGCTTGAAGAAACAGCGCTTAAGGCCTGTGACGCGGTGATAGCGGTCTCCAAGGACATGGCGGATGACCTGCGAAGGCACTACGGAATCCCCGCCAGCCAGCTCCACATCATTCACAACGGGGTCGACGCCTCGGCATTCAAGAGGAGAGAGAACCCCGCAGTCCTAGAGAGGCTAGATATCAAGCGGCCCTACATTCTGTTCCTGGGTCGCCTAACCAGGCAGAAGGGGGTCTTCGACCTCCTAGAAGCCTACAGATCCCTCCAGTCCGAAGTGAAACTGGTCCTTGTAACTGGTCCGCCCGATACGGAAGGGCTCGTGGACGAGGTCTCCCGTGCAATACGTGGTCTCAAGGGGGTCCGTTGGATCAATAGGATAGTGACCCACGAAGAGGCGGTGGCCCTGTACTCCTCCTGCGAGGCCTTCATCTGCCCCTCTCGCTACGAGCCGTTCGGGATCATTAACCTGGAAGCCATGGCTTGTGAGAGGCCCGTCGTGGCGACGGAGGTTGGCGGCATCAAAGAGGTGGTGGTCAACAAGGAGACCGGGCTGCTGGTCCCGCCGGAGAATCCGAGGAAACTTGCGGAGGGCATCAGTGCGATCCTTCGCAATCGCAGGGAGGCGGAGGATATGGGGAGGAGAGGCAGGAAGAGGGTGGAGGAACTCTTCACATGGGAGAAGGTGGCGGAGAAGACCTACAAGGTGTACGAAACTTTGCTCGAGTGAATCAGCAGCGCAACCTATTTTGTCGAAACGACTAAGAGGTGTCCCCCCTTTCCTGGGGCGATTCAAATGGAACTCATCCAAGGAGTTCACGTCATTGAGACTATGGCCAACTGCGCCTTGCTCACCGACGACCGCCTGGTCCTGGTGGACACTTCCGCCAATGGAGAGGCCTCTGACATTTTCTCCTACCTGAAGCGGATTCGCTACCAACCCACTGACATCTCCAGCATCATCATCACCCACACCCATCCCGACCACGTGGGCGGACTGGCGATCATGAAGGAGAAGACCGATGCCGAGGTGGCTGCTCACCGCATCGAGGCTGATTACATCTCCAGGAAGGTGCAATATCCCGGTCCTCCCGGGCCTCAGCGTCACAAGCCCTGCCCCGTGGACATGCTACTGGAGGACGGTGACAGGTATCAGGAACTGCTGGTAATACACACCCCCGGCCACACTCCAGGAAACATCGCCCTATTGGATGAGGCTAGGAGCCTCCTCATTGCTGGCGACACGGTTCGGACCGAGGAGGGGGGTATCGGGCCTATGAGCGATGTTTACAACATAGATCCTTCGGAGCACAGACACTCCATCAAGAAGGTTGCAGCCTACGATTTCGAGAGCCTGATCGTTGGGCATGGTAAGCCTGTCAGGTCAGGCGCGTCCAAGGAACTGAAGGAGAAAGCGGCTCGACTTTGAGCGACCGGAAGATGCCAAGGTGAGGAATTCGGACGCGCATTGACGAGAGTAACTGAACTTCCTCCCACTGACCGTCAAGTAGGTGTTGGGCATTGCCAAAAGCGCTACTCTTCGACATCGACGGAACTCTCATCGACACCTTCGATTACATCCTGGAGGCCATGAACCTGGCTATGATGGATGCCAGTATGGCCCCTCTGGAGCGGGATGAGCTCATGCCACTCATCGGCAGGGACGTCGCCTCCCAGATGGCCATTCTTCGGAGGGTATCGGGGAGGGTCGTTGACGACATTCATGAGGCGTACTATCGACACTTCATGGAATTCGTGAGGAGAGGCGTCCGCCTCTACCCGGGCGTTAGGGCCACCTTGGAGGGACTTCCGGGGTACCTAATCGGAACCATCACGACTCGCAGGAGGTTCGTTGCGCGTCAGATGCTCGTGATTGGCCGGATAGAGAAGCACTTCACTGCCATAGTTGGCGGGGATGAGGTGGAGAGACCAAAACCTCATCCCGACCTTATCCACAGAGCCTGCGAGGCCCTCCACGTTGCTCCTTCTGAGGCCGTGGCCATAGGTGACAGTCCTGTGGATATCTTGGCAGGTCGTGCGGCAGGCGCCCTCACCGTGGCAGCCATGTACGGCTATGGTCGCAAGGAGGAGCTCGTCAAGTCCAAACCCGATGAGACTGTGAAAGCCTTCTCGGAACTTCCCGAGGCTCTGGCACGACTCAGCTCCGGTCGGACCTAATGACTCATATCGGAGTTACGGGAGCGACGGGTCGCACGCGGAGATCCGTCGGAACTGTTCTATCCGAACTTCGGGTTCACCAGGATTGATATGAAGGTGAGATCAGGGAGGCTCGTAGGGCAGGAGGACAAAAGGCCGTGGGAATTGGCTGGCGAGCTGCCTTGAGCCCCTATCGGCTCCCCAGGGAGGACTACCCCCGTCTCGCCGACGCCCTCGGCGAGTCCTCGGATACAACGGTTGCCGTTCACCAGCTGAGGCGAGGCCTGTGCAAGGCCTTCGTGGCGGGGGATCCCGACCGGTTCGCAGCTGCCGTCGTGCAGTACGACTTCATGCCCACGGAGCCTGTTGGATTTGGGGAGGACGCAGAGGCCATGTGGGAAGTCCTTCAGACAGTGAAGGGCTGGGACTGTGTTTGCGTCTCTGACTCCTGTGCCTCTGTCCTCGGTCCTCTCGTAGAGCGCGGTCTTGGTCGGCCTGTTCGGTATCCCCGAGCAGTTGGCCTTGCTTTGAATCGCCCGGCGGTCCTCCACCGGCATCGGGACGTCCGTCTCCTGGCCGTGGAGGACGCGGGTCTGTGGGACGGGTCTGACAAGGCGGTGAGAGCCGCCGGCTTCGAAGACTCGGAAACCTTGTTGCGTGAAGGATTCGCCGCCGGAGCGGTCCTCGATGACGAGGTCGTATCCATCGTGATGACGAGCGCCCTAACGCGGGAATTCGCCGACGTCGGCGGATACACTCTGAAGCCATACAGGCGTCGCGGATACGCCACAGCAGGGCTCTCGCTAGTGGCGGAGAGAGTCCAAGAGAGGGGCTTGACGCCGATCTGGAGCACCGGGGAGACGAACCTGGCCTCCCTCGGAGTTGCGAAAAAGGTGGGATTCGAGGTGGCGGATCGGAGCACCTACGTGGTTCCAGAGGGAGGAGGCAATAGGGAATAGCTGGCAGAGAAGAAGTAAACGATGCCCTTCGTTGCGTTCAGTCCCTCTTCTAGCATCCGCGATTTCAACCCGTCGTGTGTCCTCATGCTCATAGACTGCAACGTCATGGTCTTTAAGGATTCGAACGTAATTCCCCCGATCATTGAGGCTCTCCGAGGCCCAGGTACGGGATATCCTACGTCACTACGACCTTGGTAGGGTACAGAGCGTCGCCTGGCTTGCGGCGGGATACCAGAGTATCGCCGAGGAGAGTTCCAGGGCCTCTCGACTCCGGAGGAGAACATCGAAGGCATGGAGGCTTCCAAGGGAATGCTCCGACTCATAGAGGACGTCCCGAGGGACTTCTACCTGCAAGCATGAGATTAGGACTTCCCGAGGCGATGTGGGGATTGAATAGGATGCCGTCATTTCCCTCTATCGTAAGATCAAGGGGAACGCCGTCAGACGAGCCATCTCCTTTGACCCACAGAACCCTCCCGTTGCGATAGATTTAAGTAGGTGCAGGGTATCTGACGTTCGTCAGACACATCATAGGCAAACCGTCAGACACAAGTGACTACAGCATGGCATCGGAGACAGAGAGAGTAACCGTGAGGTTGCCCATTCGAACCCTGGAACAGCTCGAAACGCTAGTGAACAAAGGCGACTACCCCACCATCTCCGATGCCATCAGAACCGCCATCGAGCGTCTCCTGGCTCTAAAGTTTCCGCCTGAACATCTGGAGAGGATAACTGTCGACCTGCCCAAAGGGAAGGCTGTGGAGTTAGAACAGCTGGTTCGGCGGGGCGACTCTGTATCCTTGGAGGATGCCATTAGGAACGCCGTCCGAGAATATGTTCGAACGCAAATCAGTGATCCCAAGGAGAGAAGCGCAGATTGAGACACCTCATAGGTCTCGATGACTCCTCCCCCATTGGGTGGCCCTAGGGCCACCCACCCTTTTTCTCCTGGGCTGGGCCCTAGCGGAATACCGGCCTTTTCGTGAGCACGCGCGGCAGAGGCAAGGGCTTGAAGGGTCTGCCCTCTACTTCCTGAGCCATACGGCTTCGAAGCTGATCCACAGACATCTCCAACTGATCCTGCGACTGGCGATCCCGCACGTTGATTGTGCCCGCTTTCACCTCCTTCTGGCCCACGACGGCAATGTAAGGAATCCACTCCTTCTCCGCACGCCTGACCTTCTTGCTCAGGGTATCGGAGGTGTCGTCCACATCGGTCCGAAACTCCCTCAGATCCTGGGCCACCTCCAGAGCCCGTGGCAGCTGACTTACCGTCACCGGTATGACCCGCACCTGAACGGGGGAGAGCCACACGGGGAGCATGGGGGGGCTCCCCGCCTCCTTCTGAAGGTGAGCCTTCTCCAGCAGGGCGTACATAACCCTCTCGATGGCCCCACTGGGGGAGAGGTGCAGGATGAGGGGGTGGGCCCGCTTGCCATCCGCCTCCACATAGGTGATGTCATACCTGGCCGCGTTCTCCACATCGATTTGGTCCGTGTTCATTGCCGCCGCCTTCCCCAGGGCGTCCACGAAATTCCACTCGTACTTCAGGACGAAGTAGAAGAACTGCTGATCCCACACCTCCAGGAGGATAGGGTTTCCCCAGCGTCGGGTCAGCTCCTGGACGAAGTCCCGGTGGCCCTCCCAGATATCCTTGGTGACCCGGATTCCCGCCTCGAGATCCTCGGGAAGGCCAAAGCCCAAATCGGTGAGAATCTCGCGAGAGAGGTCCCAGCGCCGGAGCATCTCCTCCTTCGCCATCGCCATATCCTTCACGAAGGCGTGGCAGTCAGGCATCGTGAAGGCCCTCAACCGACGTAGGCCAGAGAGCTCGCCCCGCTGCTCCGCCCGGAAGGAGTATCGGGTCATTTCATAGATCCGCACGGGGAGGTCCCTGTACGACATTGTCATGTCGTGGGCCACCAGGAACTGCCCGAAACAGGCAGCGAACCTCAGGAAAGCGCGCTTGTTGGGCGTCTCCACAACATACTGTCGGGCAGGGAACCGCTCCAAGTACGACTTCAGGGAGGGGTGTTCGAAGTCGTACATCACGGGCGACTCCACCTCCATGGCCCCGTACTCCACCGTCTTGCGACTCACGTACTCCTCGAGAAGGGCCTTCACCAGACGTCCCTTCGGGTAGAAACGTAGGTTCCCCGGGTCCGAGCCTGGCTCGTACCCCACCATCTCCAAGTCCTGCATGAGGCGGATGTGGGGGGCCTCCTCCACCGCCTCTCGGCTCTTAGCCATCTCATAAAGTGCGAATCTGGCGAGGTTGGGCTGCTGGGCGAAGTCGTAGCCAACGATGTCCCCGTTCTCCAAGGAGACGGGATGCAAGTCTCCCCCTGGCTCCAAGATGAACCAGCGGGAGACCAGGGTCTCCTCCGCGGCCAAGGCCTGAGACAGCCTCTCCCTCCCAGCCTCCAATGTGACCTCCCGCGACAGCTCCGAGAGGGGGTGTCCCTTGCAGGCGATATCGAAGGCCTTGTACCAGCCGAAGGGGGAGAGGTGGGCTTCCAGACCGCGATTGCGAACCTCCTCCTCCAGTCGTGACAGTATCTCCTTCGCCTTGGAAGGGCTCGCCAGCGAGGAGCTGAGATGGGCATAAGGATACAGGAGGACCTTGCTCTCCTTCACCTGCTGCGCCACGTCCTGGATTTCACTGGCGGCCTTGTCAGCAATCTCCTCCGCATCCGCCTCATCCGCCTCTTCAGCACTGATGAAGCATACTAGGATGTCCTCGAAGGACGCCCTGCGCTCGGTCTCCGGGATATCCTCAGCGTAGCTCGTCCTGTCCTTGGCCTCGTACACCATGCGGTCGGCGTGTATGAAGAGGATTCGCATGTGGCCAGAGAATGAGGCCGGTGCCTAATAAAGGGACCCGATGTCGCGCTCCCCCTCCCCAGCCCCAGGCTCCCGAACCCCTTCGGGAGCAGGGTTATGGTAGGAGAGGAGGTGGCTCCTGGGAGGAAGATGCGGCCCACTGAAGTGCTAAGGGAGGAACACCGCGTCATTGAGAGGGGTCTAGCCGCCATGGAGAGGGCGGTGGAGAAGCTCGATCTAGGCGAGGACGTCCCCAAAGAGGTCCTGGAACAGATTGTGGACTTCGTGCGGGGTTTCGCCGACAGGTGCCACCACCAGAAGGAGGAGGGAATCCTCTTCCCCTACCTAGAGGGACGGGGAATGTCTCGGGACCTCGGGCCCATCGGAGTCATGCTGGCGGAGCACGATATGGGGAGGGGCCACGTGAAAGGGATGGCCGAGGCCATCGAAGGGTCGAGGCCGAAGGATTTTGTCGCCCATGCCCAGGGCTATCTCGCCCTCCTACGCGATCACATCATCAAGGAGGATAACGTCCTGTTTCCCATGGCGGATCAGTTGATGGGACCGGAGGATGCTGAGGCACTCATGGGGGAGTTCGAGAGCGCTGAGGAGGAGCTGGGGGACGCCCATCAGAGGTACCTAGACGTCGTGAAGGGGCTGGAAGACGCCCTGGGATCCTCCTGAGGACACTGACCACGAGAGGATTTAAGCGAGAGTGGGCATGGCATGTTGTGTTCAACGCCCACGTCCTAGATATCAACGAAGAGGCGAGCCTCCGGAGGGCCATCGAGCGCGTGGGCGTCCAGGCTCGCGGCCGCGCCATCCTGACACGCAAGGGCCTGCTCCGGGGGGTTAAACTCCAAGACGTGGGCTTCCGAGAGGCCACCATTGCGAAGCAGGAAATGCTAGGTGCTGGCGGTGACGCCGCAACCCCCAAGGGGCTATTGGATTTCTCCCAGGAGAAGGTCGACGTTGTCCTTCTGGGAACGCACCTCCACTTCAAACGTTTCCTAGCTAAGATGAAGGCTCAGGCCTTCCAGTGCAAAGTCATCGCCGCGGAGGTGGAGGCGGCGCTGTCCAACTACGAGCGACGGTCCTTCACCCTCCGTTTCCCCCGTAAAGATATGAAAATCGATAGGACCCTGGTGATGGGCATCCTCAACGTGACTCCCGACTCCTTCTCTGAGGGTGGGCGGCATCTCGAACCCAGGGCGGCTATCCAGAGGGCCGAGCAGATGGTCCAAGAGGGAGCCGATCTCCTAGATGTGGGTGCCGAATCAACCCGCCCTGGCAGCAATCCTGTGGGCTCGAATGAAGAGTGGAGGCGGCTGGAGCCCGTCCTCAAGGTTCTCGTGGACCGCCTGGATGTTCCCGTTTCCATAGACACATATAGGCCCGAAACAGCGGCAAAGTCCCTCGACCTGGGAGCTGTCATGGTGAACGACGTGACTGGCTTGCGAGACAAAAAAATGGTCCGGCTGTTGGCGAAACACGACGTCCCGGCCGTGGTTATGCACATGCAGGGCGAGCCGAAGACTATGCAGCGAG